>Ga0194137_10001851_pt1 | contig 12734 bp, 12 predicted proteins | sample TARM_MetaG_T3_14_FD_134025 | JGI IMG/M metagenome (GOLD analysis project Ga0194137, IMG submission 134025) | Freshwater microbial communities from Pennsylvania, USA, analyzing microbe dynamics in response to fracking - TARM_MetaG_T3_14 (version 2) | ecosystem: Environmental > Aquatic >... | reverse complement strand
TATGTTTGATACCTTTTTGGTAGTGCGTCGCCTGCAGGACATCGGATTTACTTACTTAGAAGCCAATAGCTTATATGGACAGTTACAGGGGATGGCCAACACCCTAATCAATTTACCCCAGGTGCTGACCGTGGCCATTGCCGTAAGTCTGGTGCCGGTAATTTCCGAAGCTTTTACGAAAGAAGACCACGCCGCAGTAAAAGCCGATACCACCTCCGCGATACGGGTAGGCTTTTTAATGGGCCTTCCTGCCAGTATCGGACTGTTGGTACTGGCGGGACCGATTATGTCCCTTCTATACCCCAATGAGCCGGCCTCAGCGGGGCAGGTACTCTTTGCTCTGGCCCCGGCGGTGATCTTTTTAACCCAGGTCCAGGTACTGACGGGAATTCTACAGGGTCTTGGAAAAGCCCACATCCCTGTAAGAAATCTACTGATCGGAGCCTTTTTTAAGCTGATCATCACGTACATCCTAACGGGAATCCCCGCCATCAATGTTCGGGGAGCCGCCATCGGCACGGTGCTGGCCTACGCCATTGCCTTTAGCTTAAATCTGTACGCCGTGAAACGGGAAACCCGGGCAAAAATCAGTTTTCGGGTAATCGCCATGCGACCGATCTTAGCCGCAACCGCCATGGGGATTGTGGTGCTATCCGTCCATCGATTGCTACTTGGGGTCCTTGGGAATTCCTTTTCCACGATTATTGCCATTCCTATCGGCGGTGTGGTGTACCTGTTTATGCTAATGGTCACCAGAGCCGTTGGAAAAGAAGACTTTGAGCTCCTTCCCAAGGGGGACAAACTCTTTCGAATACTCAATCGTTTCGGGCTGATGAACAAGAAAAGGTAGGGGAAATATTGAAAAAAGGAGGTTTTTTTATGGGGAAAGTTGACAGCAAGGCGGATAAATACTATAATATGAGTAATTTAGAGGAATTAATGGATGCCCTTCGAAAAAAAGGAGGTTGTCCATGGGATCGGGCCCAAACCCATGAAAGCCTCAAACCCCATTTGATTGAAGAGGCCTACGAGGTATTGGAAGCCTTGGAGGAAAAAGACGACACCCTCTTACAGGAAGAATTGGGAGATTTGTTGCTTCAGGTTCTTTTTCATAGTACAATTGCAAAAGAGCAGGGACGATTTCAACTACGTGACGTAATGCAAGGTCTTGGTGAAAAAATCGTATTTCGTCATCCTCATGTTTTTAAGGATCGGGTAGCCAATAGCGAAGGGGAAGCTATGGAGAGCTGGGAGGATCAAAAAGCTAAGGAAAAGAACATCACCTCCACCACCGAATCCATGAAACGCGTACCAAAACATCTTCCCGCCTTAATGCGGGCGAATAAGATTCAGGGAAAGGCCCGACACGTGGGTTTCGACTGGGATGATCCCGAAGATGTAATCAAGAAAGTCCATGAAGAATTAGGAGAACTTTTGGAAGCAAAAGAGCTGGGAGATCCGTCGAAGATTAAGGAAGAGGGAGGAGACCTGCTGTTCTCTGTAGTAAACCTTCTACGATTTTTCGATGTGGAACCCGAGGGAGCGTTAAATGCTACCACGGACAAGTTTATTCGAAGATTTGCATCCGTGGAGGAAGACGCCGTAAAAAGCGGAAAACCCATGAAAAACATGGATTTACAAGAGTTGGAAGCTCTATGGCAAGAGGCAAAAAGAAAAAAATGTTAGTTTTTTTAAAGAAAATTCCACAAAAAGAAGGATTTTCTAGATTTTCATAGAATAGTGTATTAAAGAAGGCAGTAATTAAATTTATATTATAAAAGGAGGCAATTTTTAATGAACAAAGCTGAATTAGTATCAAAAATGGCAGAAAAGAGTGACTTAACGAAGAAGGACGCGGAAATCGCGTTAAACGCATTTATGGAAACCGTAGAAGAAAGCCTAGTAAGCGGTGACAAAGTACAGTTAGTAGGATTTGGTACTTTTGACGTAAGAGAAAGAAAGCCTCGTCAAGGTAGAAACCCAAGAAATCCTGAGCAAGTAATCGAAATCCCTGCTTCAAAAGCACCGGTATTCAAAGCTGGTAAAACCTTAAAGGAAAAGGTTAACAAGTAGGACGTACTTAAACAAGTAGGACGTACTTAAAAGAAGAAAAAACCAGGCCTTTGGGACCTGGTTTTTTTGTACCTTTATTTGTATAATGGAGGGCAGTTGAAATTGACAGCCGTTTTTCGCTGACCGTTGTTTTTCACTGACCGTTAATGTAGCAAGGATCGATTATAAAGGGGTGCAATTAAATTGATTAAATCCGGTATAACCAGGAAATCGAGTAAAAGCCGTAAAGGAAATATAGGAAGTAACTCCAACAGTGGTAATAAAACCAGTAATTCCAGTAATGCTGGTAAAGGAAGTAACTCCAGTAAAATTATTAAAATGATGAAAATTACAGGGGTACTACTTTTAGTGTTATTTTTAGGAGGAACGCTGATCGCATGCAATGAAAGCCGTGCGGAGTCCGTGGAGATCTCGAAAGAGGATGCGGGAGAAGGCGCAGAAGAAAACGCAGGAGAAGAGTCAACAGCGTCTGCAGTAGAGTCGCAGGAAAACGAGGAAGTTTCGGATAAGGGATCCGAGAAAACTTTAGATAAGGAATCCGAGAATTGGGATGATCTTACATCGACCTTACATATAAGAATGATGCAGAATAGTGATTTAAGAGAGGCGCTACACCGTGCCCTGAGTTTTAGCGCTATCAAAAATGCTGAATCCCAGGGGTCGCTTGCGGAGTTAAGAGATCAAGATCGAAAAGATGAAGAATCAGAAGCTGCGGAGGCGGCAATGGAGGAAAATACGACAGCGTCAAACAGTGCTGCAGCGTCGAAAAGCCAGCCTGCAGGTTCATCGGACGGGGAATCTACACCGGAGTCTTCACCGGAACCGAATCCCGATTCGAAGCCTGAGTCTGATCCTACACCGGATCCAAAACCGGACCCAAAGCCCGAGCCTGAACCGGAACCTGCTCCTAAACCAAAACCGGAACCTGCACCGGAGCCGACACCCTACAGTGATCTGGACCGGGAATACAGTCGAATGGTAAAGTGTGATACGGTAAAACAAAGCATCGAAGAGGAAGTGATCTCAAAAATCAATGCAGCAAGACAGGAACGGGGAGCCCTGCCATTAAAGCTTTCCAATCAACTGACTACGATGGCACGCATAAAATCCACGGATATGTCCCTTCATAATTACTTTAGTCACACCTCTCCAATTTACGGAAGTCCCTTTGAAATGGCCAAGTTTTTCGGCATCGGCCTTCGAAGTGAGAACATCTTCAGGTCCAGTCGGGCTGTATCTGCGGATCGGGTGCATAACACTTTTATGGACTCCCCGGGGCATCGGGATAATCGAATGAACAAAAGCTTTCAAGAGGTAGGAATTGGTATTGTACTTACCCCTAGAGGTCTTTACGTAACGGAGTTGTTTCGATAACAGTCTACAGCTCTGTAGGACGCACCGGATACATTAGGATTTCTGCGTGAATATATGATAAAATGGGTACAAATGGACTACATTACCAAATGTAAAGCAATAGGATACTATTTTTAGGAGGCGAATCCATGCAAAAAAACCTGATTATTATTTTAGTATTGTCCATTTTCATATCCTTATTTGCCATTTTAAATGCCGGTCCGGTACCGATTAATTTATTTTTCACTACGCTGGAAATTTCTGTAGCCCTGGTAATCTTGATCTCTGCTACCATCGGTGCAGTTATCGTTTTTTTCTTAGATACCGCATCAAAATATAAATACCGGAAAGAAATCAAGGAAAGTCAGAAATACGCGGAAAAGATGGAGAATGAAAAAGCGGAGCTGGAAGAAAAAAATCGTTGGTATGAAACGGAACTGGCTCGACTGAGAGAGCAGAATTTAGAACAGATTCTGGAGAATGGTTCCAATAAAAAGTCGGTTCATGATGAATCTGAGAAGCCCCAGGCAGAAAAGGGCGATCCGGCCGATGGAAAATCCCAGGGACTGAAAGACCGATGGAATGATCGGAAAAGTCAAAAGAAAGGCTTGGAAGACCGGCGGGATAAGTCGGATGAATCGAAGGATTCAAAGGAGCCGAAGAGGAATGACGGAGAAGACAAGTTAAAATAGCCGGATATCGGGAAAAGAAAGATTAGGGGTGAAGGCAATGGAATCCAACAGGGGAAGTACAGGATTCAAGGGAAGAAGTTTTAACCGGGTTTTAGGAAAACGATTGTTGCTTATTTTATGGATCCTTCTCCTGGCCCTGTTCGTAACCGGATGCTTCTGGATTGTGGAAGCCCCCGTGGAAGAGCCTCAGGAAAACGGGGAGCCCTCGGAACAGGACCCGGAAGATGAATCTGAAGGGGACTGGGATGGCGAAGTTGTGGAAAATCCCGGAGAGGAAGCCCAAAGAGAGCCGGTACAAATCAGTCCGCCGGTGGAGATGCCGGCGAATCCGAGAAGCGGAGAGCTGAAAAACCCGGAAGAGCCCATTCAAACCACGGAAGTGGATGAGAATTTTCCAGAAGGAGCCGACGTTTTAAGGGAAAGCACCCTCACTTCGGAAGAGGTGATACATTACTTCGAGGAGAAGTACGGCCACTTTGGAGGAAGCTTTGTTATACAGGTAAGTGTGGCTCCCGATACCTATGAAGAGGGCGGGACCTTATACCACCAAAATGAAGTGTTTTATACCCTAACCCGAAAAGAAGACGACCGGGTTATCGGGAAGGAAGTATTTCGGGAAGTGTTCCGAGAAGTATCCCTAAATCCATCGATAATGGATACCCTCGACGGCGAATACAGCCGGGTAATCGAGAGTGGGGCGATCCTTCAGCAAATTGAGGAGCGGGTAGTTGGAAAACTTAATGACGCCCGAATCGAGCAGGGACTGTCAACCTTGAGTACCGCCACGGACTTGACGCGGCTGGCCCGAATCAAATCCATGGATATGGGGCTTTATAATTATTTCAGCCACGAGTCTCCCACCTATGGAAGTCCCTTTGAAATGGCTGCAAACTTAGGCGTGCAGCTTAGAAGTGAGAACATCCAGTGGGCCACCTGGGAACTTAGTGCGGAAGAAATTCATACCAATTTTATGAATTCCCCGGGGCATCGGGACAATCGTATGACCGCAGGGTTTACGGAGGTTGGTATTGGCGTGATCAAGCTGGAAAACGGGTACTATGTTACGGAGCTTTTTAGATGATGCTTGAGCAATTTGCAGAAGCTTGTAAATCAAGTAAGTAACAAATTATATATAACGCTTTGCACAAAATCCGGTACGGAAATTACTACCGGCACACACAAGGAGGAACATTATGCGATTGGATAAATTTTTAAAAAATGCACGAATCATTAAGCGGCGCCCGGTTGCCAAGGAAGCCTGTGAGAAAGGCCGGGTTTTTGTTAACGAGAAAGAGGCAAAGCCGGGAACAGAGCTGGTAATCGGAGATGTGGTGGAAGTACACTTTGGAAACCGGATCTTTAAGGTAAAGGTCCAGGGCCTTGAGGAGCATGTGAAAAAGGAAGAAGCGGAGAACTTATACGAAATTATTGAGTAACAGGATAGCGAGGATAGCGGGGAAAGGATGACAGGATGACAGGGAGACGATGACAGGAGGGCGGGGCTTTTGGAGGACAGGGGGACGTACCTTTTGTCCTCTCCATCTCTTATAAGAGGACAAAAGGTACGTCCCTCTGTCCTCTTCTGTCCTCCTCTGTCCTCCCTGTCCACTGAGGAGGTGAAGGTATGGCAACGGATCAAAGAAATAAAGCTTACCGAGTGAAGAAGAAACGAAAAAAGATCGGTTTTTGGACCAAGCTTGTGGTGCTGATCATCGCCGGTTATTTTACCATGTCTTTTTACCAGCAAAGTGTGGAAAGACGGGAGCTGGAAGCGGAAATCCATGGCCTTCATCAGGAACAGGCGGAAATCGAAGCCCGGATTAAAGGCCTTGAGGAGATCATCAGAACCGGTGACAGCGACGAAGCCATTGAAAAGCTTGCCCGGGAGAATCTTACCATGAAAAAACCGGGAGAGCAGGTTTATATACTGGATACGACCAACACGTTAAATCAGGAGCTTTCGGACCCCGATAAGGACGCCGAGGAAGAAGCGAATGACGGGGAAAATGGAGACGATGAAAACCGAGAAAATGAAGAGGATGCAGATGGGGAAGAAGATGGCCCATAATCCCATTCTTTTGTGAAATATTTAGAAAAAGTAGTGATATTTCAAATTAGATGTGCTATAATAGGTGACAGCTAAAAGATTAAAAAATTAGAAGGAGGAGTATGGAATTTATGTCCTTAGAGGTAGGTACTATTGTTGAAGGAATTGTTACCGGAATTACAGATTTTGGCGCTTTTGTTGAGGTGGAAAAAGGAAGAACGGGATTGGTTCACATCTCAGAGGTTGCGGAGGATTATGTAAAAGATATCAAAAATTACTTAAAAAGAGGTCAAAAGATCAAGGTTAAGGTTTTAAATATCGACAAAGACGGTAAAATCAGCTTATCCATTAAGCAAGCCGGTCTTCCCAAGAAAAAAACCGTGCAACCCCGGGAAGTAAACTGGGAGAAAGAATTGGAAACACCTTCTCCGACTAATTTTGAAGATAAGATGAGTAAATTCTTAAAAGACAGCGAAGAAAAAATGCAATCCATGAACACTAAAAAAAGTAGCGGTAGAAAGAATGCCAACGGTAAAGGAAACTAAACCGAAGGTAGCTCTTTGAATGACCGGACTTAACTGGACTCATATAGATTCAGAAGGAAGTGTTTAATCGAAACATAAGCTATTATAAATAAAAGGCGTAGAGGAACTCTGATGAGAAATCCTCTAGCCTTTTTTGTTTTTCTTTTTTTATTTTTTTTACCGTAATTGTTTGCCCCAGCGCAATTGTTTGCCCCAGCGCAATTGTCTGCCCCACCGCAATTGTTTGCTCCCTGGTGCATTACTAAAACGGGTATAGCGATTATTTCTTATAATATTTTACTCTGTTTTTTTAAAGATTTTTCTAAGGTATGGATTTTTATGATCCGGAAGGCATACCTTAATTATGATCATTAAGGTAGCTATATTTCAGTTCCGAGGGGCTTTACCCGTAAGGGAAGCTTTAGTAGCCCAGATATTCTTCATAAGTCAGGCTACTTGCATGAACGGCGGTGGCAAGATCCACTCCTAAATAGCGAAGGTGCCAGGGCTCATACATGTAGCCGGTGACGGACTCCTTATTTTGCGGATAACGGATGATAAAGCCGAAGCGATGAGCATTAGCGGCGACCCATTGGCCTTCCGGAGTAGTGCCGAAGCTTTGGGTGAGCTTATAGCCTGCGCTCTCGGAGGTTACATCCATGGCAAGTCCTGTTTGATGCTCGCTGTGTCCCGGTTGTGCGCTGAATCTGGAGGCTCGCTCGTAGCCGTGATTTCTTACATAGCTGCTATAAAGATTTTTTTGGGTGTTGTAGCTTCGGTAACCGGACTGCGCATAAAGTTCGATGCCTTCCTCGGAGGCCTGGTTAAACATCACTTGAAGGGCCTCAGCGGCGACGGAACGAAGCAGTCGACTCGGAGCATTTGGTGCCATTTGAACATTGGGCTCCACAAGATTCGGCGGGATGTAGCTTGAAGGCAGCCGGTAGTCTTTGTTGACTAATACCTCCGTTGCGCCGGGGCTGTTAACCACGGTGGAGGAGTCCTCTCTAGTGGGGGGTCTTGCGGTGGGGTCTGTTGTACTAAGGTAAGCGCTGTGAATAAACGCATCAGCACTTCCGTACTCCACTTTCACCCAGCCGTTACTTAGCTCTCCGATCACATGGACCTGGGTACCCTTATTAAACACACCGAGTTGTTTAGCGTTTTTGTCTGCATCTCCCCGGATGTTTAAATCCGCTGTGAGATACCGCGTATAGGAGGTTTCGGACACACCAAGATTCTCCGCCACGGATATGGATTTTTCCGTTGGAGCCGAATCACTGCTGTTGGATCCATCTTGATCAGAACTAGAGTCGCTATCCTTTGAACTGCGCTCATCCCTATCAGAATCACTGCCTGATGAATTGCGGTCCTCTTCACCGGAATCCTTGTCCGAAGTATCCTTTGAATCATTTGAATCCTGATCCGTAGTATCTTCCAAATCCCGATTATCCGCCGGGTCACTGGATCCAGCTACACCTCCCTCTGCCGAGGGGTTATTTGCCGGATCATTATTAGGGTCGCCTTCTGTGGTTCCACCTTCTGCTTCACCCAGGCGCCCTTCAAAGTCATTTCCCAAGGCACTCTCCCAAGGGGTTTCGTATATGTACTCTGCAACAAATATTACTATGAACGTCAGGAAAATAAGAAAAATCGGTAGCAGCATTGGGGCCAACTTCTTTTTCGTCGGTTTTTTCTTCGGTTTTTTAGCCAATTGAATTACCTCCAGTAAAAACATTATACTACACTAGGGCATAAACCCGTAGACCCAAAAAAATGCTTATTGAACTTTCCCATCAAAAAAGATATAATAAACTTTATGTTTAAATGAGATGACCGTGGTTTTATGATATATTAGAGATAGCGATATTGTAGATAATCACATAGTTGATAATCATATAAAGGAGGGTTTTTTAAATGGCACCGAAGTATATTTTTGTAACCGGAGGGGTGGTTTCCTCTCTTGGAAAAGGAATAACCGCCGCATCCCTGGGACGACTGTTAAAAAGTAGAGGTTTGAAGGTCACACTGCAAAAGCTGGATCCCTACATCAACATTGATCCGGGAACCATGAGTCCCTATCAGCACGGGGAAGTGTTTGTCACCGATGACGGCGCGGAAACCGATTTGGATCTTGGGCACTACGAACGATTTATCGATAAGAATCTAACCAAAAACTCCAGCGTAACCTCGGGGAAGATTTATTGGTCGGTCCTTAACAAAGAGCGAAAAGGTGATTACTTAGGAGGTACCGTGCAGGTAATTCCTCATATTACCAACGAGATCAAGGAGCGGATTTTTCGAGCGGGAAATGAAAAAGACGTGGACGTGGTGATTACGGAAATCGGCGGAACTGTAGGAGACATTGAGTCCCTACCGTTTTTAGAGGCGATTCGACAAGTAAAATATGACATCGGAAAAGATAATACCATGTACATTCACGTAACCTTGGTGCCGTACTTAGGCAGTGCGGGAGAGCTTAAAACCAAGCCTACCCAACACAGTGTAAAGGAGCTTCGGTCCATCGGTATCCAGCCCGATGTAGTGGTTTGCCGTACGGAACGACCCTTAACCCAGGAGATGAAGGATAAAATTGCGCTGTTTTGTAACCTGGATCCGGGAAATGTGGTGCAAAACGGAGACGTTAAAAGTATTTACGAAGTACCTCTGATGCTTAAAAAGGAAGGCCTGGACGAGATGGTCCTAAAAACCCTTCACTTAGAAGCGGGAGATCATGATTTAAAAGAATGGACGGATATGGTGGAGCGGGAACGGAGCGCAACAGCCCATACGAAAATTGCCATTGTGGGAAAATATGTAGAGCTTCCCGATGCCTATCTTTCGGTTATTGAAGCGCTAAATCACGGCGGGATTCATCACGATACGAAAATCGATGTGCAGTGGATCCACGCCGAGGATGTAACCCCCTTAAATGCAAAAGAAATTTTACAAGACGCCGATGGAATTTTAGTTCCCGGAGGCTTTGGAGAGCGGGGAATCGAAGGAAAAATTGCGGCGATTCAGTATGCAAGGGTCAACAAAGTACCTTTCCTCGGAATTTGTCTCGGTATGCAGCTTGCGGTAGTGGAGTATGCGAGAAACATCACAGGCCTTGACGGAGCCAACAGTGCAGAGCTTGAGGCAAGTACCCCCTATCCGGTAATCGATCTGATGCCCGAGCAAAAAGATGTGGAAGAAAAAGGCGGCACCATGCGCTTAGGGCTTTACCCCTGCAAAATTGCAGAGGATACCTTTATCGAAGCCGCCTACGGTGAGAGCCTGATTTATGAGCGCCACCGGCATCGGTATGAGCTCAATAACGAATACCGGGATCAGCTGGTGGAAAGCGGCTTAGTGATCTCGGGCATCTCTCCCGACGAACGTCTGGTAGAGGCCATCGAGATCAAGGATCACCCCTGGTTTGTCGCGGTTCAGTACCATCCGGAACTGAAATCCCGACCCACCAACCCCCATCCGCTATTTAGAGACTTTGTCGGCGCCAGCAAAAAATAGCGGGGAAAGGATCAAGGAGGACAGCGGGACGTATCTTTTGTCCTCTTTCGAAAGGACAAAGGGACGGCAGGAAATATCCTCTTTTCCATGAGACGCAAAGCTTTGACTTAAAGCGATAGGCATAAAATATCAGACATTAGAAATAAGCATAAAGCATCAGACATCAAAAATAAGCATAAAGCAATGGATGTAAAGCTATAGGCAAAAAAACAAGCACTAAAACAAGCATATAAAACAAACATGAAACAACTAGAACGCCGGAAGGATCTCTTTTTAATAAAGAGTCCATCCGGCGTTTGTATTTTTTGAAAGTCATTTATCGATAGTCGAAAAAGCGGCTATGGGACGCAAGGTATTCTTGGCCTTTGGTCGCTTTAGAGAGGGGCTAGTGTCAAAACAAAATATAGGGATAATGGGATGACAAAAGGTCCGTCCCTGTGTCCTGCTGAGAGGACAAAAGGTACGTCCCGCTGTCATCCGCTGTCCTCTTCTTTAATCGATCAGACTATCTATAATAATCCGGGCATTTTCAATAGGAGTTCGTAAATAATAGATATCCTCATAGAAAAAGCCTTCACCCGGCAGGGTTTGTATGTTCATGGAATCAAAATCTAAATTATTGAGTGTGCGCCAATGATTTATAATAAAACGTGGTCCGATATCTGTTCGAATATAAGGGGCGATTTGTTCCATAAAACTTAGGGATTGATTCATAGAAAGGCCTGAGCTGATTTTGCGTAGCATCTCAAAGATCACATGCTGTTGCCGTTTGATGCGACCATGATCTCCGCCGGTGCCTTCTTCCAGCTTTCTTGCCCGGGTATAAGCTAAAGCATCTTCTCCACTCATATGGACCACTCCCGGTTCAAAAAGAAGTTCGCCGCCCTCTTCAACCAGCCTTTCCTGTACATGAACCGCTATACCTCCCAAAGCATCCACGCTGCGGGCAAAACCTGTCATATCTACTCGAATATAATAATCAATTGCGATGTCTAAATAGTTTTCGATGGCTTCTTTTGAGAGGGAAGTTCCTCCGTAAGCTACAGCATGTCCGGCTTTATCGAAACCGTGATGGGGGATTTGGATGTAGGTATCACGGGGAATGGAAAGAAGAGCGGTTTTCTTGGTCTCTTTGTTAAAATGCGCAATAATAATAGAGTCTGAGCGTCCCGGCTGATCAATATTCTCATCAAAACCCAACAGTAGAATATTTATGTGATTGGAATTTTTATCAGAAGATCGGGATTCATAAAAGGGCTGGTCAATTTCTTGGAAATCCCATATACTTTCTCCGGTAATAGGAACTAGATCTACGCTATTCCTAGAATCTTCGGCGATAGGGAAATATTCCACGGGTTCAAAATCTTCAATGATAAATACTTCCTCACTTACATCATCAGATGTGGATTCTTTCGATGGATCGCTCGCTGAATCACCGTTTGTGTCGGCATTTTCTTCAGAATCAACATCCTTTGTATCTTCCGTATTATTTTCGTCTCCGTCGGAAACTTCCTCTTCAGGATCAGTCTCGGTGCCTACGCCATGCTCTAACGGTTCGTATACAGAAGTGTAAATGCGATATATCCGTAAACCTGTATTTATGCCATACAGTGCCAAAGAAATGACAAGAATAGCAGATAAAAGTACAAATATTTTTTTCATCGACCAGTTTTCATTATCGGGTTTCTTAATTTTCATAAAGGTGGCTCCTCGCAGATTAAAGCTTTCATATTTACCGATCTACAGGTTATATATACCCAATGAAAAGAGAATTACTAAAAAAAACTCCGCAGTCTCCGGGATGGAATGGAGATTGCAGAGCTTATGGGGTTTGATATTTGTAATACAGCAGTGAGTTTTGCAGTAAGAACTGCGGTAAGTTTTGCAGCAAGAACTGCGGTAAGTTTTGCAGCAAGAATTGCGGTAAATATTGCAGTAAGTTTTCCTATTAGTACCGTGGAGTATATTATCGTAACCTTACGTGTATACCCGATAGTAATACGCCTCGCAAAGGAGAGGACAAAAGGTCCGTCCCGCTGTCCTGCTGAGAGGACAAAAGGTACGTCCCGCTGTCCTCTTATTCCGTCCTCTGTCCTTTTTCTTCTAGTTAATCAAGCCCTCTATAGTTTTGCGGGCGTCTTCAATGGGGACGCGGTGGTAGTAGATGCGGTTGTGCATCATATGCTCGCCGCTTAGGGTTTTCATTTCGATTTCATTTAGATTCAGCCGGGTGAAAGGACCCCACTGGTTTGCCACGAGGCCGGGGCCGATATCCGTACGGATATAAGGGCTGACATCCTCCATAAAGGAGAGGGTTTGGTTAAGGGATAAGTCGCTTCGGATTTTACTTAGCAGCTTAATCACTACCTGCTGCTGACGATTGATTCTTCCGAAATCACTGCCTTCCCCTTCGATGAGCTTTCGGGCGGAGATGTATTCAAAGACATCGTCTCCATCCATAAACTGATTGCCCGGATCGAAAAGGTGCTTGCCGTCGTGCTGAACCATTCGATAGGGAACATCGATATAGAG
>Ga0194137_10001850_pt1 | contig 12749 bp, 13 predicted proteins | sample TARM_MetaG_T3_14_FD_134025 | JGI IMG/M metagenome (GOLD analysis project Ga0194137, IMG submission 134025) | Freshwater microbial communities from Pennsylvania, USA, analyzing microbe dynamics in response to fracking - TARM_MetaG_T3_14 (version 2) | ecosystem: Environmental > Aquatic >... | reverse complement strand
GTATCGAGTGGAACGGGCGCTTCGCCGACGGCGTCACCGCCAAGGATGTGATGCTGTTCCTCTGCGGACGGCTCGGCATGGACGGCGGGCAGTATCAGGCGGTGGAGTTTTCCGGAAGCGCAGTCAGGGCGATGAACATGCAGGAGCGCATGACGCTGTCGAACATGACTGCCGAGCTGGGCGGACAGGCCGGCCTGATTGCCCCCGACGACGTGACGCTGGCTTACCTGCGCGAGGCCGGCGTGGACATCGGCGAAGACATGTCCCCATGGCACAGCGATGCGGATGCGCCCTTGCTCGCCAGGCATGTGTACGATGCCGGAGCGCTTGTGCCGCAGGTCGCTGCGCCGCACAGTCCGGCCAATGCCGCGCCTGTGGACGCCTATGCCGGCCAGGAGATCGATACCGCGTATATCGGCGCCTGCACCGGCGCCAAGCTGGAAGACCTACGCATGGCCGCGCGCATCTTGAAGGGGCGCCGGGTGCAGCAGGGCAGGCGCCTGCTGGTGGCGCCGGCGTCGCTGAAGGACCTGAACGCCGCGAAGGCGGACGGCACGCTAGCCGTCCTGGAGCAGGCCGGCGCGCAGATGCTGCCGCTGGGCTGCGGCGCCTGCGCCGGCTACGGACAGTGGCGCTTCGGCGAAAACGAACGCGTCATCTCTTCCACCGCGCGCAACTTCAAGGGGCGCATGGGGGCGCTGAGCAGCCGCGTCTGGCTGGCGTCGCCCCTGACGGTCGCCGCCGCTGCCGTGACCGGGATGATCAGCGATCCGCGCGAACTGCTCGGCGCCGTACCTGCCGTGACAGGAGAGCCGGCATGAACGGGCGCGTCTGGAAATTCGGCGACGGCATCGATACCGATGTCATGGCTCCCGGCCAGTACATGAAGCTGCCGATCGAGGAACTGGCAAGGCATTGCCTGGAAGCGGTCAGGCCGGAGTTCGCCGGTTCGGTGCGGGCCGGCGACGCGCTGGTCGCCGGCCGCAATTTCGGCATCGGCTCTTCCAGGGAACAGGCGCCGCAGGCCCTGCGCGCACTCGGCGTGCAGACGGTGATCGCGCGTTCATTCGGCGGCATATTCCACCGCAATGCCTTCAATCTCGGCCTGCTCGCGCTGGTATGCGACGACGCGGACCGCATTCCCGACGCGGCAGAGATCGAAGTCGATGCCAAGTCCGGGCGCATCTGCCTGCCGCAGCACGGCCTCGCGCTGGCGTGCGAGCCGGTACCCGCCTTCCTGATGGAGATGGTGGAAGACGGCGGCCTGCTGCCGCATCTGAAAAAACGAATGTCGCGGGAGCGCGGCGCAAGAGGGATCACATGACACGCACCACAACCACCTCGCTCAAGACGAGGCTGCAGCAGAACGACATAAGCGACATGAGCGACATCCTGATCGCTCCCGGCATCTACGATGCATTCTCCGCCCTGATGGTGGAACGCGCCGGATTCGAAGCCATGTACCTGTCCGGCGCAAGCATTGCCTATACCCGCCTCGGCGCGCCCGACATCGGCCTGGTCAGTTTTGCCGAGGTCTGCGAGACGGTGGCCGCCATCCGCGAGCGCAACAGCCTGCCGATGATCGTCGATGCCGATACCGGCTACGGCAATGCCCTCAACGTGCAGCGCACCGTCAGGCGACTCGAGCAGGCGGGCGCGAACGCCATCCAGCTCGAAGACCAGACCAGCCCGAAGCGCTGCGGCCATCTCGACGGCAAAAGCATCATTTCCTGCGAGGAAATGGTCGGCAAGATCAAGGCCGCGGTGGACAGCCGCAGGAGTGAGGAAACGCTGATCGTCGCCCGTACCGACGCGGTTGCGGTGGACGGCTTCGATGCCGCAATCGACCGCGCCGAAGCCTTCGTCGAAGCCGGCGCCGACGTGCTCTTCATCGAAGCCGTACGCGACATCGATCAGATGCGAGCCGTTACCGCCCGCTTCGCTTCGCGCATTCCCCTGCTGGCCAACATGGTGGAAGGCGGCAAGACACCGTTGAAAGGCGCGCATGAACTGCAGGATATCGGCTATCGGCTGGCGATCTTTCCCGGCGGGACGGTACGCGCCGTGGCGCATGCGCTTGATGCCTATTTCGCCGAACTGCGCCGTTCCGGCAGCAACCAGGGCAATGCCGGACGCATGCTGGATTTTGCGGGGCTCAATGAGCTGCTCGGAACCCGGTCGATTCTTGAAAATGCGCGTCAATACGGATAGCGGCTGCTGATCTGCTGCGGCATGCCGGAAGAGGGCTTCGACGAAGCCGGTCGTGAAGTCCACTTCCGGCAAGCGATGTTCAAGAGGTCACATCCTGATCCAGATAAGGACCGGTAAACATCAGGCTCGCACGCAGCGCCCGGATGCGCTTGTCAATGTAGTAGCCGCCGAACTCGGTATATCGAAGAAAGCATCGCTTGCAGGACGCGCATTGCCAGACCTCGCTGCGGTTGGCAGGAAAATAATGCAATGCGATCGGCGCATCGGGTGACCAGTAATTGGTGCCGCGCGGATGATATTCCCTGACCGTCGGTTCCGTATCCGAAGGCGCGGTCACTGCTCCCTTGCGCTCAAGCTGTTCTTCCGGAAAGGTGACGGGAAGGCTTTCCCATGCGTCGAATGTCTGTTTGCTGCAGTTGCATTGTCGGGTGATGTTCTCGGAAAGACGCGCATACTCCGCAATCTCGTTTTCCGTGAGCCAGCTGGAATTCATGATGGTCCGTTGCCTGTTTGATGACAGTCGCTGCATTCTAATATGAAGCAACCGATGGCATCTGCATGGATTGCTTAATTGCGCATGCCGTACTTGCGCTGGCTCTCGTAGGCTTGGGCAATCGCGAACAGCTGCCTGCAATTTTTCAGCGACTGCTGCGGCCTGGACTGGGGATGCTCATGGGTTCTCAGAATGGCCAGGCGTCGCAGACTCTTCCTCAATCCATGCGGTTCCTGCATATCGTCGTCGAGCTCGCCGCGGATGGCAATGGCTTCGTTGAGGAAGCGTTGCAGATGAGCCTGGGCAGTCATGCCGGCGGCGATCGCCAGCACCTGGTTCGACAATGTTTCGACCTGCTGCAGCCACAAATCATCCGTGCCGAACCTGCGTTGGTAGGTGTTGCGGATTTCGTTCCTGACCGATGCGGTTTTTTCTTCATCGCCGTCGATTTTGGCAAGAGCAAGGAAGAGTACCGCCGTGTCGAAAATGTCCTGGGGTAGGTACATGGCTTTCTCCCGGCAACCGTTCGCGCGAGTCCGCATGGTCTGGCGCGCGCCGTGCGGCAATAGCGCTGGTTCGCCGCGACTCCAGATCGTCGGCTGCTGTCAGTGCCTGGTGGTGCAATCGTAAGCGCGCGTGATGCAGTCCGAGGTCAGGCGGATGGTTTTCTGCGGCCGCCTTGTCTTGAAAAGATCATGGGCGACAGGCCGTATATAGGCCTCGAAGGCCTTGAAGATATCGAGTGCATCGGCATCGCTCGCGTCGACGTTCTTCAATTGGGACAACTTGTTCAATGCTTCTCTTGATATCAGGCATTGATGTGTGGCCATGTCCACGTCGATGGTGAACAGCACGCCGTCTTCAGTCATTTCGAATTCTTGCCCAGCCATAACGCCTCCATGAGGATGGATAGAGTCGGTCATTATCGGCGAACGAAGAGGTTGGCCGCATCCCTCTTAAAGAGCATATGCTAATCCGGCCTTATAGTCAGTCTATTTCGATGAACTGCTTCTCGCAATTTGCTGCTTCACCGCATCATTCAGTTCAGCTGAGGTTTTGTCTGCCGGGCAACTCGGAACACCGCTGTTGGCTTGAGGTGCAAGGCCCTCGCTGGTGACATTGCAGACCTTCCCTGCGATCTCCGCAGGCACCTTGATCATCAGGGGAATTGTCTCGACGTCGGCCTGAATGGCTTTCGCAATCGCGGCCTTGACATTGGTAAGACTGACTTCGACCAGCGGTGCTGTCTTTGCCTGTTGTGCCTGTTGTGCCTGTTGTGTCGCTTGTGCGTTAGCGATCACAGGTGCCGACGTCACGACTGCAAGCAGGAAGACCTTGCCGAATGAAAACTTTGCTGCGTTCATTTGCGCACTCCTCTGGAAGCATTCACTTTCAGTTTAGATCAGACATGCCTGATTCGGTTGTAGCGAAATTGTTGGCAATTATTTCAGCCCGCAATAAGAACCCGAGCCAGCAGGCCGCGGACCTGCCCGAGCCGCTTAATGCAAGGCCGAGGAATACTCCCGGTACCAGCTTGCAAAGTTCTTGCCCGCCACGGGCTTGCAGACATGGTAACCCTGTGCCTGATGGCAGCCATGGCGACGCAGGTATTGCATGGTCGAGTCGGATTCGATGCCTTCCGCAACAATCTCAAGGTCGAGCGTGCGTCCCATCGCAATGATGGCTTCGATGATTGCGCGGCTCGCCGTATCTTCCTGCAGCCGGTGCACGAAGGATTTATCGACCTTGATCTTGTCGAGCGGCAAGCGGCTCAGGTAATTCAGACTCGAGTAACCGGTGCCGAAGTCGTCGAGTGAAATCTTGATGCCGTTGTCGCGCAGCCGGCTCAGCATGCCGATGGCGTGGTCGATGTCTTCCATGACTGCGGTCTCCGTCAGCTCGATCTGTACGCCCTCGGGCCCGATGCAGTGGTCATGCATCGTCTCTTCGAGATAGGCCGCGAAGTCCTTTTTCTTGAACTGCGCCGGCGATACATTGACTGCGATCGGAATGGCAGGCAAGCCCTCGCTGATCCAGGCCGCATGCTGGCGGCAGGCCTCGGAGAAGACCCATTCGCCCAGGCGGCCGATCAGTCCCGTCGTCTCGGCGACATGAATGAACCGGTCCGGGCCCATGCCGTTGCTCGGCCAGCGCAGCAGCGCCTCGACGCTCACGACACGCTGGGTCGACATATCGACCAGAGGCTGGTAGTGCAGCGAGAACTCATTGCGCTTGAGCGCATTCTTGATGCCTTCTTCAATGAGAGACTGCATGTAGACGCGCTCGGCCAGCGAAGACGTATATTGCTGTATGGTGTTGCGCCCCATCTGCTTGGCAATGTACATGGCTGCATCCGCATGGCCGATCAGCATGTCGACGTCGATCCCGTTGCGGGGGTAGACGCTGATGCCGATGGAGCACGACAGGGAGGCTTCCATCGAGCCGACCTGGTAGGGGCGGCTCATCGCGTCCAGCAGATGCTGCGCAACTTTCTGCCCCGCCATGGCTTCGCCGTGATGGGGCACAAGCGCCAGGAATTCGTCGCCGCCGAGCCTGAAGACGATATCCTCGCCGCGCATGCTGCGCCGCAGGCGCCTGGCCACCTGGCGCAGCACCATATCGCCCACTTCATGGCCATGCACGTCGTTGATCGGCTTGAAACGGTCCAGGTCGATGAACAGCACCGAGACCTCATGCCCGGCCCGTTTCGCCGCCGCGAAGGCATGGCGCGCATATTCATAGAGCAGGGTCCGGTTGGGCAATTCCGTCAAAGGGTCGTGCAATGCCGCCTGCCTGACTTTTTCTTCTGCCTGCCGCCGTTTGCTGTAGTCGTGGCAGAGCACCATGATCTCCCTTACCGTCTGGCCGCCTTCGGTAATGGGAACGCAAGTGACACGGAGGTTGCGAACGCCTTCCTCCGTGTTGAATTCATAATCGTCGGCTTGCAGCGTAGCCGAGGCGAGCGTCGCTTCAATCAGCGGACGCCACAAGCTCAGAATGGATCGGGGAGCGGCATTCCGGGCATGCTGGCCGATCAGATCCGTATCGCTTCGGCCGATCGCATAGGCGGCGGCGAGATTGGCGTACTGGATACGCTGGTCGGTGTCATAGATCAGGACCATGTCGGGTATATGGTCGAACGCCAGGCGCAGCCGCTGTTCGCTGACGCGCAAGGCGGTCTCTGCCATCAGGCGCTGGGTGATGTCCTTGAAGGTCAGGACCGCGAGCGGTCCCTGCAGCTGGGAATGGCGCACCAGGGCGCCGGAGACGCTGGCAATCCACGACCTGCCGGAGTTGCGGCGGGAGACGACCATTTCCATGTTGGACACCGTTTCGCCTTGCAGCAATCGGGTTACGGGCCAGTCTTCGAGCGGGATCGGCTGGCCGTCTAGCGTCGTGGCTTCGAAGAGACTCGTCAGCGCGTCGGACACCGATCGTATGTCGGCTTGCGTCTGGTATTCGAACAGCCGCATGGCGGCCGGGTTGGCTTCCAGCAGCTTGCCCTTGTCGGAATAGACGAGAACGCCTTCGCTGAGACTGTCAAGAACGGCCTTCAGGCGCGCGCGGATCTGCTCGCCTTGTTCCTGGGCGCGGATGCGCGCATCGATGTTCTTGACGATGCAGATGAAGTAGCTGGGCGATCCGTTCACATCGCGGACCAGCGAGACATTAAGCTGGGTCCAGAGCGGAGCGCCGTTTTGGGTGAGGTAGCGCTTCTGGATCGAATAGGACGAGCGCTCGCCGCTGATCAGCTCCGAAAGCAGCTGCAGGTCCAGTGCGAGGTCGCCGGGATAGGTCAGCTCCTGGAACGTCTTCGTCTTCAGCTCCTCCTGGCCATAACCCAGCAGCTCGCACAGGAACGGGTTGACGCGCAGCCACTGTCCGTCCAGCGTGAGATGCGCAATGCCTATCGCCGCAAGATCAAAGGTCGTCTGATAGATATGCATGACCTCATCAAGCTGGCCCCTGGTCTGCGCCAGCGACTCTTCCGCCGAAGCCAATGCAGCCGATTTTTCTTCACAAGTCTTTTCCAGCTGTGCGATATGCTGCTGCAATTCCTGGATGCTAGGTATGGTCATGAAGTCTTCTTGCCTGATGATGCCTGCCGGCAGGATGGCAGCAAGCCTCGGGTGATATGCAGGATCGTCATTCTCGATGACTGCATCACGCCTGTCCGCGCAGCTGGGGCAGCGGATTGATTATCGGTATGAACGGTGTTCTGGCGCGGCAGGCAAAACGAGCGCGCGGCATTACCGATATGACGGTTGGCGCCTCCTCATGTCGGAACTGCAGGTTACATGGGGCACAAAAGGAAAAGGCCGCAATGCGGCCCGGGTGACCTGCAGATGCCGCGATTACTTGCGGGCGCGAGCCGCGGTGGCTGCCACCTGCTCGGCCACTTTCGTGGCCTGGTCGACGGATGCGGCGACGTTGGCCTGGACGGCTTCGGTTGCCTGGCGTGCGACGCTGTTGATCTGATCGTAACCGGCGGTGGCATTGGCAATTGCCGTCTTCATGAAGGCCACAACGTTCTCGGAACCCGCCGGTGCATTCTTGGCCGCGCCGTCAACGGCTTCGGTGAACTGGCGCGACGCTTCCTTGGCTTGGGCCTGCAGTGCCGAGGAGAGCGCCGTCTGGGTACCGGAAGCGATATCGGCGAGATGGCGATTGTATGCAGCGAGCTTGGTCAGGGTCGGCTGCTGGAGCGATGCCACCAGCTGCAGCGCTTCCTGCGGCGCTTTTGCTGCAAGGATCTGGTTTGTAATGGTTTTCGACTCTTCGAGCGACGCCTTGCAGGCGTTGATGTTGAGTTCCGCAACCTTGCTGACGCCGTCGACGACAGCCTCGGTCACTGTCGTCAGGAATGCCAATTGCTTTTCAGCGTTGGCCTTGGCCGTGCCCAGGAATTGTTCGTTGGCCGGGCCGAAATTCTGGAACAGGCTGGCGAATTGGGAATTTGCCGGCTGCAAGGTCTGGAAGAAGGTCGCGAATTGGTCGTTCATGGGAAACATCAACATATTCCTTATGGCAGAGGTGGAAGAGCATCAAAACTGCACTGGTTTTGTGCGGTGCAAGGTGGGCAGTATAAAGAGATTGCAAGGAGTTTCAATGTTTTTATTGTGCAATGCAATAAGGCAATGTTTTGCACGTCCCGGAACCTCGCAGTAATGAGCCAGCCCATGCCTCCCGCCGCGTGAGGTAATCCTGACTCAGCCGCCGGACAGGGCTTCCTGGATCAGTTCGCTCTGCTCCCTGTCGCTCATGCGTTCCCAGGTATCGGCGGGAATATTCATCGCCGCCTGAGTGCGCTCGCCTGCATCGCGCCAGGCATCGGCAATCGCATCGCCCTCGGTAGGCTGATTGCGCTCGGAACCGGAAGCCGGGGTGCTCCAGCTCCAGCCGGACTTCTTCGTGACGCTGTCGAAGGTATAACCCATTTCCTGCAGCAGCTCCTTCCTCTCCGCGGCCCCGGATGACACCTTGCCGCTCTTGAAACTGGAACCGCCTTTGCTTTTATTGAACATGGTGCTGCCTGATGCCTTTCCTGGTGAGTTGGCGCGGAACACGACAGCTCACTTGTCTTCGGTGAACTGATTCGGCTTGAGGCTTGAAGATGGGGGCGGAAAGGGATTAATCAATCAAGCACTTGAACGGCAGCCGGATGCGGCATGGACAATGGCCTGCGTACGGAACGCGCGCATGCATCGGTAGATGGCCTTCATCGGGACCACCTGAAGCCGGTATTTGAACAGCCCTCGATGCATTGGAGAAATGGTTCATCCATGTAATAATTTCTTTACAGAATGGTTTTATGCGGGCAGACCTGAGTGCCTGTACTGCAAGCTTGTAAGGAAGTCTATGCATAGCAAGGCCGCATCCGAGAAGCGGTGCTCAAACAGAGTCCCGGTCAGTATCCCGACGCGATTGCTGTTACCGTCAACCGGTCCATGCAAGGCGACCGCCGTCGACTTGTCGTCGCAAGGCATGGGGCTGATCACCGGCATTGCGGTTCCCGTGGGAGTGCGATGCGCAGTTGCGTTCGAGTTGACAACCCGGCATGGGCGGCGACGTATCAATGCATGGGGCACGGCGGTCCATTGCGCCGTGCGGAGCGATCATCGCTTTCATATCGGTATCAGGCTGGCCGGCATGGATCCGGACAGCCGCCTGCTGCTTGAGGAAGGCAATGTCGGCGCGGCGCTGGAGCAGGCATGATTGCCATGGGCATGTCCGTATTCTTTTCGATTGAACGCTCCAGCCATTGATGGCACGGCTGCGCTTATCAGGCTTCCGTTCTCCTTCCACCGCAAACGTGGATTGATGACTCAAATCAAAAGGTAATGCCGTCGGCAGCGCGCGGCTGCCCTTACCATGCCGACGTTTGCGCTATTCGATATTCCGAATATTGCGTGCGGGTAAGCTTCGGTCACGTACCAATTTGTACTTCATTAAACCGAACGGGAGAACACCAATGCGCGCAACTGCTGAATCAGCAACGCCGAAGACCAAGGCCGCCGCGAAGCCTGCTGCCAAAACCGCATCCAAGGCCGCATCCAGGACTGCGAAGCCCGCCAAGACATATGACGCGATCGCGCTGCTGAAAGATGACCACAAGAAGGTCAAGAAGCTCTTCAAGGACTTCGACAAGCTCAAGGAAAAGGGCAGCGAGGCGGACAAGCAGGCACTCGTCCAGACCATCTGCACGGAGCTGACGGTGCATGCGCAGATTGAAGAGGAGATCTTTTATCCGGCCGTTCGCAAGGCGATCGACGACCGCGACCTCATGAACGAGGCGGAAGTCGAGCATGCAAGCGCGAAAGACCTGATTAAGCAGATACAGTCCATGCCGGTGTCGGACGAGTACTACGATGCCAAGGTGACCGTACTGGGCGAGTATGTCGACCACCATGTCGAAGAAGAACAGAATGAGATGTTCAAGAAAGCCCGCAAGGCAAAGGTCGACATGGAGAAGCTGGGGAAAAAGCTGGCCACGCGCAAGCGCGCACTTCTGCGTGAATTGTCGGAAGGAGTCTGACAGGGATCGAGGATGCGTTCCGGTGCCCAACCCGAACGCTGCCCGCGAATTTTCATGACGGCTTCCGGTCCAATTGCATCGGGCCGGAAGCCGTCTGCAGGACTCAGCCGGACTCACTCCATGCGATTCACATCGACAATCGTGCGTCCCCGTACCTTCCCGTCAAGCAGATCGGCTGCGATATCGAAGACCGCCGGCAGTCCGATGGTATGCGACATGGAGGCAATCGCTTCGGGCTTCAGATCGGTTGCCAGCCGGTTCCAGGCATCGACGCGCTCATCGCGCGGAACCAGCACGCTGTTGATTCCAATCAGCTTCACGCCGCGCAGGATAAACGGCGCTACCGTCAGAGGCAAGTCCATGCCCTGAGCCAGTCCGCAGGCAGCGACCGTGCCCCGGTAACGCACAGCGGCACAGGCATTGGCCAGGGTATGCGAGCCGACGCTGTCGACCACGCCTGCCCAGCGTTCCTTCTGCAGCGGCTTGCCCGGACTCGACAAGGTCGAGCGCTCAATGATGTCCGCAGCGCCCAGGTCGCGCAGATAGCCTGATTCCGCAGGGCGCCCCGTCGAAGCCACCACCGTGTAGCCGAGCTTGGCCAGTACCGCAACGGCGATCGATCCGACGCCCCCGGAGGCCCCGGTCACGAGCACTTCGCCGGCATCGGGACCGACATCATTGTTTTCCAAAGCGCGTATGCACAGCATGGCTGTGTATCCCGCGGTTCCGATCGCCATTGCATCCTGCATCGACATGCCTTCCGGAAGACGCACCAGCCAGTCTCCGCGCACGCGTGCCCGCTGTGCCAGACCTCCCCAGTGGTTCTCGCCGATCCCCCAGCCGTTGACGATGACCTTGTCGCCGGGCTTCCATTCCGGGTCTTCGCTTGATGCAACGACGCCGCAGAAATCGATGCCGGGCACCATGGGAAAGCTGCGCACGACAGGAGAGCGGCCGGTGATGGCAAGACCGTCCTTGTAATTCATCGTCGAATACTTGATGTCGACGAGCACATTGCCTTTGTCATAAAGCGGCAGCTGTGCATCTTCAAGGTCACGCATGTCGGCATGAGTACGGCCGTCCTCGCCCCGGGCTAGATAGATTGCTTTGAACATCTGGTTTCCTTTATTGTCGTTACGTTCTCGTCATGGCTTTTGCATGTAACCGAGGCCCAGTTCCTGCATCCTGCGGATGTCCTCCTTGCCGAATCCCCAGTCCAGAAGTGCCGCTTCTCCATCTTCGCCGCGTTCAGGCGGAGCAGACCTTACACTCGCCGGCGTCATGCTCAGTCTGGGAGCCGGCGCCGGCTGCTCAATCCGTCCCGACGTCAAATAGGTATCCCGCGCCTGGTGATGCGGGTGACGGGGCGCCTCGACAAAACTGAGAACGGGCGTGACGCAGGCATCGGAGTCCTTGAAAATCTCGGCCCATTCGTCTCGTGTCCTTGTCCGGAACACTGCGGCGAACCGTTCGCGCAGCTCCGGCCACCTTCGCTGGTCACGCTGTTCCGGCAATGCCTCATTTTCCAGGCCGAGCTTTGCCAGCAACGCGTGATAAAACCTGGGCTCTATCGCACCGACGGCGACAAACTTCCCGTCGCGGGTCTGGTAGGTGTCATACCAGGGAGCCCCGGAGTCGAGTACGTTGCTGCCGCGCTCGGGGCTCCAGCGGTTCGCCGCCAGCATGCCCGAAAACATCGTCGCAAGCAGGGCGGCGCCGTCGGTCATGGCGCCGTCGATGACTTGCCCCCGGCCTGTCCTGCGCGCTTCCAGCAGTGCGCAGACAATGCCGAACGCGAGCAGCATGCCGCCTCCGCCGAAGTCGCCCACCAGGTTCAGCGGCGTCACCGGCCTTTCGCCCTTGCGTCCGATCGCATCGAGCACGCCGCTCAGCGCGAGATAGTTGATGTCATGTCCTGCCAGATTGGCGAACGGACCATGCTGTCCCCAGCCGGTGATGCGGCTGTACACCAGTTTCGGATTGTGCCGCAGCACGACGTCAGGCCCGAGGCCGAGACGCTCCATCACACCGGGACGATAGCCTTCTATCAGCACATCGGCTTTTTCGGCCAGCGCAAGCGCCGCTTCCATGCCGCCTTCGGACTTGAGATCGAGCGTGACGGAGCGGCGTCCTCTGAGCATGACATCGAACCAGCGCTCGCGTCCGAATCCCTGTCGCGGATCGCTTGCCCGTTCGGCCAGCAGCACATCGGCGCCCATGTCGGACAGCATCATTCCGCAGAAGGGCGCCGGTCCGATCGCTTCGAACTCGAGTACCTTCACGCCTGCAAGTGCTCCCATGAGTATCCTTTTCCATGGAGTCAGTCAACTGTGGCGGCGAGCGATGCTCAGTCCACGCGCACGCCGGAACGTTCGACAATGCCTTTCCAGCGTTTCTGCTCGCTCTGCATCAGCGCACCCATCTCGTCGACCGTGCCCGGCCGCGGGACTGCGCCAAGACCGACCAGCCGCTCCGCGAATTCGGGCGAGCGGATCGCCTTGACCAGTTCCTCGTTGATCTTTGTCCGAAGTTCGAGCGGGGTGCCTGCCGGGGCCGACAGCGCGATCCATGGCGCGGCTTCGAATCCTTCGAAGCCTTGCTCCGCAATGGTCTGTGTATTCGGGAAAGCGGCCGGCGGCCTGGGCGTGCCGGCCGCGATGAGGCGCAGCTTGCCGCTCTTGATGTGCGCCTGTGTTACCGCCACGGTATCCAGCCCCACTTGCACGAGGCCGCCCATCAGGTCGCCGATCGCCTTGGCGCTGCCGGGGTACGGGGCATGCAGCAATTGCAGGCCGGAGCGCTGCTTGAAGTCTTCCATCAGGAGATGCGACAGCGTTCCGTTGCCGGACGAGCCGTAAGCCAGCTTGCCGGGGTTGGCCTTCGCGTAGGCGATCAGCTCCTTCAATGAATTCGCAGGCACGGACGGATGCACTACCAGCAGCATCGGCAGATCCGCCACCACGCCGATGGGTGCGAAGTCCCTGACGCTGTCATAGGGAACATTCTTGT
>Ga0194137_10001849_pt1 | contig 12755 bp, 9 predicted proteins | sample TARM_MetaG_T3_14_FD_134025 | JGI IMG/M metagenome (GOLD analysis project Ga0194137, IMG submission 134025) | Freshwater microbial communities from Pennsylvania, USA, analyzing microbe dynamics in response to fracking - TARM_MetaG_T3_14 (version 2) | ecosystem: Environmental > Aquatic >... | reverse complement strand
TTTAAAAGTGCCCCGTACACGCAACGGTGATTTCTCCACTAAATTATTTAAGCGTTACAACAGGATGGATCAGGCTTTCGTGCTAAGCATGGTGGAGGCTGTGATCAACGGTGTTTCCACGAAAAAAGTGTCGAAAATCGTGGAGCAATTGTGCGGAGAAACCGTATCGAAATCGTTTGTCTCCAGTGCGATGAAGCATCTGGATCCAGAGCTTAAAGAGTTCCGGGAACGCTCTTTGACCGGGCATACCTTTCGGTATGTCTACTTCGATGCCATGTACATAAAAGTGCGCGAAGACCACCGGGTCATCAGTAAAGCCGTCTACATCGCTCAGGGCGTCAATGATTTGAACAAGCGGGAAATCCTTGGTTTCAAAGTATCGGATCAAGAATCCAAGGAGACCTGGAGATCCTTCTTACAGGACCTGCGAGAGCGTGGATTGGCGCAACCCAACTTGGTGATTTCGGATGCCCATCAGGGCCTGAAAGCCGCCATCCAGGAAGTGTTTGTGGGCGCATCTTGGCAGCGGTGTACGGTCCACTTTCTCCGGAATATCCTGGACGTGATGCCGAAAAAAGATAGCGAAGAGCAGCGTCAAGCCTTGCGGAAAATTTTCCGCGCCAACACCCTTCAGCAAGCGCTGGAAAGCCGTCAGGCATTCGAGGAGCTGACCGGTGGAGAGAACCGCTTCAGCAAGGCCTTGGAGACGTTGGACAGCGGCTTTATGGACGCGATGCAGTATCTTCAGGAACCGGAAGTCTATCACATTTCCTTGCGGACAACCAATTCACTGGAACGGGTCAATCGCGAAATCCGCCGCAGAGAACAGGTGGTCTCGATTTTCCCAAATACAGACTCAGCGGAACGTTTGATTGGCGCAGTTTTGATGGATATCCATGAGGACTGGGAAAAGAATCGTTGGACATTCTTGATGAAAACAGGAAATCCGATCGTAGGGAGAACTTAACAATTGCACGCTCGGTTTTGGTAGGAATCGGTTTTTGATTCCTACCAAAACCGAGGGTCCTGCCAAGCGCGCTTGGCACAAAAGCACACGTATCAAGAAAAAGGAACTACAAAGTGATTTTACACAGGATTTCGGACTTGACCCATATCGGAACGATATCTCCGGCGAGGATCGTTTCACCGGAGAATCAACTCCAAATGCAAGTCCCGCGCAATAATGTACTATATCCCTTTTCCAAATCAGGATAAACTGGTGGGACCAATCGATTATGGAAGGGGATCACATCATGAACATTGCATCATTTATCCTATATTGCTTTATCGTCACTTTCTCGCCCGGGCCGACGAATATCGTCATTCTGTCCACCACGCACCACTACGGCACCAAGAAGGCGATGCAGTACACTTACGGCGCCACTGTTGCTTTCGGGAGTTTGCTCTTGCTGTCCGTTTTGCTGAATACGCTGCTCATGGCAATCATCCCGAAAGTTTTGGTCGTCATGCAGCTGGTCGGCAGCCTCTATATGCTCTATTTGGCCTATCAAGTCTACAAGATGGATGTATCCAAACCGACGGGCAATCAGACAGGAACCTTCTGGTCGGGTTTCGTCATGCAGTTCATCAATCCGAAAGTGATCCTGTTCACCATGACGGTCATCCCCAGTTTTGTGATGCCGTATTATCACGATCTGCCCGTACTGCTGACAAGTGCCGCCGGAATTACGCTGATCGGATTTCTGGCTTTCCTGACCTGGGTTCTTTTTGGTACACTATTCAGAGACTTCCTGCAGAAATACAAAAAGGCCGTAAACGTTGCGATGGCGTCATTTTTGGTCGTTGCTGCGGTTATGCTCAACGGCTGATTCCAGATCGTGAGGTGAGAGGATGGACACGTTTATCTACAAACAAGCAGCGGGGATCACTGCCTTGTCGGCAAAAATGACTGATTTCTCCTACAAGATGCATTCGCACAAGGAGTACGCGATCGGAGTCACTCTGCATGGCATCCAAGAGTACAAGCTCGGCGGCAGTGTGCAATTGTCCCATCGGAACGGCATTATGCTGTTCAACCCGGAGCAGGCCCACGACGGCATGGCCCACGATGCCCAAGGCCTGGAATACGTCATGCTCTACATCGATCCGGAAATGCTGCGGGAGGCCAGCGGGAAAAAAGAATTGGTGCGCTTCACCGAGCCCGTCGTTTATGACGCGGCGCTGGGAGATAAAATCCTCAGACTTTCCGATGCTATCCAGCGCGATAAAGGTGATGCCTTGTGCAACGAAATGCTCCTTTCATTGACGGATAGCCTGACACAAACAAATGAAACCAAACACATAAAAACCGATGATGCACGCATCAGAACAGCAAAGGAAATGCTCCGCGCCAATCCGGAACAGTTGCTCAAATTGGATGACATTTGCAGCGAACTGCAATTGTCAAAATTCCAGTTCATCCGGATGTTCAAAGCGCAGACCGGGATAACGCCGTACCAATATTTCCTCAACTGCAAAATGGAGCAAGCAAGGCGAGTGATCGAAATGAAGCGCGATGTCTACGCAGCGGTAGTCGAATGCGGCTTTGTCGATCTGACCCATCTCAACAAGCACTTCAAGAGCGTGTATGGAATTACTGCGTATGAGTACCTGACGCACTTGAATAGATGAATTACTAGCGATAGTAGCGATACCGGAATTGAATGTATGAACAGAAATAGCCCGCCAAAATCATTTTGGCGGGCTATTTCCGTTCAAATCACAGTCAGAAAACCCGCCAAAACCACTTTGGCGGGGAAAAATGGCAACGGACCGCACGATATTCCCCGTCAAAGTCCTTTTGGCGGGGCAAAACGGCTCCCAACACGAACCAAAATATTCCCAATCACATCTTATTCGCTGATCTGATTCGCTTTCCGGTATTTCGACGGTGTCATCCCGAAGTGCTCCTGGAAAAGCTTGTAATAATGGTTGAGGTTGGTGAACCCGCAATCGAGCGCGACTTCCCGGACCGGTTTGGCTGAATGGATCAACTGGATGCGGCTGTTTTCGATCCGCTTGTTCAGTATCAGTACCTTGAAGCTCATGCCAGTGGTCTTGCGGATCATATGGCTGAAATAGGATGCATTGTACCCAAAATGTGCGGCGGTTTCTCCCAGCGTACAGGTCTCGAAATGCTCCTCGATGTAGCCCAATATATCCAAAGCCATCTTCGTCTGCTGCGTCTCCAATTCCGTGCCGTTGACCTCGACAGAAAAAGAGCGGATCAGTTCCAAAAAAATCAACTGGATGTAAAGATCCTGCATTTCCTTCGTGCCGATGCCCGGTTCATAGACTTCGCACAGCAACTGCTGAAACAAAAGCGAAATTTTCTCCGTATTCGTATTGCGGAAGATCAAATACTGGTTATGCTTCTGTGTATCCGATATCGCTTGCAAAAGAAACTGCGAAAGGTAGCTTTCCGTTGCGGCAATCTGCGAAAGACACTTGGAAAAGAAATTCTGATTGATGATAAGGTTGATGATGATATCATCCTCCCCGGTCTTCGCGATGGAATGCGGAATATCAGTATCGATCAGAACGATATCCCCCTTATTCAGCAGCACATCTTTGTTGTTGATCGTCTGCCTGCATTGGCCGCTGTAGACAAAATTCAGTTCGATATACTCATGAATATGTTCAGGGACGTGGATGAAACGCGAGTGTTTATTGATGAAATACTCTTGATTTGAGGAAAACGACAGAAACGGTTTCGAGAAATGAAAAACTTTGCGGCCATCAATAAGCTGTATGTTTTCTTGTCCATACAGACTTGATAACACAGGCTCTTTCAAATAACGTTCCTCGCTGGCGCTGTGTTTGCGCAAATAGGAATCCAGTTCGATGAAGTTCACGTTTGCACCACCTAAAAATATGATACGAAATGTATCGTTGTTTGATATTCCCATTATACATTGTAACCGCTATAATTCAAATTGTTAGTGCAACGGAATCAAGATACGATCAGGATGGGCGCCTAAATATTTGATATCCGCAGCTATGTTTCAAACAATTAGGAGGACTGCAATTATGGCTAAAAAAGATTATGATCAGCTGGCAAAAGATGTGGTAACGCATGTCGGCGGCAAAGAGAATATCGTCGATGTGACGAATTGCATGACGCGCTTACGTTTTGTACTGAAGGACGATGCCGCCGCAAATGAGTCGGCTTTGAAGCAATTGAAGCAAGTCAAAGGCATCATGAACCAGGGCGGGCAATATCAAGTCATCATCGGCACGGAAGTTTCGGATATCACTCCGGTCGTACGCGAATACATCGGAGCGGGAAATGTAACCGCAACCGAAGGGCAAGCCGAAGCAAAAGCGGGCAGCCTGTTCGACCGTTTCTTCAAAGTGATCAGCGGCTGCATTTCGCCGATGCTCGGCGTGATGGTCGGATCTGGGATGATCAAAGGTGTACTGGCAATATTGGTGACTTTTGGGTTATTGACAAACACAAGCGGCACTTATTTGGCTCTTTACGCAGCAGCGGATGCAGTTTTGTATTTCATGCCGATCCTGGTCGGATTCAGCGCAGGACGCGTTTTCAAATCCAATCAGTACATCGGAGCGATCGTTGGCGCAGCCATCATGTATCCTTCGATCATCACAGCAGTGGCTGAAGGCACGCCATTGACATTCTTGAGGCTGCCGATGCAGCTTGTCAACTATTCCCAATCGTTGCTGCCGGCTATTGTAGCGGTCTGGGCAGCGTCGCATGTCGAAAAATTCTTCAAAAACACGTTGCCGCAGATCCTGCAGTTGATGTTTGTGCCGGCTTTGACGCTTGCCATCATCGTGCCATTGACGCTGTTGATCATCGGACCGATCATGAATCTCGTTTCCTCAACGCTTTCGACTACTGTATTGGGCATCTTCAACATGAGCCCGATCATCGGCGGCATCCTGTTCGGAGCTTTCTGGCAATTGATGGTGCTGCTGGGGCTCCACGCGGCATTCATCCCGGTGCTGATCAACAATCTGATCACCTTGGGCAGCGACCCGATCAATGCAATCTTGGGACTTACGGTCTGGGCGTTGGCAGGTGTATCGTTGGGTTATGCCTTGAAAGTCAAAGACAAGGAACAAAAATCATTGGGATTCGGTAATCTGGCTTCCTGCTTGTGCGGCGTGACCGAACCGACTATCTATTCAATCGTCATCCCGAACTTCAAGATCTTTTCGGCTGCCTGGATCGGCGGCGGAGTGGCTGGAGGCATCCTAGCGGCACTGGGCGGCAAGATGTATTCATTTGGAGGGGATGGCTTGTTCCGCATCCCGGCTATGATCAATCCGGCAGGGTTGGACATCAGCTTCTACGGGTTTATCGCCTGTGCAGCATTGGCATTGGCCGTATCCGCAGCAATCGCCTATTTCCTTGTTCCGGCAGGAGAAGCAATTCCAGAAAAACAATAATTATGAAAGCAGTGAGTTTATGTTGAAAACTATTACAGGACCGATCGAAAAATTACCGAATCATTTCTACCCGTTCTTTTGGCAGCACGGGGAAGACGAAGAAACACTTGTGACATATGTGGAGAAGATCCATCAATCCGGCATGCGGGCGGTCTGCGTTGAATCGCGGCCGCACCCGGATTTTGTCGGGGACCAGTGGTGGGAAGATCTTGGCATCATCATCCGTGAATGCGAAAAACGCGGCATGAAAATTTGGTTGCTGGATGATTCGCATTTCCCGACTGGATTCGCCAACGGCCAAATCCGCGATGTTTTTCCGGCTCTGCGGAAACAATACTTGTCGATGCGCAGATATGACGTAGCCGGTCCGATGAAGAAAGCCCGGATTGATGCTTCGATGCTGAAGGGTCGCCCATGGGATACGGAACGCACCGACGTTATCGAGACTCTCGGCGTTTACATCGCAAAACGAACTTCCGACTATACGGTCGCGGGAGATCCCATCGATGCGGCCAATTTGGTGGATATCACGGAACAGTATCAAAACGACACGATCCAACTCGATTTGGAAAAAGGCGCCTGGAGCATCTTCGTTGTTTTTTCCACCCACAGCGGCGGCGAGGAAGCGACAAAGGACTACCTGAATCCGTTGGTGAGGGAAGCCACCCAAGTGCTGGTCGAGGAAGTGTACGAAAAACACCTGAAAAAAGTCGGTGATCATTTCGGCAAAACCATCACCGCCTTTTTCTCCGATGAACCGCGCTTCGGCAACCAGAAGGGGACGGAATCACGGATAGGCAACTTGGACATGGTCTTGCCTTGGCGCCCGGGTCTGGAAAAGGAATTGGCTTTCGAGCCAATCCTGCTGCCGTTGCTTTGGATTCCTGCCGAGGGTGCCGAAAAAGAAGTGCGCTATGCCTACATGGACAAGGTCACGACTCTGTACAACGAGAATTTCACGAAAGTATTAGCGGACTGGTGCGAGGATAAGGGTGTGGAATATTTAGGGCACAACATCGAGGACAATGGCGCGCATGCCAGACTCGGCTATGGCGCCGGCCACTTCTTCCGGGGGCAGGAGGCTCAGCATTTTTCCGGAATCGACGTCATCGGAACGCAAGTGGTACCGGGCATGCCTTTCCACCACGATGCCTTCCAGACCGGCGGCAGCGACGGCGAATTCTATCATTTCGCTTTGGCCAAGCTGGGCGCATCGGCAGCGCATCTGACTGCGCACAAAAAAGGCCGCGCCATGTGCGAGGCGTTCGGCGCCTACGGCTGGAATGAAGGCCTGAAGACGATGAAATGGATCACGGATCACCTGCTTGTGCGGGGCATCAATTACCTGGTCCCGCATGCCTTCAGCCCGAAAGAATTCCCCGATTGGGACTGCCCGCCGCATTTCTACGCCCGCGGCAACAACCCGCAATACCGGCATATGACGCACCTGACGGATTACGCCAACCGCTTGATGAATATCTTCAACGGCGGTACCCACCGCGCGCCGATTGCGGTCGCCTATCCTGCGGAGTTTGAATGGGCAGGGGAAGCCATGCCGGTGGAAAGACCGGTCCGCTTGTTGACTGAGGCACAGATCGATATGGACATCGTCAGCTTCGATCATCTGAAGGACGCGTCAGTCAGCGATAACAAACTGCGCATTTTGGATGAAACGTTCGAAGCCTTGGTCATCCCATATGCGTCCTACATGCCAAAAGCCATGATGTCGATCCTCGAAAGACTGAAGCAGGAAGGCTTGCGCATCGTGTTCGTTGACGGATTGCCGGAGAATTTCGATGCCGCTGCCGAAGACGGCTATGAAGTAAGCCCGTTGCAGGAGTTGCCGAAGCATCTGGATAATGTCCGGGAAATGAAACTGGCGCAGCCTTTCCGCGAGCTGGTCTATTATCACTACGAAAAAGACGGCAACGACTACTGGATGTTCTTCAACGAGAGCATTTCCGAAGCAGTCGATACGACGGTGTCCATCCCATCCTGCCCAGGCAAGAACGGCTATGCGTTCGACGCCTATCACAACAAAGTGAAAGGACTGGAATTCAGCCAGGAAGGCATCGCGCTGAGATTGGCTCCATATGAAACCGTCGTTTGGGTATTTACTGATGAACAATTGCATGTGCCCGAAATGGATCTGCAATTGAAATCAGAGAGCCAGCCGATCGCAGCGGATTGGGAAGTCAGTTTTGCGGGAGCATTGGCTTACCCGGCATTCAAGTCCGTTACAACTCTGAAGAACGGCATCCAGGCTTTAAGCGATCTGGAAGGCTATGACCGCGCCGCAGGGACTGTCGCCTACGAAACGCAGCTGGAATTGAATGACTGCGAATCCATCATCGGTTTTGATTTGGGCATGGTTTATGAAATCGCCGAAGTCTTCGTGAACGGCAAAAAAATCGGCACCAAAATTGCGCCGCCTTATGTTTTCGAGGCAAAAGACTGCTTCCGCGAAGGCAAGAACACCTTACGCATCGAGGTGACCAATACACTCGGCACGAGCCACAGGGATCCCTTGTCCCAATACTTGCTGATCGAACCTTTCGGCATGACTGAAGAAATACATTTGATACGTCACCTTAAGAATTAAAGTATGAGCAAAAAAAAGCGGAACGACTGTTTCATTACACAGTCGTTCCGCTTTTTGCTTCCCTATTTTTAGATGGCGAGTGGAAAAGCTTATTCTATTACATCAGCGTAAAGGGAGCTGTTTCTTTCGAGAATGGCCTTGGCGAAAGGGCAGCGAGGGATGATTTTTTTGTTTTCCTCCCTAGCCATTTCCACCACGCGACCAACCAGTTGCGCGGCAATTCCCTGGCCCCGGTAATCGTCATCCACAAAGGTACGGTCGATGCTGATCAGGCTGCTGTTTGCAATGGAATAGATGATTTCGCAGATCAAGTTTTCGTTTTCGTCTTTTTTGTAGAAACGTGAGTCACCGCTGTCAAAGTCCATCGTCTGATCTCCTTTTTATTTTTTGATGTATTGTCGAAACTGAGTATCTGTTCTCCATTTCATACTATTCCTGTGTTTGAGACCAGTCAAGCGATTCGTCTTGAAAAGATAGGCACGAACAAAGGAAGTTTCCACTTGTAAACCATCAATGAAACGGTATACAATAAAAATATTGTACAGGGAATTAAATGTTATAATCGTTGAGTACTAATCTCGGCAATGCTCTGTTCATAATTTATTTATTTATGGCGTAACCGACATCCATGGTCGATTTTCGATAGAAAGAAAGGGGAAATAATATGTTTTCGAAAAGATTTTATGCAGTCGCATTAACATCTTTGTTCATTTTTAGCTATACATCAATAACTACTGAGGCAATGGCATCCGAGTCATCATCCCAGGCAGCGGCAACCCAAAATAGCGTGGTCGATTTTCAGGATGTGATTGTAAGATTCAAAGATAAACCAGGTCAGGCGGAACTGCATGCATTCAAGGGCCTTGGTGGCGACGTCAGCAATGTTTTCACCATCATTCCTGCGATTTCCGGAAGGCTGCCGGCGAAAGCCATCGAAGCCCTTAAGAATAATCCGCAAGTGGAAGTGGTCGAAGTGGATTATACGGTGCAGGCACTTGAATACTCTCCAGAAAACGAGCTTGGAAACAGTTGGGGTGCAGACCAAATCAACGCCGATGCAGCTCTTGCAGCCGGATATTCCGGCGAGGGCATCAAGGTCGCCGTTTTGGACTCCGGCGTGAATTTCAATCACTTCGACCTTAGGGATAACTTTAACTTTTCCGCAAACGAAGTAGGCTACGATTTTGTTTCGGATGATTTCTTCCCGGAGGATGTTTATGGGCATGGCACGCATGTAGCGGGAATACTTGCCGCAGCGAGCAACGGATTTGGGATTGTCGGCGTTGCCCCAAACGCACAGATCGTGGCACTCAGAGTTCTGGATGACAATGGGGAAGGTACCGCAAGCACGATCATTGAAGCGCTGCAGTGGATACAGAATTATAATGCCGCGCATCCCGAATCCCCGATCCGCATCACAAACAACAGTTACGGCACAGGATCCAATTCGTCCCAGCTTGAGGCTGCCTTTGACGTGTTGGCCAGCTCCGGGGTTCTGCACATTGGCTCAGCAGGCAACGAGGGGAGTGCTGCGGGCAACGGAAATAACGTCAATTATCCAGCCAAATATGCGTCGGTAGTGGCGGTTGCGGCTCTCGACAAAAACAATCAGCGGGCCAGTTTTTCCAGTACGGGCTCGGACGTTGAAATAGCAGCGCCTGGGGTAGCCATTTTGTCGACATGGAAAGATGGCACCAACAGTGCGGGCCCGCAGCCGTTTTCGTTCGCAGGTTACGCAAGCGAGTACTTCATAGAGGCAAACGGAACGTCAATGGCCTCGCCCCATGTCGCAGGTGTCGCAGCTTTGCTGATGGCATCCAATCCGAGCTACACTGCTGAGGATGTCCGCAATAAAATGAACGGAACAGCTTTGGATTTGGGGGAAACCGGTAGGGATAAATTATACGGCTACGGATTGGTGGACGCTTCCTCAGCGCTGGGGCTTGTGCCGGTTACCAATAAGCCTCCTGTCGCGTATAGCCAGACCGTTGATACGACGAAAAACACCTCTGTAACTATCACGCTCATCGCTGCCGATCCTGACGGCGATCCGCTGACCTATACGATTGCATCAGCTCCGGCAAACGGAACAGTTAGTGGAACAGGCCAAGATATCACGTATACACCGAACACTGACTTCACAGGCACGGATACCTTTATGTTTGCAGTAACAGACAGCGCCGGCGCTACTGCCAGTGCAACAGTGACCATAAATGTTGCGCCAACAGCTACACCCGAAAGGACTGTGGAGCTGGATGTCCAGCTGAGCGCGACAACCAGAAAAATAAACAAAATAAATCAGGTATGGGCAACAGCCAAAGTGAAGGTCATGGAAGCGGGCACCCAAGTAGCTGACGCAACTGTCACCGGCCACTGGGAAGAAATAACAACAAGTCCAGATGCTGCGACAACCGGAAAAAACGGGACGGTGTCATTCATTTCCGAAAAATTGCTCCAGTCGACTGATCAACAAACTTTCACATTTGTTGTCGACAGCGTGGTAATAGGAGGAGTAAACTGCACGATCAGTAATCAGACGACATATTCGATCACCAAATGATAGTACCCCAAGTTAGCCTGGCTACGATGCTATATAAAAAGACGTGAACCTTATTGAAGGTTCACGTCTTTTTTTCTTCGTTCAGCTGTTCGGAAAAACCTATCACTTGTGTTCGATTCTGCATAATATTCATTTATTGGCAGTCATGATACCATATGTGAATAGAAATTCAATGGAAACAATACGACAGAAAATTGCTGGTTTAATCATCTTTTTACGGAAATAAAGCCTTGGTATATTGATACAAGCAAACAGTAAAAGCTGACAAAGACGCTAAAGTAATCGTTGCTTCCTGAAATATCGGGAAGTTTTTTTGTTTGTGAGAAAATGATCAGAAATCGGAAAAAAAGCAAGAAAGGATTGGAGGTAAACAATGGATTTGGATTTTATAAGAAAGGCTATCCCCATGTATCAAGAAGCGGCGTTTCTTGTGTTGCGCCTGGGCGGAATCGGGATCATCTTCGCCTTCAGCATCGGCCTGATCATCAGCATCGTGCGTTATTATAAATTGCCCATCTTATCAAAGCTTTTTGAAGGATACATCGAATTGTCACGCAACACGCCCTTGATGATCCAGTTGTTTTTCTTGTATTTTGGATTGCCGCAAGTGGGTATCCAGCTGAGCGCTGAAGTCTGCGGCATATTGGGCTTAACTTTTTTGGGCGGCAGCTACTTTGCGGAAGCGATACGAGGTGGCCTGGAATCCGTCCCGAATATTCAGATGGAATCAGCGTCCAGCCTGGGTTTGTCAAACACTCAAATTTTCCTGTACGTTATTTTCCCACAGGCTATCGCAAATTCCTTTCCCAGCATCGGGGCGAACGTCATCTTTTTGCTGAAGGAAACCTCCGTGTTCAGCGCAATCGCTTTAGCCGATCTGGTTTTTGTCGCAAAAGACATCATGGGATTGTATTACAAAACCAATGAAGCATTATTCTTGATGGTCACAACTTATCTGGTGTTTTTATTGCCGATATCTCTTTTGATCCATTTCATCGAAAGGAGGTTGCGTTTTGCAGGATTCGGGAATTAACATCTTATTTGAAGGTCAAAATCTGCAGCGTATCTTGGAAGGCCTGGGGCAAACGGTTTTTGTCGCAATCATATCAGTCGTGCTTTCATTCATACTGGGACTTTTGGTCGGAATGCTCATGACAAGCAGAAATATCGTTGTTCGGTTCGTCACAAGGCTCTACCTCGAAGTCGTCCGGATTGTCCCCGTATTGGTGATGCTGTACATCCTTTATTTCGGACTAACGCGTTGGACCGGCATTCATATTGATAACAGGGTGATCGCCATTTTCGTGTTTACCTTTTGGGGTACAGCTGAAATGGCAGATATCGTCAGAGCATCCGTCACATCCATACCCAAAATCCAATGGGAAAGCGGCCAGGCATTGGGATTGTCTGCAGGACAACTCTACGTTTATGTCATTATTCCCCAGACAGTCCGGCGCATCGTTCCGCCGGCCATCAACTTGGCTACCCGGATGGTGAAGACGACAGCCTTGTTGCCGCTGATAGGGATTATCGAAGTCATCAAAGTCGGACAGCAAGTGATTGAAGTATCCGTGAAGGACTACCCGAGCGCATCCTTCTGGATCTACGGGTTCATCTTCTTCCTGTACTTCATCGTCTGTTATCCGTTATCGAAATTATCCAAAAAACTTGAACTGAAATGGCAAGAGTGAGGAGTGGTGAAAAACCTTGGAAAGCCCAATATTAACGTTGAATCATGTAAATAAATATTACGGAGAAACGCAGGCCTTGGCTGATATCCAGTTGGATGTCGCCAAAGGAGAAGTTGTGACCATCATCGGTCAATCAGGTTGCGGCAAATCGACTGCTTTGCGCTGCATCAATGGTTTGGAGGAAATCCAGTCCGGCAGCATCCTGCTGGATGGAAAAGAGATAGCCGCAGCAGGGACAAATTGGAAAGAGGTCAGGCAGAAAATCGGCATGGTCTTTCAAAAATATGACCTGTTCCCGCACATGACAGTCCTTGACAATGTCCTGTTGGCCCCTTTGAAAGTCCAAAAGCGCAAGAAGGATGAGACGGCCGAAGAGGCTCTTGCTTTGCTGAAAAGGGTCGGCCTGGAAGATAAGGCGCACAGCTTCCCACGGCAATTGTCCGGAGGGCAGCAGCAACGTGTTGCAATCGTGCGTGCTTTGATGACG
>Ga0194137_10001848_pt1 | contig 12757 bp, 11 predicted proteins | sample TARM_MetaG_T3_14_FD_134025 | JGI IMG/M metagenome (GOLD analysis project Ga0194137, IMG submission 134025) | Freshwater microbial communities from Pennsylvania, USA, analyzing microbe dynamics in response to fracking - TARM_MetaG_T3_14 (version 2) | ecosystem: Environmental > Aquatic >... | reverse complement strand
CTATAGAGAAGGACTTCTATTAGGAAGTGCATGTGAAAGAGGAGAGCTATATCAGGCTATACTAAAAGGAAAAACCGAAAAGGAAATAGATGAGATAGCTTTATTTTATGATTATATAGAAATAATGCCTTTATCAAACAATAAATTCATGGTAGATAAGGGGATAGTAAAAAGTGAATCAGATCTTATAGAAATAAATAAAAAGCTTATTGAAGTGGGAAGAAGAAACAATATAAAGGTAGTAGCTACCTCAGATTCTCATTTTGTTAACCCTGAGGATGAAATATATAGAAAAATCATCCAGCATTCACTTGGTTTTAAAGGAGTGGAGGAATCAACACCCCTTTATTTTAAATCAACAGATGAAATGCTTGATGAGTTTTCATATCTAGGTGCAGAGTTAGCATATGAGGTTGTAGTAAAGAATACTAATGATATAAATGATATGATTGAATCCCTCCTTCCAATACCAGATGGAACCTTCCCTCCAATCATTGAGGGCTCTGAGACAGAGCTTAGGGAAATGTGCTTTAAAAAAGCAAAATCTATCTATGGGGAAAGTCTTCCAGAAATAGTAGAGGGTAGGTTAGAGCGTGAATTAAATTCTATTATAAGTAATGGATATGCAGTAATGTATATAATTGCTCAAAAGCTGGTTACAAAATCCATTGAAGATGGATACCTTGTTGGATCCAGAGGTTCGGTAGGGTCCTCTTTTGCGGCTACAATGAGTGATATAACAGAAGTGAATCCCCTTGCTCCTCATTATGTATGTTCAAGCTGCAAACACTCGGAGTTTATAACTGATGGCTCATATGCTTCGGGAGCGGATTTGCCGGATAAAAAATGTCCAAAATGTGACACTGAGCTTACCAAAGATGGGCATGATATCCCTTTTGAAGTTTTCCTTGGATTTGAAGGAGATAAGGAGCCAGATATAGACCTTAATTTTGCAGGAGAATATCAGGCAAATGCACATAAATATACAGAAGAGCTTTTCGGAGAAGGATATGTATACAAAGCAGGAACAATTGGTACAATAGCAGAGAAGACTGCCTATGGATTTGCGAAAAAATTTGTGGAAGAAACTGGATTAGAAGTGACTTCAGCGGAAGTTGAAAGGCTAAAAAGCGGATGTACGGGAATAAAAAGAACCTCAGGCCAACACCCTGGAGGCATCATGGTAGTTCCAAAATATAAAGAGGTACACGACTTTACTCCCATTCAGTATCCAGCAAATGACAGCAAATCAGGTGTAATAACCACTCACTTTGACTATCATTCCATAAGTGGTAGGATTCTAAAGCTTGATATTTTAGGACACGACGTCCCTACTATTATAAAAATGCTGGAAGATATCACAAAAACAGATGCAACTAAAATACCCCTTGATGACCCAGAGACTATGTCCATATTTACAACTACAGAAAGTCTAAAATGTGATCTTTCTGCTATTTCATGCCCAGTTGGAAGTCTTGGAATTCCAGAGTTTGGTACTAAGTTTGTAAGACAGATGCTTATAGATACAAAGCCCACAACATTTGGGGAACTTGTAAGAATATCAGGACTTTCCCATGGAACAGATGTATGGATTAACAATGCCCAAGAGCTTGTTAGAAACAATATTGCAGAGCTTAAAGAAGTGATATCTACAAGAGACGATATAATGAACTATCTTATTTTGATGGGACTTAAGCCAAAGACAGCCTTTAAAATAATGGAAAATGTAAGAAAGGGAAAAGGACTTACAGATGAACAGGTAGAGGATATGAAAGAAAAAAATGTTCCAGCCTGGTATATAGATTCCTGTAATAAGATCAAATATATGTTTCCAAAGGCTCATGCAGCTGCATATGTTATGATGTCCTTTAGAATTGCGTATTACAAAGTTCACCATAAAGAAGCCTTCTATGCTACTTATTTTACAACTAAGGCTGAGGAGTTTGATGTAGAACTTATATGCAAGGGGAAAGAGGCGGTTTTAGAAAAGCTAAAGGAAATAGAATCCCTTGGAAATGAAGCTACAGCCAAAGAAAAGAATATGTCAACTGTCCTTGAAGTAGCATACGAAATGTTTCAAAGAGGGGTAAAGCTTAGAAATCTAGATATTTATAAATCAAAAGCTAAGAAGTTTACTGTAGTAGAAAATGAGCTTCTTCCGCCCCTTATATCTATGCAGGGACTTGGAGAGACAGTAGCAATTAGCATTGAAAGAGAATCCTCAAAGGAATTTATGTCCATAGAAGATTTCAGACAAAGAACTAAGACTACAAAGACAGTAATTGAATCCTTAATAAATCATGGATGCCTCTCAAAGCTTCCTGAGACTAATCAATTATCTTTACTGTAGGTTGAAAAAACTTGATTTTTTTGATACAATAGGGTGGATATATTAAAAGACGTGAAACTTAAGGGGACAGCAGAAGCATTAGAGTGGGTTTACGCCCACTCTTTCATTATTTATGAATCTAAAACTTAATAAGGGGGTGGCTGTTATGGCTAGCAAGATTGAACAGCTTATAGAAGACATGGTACTAGATATTTTAACCGATGAATATGAGCTTGTAGATGTGGAATATGTAAAGGAAGGTTCCTTAAAATTCCTTAGAATATATATTGATAAAGGGGGAGAAATGTCCCTTGATGATTGTCAAAAATTAAGCAGAATTATAAGCGAAAAATTAGATGAAGTTGATCCTATTGAAGAAAATTATATGCTCGAGATATCTTCACCAGGACTTGATAGACATCTAAAAAAAGAAAAGGATTTTACAAGAGAGAAAGGTAAAGAGGTCGAACTCAAGCTTTTTAAAGCAATAGAAGGAGTCAAGGAGTTTGAAGGAACTCTTTTAGGACTAAATGAAAATAATGAAATTGAAGTAGAGGTAAACGACCAGATAATGAAATTTCCTAAAAAAGAAGTGGCAGTAATAAGATTAGCCATTAAAATATAAATTTATTCAAGGAGGAAGAAATATGAATGTGGAGTTTATTGCTGCTTTGGACCAGATAGAGAGGGAAAAAGGAATAAGCAAAGAAATTCTTTTTGAAGCCCTAGAAGCAGCTTTGCTTAATGCATACAAGAAAAACTTTGGCTCATCTTACAATGTAAGAGTACTTATAGACAAGGAAACTGGAGATGTACAAGTATTTTCAAGAAAGACAGTTGTAAACAAATACCAGTATGACCTAGCAGAAGGTGAGATAACACTAGAAGAGGCTCAAGAACTTTATGATATGAAGTATGAAGTCGATGATGTAATTGAGACTGAGGTTACGCCAAAAAACTTTGGAAGAATAGCAGCTCAGGCAGCAAGACAAATGGTTATACAAAAGATTAAAGAGGCAGAAAAAGACATCATATATGAAGAGTTTTTAACTAGAGAATCAGAGATTATCACTGGAGAAATTTCAAGAGCAGGAAAAGGAAATATCTATGTAAACTTGAGTATAATAGGAAGTAAAGATATAACAATAAACGCAGAAGCTACTCTTCCTCCAAGCGAGCAAATACCTTTTGAAGACTATACTCCAGGAAAAAGGCTTAAAGTCTATGTAATTGAAGTCAAAAAGACTAACAATGCTCCACAGATACTTGTATCAAGAAGTCATCCGGGACTTGTAAAAAGACTTTTTGAAAGTGAAGTTCCTGAAATTTTCGAAGGAATAGTGCAGATAAAATCAATTTCAAGAGAAGCAGGCTCGAGAACTAAGATGGCTGTATACTCTGCAGACGAAAATGTAGATCCAATTGGAGCATGTGTTGGACCTAAGGGTCAGAGAGTAAAAAATATAGTAGACGAGCTCAAAGGTGAAAAAATAGATATAATAAAATTTAGTGAAGATTATAGTGAATTCATATCTGCTTCATTAAGTCCATCTAAGGTTGTATCTGTAGAGATAAATGAAGAAGAAAAAAGCGCAAAGGTTATAGTTCCAGATGACAAGCTTTCACTGGCTATTGGAAAAGAAGGACAAAATGCCAGACTGGCAGCAAAATTGACTAATTGGAAGATAGACATAAAAAGTGAAAGTCAGGCAAAATCAGAACAGGGGGAATAAAAATGAAACAAAAAAAGATTCCTCAAAGAAAATGTATATCTTGTAGCGACAGAGATGTCAAAAAAGTTCTTATAAGAATTGTTAAAAATAAAGACGGAGAAATATTCATTGATGTAACATATAAGGCAAACGGACGGGGAGCCTATATATGCAAAGATAAAGAATGCTTAGAAAAAGCAATAAAAAGTAAAGCATTAAACAGAGCATTTAAAACAGAAATTTCTCAAGAAGTTTATGAAAAACTTAAGATGGAGTTGGAAAACCTTGAATAAAGAAAAAATCCTGACTTTGGTAGGCTTTGCTTATAAAAGCAGGAAACTAGTATCAGGAGAGGGTATAACCCTTGAATATATAAAGTCAAATAAAGCAAAGCTTGTTTTTATAGCAAGTGATGCATCTGAAAACACAAGAAAAAGAATTTCAGATAAATGTAATTTTAGATCAATAGAACTTGTAGATATCTTTACACGTTATGAAATCGGAAAAGCTATCGGAAAAGACGAAAGAGTGGCAGTTGGGATAACAGATCAAAATTTTGCAGATAGTATTAAAAAATTACTAGGAGGTGGAGCCTATGCAAAAAATGAGAGTTTATAAAATTGCACAGGAATTAGGCATTACCAGCAAAGAACTCATAGAGAAGCTAGAGGATCTAGATATAAAAGTAGCGAATCATATGAGTACTTTGACTGATGAGGAGGCAGAGCTTATATTAGAATTATTTAGTGATAAAAAAGACGATAAAGAAGCGGAGAAGGTGGACCAAGTAGAAACAGCAGAATTAGATTTAGTAGAAGAAATAGATGTTCAAGATGAGCCAAACGAAGACTCTATAATAATTGGAGATACAATTGCAGTAGGAGAATTAGCCAATTTGCTTGAAGTAAAAGCAACTGATGTGATAACAAAGCTTATAAAGCTTGGAATCATGGCTAATATAAACCAAGAAATAAAATTTGAAACAGCAGAAAAAATAGCAGTAGATTACGATATTCTTCTGGAAAGAGAGCCTGAAGAAGAAGAGGAAATAGATTTTATTGTTGAAGGGGATAAAGATGAAGACCTTGAGCATAGACCTCCAATAGTTACTGTTATGGGACACGTTGACCATGGGAAGACATCTCTTCTTGATGCTATAAGAGATACAAGAGTTACTGATAAAGAAGCAGGGGGAATAACCCAGCATATAGGAGCATCAGAAGTTACTGTAAGCGGAAAGAAAATAGTATTTTTAGATACACCAGGTCACGAAGCCTTTACTGAAATGAGATCACGTGGAGCGAAGGTTACTGATATTGCTATACTTGTTGTAGCTGCAGATGATGGTATAATGCCTCAAACTGTAGAAGCAATAAACCATGCAAAGGCTGCAAAGGTGCCTATCATAGTTGCGATTAACAAAATTGATAAGCCTGGAGCAAATATAGATAGAGTAAGACAAGAGCTTTCTGAACATGAAATTCTAGTAGAAGAATGGGGCGGAGATGTAATTGATGTTCCAGTATCTGCCTTAAAGGGTGAAAATATAGATACCTTGCTTGAAATGGTTCTTCTAGTTGCAGAAGTTGAAGAGCTAAAAGCAAATCCAAATAGAGCAGCTGTAGGTACAGTAATAGAGTCGAACCTAGATAAGGGAAGAGGACCTGTTGCAACAGTAATAGTTACAAACGGAACTCTAAAAGTAGGAGACCCTATAGTGGCTGGAGCTTCATTTGGTAAAGTAAGAGCTATGATAAATGACAAGGGAAAAAGAATTAAGAAAGCTGGTCCTTCTACTCCAGTTGAAATACTAGGGTTAAATGAGGTTCCTAATGCAGGAGATCAATTTGTAGTTCCAAGCAGTGACAAAGCTGCCAAAGCCCTTGGTGAAAAGAGAAAAGAAAAAATAAGAGATGAGCAGCTTAAAGCAAGCTCAAAGATATCCCTTGAGGACCTTTTTGATAAGATGCAGCAAGGAGAGTTTAAAGAGCTTAACATAATCGTTAAAGCAGACGTACAAGGTTCTGTTCAGGCTGTAAGGCAGTCTATAGAAAAGCTTTCAAATGAAGAAGTTTCAGTAAGAGTAATTCATGGAGGGGTAGGAGCAATCACAGAATCAGATATAATGCTTGCTTCAGCTTCAAATGCAATTGTAATAGGCTTTAATGTAAGACCATCTACAGGAGCTAAAACAATAGCAGAGCGTGAGCAGGTTGATATGAGAACCTACAGAATAATATACGAAGCGATAGAGGATATAGAAAAGGCAATGAAGGGGATGCTAGATCCAGAATTTGTAGAGCAGGAACTTGGAAAGGCAGAAGTTAGACTTACCTTTAAGGTTCCAGGTGCTGGAATGGTTGCCGGATCATATGTTATCGAAGGAAAGATATTGAGAAATGCAAAGGTAAGGCTTGTAAGAGACGGAATTGTTGTTTATGAAGGCTCTATAGATTCTCTTAGAAGATTTAAAGATGATGTAAAGGAAGTTGCAACAGGATATGAGTGCGGTATTGGTCTTACAAACTACAATGATGTAAAAGAAGGGGACATTATCGAAGCTTATATGATGAAGGAAATAGAGAGAAAATAATAAACAGCTAATGGCGGTGATAATATGAGTTATGCAAGAACTAGAAGAATAGGTGAAGAAATTAAAAAAGTAATTACAGAACTGATTACTGAGCAAAAGATAAAAGACTCTAGAGTTACTGGAACTCGTTCTTTAGTTTCAGTTACAACAGTAGATGTTGTTAGAGATCTTACCTACGCCTATGTTTATATTAGTGTTCTTGGAAAAGAAGAAGATAAGGACAAGGTTCTTGAAGGATTAAAAAGTGCTTCAGGATTTATACGTAAAGAAGTAGGGAGAACTGTAAACTTAAGACATACTCCTGAAATCATATTCAAGGGTGATGACTCTATAGAGCGTGGAGTTAATATGTCCAAGCTTATAAATGATTTAAATATTGGAAGCGAAGAAGAGTAATTATGAAGGATATAATAAAATATATAAAAGATGAAAATACATTTCTAATTACGAGCCACGCATCTCCAGATGGGGATAATGTTGGCTCCTGCTTAGGAATGCTTGAGTTTCTCACAAAGATTGGAAAGGAAGCATATTATGTTTTAGATGATTCCTTTCCTCAAAATCTCAGTTTTTTATATGAAAATTATAAAATTTATGAATCAGAAGAAATAAAAGAATTATTAAAAGAAAGATCCTACTCTCTTATTGCTCTTGATTGCGGAGACATTAAAAGATTAAAAATAGAACCTGATTTAATAGAAGGGGCTTCTCTAATCTGCAATATCGATCATCATAAAAGCAATAACAATTTTGGGACTCTAAATTACGTGGTTGATGATGCATCTTCCACAAGCGAGCTAGTTTATAATATACTTTGTGCTGTAGATGAAAATCTTATAGATGAAAAAATAGGTATAGCTCTTTATACAGGCCTTGTTACAGATACTGGAAATTTCATGTTTGAAAGTGCAAAAGACTCATCACTGATAATGGCAGCAAAACTTCTATCAAAGGGGGTTGACAAGCAAAAGATAATTAGAAATATATATCAAAGCAACTCCTTTGATTATCTTAAACTTACAGCAGAAGTAATGATGACACTTGAAAAGGAAAAGCATTTTTCATACATGATTCTTGAAAGCTCTATGCTCAAAAAACACTCTATTGATTATAACGATACTGAAGGCCTTGTTAATCATGCTCTCAATATAGATGGTGTTGAAGTGGGGGTTTTATTCAAAGAGCAATCAGAGAACGTTGTAAAAGTATCTTTCAGATCTAAAGGGTGGGCAAATGTCAATGAGATAGCAAAAGCCTTCAACGGCGGAGGTCATGAAAGGGCAGCAGGTTGCACCATTAATAAGCCAATCGACCAGGCAGTTTATTCTGTTTTGGAAAAATTAAGGGAGTACATGAAAATACATGGACGGAGTAATTAATATATTAAAACCAACAGGAATGACTTCCCATGATGTTGTTGGATTCATTAGAAAAAACTTTAAAATAAAAAAGGTTGGACATACAGGGACACTCGATCCAAATGCGGCTGGAGTGCTCCCTATATGTATTGGAAAAGGAACAAAGCTCAGCCAGTATATAATGGAAAAAGAAAAAAGCTATAGATGTGAGCTTGTCTTTGGAAAAACTACTGATACTTTGGATTCATATGGACAGATTGTTTCTGAAAAGATTATAGACCCAATAGAATTTTATGATATAGAAAAAACAGTAAAGACATTCATTGGACAAATTTCTCAAATACCACCTGCCTATAGTGCAATTAAAGTAAATGGTGTAAAGCTTTATGAAAAGGCAAGAAAAGGTATAGAAATAAATAATATCCCCATTAGAACAGTCAAAATCTACGATATAAATATAATTTCTTATGAATTTCCAAGGCTTATGATGGACATAAGATGTTCCAGTGGGACATATATAAGGAGTCTTGTAAGAGATATTGGTGAAAAACTTGAAAGCCCTTCATATATGAGTCTTCTTATAAGAACAAAGTCCGGTGAATTTAAAATAGAAGAAGCTTTAGCAATTGAAGAACTATCGGAAGATATTTTAAATGAAAAACTTACTTCTTTAAAAGATATAAAACTTAATATGAAAGATATTACTCTAAAATCATCTGCTTCAGTTTCCTATATCAATGGAAGCTATGTATCTCAAAAGGGAATAAAATCAAACCTTGATGAATACCAAGCAGAGGTAAATGTTAGAGTTTTTGATGAATTAGGCAGTTTTATAGGAATAGGTAAAATAAGAGAAAAGGATTCTGTGAAGTATCTCAAGGGTGATACTCTGCTTATATAAACTTTGGAGTGATTAGATTGGAATTGGTTTCTAGCATTAATGACTTGAGCTTTAAAAGTAAAACCGCAGTTACAATAGGCAATTTTGATGGGGTTCATATTGGACACAAAGAACTTATAAATCTTACAACAAAAATTGCAAATGAAAAAAATTTAAAAAGCCTTGTTTTTACTTTTGAGAATCATCCAATTGAATTTCTTTATAACAAAAAAATAGAGAGGCTAACAAGCCCAGCTAGAAAAAAAGAAATAATAAAAGAGCTTGGAATTGATGAAATAGTTAGCGTAGAGTTCAACTATGATATTAAAAACATGACCACTGAGAAATTTTCTCAGAAAATACTGATTAACGCATTAAATGCCTCTGATGTAATAATGGGATTTGACTCAAGACTTGGAAATGGAAAAGAAGGAAAAGTTGAGTACCTTTATGAAGTTGGGAAAAAAATGGGGTTTAATGTCCATATAGTGGATCAGGTACTTGTTGATAATATGAGGGTTTCAAGTTCATATATAAGAGAAATGTTAAAACATGGAGAAGTCAAAAGAGTAAAGCATTTTTTAGGCAGAGACTATGAAATAAGTGGAGTAGTTGTTCATGGAAAAAAAATAGGAAGAGTACTTGGCTTTCCTACTGCAAACATTGAACAGGACTACGATGTATTACTTCCTCAAAAGGGAGTATATTATTGTAAGGTTCTTGTAGATGGGGTCTACTATGATGGGGCTACAAGTGTTGGAGATAATCCTACAGTAAAAGACAAGGGATTTTCTGTTGAGACTCACCTTATAAACTTTAGCGGGGACATTTACGGTAAAAATATAAAGCTCTTTTTTCTTGATAGATTAAGAGATGAAATGAAATTCAGATCATTAGAAGATTTGAAATTTCAAATGAACAAGGATGTACTCAAAATCAAGAATTATATATTTACTTAGAAGGTAGTATATGATACAATTAGTGTTGGCAATGAAACCTATGCTGGGTAGCTAGACTCACCAACTACTACATGGCACTAGGGGTTTTAAAAATTATGGAGGTGTAATAATGGAAAAAATGAGAAAAGAAGAAGTAATCAAAACATTTGCTACGAAAGAAGGAGATACAGGTTCTCCAGAAGTACAGGTAGCATTACTTACAGAAAGAATAAATGAGCTTAATGAACATCTTAAGACTCATAAAAAGGATCACCATTCAAGAAGAGGACTTCTTAAAATGGTAGGACAAAGAAGATCACTTCTTAGATACCTAAAAAGCAAAGACCTTGATAGATATAATTCATTGATTCAAAGATTAGGACTTAGAAAGTAATGAAAGAGCAGGTGAACCCTGCTCTTTTTTCTAATATTTAATAATATAAGGAGGTATTTTATGAGTAAAATTTACGAAATGCAATTGGGAACAAAAAATCTCTCAGTTGAAATAGGAAAAGTAGCAGAACTTGCCAATGGAGCATGTATAATGAGAAGTGGCGACACTATGATACTAGTAAGTGCTACGAATTCTTCAAAACCAAGAGAAGGTATAGATTTTTTTCCACTTAGTGTAGATTATGAAGAAAAAATGTACTCTGCAGGTAAAATACCTGGCGGATTTATAAAGAGAGAAGGAAGACCCTCTGAAAAATCCATACTTACATCAAGACTTATAGATAGACCAATAAGACCACTTTTCCCTGATGGATACAGAAATGATGTGCAGGTTGTAGCTACTGTACTTTCTATGGATCAAGATGCTAATCCTGATACTCTTGCTATGATAGGCTCTTCAGTTGCTCTTTCCATATCATCTATACCTTTTAACGGGCCGACGGGTTCAGTATCTGTTGGAAGAATAAACGGAGAGTTTGTAATTAATCCAAATGCTCAGGAAAAATTGGATTCAGATATGTACCTAGTAGTTTCTGGAACAAAAGAAGCTATAATGATGGTAGAAGCTGGAGCTAATGAAGTTGATGAAGCTGTAATGCTAGAGGCTATTCTTTTTGCCCATGAAGAAATCAAAAAAATAGTTTCTTTTATAGAAGAAATTGTAAAAGAAGTGGGAAAACCAAAAGAGGAGTTAAAGCTTCATGAGGTTGATGAAAATATTAAAAGCGAAGTTATAGCTTTTTCAAAGGAAAAGATGAAAAATGCAATAAGAACATTTGACAAGCAAGAAAGAATCGAAAATATGGATAAGGTAAAAAGCGAGGCTCTAGCGCATTTTACTGAAATTTATCCAGAATCTGTTAAAGACGTGGAAGAAATTTTATATAAAATCACCAAAGAAGGAGTCAGAGAACTTATCACTCATGAAAAGATAAGACCTGACAACAGAAAGCTTGACGAAATAAGACCAATATGGTCAGAGGTAGGAATGCTACCTAGAACTCACGGTTCTGGACTATTTACAAGAGGACAGACTCAGGTTCTTAGTATTACAACTCTTGGAGCTCTTGGAGATTCTCAAACCCTTGACGGACTTGGAGAAAAAGAAGAAAAAAGATATATGCACCACTATAATTTCCCGGCATTTTCAGTAGGAGAAGCTAGACCTTCAAGAGGTCCGGGAAGAAGAGAGATAGGTCATGGAGCATTAGCAGAAAAAGCGCTTGAGCCTATGCTTCCAAGCAAAGAGGATTTCCCTTACGCTATAAGAGTAGTATCAGAAGTTCTTTCCTCAAATGGATCTACATCTCAAGCAAGTGTTTGCGGAAGCACCCTTTCTCTTTTAGATGCAGGAGTTCCACTTAAAGATATGGTTGCAGGAATTGCAATGGGACTTATTAAAGAAGGGGAAAATATAGCCATACTTTCAGATATTCAGGGTATGGAAGATTTCCTTGGAGATATGGACTTTAAAGTTGCTGGTACTGAAAAAGGAATAACAGCTATCCAAATGGATATAAAAATTGCAGGTATAAATGAAAATGTCCTTAAAGAGGCTTTAGAGCAAGCTAGAGTTGGAAGAATTCATATATTAAATGAAATGAGAAAAACTATAGTTACTCATAGACCTGAGCTTTCAGAATATGCTCCTATGATTCTTACACTTCATGTCAAGCCAGATAAAATAAGAGATATAATAGGTCCTGGTGGAAAAATGATTAATAAAATCATTGATGAAACAGGGGCTAAAATTGACATAGATAACGATGGAACAGTGTTTATAGCAGCTGTAAATAGAGATATGGGTAAAAGAGCTAAAGAAATAATAGAAACTATAGTAAAAGAAGCAGAAGTTGGACAAAAATATCTTGGAAAAGTAGTTAAGCTTACTACTTTTGGTGCTTTCCTTGAAATACTTCCAGGAAAAGAAGGTCTTCTTCATATTTCTCAAATTGATACAAAGAGAGTTAATAAAGTAGAGGATGTACTTTCAGTTGGTGATCAAATTGAAGTACTTTTAACTGAAATTGACCAACAAGGCAGAATTAATCTATCAAGAAAAGCTCTTTTAGAAAAAGAAGCAAAAGCAGAAGTAAAAGAAGAAACAGAATAATTATTAAGTCCATTCAAAGAGCCCTTTAAAAGAGGGCTTTAATTTTTTGCCATAATACCTATAAAATAGTATAATACTTAGTTGAAGGCAACAAAGGATGGTGATTTAATTGGCTAAGAGAATAAGAAAAAGAAAGTCGAAAAAAAGGGAAAAACTTATAAATGAGAATATGCTCTCCCTTATTTTTATTTTTGTGGGAATTTTTATGACATTATCTGTAAGGACTGACTCTATGGGGATAATAGGGTCCTCAGTAAAATATCTTTTGCTAGGATTTTTTTCCAGTTTATCTATTTTAATTTCATTTACACTAATTTTCTTAGGAGTATATAAATTAATTTATGGGGATAAATTCAGCTACCAAAATATATCAAAAAAAAT
>Ga0194137_10001846_pt1 | contig 12768 bp, 10 predicted proteins | sample TARM_MetaG_T3_14_FD_134025 | JGI IMG/M metagenome (GOLD analysis project Ga0194137, IMG submission 134025) | Freshwater microbial communities from Pennsylvania, USA, analyzing microbe dynamics in response to fracking - TARM_MetaG_T3_14 (version 2) | ecosystem: Environmental > Aquatic >... | reverse complement strand
TTGTTATACCCTTTATTAAAATTTGAATTTCTACTTGTAGATAAATTAGGAATTAAGATTAAGGATTATTAGAATTAGAGGTGGTTCATATTAATGTTTTTAATTTTAAAAATAGATATATAATATTTTTTTATATAGTAATAATTCTCTTTGCATTATTAGCATTTAGATTATCTACCTTGACTATAATACAAGGGGATGAATATAGGCTGGAATCTGATATAAAGAGAATAAGGGATATCCCAATTAAAGCTCCTAGGGGAAATATTTACGATAGAAATGGTATATTATTAGCAGAAAATATACCAAGTTTTACTGTCCAAATATTAAAAGATGAATTAAACTACAATGAATTTTTACATACATCTCAGATTCTTACTGAAATTCTAGATGAAAATGGAGAATCACTAATAGATGATTTCCCTATTGAATTAAATACTTTTCGTTTTATCGATATAAAAAGTGAGGAAATATATACTTCTCCAGAAGAAAAAATGATTGATATTTTAAGAGGAAGTGGATTAATTGAAGAACTATATAATGCTTCAGGGGCTTATATAGGTAACATAAATATGAGAAAAAGAATGTTTCTATCACTTTACAAGGAAAGTTTAAATATACCTATATTTTATGATGAAGGTGCATTAAAATATGAAAAAGGATATACTGTCTGGTTAGAAAATAACGGATTAGATACAAATATAAGCGAAGAACAGTTACTAATAGAACTTTTTAATAGAGAAGGTAAATATTTAAGAAGATTATTAGGTAATTCGGAAGGCAGAAGATTTATCTACAGATTTTTAGACTCAAGAAATTTAGTTGATAATATTGAAATGAAAGATTTTACTTTTATATACGATGAAGACTACAGTCAATTAAAAAACAGATTATCAGATGAAGTTCCTGAAGTTATAAACATGAACTCCGATCCGAAGGATGATTTTGTTGCACTTATTCGTAAGTATGCTAGTAAAGAATTGTTTAGTACTATTTATGCCGGGGAAGAAAATGTTATTCCCGGAATATTACTATACAATAAAATAAAACAATCCAATCCAGAACTGCCTGTTGAATACGTAGAAGAAGGGAACACTTTATATTTTAATTTTTTAAATGAAGAAGAAAAGGTAAAGTTTTTAACTGAAAATAATTTGCCTCTTGAAACAACGGCTTTTAATATAGTTTTAGAAATCGGTCAAAACAATAAGTTTGATTATGATGTAATAACAATGGACCAAGTAAAATACCATGCTCAAACAGAGCTCCTTAAATATATTAATCCGGAGATATCAGTTTCAAGTTGGGAATATACTGCAGTCTTACAGAAAAACAACTGGGTAGAAGCTAATTTAGACCCCAGTAGTGTTGATAAATCTCCTAAAGAGATATTTTACCTATTAAAAGAAAAGTCTGGATTAAAAGATGAAGTTTCAAACTATGAAGCTAGGTATATCTTTGTTTTGCGAGAAAGATATCTTAATCAGGGTTATAGGGCATATTACCCAATTGATATATGCTATGATGCATCGAAAAAAACTGTTGCTTTAATATCGGAAAATGCAGATAAATTAAATGGGGTGGATGTTATTACTGAATCTGTGAGATACTATCCCTATAAAGAATCTGCAGCCCACATACTTGGTTATATGGGGAAAATATCTCAAGATTATGAAATCGAAAAATACATTAATGAGGGAAATTACAGTAGAGATGATCTTATAGGAAAAACAGGAGTAGAAGAAAAATTTGAAGATTTGTTAAGCGGGAAAAAAGGCTCTCAAACTTTAGAAGTAGATGCCTATGGTAATAGAACTAAAGTATCAGAAGTTGAAGAACCAGTACCAGGAGGTAATTTACATCTAACACTAGATATTGAACTACAGAAAAAAGCAGAAGAAATTTTCAAATATGGTTTAGAAGAAATTAGAAAGGGCGGAACCTTTGAAAGTAAGTGGGGAGATTTTAATTTTGAAGACAGTTACAACCAAGCTAATTCTGGGGCATTAGTTGTTGTTGATGTAGAGACTGGTGAAATACTATCAATGGTTAATTATCCTTCCTACGATCCTAATTTATTCTCTACAGGAATATCTAAGGAAAACTGGGAGGGTTTGGTTAATGAATCGGAAAATCCTTTAGCACCACGACCATTATACAACATCTCCATGCTAACAGCTATACAACCTGGCTCAACTTTTAAAATGGTAACCTCTTTAGCTGCACTGCAAAAAGGGATTTCCCCTTATGAAGAAATTTACTGTGCTGGACATATGGAAATTGGAAACCAAAGTTTCGGGTGCTGGATATGGAATTTGTATAAAGGTCAACACGGTTATGAAAATATGTACGAAGCAATAAGAGATTCCTGCAATTTTTATTTTTACACTTTGGTATTAGGTGAAAATCAAGTAACTAAAGAAAGAGTATCTCAAAGAGTAACGCTAGATGAAATTCTTACTATGGCTAAGGAATTAGGATTAGGAGAAAAAACTGGTATAGAAATTGATCTTCCAAATGAAGCTTCCGGTGGACTACCAAATCCAAGCGTTAAGGCTTCAAATGCAAGATATTATCTCGAGATATATCTAGAAGATAATATAGATAAATTTTACAAGGAAGAAAGAACTTTTAATAGTGATGAAAAAGAACAGTTGATTAATGAAATAGTATCTTGGGTAAGAACTGATGAACCTCTTACTAGACAGGAAGTTTATGAAGCTTTGGATAGCATAGGGATAAATCCTGACAAAACTAACAACTACGGAATACCAATCACAGATATAATTAAATATACTTATTTAAATTCTGCAATTTGGAACTATGGTGACACCATGAATATAAGCATTGGTCAGGGTGACAACTCCTATACTCCTTTACAAATGGCTAGATATACAGCAACAATAGCAAATGGAGGCTACAGAAAAAACCTAAGTGTCGTAAAAAAAGGCACGGATTATCTGGAAAGAGAATTACTTTACCAACCTATAAGAGAAGAAACAAGAATCAACTTAAATGATTATGGATACATAGATGATGTTACAGAAGGAATGATTCTAGTTGCAGAAGATAGTAGAATATACAATGATTTTCCTATAACTGTAGCAGCTAAAACTGGTACAGCTGAAAAAGATGGGATAAATCCTGAAACAGGAACAGGATACAATGATTTTGGTTGGTATGTTGCTTTCGCACCGGCAGAAGATCCTAAAATAGCCGTTGCTTCAGTTATATTTCAAGGTGGTTCAGGGAGATATCCTTCTCCAATGGTTAGAGAAATAATTGGAGAATATTTTGAACTTGAACCGGAAGAAGAGGAGGAATAAAAATGAGTAAATTTGTAATGATAACTTCATGTGAAGAAAAGCAGGGGAAGACAGTTTTTTCTCTAATAACGGCAAAGGAATTATCTAATGAAAAAAAAGTTCTATTAGTTGATTTATCTAATAGTGAAAAGGATAGCTCCTACTTTTTAGATGTAAAAGATATGGTAATATACGACGTTGTAGATTTAATTAAAGACACATGCAGCCTAGAACAGGCGGTAATCAAAATAAAAGAAGAAAACTATACCTTTGACTTTTTGCCTGCTCCTAGAATCAAAGAAAAATATAAAGAACTGGATTTAGGACATTTGAAAAAGATTTTTATGGAAAGTAACGGAAAATACGATTATATTATTATAGATGGGACAACAGTGGTAGACGATATAAAAACAGCATCTTATGAAATTCTAGACCAGGTGATCATGCTTACTTACAATAAGATAGAAAATGTTAAATGTATTTTTTCTTCGCTTAATATTATCAACAATGATGTAAAAAGTGTTAACCTCATAGTAAATAAAACTATAGATAAGGAAGAAAAAAAAGGCAACCTGCTAACTATTGAAGAAATACAGGAAATTCTAAGAGTTAAGGTAGATGGCAAGGTAGAGTTCATGCAGAAATTAGACTCTTTTGGAGAAAATTTTCTAAACAACGAAGATTATAATGAAATAACCAAGGTTATGGAAGAAATAATTTAAGAAAAAATTAAGTTTTGATAGATATAATAAGAACATGGAGTAGTTATGAAGGTTTTAATTGTAGAAGATGAAATTAAGCTTATAAAAGCTTTAAAGTTTTTATTTGAAAAAAACAATATAAATATAGATATTGCTCAGGATGGGGAAGAGGGACTGATTTATTCTGAGAAAGAGATTTATGATGTTATTATTTTAGATATAATGCTGCCTAAATTAAGTGGATTAGAAATTTTAAAAAGCATAAGAAAGAAAGGTAACGGTACACCGGTACTTATGCTTACAGCAAAGGATACCGTTGAAGACAAGGTTAAAGGATTAGATCTTGGAGCAGATGATTATTTGGTAAAACCTTTTGCAATTGAAGAGCTTTTAGCTAGAGTAAGATCTTTAAGTAGAAGAAAAGATAAAGATTTTACAGGAAATGAGTTTGAATTTAAAGATGTAAAATACGACAGAAAAAACTTTACATTAAAAACGAACAAAGAAAAACATGACCTTACTAAAAAAGAGGGAGAGCTCATGGAAATGCTGATAAAAAGACCTGGCCAAATTTTCACTAGAGATCAGATAATTGATAGATTATGGGGTTTAGATAGTGAGGTTTCTGAAAATAATATAGAAATATATATACATCATCTTAGAAAAAAACTAAAATCCAGCAATGTAGAAATAAAAACTGTTAGGGGAATAGGATATTCATTGGGAGAAAAATAATATGTTTAAAAAATTAAGGTTGAGAATTACATTATCAACACTTTTAATTTTAATAATTCTTTTAGGAGCCTTGTCTATAGGAATTTATCAATTTGCAAAACATGAATTTGATAAGTCAATAGATATTATGTTAAAGGAAAGTGCTTATAATGTAATTTTTTCAGGAGATTTTGAGAGAGAATATTACTATAGTTCCCCTTTTAATAATAGATTTTCAATAGAAAATAAATTTGATAATAGAATTAAAATAAATTATTTTGTCTACAATGAAGAACTAGATATTGAATATATTAAAAGCGACGACGTTAGTATAATGAATAAAATGAAGTCTCAAGCTATTGATGCTTTAAAAAACAAGAGTGAAATATACGATACTCTTTCTATTGATGGAATAAATTATAGAGTTTATTCTTCTTTTTTTAAGAGCTTTAACAGGATTGGTGTAGTACAGGTATACCGAAGCATTGAAATGCAGGAAATTTTGCTAAATAACCTTTTTAAGATATTGATCTATAGTGGTTTAGTTGGGTTATTAATCCTTTCCGGGATAAGCTTTTTTCTTGCTGGTAGGTATATTAAACCCGTTAAAGAAGCTTGGGAAAAACAAAAAACTTTTACTGCAGATGCTTCTCATGAACTCAGAACACCTTTAACAGTTATTAAAACAAATTTAGATGCCGCTACCTATGATAAAGAATCGAAAATAAAAGACAATGAAATTTGGTTTGAATATATAAATGATGAAATCACTAATTTAAATATTTTAATAGAAGAACTTCTTCTCCTTGCCAAGAGTGATTCTGTTGACTTCAACATGAACATGGAAGCTTTTAATATGTCTAGACTATTAAATAAAATTCTTGACTTATACGATGTAAGATTTCAAGAAAAAAACATTGAAGTTCACAAGAATATTGCAGAGAGTATATTTACATATGGTGACAAAAATAAGATCCGACAGGTAGTAAATATTCTTTTAGATAATTCGATTAAATATAGTAAAAATGATGGGAAAATAAATATTAATTTAAAAAAAGATAAAAAGTTTTTAGTGGTGACAATTGAAGATAATGGAATAGGTATAGACAAAGAAGATTTACAGAAAGTATTTGATAGATTTTACAGAGGGGACAAAGGTAGAAGTAGACAAGAGGGTGGTACTGGTTTAGGATTAAGTATTGCAAAACTTATTATCGAAAAACACAAAGGTAAAATTAATATAAATAGTGAGCTAAACAAAGGTACAAAGGTAAGTATATATTTAAAAACAGTTGAAAAGGAGAAATAAATGAGAAAATATTTTGGGACAGATGGTATTAGAGGAATTGCAAATAAAGAACTTACTCCAGAATTAGCATATAAAGTTGCTAGAGCAGGAGGATATTTTTTATCCAAAAATATTAAAAAGGGTAAAGGTAAAATAATTATTGGAGCAGATACTAGAATATCTAAGGATATGCTTGAAGGAGCATTAACAGCAGGCTTAAATTCAATTGGTGTAGATGTCATATCAGTAGGTATCATACCAACGCCGGGAGTAGCATATCTTACTAGAAAATTAGAGGCAGATGGAGGCATTGTAATTTCAGCTTCTCATAATCCTGTGGAATATAATGGTATAAAATTTTTCAACAAAAATGGATATAAATTAACTCCAGAAGAAGAAGATGAAATAGAAGAACTAATTGATAAAGTACAAGATAGTCCTGTTAAAGAAAATATTGGTAAAAAATTAGAAATGCCTGAAGCTTATAAAAAATATGTGGATTTTATAATAAATTCTGCAGATGTAAATTTTCAAGGACTTAAAATTGCCCTGGATTTAGGTAATGGAGCTGCATATAAGGCTGCACCGGAGATTTTTAATAAACTAGGGGGAGAAGTATATGTATTAAATTCTAACCCTAATGGATTAAACATAAATGTAAACTGTGGTTCGACTTATCCTAAAGAGATAATGACTTTTGTAAAAGAAACAAAGGCAGACATAGGCTTGGCTTTTGATGGAGATGCAGACAGAGTAATAGCCGTTGATGAAAAAGGGAAAATAATAGACGGAGATAAAATTATGGCTTCTCTAGCAGTAGAGTTTAAAGAAGAAGGCAAGCTTAATAAGGATACCTTAGTAGCTACTCTAATGAGTAATTTAGGTTTAGATTTATATCTAAAAGAAAATAATATTAATATTGTTAAAACAACGGTAGGGGATAGAAATGTTCTTGAAGAAATGAGAAGAAATGATTACATAATAGGTGGAGAACAATCCGGACATATAATTCTTAAAGAATACAATACTACTGGAGATGGGATGCTTACTGGAGTTAAACTTTTAGAAGTACTCAAGAAGAAATCGATTAAGGCATCTCAATTGGCAGAAAATTTAACAAATCTACCTCAAACTATAAAAAATGCTAAGGTCCAGGAAAGTAAAAAACATGATTATATGAAAGATGAGATAATAAATAAAGAAATAAAAATTATAGAAAAAGAATTTTCAGGAGAAGGTAGAGTTTATATAAGACCGAGTGGGACAGAACCTTTAGTAAGAGTAATGATAGAAGGTAAGGAACAGGTAAAAATTGAAGAAAAAGCATCTCATTTAGTAAAAATAATTGAGGATAGATTAAAATAATTTATACTAAATGATTTACTTTTTTAACCCAATAATCATTAATTGTAATACTGCAGATTGGACATTTTTTTACTCCTAATCTTTTGTCTCTTACAAATACTACTATATTTGAACAGTAAGGACACCAGAGTTGATTTTTTTCAAGATGGATGTTTTCAGGAATCTCTTTATCAGGATTCTTGTTAAACTTTAATAATTTAAATAATGATAGTTGTTTTTCTTTCATTAGGTCCTCCCTTTTATGCTATTATATTTTATATTATAACATTATATCTTGCAAAATAAACTGTAAAGTATATAATTAATTAAGAGGAAAACAGGAAAATAAATTTAAGAGGTGGAGTTATGGTTACAATAAAAGACGTTGCAAGATTAGCCGGAGTATCTATATCAACTGTATCAAGGGTAATTAATGATAGTAAGCCGGTATCAAAGGAAGTTAGAGAAAAAGTTTTAGAGGTTATTAAGGAAACTGGATACAGACCTAATGACGTAGCAAGGAGCTTAGTTACTAGAAGGTCCTATTTAATAGGAGTAATAGTAAATGATCTTTCCAGTTCCTATGTAGCAGAAATGGTAAAAGGTGTTGAAGAAGTAGGGAAAATGTATAATTTCGATATACTTTTATGCAGCAGCTATTACGACACAGAAGCTCAATTGAAGTACCTGAGGCTATTGGATAGAAAACAGGCTGAAGGGCTTATAATGATAGGGTACAAGTACGATAAAGAAATAATCGATAAAGTAAAAGAACTTAACAAGCCTACAATATTTTTTACTAGAGATTTGATAGACGACTCATTAAAATATGTAAAAATAGACTCTAAATCAGCAATGTATGAAATGACAAATTATGTAATTAAAAATGGCCATAAAAATATTTTATATGTATCAGATTATGATGAAAAAAGCACTTATGAAGCAGAAAAAATTCAGGGATTTAAAGATGCAGTTGGGGACAATAATATAGATGTATACGAAATTTTGGAAGTACAAGGTCGTAAATATAGAGAAGGTTATAAATTTGGTGAGAAATTATCAAACAAAGGGTTTGACTATACAGCTATAGTTTGTACAAATGATGAAATAGCTTACGGAATAATGAATGCTCTATTTGATAATGGTATAAAAGTACCGGAAGACGTTTCAGTTGTTGGATATGGCGGATACAAGGAAAGCAAAATAATTAGACCAAGTTTAACTACAGTAAGCGAGCCATACTACGATATCGGTGCAGTGGCTATAAGAAACTTAATAAAAGAAATAGAAGGTGAAGAAGAAGTGGAAAATAAAATAGATCTTCCATTTACTTTGACTAAAAGAGATAGTATTAGAAATATTAAATAATAGAGGTGATAGATTGTTAAGTAAAGAAAAAATAGGAAGAATTAATCTTTTAGCAAAAAAATCAAAAGGAGAGGGTCTTACTGAAGAAGAAAAGAAAGAACAGAAACTTTTGAGAAAAGAATATATTGAAAATGCAAAGAAATCCCTCAGAAATCAATTAGATAATATAGAAATTGTTGATTAATAATTTAGGTTCAGGCAATATTGCCTGAACCTAAATTTTATTTTGTTTTAAAATAATCTAATATTCCAAAAGCTATTTGCCTGCTTACTTCCTGTTGAAATGAATAATTTTGTATATTTTTTTCTTCCCATGCATTAGTCATAAAACCTATTTCTATTAATGCAGCAGGTGTATTAGTAGATCTTAAAACTTCAAAATTTCTATCGTAGATACCGTCCCTATAAATACTGTTTATTCCAACGACACTATCGTAAATTGATTCAGCTAACCTACTGCTTTCAGCTCCACTTTTGTTTCCTTTAGTATCATAGTAAGTACTCATACCGTAGTAGTTGGAATTATTTAGAGCATTATGATGTATACTAAACATTATATCAGCATTCAAGTCATCTGCCATTTTAGCTCTAGCTACTCTAGAAATATAGGTGTCTTTATCTCTAGTCATAACGACATTTGCACCGAAATCTTCCAATACATCTCTAACCATAAAAGATACTGAAAGGTTGACATCTTTTTCAAATCGCCCGGAAGAGCTGATAGCTCCAGGATCCTTGCCGCCGTGTCCAGGGTTTAAAACAATAGTTTTTCCTGATAAAGGTAATGTTTCTTCTAAATAATCATCATGACAGAAACCAACGTAACCATCCCATGTTACTATCTTATTCCACTCACCTTCTAGTTCTATAACTCTAACTTCTGTATTTTTAGGCATTACGGTAATTATTTCGTGATTTAAAGATGGACCGGATCTTAATCTTAAATTATCAGTAGTATTTTTAAAAGATAGTATATTATTAATATAAAAATTATCATCTAAAGAAAGCAACCATCCTGCAGCGTATCCTTGACTTCCGTCACCTAAACCTAATTTGAACCATCCATACTCTTCACCTAGATATTTATATCCATCATATTTATACCCCCGGCTGATTACTTCTCCTTCAAGGGAAGGATTCGATCGAATATTAATTGGTTCATCAATGAAGTGAACAAGATGACTTCCATCGGAAACAATATCTCCCAGCCAACTTGCTACAAAGGCTTCCATACCTTTATATTCTACAACATACCAGCTGTGAAAGGTATCTATATATTTTAACTTACCACCATCTTCTACCTGGCCTATAATTTTAGAACTTGTTGTAGGAGACATACGAAGATTAGCATTAGCACCACATGTATTGAAAAAATATCTCTGAGGTTGAACATTAACAAAAAATTTATCAATCCATCCTGTCTTTCCAGAAGGAGCTTTAATTTTATAATAATTATCCGTTGAATCAAGAATATTTATATGGTCGTTTTTGTTTAATTTATCTAGCACCTTTGACTCGTAATTGGGTTCATTAGTGATATTAATAGCATCTATATTAATTCTACCTAAATCTAAAGCAAATACTGTTGTTTGAAATATTAACATAATTAAAATTATCAAAGCTATATATTTTTTCATAAGCACCTCACTTTTATTTTGTCTTATAAATGTTATATTATTTGTAGAAGATTCTTTAAAACAATATTTGGATTTAATTAATAAGATTTCAATTTGTAACTATTAAGTTTTATTTTATTATATCATATTATTCAAAGGAAATTAATACGGCTTTGTTACAAGATATTTTTATTTCTTCTTTCATACTTCCTTGATAGATTTTAAAAGCTATTATATAATAAAATGATTAAAATTACAGGAGGAAGTATATGGATACTAGAGTAAGATTTGCGCCAAGTCCGACAGGATACGTACATATAGGAAGTTTAAGAACGGCTTTATATGATTTTTTATATGCTAAAGGAAAACAAGGAAAATACATACTTAGAATAGAAGATACAGATAGATCAAGATTTGTAGAAGGAGCATTAGAAAACCTAATCAAATCTTTAGAATGGGCTGGAGTTAAACACGATGAGGGTGTTTTTTTAGAGAATGGGAAAATAGTTCAAAAAGGTAATTACGGACCGTATATTCAGTCAGAAAGATTGAACCTTTATAAGGAATACATAAATAAGCTCTTGGATAAGGGATTAGCTTACAGGTGTTTTTGCTCTAAAGAAAGACTTGATAAAGTTAGAGAAGAACAAAAGAAAAGAGGAGAAACTCCTATGTATGACAAACACTGTAGAGGGCTTTCTCAAGAAGAAATACAAAAAAAACTAGATGAAGGTAAAGATTATGTAATAAGACTTAAAATTCCTGAAGATGAAGATGTAAAATTCAAGGATTTAATAAGAGGAGATATAGCTATCAACTCCAAGGAAATAGACGATCAAGTTTTAATAAAATCCGATGGATTTCCTACCTATCACTTTGCTGTAGTAGTAGATGATCATCTAATGAAAATAAGTCATGTAATAAGGGGAGAAGAATGGTTAACCTCAACTCCAAAGCAAGTAATTCTATATAATTATTTCGGATGGGAAGTACCGGAGTTTGTTCATCTTCCGACAGTACTAAACAAAGATAAAAAGAAATTAAGTAAGAGACAGGGAGATGTATCCGTTTCTGATTTTAAAGACAAAGGTTATTTGCCGGAAGCTTTAGTTAACTATTTAGCATTAGTAGGATGGAGTCCTAAGGGGAATAATGAAATATTTTCAATGGAGGAATTGATTAATGAATTTTCTTTCGAAAATGTTTCTAAAACAGGTGGAGTTTTTGATGTTGAAAAACTGAATTGGGTAAATTCTCAATACATTAAAAACTATGATAATGAAAAATTGTACAAACTTATAAAACCCTTTGTAGTAAAAGAAGAATTATTAAATGAAGAAGAATATTTAAATAAAAAAGATTGGCTAATAAAAATAATTGATTTAGTTAAAGAAAAGATAAGTTATCTGGAAGAAATAGATTCTCATATTCAGATGTTTATGGGCAAAGAAGTAAATGCTGATGATGAGGTTAAGGAAGTATTATCTAATGATGGAGTAAGAGACCTTATTCATGCATTTATTAAAAATCTTGAAGCTATAGAAGAAGTGGATGAAGAATTTACTAAAAACATTTTCAAAAAGCTCCAAAAAGAAACAGGCGCTAAAGGTAAAAACTTGTACATGCCTCTTAGAGGAGCAGTCACGGGCCAGCTTCACGGTCCTGATATGGGAAAAACTTTTATTATATTAGGAAAAGAAAATATAATAGATAGGTTAAACTATACTTTAAAAAACTATACTAAATAAAGGATGTGAGAAAATGAAACTTTTTAACTCCTTAACTAGAACAAAAGAGGATTTTGAACCTTTATATGATAATGAAGTAAGGATGTATGTATGCGGACCTACTGTATACAATTATATCCATGTTGGAAATGCTCGGCCAATGGTTATTTTTGATACTCTTAGAAGATATTTTTTATACAAAGGTTATGAGGTCAAATATGTCGTTAATTTTACAGACATTGATGATAAAATGATAAAAAGAGCTCAAGAGGAAAACACTACAGTAAAAGAAATAGCCGACAAGTATATTGAAGAATTCCTTAAAGATTCTAAAGCTCTAAATATATATGAAGAAAAAACGATACATCCTAAAGCAACGGAAAATATAACTGAAATCATAGAATTTATAAAATCATTAGAGAAAAAGGGAATTGCCTATAATGTAAATGGAAATGTTTATTTTGACATATCAAAAGATGAAAATTATGGGAAGCTTTCCAACAAGAATTTAAATGATTTGATTTCCGGCGCAAGGGTAGGGGTAAATGAAGAAAAGAAAAATCCTGGGGACTTCGCCCTCTGGAAAAAAGAAAAACCGGGAGAGCCGTCTTGGGAAAGCCCATGGGGCAAAGGAAGACCTGGTTGGCATATCGAATGTTCAGTGATGTCTAGAAAATACCTGGGAGATACTATTGATATCCATGC
>Ga0194137_10001845_pt1 | contig 12775 bp, 10 predicted proteins | sample TARM_MetaG_T3_14_FD_134025 | JGI IMG/M metagenome (GOLD analysis project Ga0194137, IMG submission 134025) | Freshwater microbial communities from Pennsylvania, USA, analyzing microbe dynamics in response to fracking - TARM_MetaG_T3_14 (version 2) | ecosystem: Environmental > Aquatic >... | reverse complement strand
TGAAAATATTAGAATATGCCGATGTATTACTATGGGTAGAAATAACGCCTTCCTTGTCTTCTTTTCTCATTTCACTTCGTAACTTAAGTTCTCTTTGAACCCTTAAAAACATGTCCTCAGAAATAATCGCTGGATGATTGTCTTTTATTAAATACTGTGGTTCATTTTCTTTATTCCAAACCCTTTTATGGGTATGTGGCTCTAATGTAACGGACTTTTGAGTTCTAACAGCACCATAATACTTTTCTTGTTTAATGATCTTATAAACGGCATTGCTTGTCCAATTGGTGTTACCTCTTCCAGTTTTTATTTTTTCCTTTGTAAGCTCTTTTGCAATGGCTGGCGTTCCTTTTCCCGATAAAAAGTCATTAAAGATCCTTCTAACAACTTTTGCTTCATCTTCATTAATTACAATATCACCTTTTTTATCAGTATCATAACCAAGAAAATAGGTAGTTGGCGTATGCGCTTTACCCTTTTGAAAACTCTTCTTAATCTGTTTTTTTGTCTGTGTGGAGTATTTAATGGATTCAGCAATTGAAAGCTTATTGAGTAACTTAATATATGCATCACCATCTTTCGATGGCAATTTTATTCCTTCATGAAAGAAAAGTAATTCAACGCCAGATTCCATCAATTTATTTATGTTTTCAAGTGCTTCATCACGATTTTTTCCAAATAGGGTTATTGAAAAAGAAGCAATGACATCAATTTCTTTTTTAAGGGCTTTTTTATTCATTCTATGATAAGCTTTTAAAATTGTAGCATCAAGATCCTTTTCAATTTTATCTTTATAGGTTTTTACTGTGGTCCAATCAGATGACTCTGTTAATTTTGATATATAGTTATCTAGTTCAGTTCCGTAAACAAAGTCATGCTCATCTTTATTAACAAACTCTTTAATGTATATTGCCAGCCTTTTTCCCATATGCTACTCACCTACTTCTATCTGAACACCACTATGTTCGTTGTTAATCCACTCAATATCATACAATTCATCAGAATGAATCGTCACCTGTACTATAAAGGCTCTTAATAGCCAGAAATCATTCAAAGCTTCTCTTAAGTCTGGTACTGAACCGCCTTTATCGATTAATTCATTTAGTACTCCAATAGCCTTCATTCTAACTGTATAATCTTTTTCAATACCCTTTAACGTTTTAGTTCTCTCCGATAAAAGGGCTTCTATTTCAACCTTTTCATTCTTTAATTCCTCAAGTTTATTAAGATCGCCATGGAGCACAATATGATTTTCTTCCTCAATAATTTGATTAATTCTTTCGACTAAAGGATTAACATAATCATCTTTAAATGTTTCAGCTTCTCTTAGAAAATCAATCAATATTCTAAAATCCTTTACGCCGTCATTGAACTTATCAAAGAAAGCTTTCAGCATTGCTTTCTTTACATATTCTTCATTGATACCGGTCATTGGACATAATGATTTACTCTTTGTATGGGTTCCACAACGCCAAAAGACTTTATCTTTGCTCTGAGATCTTTGAAAATTGGCACCACAAAGGTTACATTTAAGTTTTCTTGATAATGGATATTTAGGAATATCTCCTCTGTCTTCACCTTTAACACCTTGCCATAACAATTTGTTAGCTTTTTCAAAATCCTCATGAGAAATAATACCATCATGATGATCTTTAACCAAGTACTGCTTTTTCTTTATTGTCAAACCGGCTACTACATCTTCATCGGATATTGTTTTTCTACAAAGCACATCACCGGTATATCTTTCGTTTTTTATGATATTTTTAATAGCTATAGGCGTCCAGTCCATTCTGCCATTGGCTTTCTTATATTTCTTAGATATAAATCGTCTAGCGATCTGTAATAAAGAAAGTCCTTCTAGATGGAGTTTAAAAGCTTCTCTTACAATTTCAGCTTCTTCAGGTATAATGACCCACTGATCGTCTATTTTTTTATATCCTAGCAATCTTACGAAGATTACATTGCCTTTTTCAAACATCTTATCGAAGGTCCATTTTCTACTTACCGTGGCTAACTTTTTTTCAATAGCTAAAGTACTTCTTAGCTTTTCAAGAAGCATTTTACCATCAGAGATACTGCTATCAATACCTTCTTCAAAAAAAATAATGCGAATACCCATGGAAAGAATCTCATGTATTGTATCCATGGCATTATTTAATGATTCATTGAATCTTGAAAGAGAACCGACTAGAATAATTTCTATAGACTTCTTATTTGCTTCTCTAACCAATCTTTCAAGATGATAAGAAGGGAAGTTACGATCACTATCTTTAAATGCACCTGCGTACTCCCAAGTCGGTTTACTGTTAATATATTCAATTAGAGTTTCTTCAGCCTTATTTAATTTTTCTTCACTATCTTCCAAAAAATAATCCTGGAAATAAACAGCTACCTTAACAGACTTCATTTCTTTTAACTTCCTTTCATCTATTCATAAAACTCACGTTATAGTTACTATATAACAATACTATATTTTCTACTTTATGATAACAACTCCAATGCCAAGGAAATTGATTATTTCTTGGGTCCCCACAGTCGCCATCGCTCATTGTAGACACAAGTAAGCAGATTTATCTTTTGACTAATTGATTATGTAGCTCCCTTTCCTTCAATTCAGTCTTTATATATTAAAGAGTTTTTCTTAACGTTCATTGCCAAGTCTTCATTAAAGAATATGAAGTGTTTTTCCCAATTTTTTATTTCAAATAAATTCGATGGCCGGTTTGGTATAGTAACATTATTTGGATCCTCACTTAAAGCAAGATCTTTATAATAATACATTACCAGCATAAATAGCCCCGCAAGTGAATTGAGTGTATTACCTTGGTTTGCGAATTTAAAAAACTCTTTGTTTTCAGAATCAGAACCAGTACGGTTGTGTTTGACTTTATTATAATACATCCACCATAAAGGTGAGTTGTTCGCTACACTACATCCATCAAACGGATCTTGTTTATCAGTTTTCCAGTCCATCCAAGGAGCTAGAGAAACTGAAGCTGCAGTCTTAACTATTACCGTTCTAGAAATCAAATCAGGTTTCTTCTCCAATATCACACTTGCATAACCCATAATATTTTTTACCTTTGTATCAGAGTCTAAAAACCGGCAATAGTCTTTACAAATCACATCGATCTCAGAACAAATAGTCTGATACTGTTTTGCATATTCAACAGAAAAAGCGCTGTAATTATCTTCATCAATGGTTACATATCTTTGTGTTTTTATAAGGTCACTCTCTAATGTTAAATAGTAATTCCAATATTTCTCATCAAATTCATGTAATTTCAAAGCTTTCTCCCTCCTATATTACTCAGTAATTTATTGACCCATGAATCATATAAAAACTCATCTAGTAAGCTGCTCAGTTTGCACATCCTAATATTTCCACTATTATAGTTTATCTTTATAATCACTTTGCGCTGCTTTTCTAATAGAATAAGTTCTTCATCAGTTAGTGTAAGCAAGTCTATCTCCAGCTTCTTTTTCACACTATAAGAATCAAATGGCAACATCTGCTTTTTAAAGTTTTGATAATCATCTCGTATGTAAAGTTCAATTTCCCTAATGTAATTATACCAATCATCTGATGTCCTAACAGCTTCAATTGAACTCCCGTCGCTCGCATACCCACCACCAATTAATCCAAATACTTTGTTCTCTTCTAGTTCTACAAATGATGACAGATTTGCATTCCTGAGTATTGCATATTTTTCATCGTCAAGTTTCTCTGCTAAACGGGTTATTCCCTGCAACCGATACTTTTCAATGAGATCGGGCCAATTATTATCAATGATTCTTATTAGTTCAATATGAGTCCACAAGTTGGGTTTTATATGAGAAAACACATTTAAGAAGTAAACAGCTTCATCACTTACGAAAGCTAACAAAAGCCAATCACTTCTTTGAACAAACATTCTGTTCTTCTCTAGTTCATCATTTAAGTGGAAGTGGTGAATATTCCAGTCATTAAGCAATCCATCATTCTTTGATGGTCTTATCACCTGCTTACTCATATAAGGTAATAAGTTTTTTCCACTTTCGATAGCTGAAACAATTTTGTCTAGAGCAACTTTGCATTCATCTGGGCAAGAGAATTCTTTAGAATAATAGATTTTTCTTGGGCGGGCAGAAATTAATTTTTTCATAGCCTTATGATAATCAAGTGAGTTGTATCCGCCCGCTTTGGGTCTGTATCCCATCCTTATCATTCTATCATTCAGATGATTGTCCCAATCCTCGATTAGATCCATTTTCACTTCATAGGTATCTGCAAATAAAGCTTTATTAATCTTATATCGATTCTTCATTACACCACCTACCTACTCATCTTTACCACGATGCTCCACATTCATAGCATCAACCCAGTCCTCTTCTACATACACCATACCGTTCCGACCTTCCACTTTTCGATTAGGACCAGCCTTATACAGCTTACAGTTTAATGGCCCATAACAAAATGTCTCAAACCTATACTTCTTCTTACCTCTCGGATTCCAATTATCAATAATTATCTCAACAGGCATTCTACAGCCCCACATGCAGCTACTACACTTCGTCTCATATGTCCTGACTGCCAGTCTTCGGTGTCCTCTTTCTCTGTATACTTCCAGCTCCGGCGGCACCAGTTCCCAGGGTGATGAGGTGTTTATGATGGTACCTCTGGTGATGAGCTTGAGTTTAGAGACTTTATAGTATTCAGTGGGTTCAAGGTCAGCGTCAGGTACTGGAACGCATTCTCCGTAGATCACATCGTTCACTTTGAATTGATGTTTGGCATGGGCTGCTTTGCCGATGCCGATAGAGAAAGTAGTGTTAATATTGTCCAGCTCGCCCTCTAAAGTAATGGCATATCCCAGGTATGTATGAGAGGCTTCATCGAAGGACCTTGTGAGATGGATCCGTGGTTGGATTGATATGATTTTTCCGGTGAATATATGTTTGTCCATGACTTGGGATGCCTCCTAACTTATTCCTTAAGATATTTAACTGTCATTGAAAAAATAAGCAATGAATACATTATTACACCAAGTGACGATTCAATGATGGTGAGTAATTTCACAACCCAATTGTTAGGTACAATATCCCCAAATCCAGTTGTAGTAAAAGTAATACCTGAAAAATAAATCCTATTTAAAATGTGTTCAAGTGAACCAATAATATTTGATACGCTTATTACAGGCTGGTTTCCAGAAGTCAGAAACACGATGCCATCTATTAATGAATAAATTAAACCAAATACGATAATAACTGCAACTATAAACAATAACCCTTTTCTAGGTTTATAACCATATCCTATACTATGCTTAAGAAAAAAGTTTACAAACAAATTTCTATTCTTGCCTTTTAGCTCTGCCAACTTGTATGAAGAATCATAATATAGCCCTATATCATCGTTTAATGCTGAATTCTTAATCATATTCAATTCGTTCTCAGCGATATTTTGAAAGTTCTCATATCTACAACCAAATACTTTATCATAAAAGCTTTTACTTATAGTAAATTCTTTAATCATAGCATTGCTTATAAAATATAATCTTGATATATTTGAATCTTCAAAGTTTAACTTTTCTATCTCACATCCAAGTCTCATAACATAAATTTTACTGGCTTGCCAAATATTTAAATATCTTATAGTTAAACTTGATTGTAGATGATGAAATAACTCCAAGTTTTCGATTTTACTTGATTGAAGGTTGAAATAATCAACTGAATAAAACAAAAACATATTTTTAATGATACTATTTCTAATGTCAATTTTATACTTTTGATTTATGCGAATGAATTCTTTATCTTGTAGTTCGTTAAAATGATTTTCAATCTCGTGATCAAATCTATTTATTTTACAATCAGCTAATAATACGTCACAATCAGAAGTTTGAATTGTTTCAATATTTAAGCCTACTAGATGAAGGTTAACAGAATTTGATTTTAGCAAATGTATATTCGCATCCCCATCACTCGCCTTATGAATACTAATCTTCTGGTGGAGTTTATAGTCTTTAACTTCTATGATCATATTCTCGCAAACCAAAAAAATATTCCAAAATTTCACATCATTAATTCTGATTCCTTCGCTCTTTAGTTCATCTCTGCAAAACAAACTTTGAAAGAATTTATCACTTATCACCAAATGATTTCCCTTATCAGAAAGTCTAAAATCTTTGAGTATTTTATTCTTATCTCCATAAAGTCTTATTAAAATCGATAACATGTTTACACCTCAATACTTAAAATCTGCTTTCCTCAAAAGTCCTAAATCAAAATCTATAATGTGTCATCATTCAAATTTATTCTTCACATATTCAACTTCATTCGTATTAAAATCTTTTAGGATTGCTTCTACAATTTCCTCACCATGGGTGATGATTTCGTGACTGAATGATTCAACATAATATGAAATATCAAAACCTTCAACTTGAATCAATTGCTCATCATACTTCCCTTGATTTATCAAAACATATTTATTATCTAGTTCTATGTATTGATTATAAGGGCCACCTTCCTCTTTATCTAAAACATTTATGTGTTTTGGTAACCACCAACGCATCTCCTCACTGCACACATTGCCATTCTTATCTAACAAGCGTAATTGCGGACCGGACTCTACGACTAGATTCCCACCTTCCATTAGACCTTCGAGATATTTCTTTTGAATATCATCTTTTGACTTTAATTTCATCTGAACCATTAAAGGTTTGGATTTACTACTTGCAACTGATTTTGCTATGATATTTATATGCAAATCTTTCATACGGCCATCCCAGTCTTGATCTGTGGGCTTTCTAAGTAGTTTTAGATCTATTCCATAATAGTTGGCGTATTCAGCAGCTCCACTTTGAAATCCAGTTTTAGTTACAATAATTCCCTGTACATTCCCAATATCATGTAAAACTCCGAAAAAGTTTCTAACTTTTTCCAATGTCAAACTTGAAGCATAGTTCTTACATTCTATTAAGACAGTATGTTTGACATTACCTAGCTTGAAACGCCATAACACATCAATTTGATGGGCAACACCAGATCTTCCTTTTACTTCAACATCATGTTCAACCTGAATATTTTCTCCATAATCGCTCTGCAAAATGGCTTGATATATTGACTGCGTAAGTTGTTCATATTGAACTGACTCTCTGTAAATATCCATATTCATGTCACTCACCTCCCACACTTCACCCATTAATACAATATTCTGACACCTCTATGTAGAAATAAAACGGGCAACTCTTCAGATCTTAAAATGCCCGTTTTCTTAAATACTTGTTTTACTGATGGTACATATATAGCTTATCATAGCACCTCTGAATCATCACAGTAGCTATCACATGGGATCAATCACAATCGGTCTTATACGGATCATCAAAGCATCTCCAGATTAATAGCATCATCAGCTCCAATGCCAACATTGTAGCTCTCAATATCACCTTAATCACGATCCCAAGTCAGCTCACCTTTATACTTATATTAGGCTCTGCTGTCTTTGGTGGTTAATGGGTGGAGAAGAAGTGTTGGGGAGTTGGTTATTCTACTCACAAATCATCTCTTCTAAGAATTGTTGGTTCAGTGGGTATCGATACTTTACTTCGGTTAGAAAAAACCTCCAAAATAAGCTCCTAATAGTACTATTATGAACGTTCCAATTAAGCTTGCAAGCCAGTTATCTTGAATTAATTGAAAAATACCTTGTGGCGATATGCCATATATATCCTTCAGTTTTGCATTGGTCTTTAGTTCGTCATTTAAAACTCTTTCAATAATGGAGTGAAAAACATCAACTTTCCTGAGCGTTGATTGATGTAGTTTCACAAACTCTTTTTTCTCGAAGCATTCTGCTTCTTCTTTTCCAGTCAGGTAGTTTTGTTTTGTAATATGGTTTTCTTCAATTAATTTCTCTAACCGAGGATGGCTGACGTACTTCGGACCGTACATATCAATTAATTTTCGCGCCAAATCAAACTTATTGCTATTATTTATTGAAATGGATTCACCACCAAGGACACTATATCTATATTCAATAGCTTCAAATCCATAATTGATATCTCTCATATTCCAGTGAATCCAATTATATTCCCTATGAAGCTTAACAAAATCAAAATATTCATCTAACATTTTTCTTTCAATTGCATCGTACTTTTCTTGTATCTCTTCAAATGGAATTTTATCTTTCTCTGCAATTTTATGAATAGAGAATGATTTCGTTTGAGCGGTTTTATAGTATCTAACTGCTATCGAAGTGATTCTAGGGGTTCTTCCTTCAGGAATATCATAAAAACTCTCACAAGAATAATGAATTATCAATAGGTTTCCTGAACTGCTACATAAATTTTCTAATTCATTTAACGCTTCTCTTCTTTTCTTAATTCTGTGTCTGATATTCATAAAAGAAATCCTCCCTTCCTTCACAGTAACTGATACTATTTATTATTCATCTCAAACTTCCAAGCATCCCTAACCATATCTTCAATACCAAGTTCTGCTTTCCAACCTAGCTCCTTCTCAGCTTTACCAGCATCCGCATAGCAAGTCGCGATGTCACCTGGTCTTCTTCCGACGATCTCATAAGGAACATCAATCTCATTTACCTTCATAAATGCATTAACAAGTTGCAATACAGAAGTACCTCTGCCTGTCCCTAGATTATAGATATTAACACCTTTATCAAGACTTTCAATGGCCTTTACATGACCTTTTGCTAAGTCAATTACATGGATATAATCACGGATACCTGTTCCATCTATTGTATCATAGTCGTTTCCAAATACGCTTAACTTCTCCAATTGTCCTTTAGCAACCTTAGTCACAAAAGGCATCAAATTATTTGGAATGCCATTAGGATCCTCCCCAATCAGTCCACTTTCATGAGCACCTACTGGATTGAAATATCTTAGTAGGCTAACATTGAATCCATCATCAGCCTTCGCTATATCTGTCAATACCCTCTCGCTCATAGCCTTGGTTTCACCATAAGGATTGGTCGTTTTCTTAAGATCCATATCTTCTTTGAGTGGTGAAGGCTGGTCGCCATAAACTGTTGCAGATGAACTGAAGACAAACTTTCCAACTCCGTACTTCACACACATCTTGCTAAGTACCATTGTACTTACCAGATTGTTGTAATAATACTCAAGCGGCTTAGAAACAGACTCTCCTACAGCCTTAAGGCCAGCGAAGTGAATCACACCATCGATTTTATGATTAGCGAAAATTTCCTCTACCTTTGCTTCATCCGTCACATCGATCTGATAGAAATTAGGCTTAATGCCAGTTATGGTAGATAGCTTGTCCAGCACTTCAATCTTTGAGTTGATAAGATTATCAGCAATGATCACTGTATGATTATTTTTAATTAGTTCTATTAATGTATGGCTGCCGATAAAACCTAGGCCTCCGGTTACTAATATGTTCATTGGTTGTGGTCACCTCGCTTTCTTAAAATCACTTCTCATTTAATTCTTTTGCTAAATTCATAGCATCAATCATTGAGTCTTCTATTGAACAATACTTCCAATCTCCATACCTTCCTATAGTATAGATACTATGGTCCTGTAAGTCTTTTTTCTTATTATTCTTTAGACTGTTTCCTTCATTAGATATATGCACATACGCCGGATTCATTATAATGCTTGAATATGCTAACAATTTATGATCACTAATTACACCGATTTCTTTGAGATTCTTAAGCGTTAGTTCTAGCTGATTTTCTATGTTTACCTCTGCATCAGACTCGTAGCCAATTTCTATATACATACTCAGTTTATCTGAATCAAGAATATTATCATAAAAACCAAATCGATAAAAATTAATATCTTTATCTGGTACATAAACCCAATGCATGTCTTCAATTGACGATTTTTTATCGAATCCAAGGTTGAAAACCAACACTTTATTATACGTTAGCTTTTCTTTTGTTATCTCATACTCCTTTGAGTCAATGTATTTTATCAAGTGATCAAATGGAGCAGAATTAATTAAATACTCGTATTCAAACTTATCAGTCGTTGTTGTAACAACTTTATTCTTTACATCAATATCAATTACTTCTTGATCATATATAATACTATTCGTATTAAGCTTTTTTAAGAGCGCATTAATGTATGTTACCGCACCTTTTTTTGGATATAGAAATTCCTTATTATAAGAGTTGTCCTCTTCTAACTTCATATTGTCGATAATTTCTTTTATGTTAGCATAAGGGAAAAATCTACCCATCGCATTTGAGTCCAGGCTGTTTAAGTCACAAGCATATAATTTTTCATTGTATGGCTTAAGAAATTTTTCAGTAATACTCTTTCCGAACTTTCCATACAGCATGTCTTCAAAACCTAAGTATTCATTTTTTTCTTCCTTGTTAAATAAATCGCAAAGGCAATCAATAAATTCGTCTTTGCTTAACTGATGTATGTTTTTCTGGAATGGATAATCAATATACTCACCCTTATAAAATATCTTCGTGTTCTTTTCCTTATTGATCAGATCTTCCGGATCAATTTTACTATTGAAAAAGTTCTTAAGCTCCTGATTAGCAAAGTGAAAGAAATGCCCAGCATAATCCCATACATATTCCCCATTATAAATTGTTCTACAATATCCACCTGCAGCGGATTCCTTTTCAAGAATTAGATAATCCTCACTATCAATAAAATTTGCAAATCCAAGTCCAGATACTCCTGCACCTATAATAAGATACTTTGCTTTTTTCATCTATAGATGCACCTCCAATATATCTGCTATCCTCTTACTCGCAAAACCATCACCATAAGGATTACTTGCTTTACTCATTTTGTCATACTCATTCTGGTCTTCTAGTAATTGTTTAAAAGTATTGTAGATAATCTCTTCATCTGTTCCTACTAACTTAAGAGTTCCTGCAGCAATTCCTTCTGGCCTTTCCGTTGTATCTCTCATAACCAGTACAGGTTTCCCTAAACTTGGAGCCTCTTCCTGAATGCCACCACTGTCAGTTAATATAAGGTGAGATCTGGATAAGAAATTATGGAAATCTAATACTTCAAGAGGTTCAATTATTCTTATTCTATCTGTATCTCCAAGAATCTCCTGGGCAGCTTCTCTTACAACCGGATTCATATGAATGGGATAAATTGCTTTTATATCAGATGTTTCATCGATGATACGTCTAATCGCTCTAAACATATTTCGCATAGGTTCACCAAGGTTCTCTCTTCGGTGGGCTGTAATCATAATAAGTCTACTATCTGTTGCCCACTCTAAATGTTCATGATTGTAATCATCACGAACTGTCGTCTTTAGTGCATCGATTGCAGTATTACCCGTCACATGAATAGTTTCAGAATTTTTGCCTTCTTTAAGAAGATTCTCCTTTGACATCTCAGTTGGTGCAAAATTGAAATTTGATACAATGCCAACAGCTTGTCGATTAAACTCCTCTGGATATGGAGAGTAAATATTATAGGTTCTTAATCCTGCTTCTACATGCCCTACAGGAATCTGAAGGTAAAAGCAAGCTAATGCCGTTACAAAGGTTGTCGATGTATCACCATGGACTAGAACAACATCTGGTTTAACTTCTTCAAGAACCGCTTTCATTTTCTCGAGAATATTAATTGTAACATCAAATAGTGTCTGCTTTGCCTTCATGATAGAAAGATCATAATCTGGTATTACATCAAAAGCTGTCAAAACTTGATCTAACATTTCTCTGTGCTGCCCTGTCACACAAACAACTGTATTTAGTTTTTCTCTTGTCTTTAGCTCTTTAACCAAAGGGCACATTTTTATTGCTTCAGGTCTGGTACCAAAGACCACCATTACTTTTTTCATTTCAACTCATTCCAATCTCATAGTTTATAAACGCCATCAAAGTTACAGATATTCTTAGTGTCTAAAATCAGTTTGTTTTTGACTAAATCAAGGTTATTCTTTATGTGATCATGAGCTATAATTATGACCAAAATCTCTATCTCATTTATGAAGTCTTCGAAGTTCATAAACTGATGATCTACCATTCTTTCTTTAATAAATGGATCATACACTTTTACCCCAAAAGCTAAATGCTCGTCCATTCTTTCAAGAAGTTGTAGTGTTGGACTTTCTCTTGTGTCATCTACATTTTCTTTATATGCTAGTCCATAGATACCAATCTTGGAGATGTCAGTAATATTATGTTTTCTCATTATATCTCTAATTCTTCCAAGAACATGGGTAGGCATAGAATCATTGATTTTTCTTGCTGTTAGAATTAGATTTGTTAGATCCGGATAGTCTCCAACTAAGAACCAAGGATCTACTGAAATACAATGACCACCTACACCTGGTCCAGGTTGAAGTATGTTAACTCTTGGGTGCTTATTGGCAATTCTTATTATTTCATAAACATCCATATTATCCGCTCTGCAAATCTTAGCTAGTTCATTCGCAAAAGCAATATTAACATCTCTATAAGTATTTTCCACTACTTTGGACATTTCTGCTGATCTAATATCTGTTACAACAATCTCAGATTTACAGAAACTAGAGTACAATTTTTTTACTCTCTCTCCTATAGTTGGATCATCTGCCCCTACTGTTCTTGAATTATGCTCAAGTTCATAGATCATATTTCCTGGAATAATTCGCTCAGGAGCATGAACTAGGTGAATATCATCACCAATGGTTACTCCTCTTTTTTCTATTTCAGGTCTTACATATTTATCAATCGATCCTGGTGAAATCGTCGACTCAATTATTATCACAGCGCCTTTTTCACATACATCAAGAACTCTATTGACAGCTGATATAACATATTTAGGATCTAGTTTCT
>Ga0194137_10001838_pt1 | contig 12793 bp, 9 predicted proteins | sample TARM_MetaG_T3_14_FD_134025 | JGI IMG/M metagenome (GOLD analysis project Ga0194137, IMG submission 134025) | Freshwater microbial communities from Pennsylvania, USA, analyzing microbe dynamics in response to fracking - TARM_MetaG_T3_14 (version 2) | ecosystem: Environmental > Aquatic >... | reverse complement strand
GGGTATTGGATGTCGCCGCGACGTTGGAATTGCCTGCGCCATTGTTGTTGCTGCCCGAGCAGCCTGCCGTCACGGCGAGCACGCCGGCGAGCACCAGCACGGCCGTCGCTCTCGTTTGTCTCATCTTTAACATCTTCAAGCTCATAACCTCCCTAGTGGTCTGAAAAAGCCGTCTGAAAACGATGGAAAGTAAACGCATTCATCTTGCTCTATGAAGAACGGGCTCCCCGAAAGACGATAAGCGCTGTGCGGCCGGCCATTCTTCGGTGTCTCCGGAACGGCCGGCCCGCCTTTCGCGGAAGGCCCGGCGAAGCCTTAGGCCTTGACGGCTCCAAGCGTCATGCCGCCGACAAAATACCGCTGCAGGAACGGGTACACCGCCAGGATCGGCACCGTCACCACGATCGTGATCGCCATCTTGATCGATTCCGGCGATACCTGGTTCATCAGCTTCGTCATGTCCTCGTTGCTGGTCCGCATGTTGGCGCCGCCCTGCTGGGTGCTCTGAAGCACCTTCATCAGCTCGTACTGCAGCGTCGTCCAAGTCTCGCTGGAGCCGTTGTACAGATAGGTGTCGAGAAAGGCGTTCCACTGCCCGACCGCCAGGAAGAGCGCGATCGTCGCGAGCGCCGGCTTGGCGAGCGGCAGAATGATGCGCCAGTAGATCGTGAAGTCGTTCGCCCCGTCCAGCTTGGCCGATTCCTGCAGCGCGAACGGCAGGCCGTCGATGAACGAGCGGATGACGAAGACGTTGAACGCCCCTACCATTCCGGGCAGGACGTACACCCAGAACGTGCCGATCAGATGAAGGTCGCGCATCAGGATGTAGACCGGAATCAGGCCGCCGGAGAAGTACATCGTCAGCGCCAGGAACACCGAGACGAAGCGGCGCGCCTGGAAGTCGGCGCGGCTGAGCGTGAAGGCCAGCATCGAGGCGCTCAGCAGGCCCAGCACGGTGCCGACGACCGTTCTCAAGATGGAAACCTTGAATCCTTGCAGGAGCCCCTCGTAGGCAAAGATCACCTTGTAGTTCTCCAGCGTGAACTGCCGGGGCCAGAGGCCGATGCCGCCTCGGACCGTATCCTGCGAGTTGTTCAGCGAGATCGCCAGCACGTTCAGGAAGGGATAGAGCGTGACGACGACGAGCAGCAGCATGATGAGAATATTGACGACGTCGAATGCCCGTTCGCCGCGGGTGGCGTTGAAAGCCTTGTTCATCGTTGGTCCCCCCTTTACATGATGCTTTCCTTCGTGACCTTCTTCAGCACGCCGTTCGCCAGGAACAGGAGGAAGATGCTCACGACGGAGTTGAAGATGCCGATCGCGGTGCCGAAGGAGAACCTTGCCAGGCTGAGCCCGTAATTGAGGGCGTACAGGTCCAGCACCTCCGAGTAATCCTTGACCAGATTGTTGCCGAGCAGGAACTGCTTCTCGAACCCGATGCTGATGAGATGCCCGATGCTCATGATCAGCAGCACCGAGATCGTCGTGCGGATGCCCGGCAGCGTAATATGCCACATCTGCCGCAGCCGGTTCGCTCCGTCCACTCTCGAAGCTTCATACAGCTCCGGATCGATGCCCGCGATGGCCGCAAGGTAGATGATCGCGCTCCAGCCGAGCTCCTTCCACAGGTCGGAGGCGGTCACGATGCTCCAGAACCAGTTGCCTTTGGCCATGAACTGGATCGGCTCGTCCGTGATATGAAGCCACATGAGCAGGTTGTTGACGGCTCCGCTGTCGGTCGACAGCATTTTGGTCACGATGCCGGCTACGACGACCCAGGAGACGAAGTGGGGCAGATACGAGATCGTCTGCACCGTCCGCTTGAACAGCCGGCCCTTCACCTCGTTCAGCAGCACCGCGAACAGAATTGGGACGACGAAGCCTACGATCAGGCCCATGAGGCTCATCGCCAAGGTGTTGCGCAGCACGAGATAGAACCGCTCGTCGGTGAACAGCTCCTGGAAATGCTTGAAGCCGACCCATTTCTGCTCGCCGAACGTCTTTCCGGCCTTGAAATCCTGGAACGCCATCGTCCAACCCCAGAGGGGCATGTAGCTGAACACGAACACCCAGATTACGAACGGCATCGACATGAAATACAAGTACTTCTGGGACTTCATTACTTTCCAGAACCGGGCCGGGCCCGAGCTTGCGGCTAATGCGGCTCCATCCGGACCGGCGGCCGGATGTTTTTCTGTCAGCGCTTTCACAAGCTCCATCCTTCCTTTCCTTCCGCGGCGTTCCGGCAGCTGCTCCCGGGCATCTCCGCGCTTGCTTGTTTCCCTATGCCATTCATGGTAACGCATTCACCCGGGCCTTCCTACCGGAGGGATCGGAGCGAAAATCAGGTCAAAATTAGAGATTTCTGAAAGCGCATTCCCGCTCTTCCCAGCCTTCTTCCTTTGGCTCGCTCCCGGGACATGTGATAAGCTGTAGGCATTTATGGCGGCTACCGGCTGATGCATGGCCCTCGCAGCATCCGCAAGCATCAACAAGAATCCGCCTGTATCAACAAGCATCCATACGCCCCAACAAGCATCAACAAGCATCAACAAGCATCAACAAGCACCCATAAGCATCCGCAAGCATCAACAAGCATCCACGCGCATGGAAAGGAGCCGGTCCGACATGTTCGCAGCCCTGAGCAAAAGCTTCCTCAAGGGGGCTTTGTTTGAAATCGAGGAGGCGTGCGCCTCCCCGGTCCCGCCCGACTGGGCGGATGGAATCAGGCCGGTGTCGCATTTCATCCTCCTGTACGTGCGCAAGGGCGAGGGAGAGCTGCAGGCGGCAGGCGTCACAACCGCCCTGCGCGACGACTCGCTGTTCCTGTACGCCCCCGGCACGGTGTTGAAGCTGCGGCTGCAGGCCGATCCCCCGCCTGAGATGGTATGGATCGCCTTCGACCTGTTCCTCCTGAGCGGCAAAAACGGCGACAGCCGTTCCTTCGTCCGCCAGACCGGCTTCCCCCTGCAAGGTCCGCTGCAGCTCGCTCCCGCCCGCATCCGCCGGCTCATGCTCCTGCTGGCGGCCAAGGGCGCACAGGCGCGCGGACGGGAACGGTACGCGGCGCAGCAGCACATGCACGATCTGCTGGCCATTCTGCTCGAAGGCGCCAAGCCGGCGGCCCGGAACGCCCTCGAAGCCCGCCTGCTCCAGACGGCGGACTATATGCGGGCCAGCTACCGCGAGACGGTCCGCATGGAGGATCTGGCCGGCATGGCCGGCCTCCATCCCGCCTACTACTCGCAGGTGTTCAAGCAGCTGATGGGCAAGACCCCTGTCGCCTATCTGACCCATCTGCGGATGAACAAAGCGAAGGAGCTTATAATGGAAGGCGAGATGTCGGTCAGGGAAATCGCGGCCGACATCGGCTATGCCGACGAGTTCTACTTCAGCCGCCGCTTCAAGGCGACGGCCGGCAGTCCGCCCAAGGCGTTCGCCCGCCGCAAGGCGGAGCGGATCGTCTCGTTGTCCGCTCCGTATACCGACCATCTATATACGCTTGGCGTCGTTCCGTGCGCGGGGCAGCTGCACCGGCACATGCCCCGGGGGATCGCGCCGCTCCGGCTGCCGGAGCATGCCGTCGACCCGTGGGAGGCTGAACGGGAGGATTTCCTGCGCCTGGATCCGGATCTCATCCTCTGCAAGGACAACGTGCTTCCGAAGGCGAGGGAGCATCTGGGCGACATCGCCCCGATCGCCTGCATCCCCTGGGCCAGCCGCGACATCTACCGCCACCTGCAGGACATCTCGGCGCTCGTCGGCCGGGAGCCGGCGGCGCAAGCCTGGCACGACGCCCATGACGCGGCGGCGCAAGCGGCCCGCAGGGCAGCCAGGGAGATCATCGGCAGCGGGACGACAGCGCTGTGCGCGGCCCGGCGTCATGAGCTGCGTATATACGGCTCCCGCAATATCGGGCATGCCTTCTACCGCTCGCTGGAGCTGGCCGCGCCGGACCGGGTCCAGGAACAGCTGCGGCTTCATCCGCCGGGTACCGGCCACAACTGGACTTCGATCACACCCGACGAAATCCGCCGCTACGAAGCCGATTTCCTGTTTCTATTCACCGAAACGCCTCAGGACCGGATCGAGCTCGAGGAGCATATCGCCGCCAATCCGTTCTGGGCATCCCATCCCGCCATCCGCTCCGGCCGTTTTGCTTTTTTGGACTGGGGCATGTGGATTCTGTATGCCCCCTCCATGATTGTCCGGCAGCTGGAGGAATTAGCCTCGCTGCTGCCGCGGCTCGGCTCCTGCAAAACCCATTTCTAAAAAAAGTCCATTTTATGCCTGAATTTGTGTCATGTACACCGCTCCCGGAATTGGTATACTGGGCATAGTCCATCGATGATAATGATTCTCGATATCAATTGCATCTGAAGGAGGCTTTGCTCCCCGCTCCCATGAAATTCCGACGCAAGCTGACCGTGGTCCTATGGTTCGCGGCTGCCGCAGCCGGACTGCTCGTTACGGCGATCGCGGCCGTGTCCTACGGCGCCAAGTCGATCACGGCCGGGGTCGTGATCGATGCCGTCTTCCGGTACGATCCGTCCTCGACCTCCCATCAGATCATTCACGGCCTGCGGCTGCCCCGCGTTCTCGGCGCCATGCTCGTCGGCAGCGCGCTGGCTGCCGCCGGCGCGCTCATGCAGGGCGTCACCCGCAATCCGCTCGCCGACACCGGCATCCTGGGCATCAATGCGGGAGCCTCGCTGGCCGTCGTACTCAGCTTCGCCTGGCGGCCCATGCTGAGCTACAGCGCGCTGATGGGCCTGTCCTTCGCCGGCGCGGCGGCGGCGACCTTCATCATCGTGATGCTGGCATCGCTGGCGCGCAAAGGCATGGCCTCGCTGCAGCTGACCGTGGCCGGGGCGGTCCTGTCCGCCATGATCCACAGCCTGAGCACCGGGATGGCGATCCATTATCAGCTCAGCCAGGATCTGGCCTTCTGGTACGCCGGCGGGGTGGCGGGCATCCGCTGGGAACAGCTGCAGTGGCTCGCCCCTGTCATTCTCGCCGCTCTCGTCTGGAGCTTCACGCTCGGACGGGGAATCACCTTCATGTCCCTTGGCGAGGAAGCGGCCGTCAATCTTGGCTTGCGGACCGGAAGAATCCGCGTGCTGGCCATGGCGGCAGTCGTCCTGCTGGCCGGCTCTTCCGTATCGGCGGCAGGCTCCATCAGCTTTGTCGGCCTTGTCGTTCCGCATATCGCCCGGCGCCTCATCGGCGTCGACTACCGGCTCATTCTGCCCTTCTCCGCCTTGCTGGGCGCGATTCTGCTGACATGGGCCGACTTCGCCTCCCGCATGGTGCAGCCTCCGCGGGAATTCGCCATCGGGGCGATGGTCGCGATGGTCGGCGTCCCCTTCTTCCTCTATCTGTCCCGCAAGGAAAGGAGGGAGCTGTAAATGGGGCTTCCTGCGGACCGCCGCTCCCGGCGGGCGCTGCTGTCAGGCCTCGGCCTGCTGGCTCTGGCGGCCGTCGCCGTTGCCGTCAGCCTCAACACAGGAACGATATCGCTGAGTCCCGCAGCCGTATGGAGAACGCTCGCCGGCGGCGGGACCGCGGAGGAATCGCTGATCCTGTTCCAGTACCGGCTGCCCCGGATTCTCGTCACGATGCTGGCCGGCATCGGCCTTGGCGTCGCCGGCGCCGTGTTCCAGGGAGCGTCGCGCAACTCGCTCGCCGATCCGGGCCTGCTCGGCATCAATGCCGGAGCCGCGCTCGGACTGATCGTCTTCGTTTCTTTTTCCGGACGATGGACGGGCCGGTCTCGCTCCTGATCCCGGCATTCGCCTTCATCGGGGGCACCGCCGCAGCCGTCCTCGTCTTCCTGCTGTCCTATGAGCGCGGCCGCGGACTGCTGCCGATCCAGCTCATTCTCACCGGCATCTCCATTGAAGCCGGACTGAGCGCGATGACGCTGTTCCTCTCGCTCCGCCTGGACCCCGACACCTACGCGTTCACGGCGCGCTGGCTCGCGGGAAGCGTCTGGGGAAGGGACTGGATCCACGTCTGGACGCTGCTCCCTTGGATCGCCGTGCTCGTGCCCTGCATCTATATGGCCTCCCGGACGCTCGATTCCTTCTCGTTCGGGGACGATCTGGCCAAGGGGCTCGGCAGCCGGGTAGGCCGCAGCCGGCTGCTGCTGCTCGCTGCGGCGGTAGCCCTCTCCTGCGCCAGCGCCGCGATGGCCGGCGGCATCGGCTTCATCGGCCTTGCCGCCCCCCATATCGCCAGGCAGCTGGCAGGGCCGCGGCACCGGCATTTCCTGCCGCTGACCGCCCTTGTCGGCCTGGTGATCCTGGTCTGCGCCGACACGATCGGCCGTTCGCTGTTCCAGCCCAGCCCCGTGCCTGCAGGAGTCGTCGCCGCCGCTCTCGGCGGCCCCTATTTCCTTTATCTTTTGTTCCGTCCCAAAAAGTGACTTTCGGAGGTTTGACAACGACCATGCTCAAAAAAGCCGTCCCCTTTCTCTCTCTGCTGCTTGCCTTCATCCTGCTGACCGCTTGCGGACAAAATGCTGCAAACGAGCCTGCATCCTCTCCATCTCCATCCGCTTCTCCGGCGGCAGCCGGCCGCATAGCCTCGATGTCCATCCACATCACCAACAATCTGCTCGCGCTCGGACTCACTCCGGCCGGCTCCGTCGTCGGCGGAGACGTCAAGGACTTCCTGCCCCATGTGAAGGACCGGCTCGAAGGCGTGCAGAAGCTCGGCGTCGTGACCGAGCCCGATATGGAAGCCGTGCTGGCGCTGAAGCCGGATTCGATCTTCATCGACGAGACCTACTCCGGTCCGGATCTCGCCAAGTTCGAGCAGATCGCTCCCACGGTAAGCATCAATCCCGATAAAGGAACCTGGAAGGATCATTTGAGGGAGCTTGCCGGCCATGTCGGCCGCCAGCAGCAGGCGGAAGACTTCATCCTTGATTACGACAAGCAGAAGGACGAAGTCGGCGCGCTGATCAAGAGCAGGCTCGGCGCCGATGCCAAGGTCATGGCTGTACGGATGACCGCCAAGGAGCTGCGCGTAATGGGCATGAAACGTCCTGTCGGCCCGCTGCTCTATGACGATCTCGGCTTGCAGCCCGCTGACGGCGTCGAGAAGATCGACAAAGCCTACGAGGTCATCTCCCAGGAAGTGCTTCCCGACTTCGATGCGGACGCGATTCTGGTCATCGTCAGCAAAGGCAGCGAAGCCAAGAAAAACTATGAGCTGCTCGAGAGCAATCCGCTCTGGAAGAGCCTGAAGGCCGTTCAGAACAAGCATGTCTATGTGCTCGACGGGCAAAAATGGCTCGACTACTCCTCGCTCGGCCATAAAATGGCGCTGGACGACGCCGCAAAGCTGTTCGCGGAATAAACGAAAGGCCCTTTAAGTGTGCTTCTGCGCTTAAAGGGCCTTTTTCCCATTCGGAGACAGGTCAGATGAACTCAGGCTTCCGACTCCTGATCGTGGGGAGCTGAAAAGTTCTTCCGGTCACGATGGAATGGTTAGCGCAAGATGATGACGGCTGACGCTTCTCCAGCGAAGCCGTCCAGGACGACGGCTCCATCATCAAGCCGCGCCCCTTCTCCGGCAACCTCTGCGATCTCGCCGGTTCCTCCGTGCAAAGTGAGGCGCAGCGGCTTGCCGGCACCGCTCGCGCGCAGCTCGAGGCGGCCGCCCGAGCGGCTGACCTGCGCCTTCAGCTGCACCGCTCCGGATGTGTCGCATATGACCGCGTCCGCGCTCGCGCCGTCCTCCAGCGCGTACAGCGCCAGCTCCACTCCGTCGGCGTAGTCGTAGTCCGGACGGCTGTCGACCGCGCCGAGCGCGAGCAGCGTGTTCGGCCGCACGAGCAGCGGCAGGCTGAGGTAGCCGTGGCGCTCCTTGCGCCAGCGTCCGCCCTCGACGGCTTCGCCGGTGAGCAGCGAGGTCCAGCGGCCTTCAGGCACGTAATAGCTGACGTCGCCGGACTCCGAGAATACCGGCGCGACCAGCAGCGAGCCGCCCAGCATGTACTGCCGGTCCAGCGTTTCCGCAGCCGGATCGTCCGGGAACTCCAGCAGCATGGCGCGCATGCCGGGCACGCCCAGCTCCTGCGCCTCGACGGCAACGCTGTAGAGATAAGGCATCAGCTTCATTTTCAGCTTGGTGAACGTCCGCGTCACTTCGACGGATTCCTCGTCATAAGCCCAAGGCACCCGGTACGACGTGCTGCCGTGCAGGCGGCTATGCGTGGAGAGCAGGCCGAACTGCAGCCAGCGCTTGAACACATGCGCCGGGGCGGTGTTCTCGAAGCCGCCGATGTCGTGGCTCCAGAAGCCGAAGCCGCTCAGGCCGAGCGACAGCCCGCCCCGCAGGCTCTCCGCCATCGACTCGTAATCCGCGTAGCAGTCTCCGCCCCAGTGGACCGGGAACTGCTGGCCGCCCGCCGTCGCCGAACGGGCGAACACAGCGGCCCCGCCGCGGCCGAGCTTGCGCTCCAGCGCCTCGAATACGACCTTGTTGTAGAGGAAGGTGTAGTAGTTGTGCATGCCCTCGGGATCGGAGCCGTCATGGTAGGCGACATCCGTCGGGATGCGCTCGCCGAAGTCCGTCTTGAAGCTGTCCACGCCCATGTCCATCAGCTCGTCGAGGTACCCGGCGTACCAGGCGCAGGCATCCGGATTCGTGAAGTCGACCAGCCCCATGCCCGGCTGCCACAGATTGGTCTGCCAGACGTCGCCGTTCGGCTTGCGCACCAGGTAGCCGCTGCGCCGCCCTTCCTCGAACAGCCGCGACCGCTGTCCGATGTACGGATTGATCCAGACGCAGATCTTCAGTCCCTTCTCCTTGAGGCGCGCCAGCATGCCGGCCGGATCCGGGAATACCCTCTCGTCCCATTTGAAGTCCGTCCAGTGGAATTCCTTCATCCAGAAGCAGTCGAAATGGAAGACCGACAGCGGCAGGTCCCGCTCCGCCATGCCGTCCACGAAGGCGTTCACCGTCGCCTCGTCATACTCCGTCGTGAACGAGGTCGACAGCCACAGCCCGAACGTCCAGGCAGGCGGCAGCGCCGGCTTGCCCGTCAGGTGCGTGTAGCGGCCGAGCACCTCCTTGGGCGTCGGTCCGTCGATGACGAAGTATTCCAGCGATTCGCCGGGAATGCTGAACTGCACCTTCTTCACCTTTTCCGAGGCGACCTCCAGCGAGACCGCGCCCGGATCGTTGATGAACACACCGTAGCCTTTGCTGGTCAGGTAAAAAGGAATGTTCTTGTACGCCTGCTCCGAGCTTGTGCCTCCATCCTTGTTCCAGATGTCGACGGCCTGGCCGTTCTTCACGAAGGCGGTGAAGCGCTCGCCGAGCCCGTATACGAGCTCCCCGACCGACAGGTCCAGCTCCTCGCGCATATAGGCTTCTCCGGCCGGACCCGTCACATGGGCCATCGACTTGAAGCCGCTGCCGGTCAGGCGCTCGCCGCTGCGGAAGAACGATACCGAGCACTGCGCGCCCTTGTCGATCCGCACGCTCAGGCCGCCGCTACTCAGCTCCGCATACGCGTCCGTCTCTGTGATCGAGGCATGCCCGGCAGCGGCTCCTGTTGTCGTGTCGGCTCCGGCTTCATGTCCGGCTCCGGCTATATGTCCGCCATGAAGCTCGAAATGCGGCCCGCGGTCGACGGCACCCTCGAAATGCGTCAGCTTGACCCCGATTACTCCCGGCAGCGGGGAGTGGAAGCGGATCGTCAGCAGCTGGGTATTGATCATGCTGCCCCGTCCCGCCAGCGGCGTCGTGGAGGCGTATGCCGTCAGCACGCCGTCTTCGGCACGGCAATCGTGAACCTGCATGGCGCTTTCTACGGAGTAGCCCTCCCGGATCAGCCAATTTCCGTCCGTGAATTTCACTTCGCATCCATCCTTTATCCCGTGAATTGTAAGCGTTATAATAACAGTATACGGCGGAAATCAGGATGAATCTTGCATATAATCGCGCGTTTTATTGCACAATTCTGATGTCTTGCCCATACCCTTCAAAGGAGCGGGGAACATGGAAGAGCTCGACCGGAGCTTATTCAAGGAAGAGAACGTCCGGAACGGAGCCGGGAGGCTGTTCGGAAGCTATGAATACCGGTACGGTCCCGGCGAGCATGTCGTCGACGCGCACTGGCACAACGAGATGGAATGGTTCTATGTGGCGGAGGGCGAGGTGCGGTTCCAGGTCGGGGTGGACACGCTCGTGCTCCAGGCCGGCGAGGCTGCGTTCGTGGACGCCGGTGAGCTGCATGCCGGGCATGCCAGCGGTTCCCATGGATGCAGCTTCTATGCGCTCGTATTCGATCCCGCGCTGCTGTCCGGAGCCGTCTACGATGCTGTAGAAGAGAAGCTGATCCAGCCGCTGCGGGACCGCTCCGCGACGTTCCCCCGCCGCGCGATGCCCGATGCCGGGCTCGGAAGCAGCCTGCTGAAGGAGCTCGCGGCCATCCGCAGGGCTTGCCGGGAGCAGAAGCCCGGATACGAGGCCGAGGTGAAGGGCCGGCTGCTGATGATGCTGGCCGTCCTGCATGCGGGCGGGGAAGCGGCGGACCGGCGGATCCATCACGAAGCGGCCCGCTCCCCCGAAGGCGACGCGCTCAAGGTCGAGCGGCTCAAGCGGGTCATCGAGCATATCCGGGTCCATTGCGGCCAGCCGATCCGAATCGCGGAGCTTGCCGCCCTCATCCCGCTCAGCGAAGGGCAGTTCATCCGCTTTTTTCGCGGCATGACCGGCCAGACCCCGATCGGGTACATCAAGGCGTACCGGATCAGGCAGGCCGCGCTGCTGCTGCGGGAGACGGACCGCCGGATCGCCGACATCGCGCTGGAGACCGGCTTCGACAACGTCAGCTACTTCATCCGCAGCTTCCAAGCGGTTATGAAAAGCTCGCCATCGGATTTCCGCCGCCGGCGGGAACCGGAGCGGTAAGCCGCGCTGGCGATGCCTTCCGACCCACAGTTGTCACATTTGCTGCCGATTAGAGCGAAACCGCGCCCCCCTCCGAGCGTGTTACCTAGGGACGCCTTATGTCCAAGAAACCGTCTAGGAGGCTCTCTATGCTTACCAATGCCGTCGGCCGCTTCCGTCTCATCAGCCTGCTCGAAGGCTCGTCCTTTCTGATCCTGCTCTTCATCGCCATGCCTCTGAAATATTGGGGAGACTGGCATGCGGGAGTCACGATCGTAGGAGGCGCGCACGGAGCCCTGTTCGTCCTGTATATGTTTGCCCTTCTGCATGCCGTCATCGTCGCCCGCTGGAAGCTGGCGCGTGTGGCCGGCGCGGTCGCAGCCGCCTTCATCCCTTTCGGCACGTTCGTGCTCGACTCGCGCATCCGCAAAAATCCGTAGGCTGCCTGTTCCGACGCAAGGGGCAGGACGCCGCTTGTCAGCCCTCCCGCTGGCAGGCGGCTTTTTTTTCCATTTGCGGCGCGACAGCAAGCCAAATAGGGGCTGTATCCGGAGCGTCGCGCCTTTTCCGGGTACAGCCCTTATTTTCCAAGCCTTTTGGCAAGCTTTATTGAAGCCGGAATCGCGATAAGCGGACATCGCCGCGCAGCACGATGGCAAGCGGCCTGCTGATCATTCGCTCCGGCAGCGCCGGCAGCTCCACTTTCCCTGTGAGGCGAGTCCAGGCCTGCGGGCCTCCGGTGCGCGGCACCGGGCAGAAGCCGACGAGCAGCCCTTCCGGGCCGTCCAGCCGCAGCTCGATCATGCCCGCTTCCGCGCCGGCGGCATACGCCTCGAAACCCGCTCCGCCTTCCGGCAGCAGGCAGTCGCGGTACAGCAGCCAGCCGCTTCCGCCGGCAGGAGCCGCGCTGTCCCCGCCGTCCGTGCACGCATCGATGCGGATCGAGCCGCAATCATCGTAGCTGACGGCCGGAATCCAGGTCTCCAGGCAGCGAGGCGGAATCTCCTCCCCTGCGATCTCCAGCTCCGCCGTGCAGCGGATATCCGCCGAGCTCGCTCCTGCCATCAGCGTGCAGCTGCCGCGCTCCAGCGAGAAGCGGCTGCGGGTCACATCCCACACCTCCAGCTCCCGGCTGTCGAGCTCGAACGGAACCGTCGCCGTCTCTCCCGGCTGCAGCGTCACCCGCTTGAATCCGGCCAGCTTGCGAAGCGGCCGCTTGACGCGGGAGCCTTCTACCCGGACATACAGCTGAACGACCTCGTCCGCTGCCGTTTGGCCTGCGTTGGCGACCTCAAGCGAGACGATAACGCTCTCTCCGCCCGCGACGGCTTCGCGGTCGGCGGTCAGCTCGCCGTAGCGGAACTCGGAATAGGACAGTCCGTGCCCGAACGGATACAGCACCTCGCCCGGCCAATATTGATACGTGCGGCCTTGCCGGATCACATCGTAGTCGAACAGCGACGGCAGACCTTCCTCCGAGAGGTACCAGGTCATCGGCAGGCGGCCCGCCGGACTGTAATCCCCGAACAGCGCTCCCGCCACCGCGCTTCCGAGCTCCTGTCCCGCATGGCACACCTGAAGAAGGGAAGGAACGGCTTCCTCCGTCCCTTGCAGCGCGAACGGATAGCTGCTCACGAGCACGACGGCCGTCCGCGGATTGGCGGCCGCGACCGCCCGGATAAGAGCTTGCTGGGACTCCGCCAGCGCCAGGCCGGGACGATCGGCGTCCTCCTTGCCTCCGATGAACGGCTGGTTGCCGACGACGACGACGGCAGCCGATGCAGACGCCGCTGCCGCTGCCGCCGTCTCCAGGCCGCGGCTGACAATCTCAATCGCGAACCGCTCCGAGTCGGACGGCTTCTGCCGCAGCCTCATGCGC
>Ga0194137_10001835_pt1 | contig 12797 bp, 12 predicted proteins | sample TARM_MetaG_T3_14_FD_134025 | JGI IMG/M metagenome (GOLD analysis project Ga0194137, IMG submission 134025) | Freshwater microbial communities from Pennsylvania, USA, analyzing microbe dynamics in response to fracking - TARM_MetaG_T3_14 (version 2) | ecosystem: Environmental > Aquatic >... | reverse complement strand
TGTTCCAACGCCAAGTAACTTCTATGGAAATAGTAAGCTACAGGCGGAGGAAGGCATCAAGGATTTAGAGTCTGATGATTTCAAGATCGTGGTGCTTAGGCCACCAATGATTTATGGAAAAGGTTCTAAAGGTAACTATCCAAGGTTAGCCAATATGGCTAAGAAAATACCGGTATTTCCTGACATCGATAATGAGCGTAGCATGCTTCATATAGATAATCTTTGTGAGTTCATTAAAGTCATGATTGATCACGAAGAATCAGGATTATACTTTCCTCAGAACAAGGACTATGTGAAGACTTCAGATATGGTAAAGCTGATTGCTGAAGTTCATGGGAAGAAGATTATGATGACTAGAATTTTTAACCCAGTTTTGAGATTGATGTTTGGAATTGGAATAGTTAATAAGGTATTCGGCAATTTGGTTTATGAGAAGTCCATGAGTGACTACGATAAGGCGAATTACCGAATAAGAACATTCAGAGAATCTATTGAGTTGACGGAGAGTAGGGATTAAATATGGGAAATCGTGTCTTGATATTAGCTTCGGTTGCATCTATGATAGATCAATTTAATATACCTAATATCAAACTTTTAAAAGAGATGGGTTATGATGTCCATGTTGCATGTAATTTTATTGAAGGAAATACTTGTTCAGACGAACAAATAACAATTCTAAAGAATAATTTATCTAAAGCAAATGTTGAGTTTCATCAGATAGATTTCCAGCGAAATGTAATGAGATTTAAAGATAATGTGAAGGCATATAAACAAGTACATAAATTAGTTGATAAATACAAGTTTAAGTTTCTACATTGTCACTCTCCTATCGGAGGAGTAGTAGGCAGGTTAATTGGTAAAACAACAGATACTAAAGTTATCTATACAGCGCATGGGTTTCATTTCTATGAAGGTGCACCCTTGAGAAATTGGTTAGTTTATTATCCTATTGAGAGATGGTTGTCAAAATATACAGATACTCTTATTACTATTAATCGAGAAGATTACAAAAGAATAAGTGATTTTAAAGCTAGAAGGAAAGAGTATATTCATGGAGTTGGCATAGATATTAGTAAATTTGAATTAAAGACTTCAAACAGATTAAAAACTCGGAAAAGTATTAATGTAAATGAGAATGAAATTATGGTTTTATCAGTTGGAGAACTCAACAGAAATAAGAACCACCAAGTTATAATTAAAGCAATTGCAGAATTGCGTGATATAAAAATTAAATACGTAATTTGTGGACAAGGTAGTTTAAGAGATGAATTAATAAAGCTGTCAAAAGAATTAAAAGTTGATCATCAAGTTGAATTTCTAGGATTTAGAAGTGATATACCTGAGTTAATGGACGCAGCTGATATATATGCGTTCCCATCTTTTAGAGAAGGATTATCTGTATCATTAATGGAGGCAATGGCAAGCGGTTTACCCGTAGTTTGTTCTAATATCAGAGGAAACAGTGATCTTATTGTGGAAGACAAAGGAGGTTATTTGATACAGCCCTCAGATTATTTAGAAGCGTCAAAAAAAATCAAGGAGCTCTATAAATGCGCAGAATTTAGAAATAAATTTGGTGATTATAACAAGTTATATATTACAAAGTTCTCAGTAATCAATGTAATGGATGAGATGTTACGAATTTATAAGGAGATGTAATGTTATGAACTTATTCGAAAAAATCAAAAACAGAGAAGAAAAGATTTTACTTGTAGGTCTTGGATATGTTGGAATGCCAATTGCAGTAGCTTTTGCTAAAAAGGTAAAGGTTATTGGATTTGATATTAGTACGGAGAAAGTTGAGTTATATAAAAAAGGCATCGATCCAACTAAAGAGGTTGGTGATGATGTGATAAAAGATACAACTGTAGAATTTACAGCAGATGAGAATAAACTCAAAGAAGCCAAATTTCATATAGTTGCAGTTCCTACTCCAGTAAATGCAGACCATACACCAGACTTAAAACCAGTAGAATCAGCAAGTAGAACAGTTGGACGAAATCTTACTAAAGGTTCAATTGTTGTATTTGAATCTACTGTTTACCCAGGTGTTACAGAAGAAATTTGTATTCCAATTCTTGAAAAAGAGTCTGGAATGAAATGTGGTGAAGATTTCAAAGTGGGGTACTCACCTGAGAGAATTAATCCTGGTGACAAAGTACATAGACTTGAGACGATTGTAAAAGTTGTATCCGGTATGGATGAAGAGTCTCTTGATATTATTGCAAAAGTGTACGAACTTGTGGTTGATGCCGGAGTACATAGAGCAGAGTCAATTAAAGTTGCTGAAGCTGCAAAGGTTATTGAGAATTCACAGAGAGATATCAATATTGCATTTATGAATGAGCTTTCCATCATCTTTAATAAGATGGGAATTGATACAAAAGCAGTACTCAAAGCAGCAGGAACGAAGTGGAACTTTTTAAACTTCTTCCCAGGATTGGTTGGTGGTCACTGCATAGGTGTAGATCCATACTACCTCACATATAAAGCTGAGCAGCTAGGATACCATTCACAAATTATTCTTTCTGGTAGAAGAATAAATGATGATATGGGCAAATACGTGGTTGAGAACTTAATTAAAAATCTTATAAAAGCAGACGTACCAGTAAAAGATGCAAAAGTGGCAATACTAGGATTTACATTCAAAGAAAATTGTCCTGATACTAGAAACACTAGAGTCATTGATATTGTCAATGAGCTTGAAGAATATGGAATCACTCCGATGATTGCAGATCCAGAAGCAGATGCTGAAGAAGCAAAACATGAGTATGGCATCGAATTTGATTCAGTAGAAAACATTAAAGAGATGGATGCAATTGTTGTAGCTGTCGGACATGATCAATTCTTAAACCTTACTCAAGAAGACTTCAATAAGATTTTTAAAGACGGATCTAATGAAAGCAAAGTGTTACTTGATATCAAAGGAATCTTAGATAGAAAAGAATACGAAGTAGCAGGATATAAATACTGGAGACTATAAGGAAAGGTAGTGCAAAAGCCGTGGGATATGAAAATATAGAGTTTGAAAAAGATAGTGTATTTCTCGTGACAGGTGGAGCTGGTTTTATTGGATCCAACTTGTGCGAGGTTTTATTGGATAAAGGTTATAAAGTTAGATGCCTCGATGATCTATCTAATGGTAAAAAAGCCAATGTGGACTTATTTACTGATAACCCAAGCTATAAATTTATCAACGGGGACATTAGAGATCTAGATACTTGTATGAAGGCTTGTGAAGGCGTAGATTATGTATTGAATCAAGCAGCTTGGGGAAGTGTACCACGAAGTATTGAAATGCCTTTATTATATGAGGAGATCAATATTAGAGGAACGCTTAATATGATGGAAGCTGCAAGGCAAAACGGTATTAAAAAATTTGTTTATGCATCTAGCTCTTCCGTTTATGGGGATGAGCCTAACCTTCCTAAACAAGAAGGTAGAGAAGGTAACCTCTTATCACCATATGCTTTAACAAAAATGGTAGATGAAGAGTATGCCAAGCTGTATACAAAACTATATGGTTTAGATACTTATGGATTAAGATACTTTAATGTATTTGGAAAGAGGCAAGATCCAAATGGAGCATATGCAGCAGTTATTCCAAAATTCATTAAGCAGCTACTAAATGATGAAAAGCCTACGATAAATGGTGATGGAAAGCAAAGCAGAGACTTTACTTATATTGAGAATGTAATTGAAGCAAACTTGAAGGCATGTAAAGCTTCTTCTGAAGTAGCCGGAGAATCTTTCAATATCGCTTATGGTGGAAGGGAATATCTTATTGATGTGTATTACTCCCTTTGTAAAGCTCTTGGAAAAGATATTGAACCAATATTTGGACCTGATAGGAAAGGTGACATAAAGCATAGTAATGCTGATATCAGCAAAGCGAAAGAGATGTTTGGATATGATCCTAGTTGGAGTTTTGAAAGAGGAATTGAAGCTGCAATAGAATGGTATAAGGAGAATTTGTAGAAATGGATATTGAGTTGCGATGATAAGAATAGTTCATTTAATAACTGGCCTAGGTAGTGGTGGAGCAGAAAACATGCTCTATAAACTAATTAAGTACTCAGATAAAAGCAAATATTATCATGAAGTCATTTCTTTGATGGATGAAGGAATAATTGGGAAAAGAATAAGAGATGAAGGGGTCAAAATTCACTCTTTGAATGTATCTAAGGCAAATATCTTTAAGTCTATTTTAAATGCTAGGAGAATATGTAAGGATTTTGACATTATAAATACGTGGTTGTATCACGCGGATATATTTGGATTTCTAATAGCTAAAATTTTATTGACGAAGAAATTGATTTGGAACATAAGACATAGCAATTTAGACAAAGATGCTAATAAAAGTAGAACTTTAATGATAGTAAAAATAAATGCTTTATTATCGAAAAAGTTAGACTGCATAACTTTTAATTCTAATAAAGCATTGGAAACTCACTTAACTATAGGATATAAAAATAAAGATACTATTGTGATACCAAATGGGTTTGAATTAGACAAATTTTCATTTAATGAAGAAAAGCGTGAAATACTAAGAAGATCATTGAATATTGTTAAAGAAAATAAAGCGCTCATTACGGTAGGAAGATGGGATATACAAAAAGATTATGAAACCTTGTTTAAAGCATTAAATGAAATAAAAAATGAGCATGCAAATTTTAAAATGATTATGGTGGGGACCAAATTAGATGAACATAATAGAGAGTTATGTGATTTAGCTTTACAATATGATTTAAGAGAAGAATTGATGTTGCTTGGTAGAAGAAATGACATATCTGAATTATTGTCTGCTGCTGACTGTTATATATCATCCTCTTTAGGAGAAAGCTTTTCAAATTCTATTGGTGAAGCAATGGCGTGTGCACTTCCTTGTATAGTAACGGATGTAGGAGATTCAAAGCAAATAGTTGGTGAAACAAACTATGTAGTAAATGCAAAAGATTTTAAGGGGTTAGCAGAGGCTATAGGTAGATTTCTCGAAAAGTCCGAAAGCCCAAGAAATTTTAATTCAAGGAATAGAATAGTTGAGAATTTTGATATTAAGAAAGTAGTTAAAGATTATGAAAGAAACTATCAAGACATACATTTTATGTCTGATGGAGGGTTATAAGTATGATCTATAATTTGAAAAATGCTGTTAGAAGTTTATCACACAAAAATAGAGTGTTCTCTATAATATACAGATATGCCAATAGGCATAAGGTAAAGATATTGTCAAAAATAGATGATAAAAAATTTGCTAAAATGAAATACAGAGAAAATACTGGAAAAGAATTGAACTTAGATTATCCGAGAACATTTAATGAGAAATTATGGTGGTTGAAAATACATAATAGAGATCCATTACTTACAACGTGTTCAGATAAGGTGATGGTGAGGGATTATGTAAAAGGAAAAGGATTAGAACATATACTCGTTCCAATATATGGAGTTTATAAGACGCCAGAAGAAATAGATTTTAATGAACTACCAGAAAAAGCTTTCATCAAGACAAATCATGGTTCGGGAAAGAACATTATCTGGGACAAGAAGAAAAACTTCAATCATAAGGCCTTTAATAAAGAATTTAGAAATGCTCTACAAGAAAATTATTATTATCAGTCCAGAGAGTGGAATTATAAGAACATCCCCCCAAGATTAATCGTAGAAAAGATGTTAGTTGATAATCCAGGAGATTCACTGATTGACTATAGATTTCTGTGTTTTGAAGGAGAAGTGAAACTTATATTTGTTGATGTTGAGACAGCTGCGGACGATGGTACTCATAGCCCTTATGCAAAGAGAAACGTTTATAATAAGGAATTCAATCAGTTAGATATCAAAGCAGCAAGAGAACATTTTGACAATAATAAAGTTTCAAAACCAATAAACTTTGATCTAATGTTAAAATATGCAGAAATATTATCGGAGCCATTTGTATTTTCTAGAGTTGATCTTTACAACATAGATGGGGAAATCTATTTTGGTGAAATAACATTTTATCCAGGTGGATGTACACAACTTTTAGAACCAGAAAAGTATGAATTAGAATTAGGTTCATGGATAGATCTAAATAGCAATAAAATAAAAAGTTTGAAAGAGTGAATAAATATGGATGAGTTACAACAAAACAAAGAAGAATTTGCGGTTATTCATTATGATAAAAATTCCTATTTTGCGAATTTAATACACGATTTAGGTTATACGGTAGTCTCTGCGTATAAAAAGATAAATTTTGCCAAAAGGGTTATCAGAAAAATACACTTTAAATCTTCTTGTCCCAAAAAAGAAATATGGTTCAATAAGAAATATGATTTGGATAAATTTGAGTCATTGATAATATTTGATGCTGCCGCAAATTACGAATTGGTAAAATATATAAAAAAAATATACCCAGATAAAAGGGTTATACTTTGGTATTGGAACCCAGTTAGAAATAGCATCGATCCAACACTATTAAGTTCTGAAATCTGTGAAAAATGGTCTTATTCTCTTGAAGATTGCAAGAAATTCAATTTAAAGTATAATACAACATTTTATTTTAATGGATTAACTAATAATTTAAAAGGTGAGAATATAAACGGATTAAATTACGATATAGTTTTTGTGGGAAGAGATAAAGGTAGATTGAGTACGTTGTTGGAATACAAAGAAAAATTTGAATCGTTAGGATTGAAAACTAATTTTCATATAACACCTACAAAGTGGTATAAGAAGAGAAAAAACAAGATTTATAAGAATGACATTAGTTATAATGAAATAATTGACCTTATAAAAAAGAGCAATGCAATTTTAGATATTGTGCAGTATCAAAGTGATGGCTTAACTTTACGTATCATGGAATCGCTTTTTTTTAAGAAAAAGCTTATTACTAATAATAAAATTATCAAAAGTTATGATTTTTACGATAAAAATAATATTTTCATTTTGGGCGAAGATCCGTTCGAAAAGTTGAAGGAGTTTATAGAAATTCCTTATACTGAAATAGATAACGAAATTATCAAAAAATATGAGTTTAATGAGTGGATATATAGATTTAGAAAGGATATGAATTGATCATGTCGTACGCTATTTCTCTTTTATTAGGAGTTTTAGGATTCATCAAGCAAAAATCAAAATTCGTAATGATCAGTTTGTTTTTGTTGTTGTGGATTTTATTTGGATTTAATACTAGTAATGCAGATTATATGATCTATAACTTAATATATGACGGGCATTATCCTAATCATGAGTTTGGGTTTATGCTATTAGTAAACTTATTTAGTAATTTAGGATTTACTTATCAACAGTTTCTAATTAGCATTTCACTAATATGCTATTTGATTTTATTCAGAATAATTAATAAATATACTATCGGAACTAATTATGTTATTGCACTTTACTTTATTTTTCCGTTTATGCTCGATGTAGTGCAAATTAGGAATTTTATTGCTATGACTATAATACTGTTGGGGATACAGTATTTACTTTCAGATAAAAAAAGAGCAACTATAAAGTACATTGTTGCTGTTTTAGCTGCATCATCTATCCATTATACTTCTCTATTCTATTTAATTTTAGTTTTTGCCAGATTCAAGTCTTGGAAAAAACTATTACTAACTTTCTCAATGATTAGCATTGTAGGCGCAACAATTGCTTATACAAATATTATTCCTTCGGCAATGGGAATTATATTTGAAAGTGATAAGGTAACTAACTGGTTTCAAGGTAGAACTAGGTTTGGTTTTTTAATACCGATAATATTTCAACTAATCAGTTTTGGTTTTGTTTATTATTCGCATTATAAATACAGAAAAACTGAGCAGAAAAAAGAAAATGACAATAATGTGTATCCAAATGATAGATTTAAGAATGTAGATGTGCATCAAAACAAGTTACTTGAAATAGTATTTCGAATTAATATAGTGTTATTGATAGCAATTCCATTTTATATTTTCAATGTTTCTTTTTTTAGATTGTTCAGGAATGTATTACTGTTAAATTATATAGTTGTTACAAATGGAACTTTGTATTATTTTAAGGATAAGTATGAGAGGTTTATTTATAAAATAGCATTTAGTGTTTATGTTATATCATTATTAATATATTTTATAATCCAAAATAACCTGCACACTGTATTTATACCTATTTTAAAGTTTAATTCGATTTTTAATTAAATAACCCCCTATATCATTTACAAGTTCAATATATTAGTTAGTTTGAGGAGGTATTATGGATAATATTACAAATAAAAAATTAAATATACTTATTCCAGTTATTAATTTTGGGAAATCAGGAGGGGCAAGGGTTTTAGCCCAACTAGCAAATAATTGGAATGAAAATGGTCATAAAGTTACATTTGTGTCGTATTATGAATGTGATGAGCCGTACTTTCCTGTCAAAGTTGATATATTATGGATTAACAAAAATGGGATCATCGTTTCTGATAAAGCTGATAATTATATATTGGAAAATAGTGGAATTAATCGTATTTTAGCAATAAGTAGATATTTAAATAAGAATTCTAAAAATTACGATGTAGTTTTTGCAAATCATAATTTGACTGCATGGCCTGTATGGCTTTGGAGTAAATCAAATAATTATTACTATATTCAAGCTTATGAGGTTGAATTTTCTTCAAAAAGAAATATCAAGACGTTAATCAAAAAAATAGCCGCATATAGTACATATTTTTTACCTTTACGAAGAGTGGTAAATGCTGAAATATACAGGAATTATAAAAATTTACACGCTAAAAATGTTATACCACCTGGATTAGATTTGACCTTATACTATCCAAAGAAATATGACTATACAGATGAAAGAGATTTTATTGTTGGTTGTATAGGACGAATTGAGGAATGGAAAGGTTCTCATGATGTTACGGAGGCAGTTAAGATTCTCCACGATAAAGGTTATAATATAAAGTTTAAAGTTGCATTCAATCCAGTCAATTATAATAGCTATGAGTTGGTAAAACCAGATGGGGATGAAAATCTTGCTAATTTTTATAGGAGTCTAGATGTATTAATTGCACCTGGGCATATTCAATTAGGTGCAGTACATTATCCGGTAATTGAAGCCATGGCTTGTAAAACACCTGTGATTACTACAGGATATTATCCAGCTAATAATGAAAATGCTTATATTGTACCCATTAAAAGGCCAGACGTTATAGCTGACACTATAATTTCAGTCATTGAAGATTATGATAGTGCAATTCAGAAAGCAGAGATTGCTTATAATACAATAGCTCAGTTTGATTGGAAGATTGTCAGTTCTAAATTTATTGATCTATTTAATAAAGAATTAGAAGGAGAGATAAAATGATTGAAGGAAGGAAAGTTGACTTAATGAAATTTAACCAACTTGGTGATAGTAGAGGCCATCTAGTAGTAATTGAAGGGTCTAAGGATATTCCTTTTGAAATAGCTAGAATTTTTTATATATATGGTTCTGAGAATGATGTGATTAGAGGCAAACATGCTAATAAGGATAGCGAGTTTGTTTTAATAAATGTTAGTGGTAAATCAAAAGTAAAAATAGATTATGGTGAAGGTGAAGAAATCATTGAGTTAAATGAACCACACATGGGAGTTTACATTCCAAAAATGATTTGGAAGGAAATGTATGATTTTTCCGAGGATTCTGTACTACTTGTTTTATCGAACTTCAAGTACAATCCAGATGAGTATATTAGAGATTATGATGAATACTTGAGCTTAATTAAAGGTTAAAAGGAGGATCTACAATGAAGATTAATCCTAATCAATTAGATAGAGGATATCATAAATACAAAGAAGAGTATGATAGAGCTGTGATTAAAACACTTGAATCAGGGTGGTATGTTTTAGGTAAGGAAGTTGAAAAATTTGAAAATAGATTTAAAGAACTTGTTAGTTCGAAATATTGTGTAGGGCTTAACTCAGGCCTAGATGCATTAATCCTAGCTTTCAGAGCTTTAAGTGTAGGTTCTGGAGATGAGGTTATTGTACCTGCAAACACCTATATTGCCTCGGTGTTGGGAGTAACAGAAAATGGAGCAACCCCTGTTTTTATAGAGCCGGATGAATATTATAATATTGACGCTGATAGAATCGAAGCTGCGATAACTGAGAATACAAAAGCTATTTTGGTGGTACATCTGTATGGACAAGCTGCTAACATGGAGAAAATTAAAGCTATTGCAACAAAACACAACTTGTTTTTAGTTGAGGATTGTGCTCAAAGTCATGGAGCAATGTTCGATGGTAAAGTAACAGGAACATGGGGTGATATAGGTTGTTTTAGTTTCTATCCAACAAAGAATTTGGGAGCTTTCGGTGATGCTGGTTGTATAGTAACAGATAATTTCGATATTTATGATAAGATTCACATGCTAAGGAATTACGGGAGCAAGGTTAAATATCAAAATGATATTCTTGGAGTAAATTCTCGACTTGATGAAATACAAGCGGCCGTGCTTAATGTTAAATTAGAGCATTATGATGAACTGAAAAGGGATCGTATTTCATTGGCAGAAAAGTATTTGAAAAAGATAGACAATGCGAAAATAACATTACCTGAAATTAGGGAAATGGCCGATGCGATTTGGCATTTGTTTGTAGTAAAGGTAGAAAATAGAGATGAATTTCAAGATTACTTAAATTCACATGGTATTGGTACTCAAATACACTACCCGATTCCTCCCCATTTATCGAAAGCATATGAATATTTAGGATACAAGAAGGGAGATTTTCTAATAACTGAGGATTATGCTGAGACATTAGTTAGTTTGCCTTTATATGATGGAATGACTGAGGAAGAAATCATGTATGTAATTAATATAATAAATAGTTATTGAGGGTGTGTTAATGAGTAGAAAAAAACTATTGATTGAAAATATATTTGCATATGGTTTTATTAATATTTTAAATAAGATAGTTCCATTTTTATTATTGCCTATTATCACCAGAATGTTACCAAACACCTCTGATTATGGCGTCTATAACATGTTTAGTTTACTGGTAGGGTTCGGAACGCCACTTGCGATTCTAGGACTATACGATGCAATGTTTAGACAGTATTTTGAAAAGGATGATCAACAATACAGATATGATGTGACCACTACGACGCAAAGAATAATTTTGGTGTCATCAATAATTGTAAGCATAGTTCTAGTATTGTTTAGTAAAAGCCTTTCAATATTGTTTTTTAGAGAATCAACATATGGTAATGTTGTTATGCTTGCAGGAATAGGCATTTTTTTAGGGGCTAATCAGAATCCAATTCAAGCGCCAACTAGAATGCAAAACGAAAGGCAAGTATTTGTCTTTTCCGGTTTGATTAGTTCTGCCATCATGTATGGGTTATCCATATTGCTAATATACATCGGATTCTCCTACTTTGGATTAATATATGCAAATCTTGTTATGACTTTACTAATGGTAATATTTTTTTGGTTAAGAAATAGGCAGTTCTTTTTAAGAGGATCTTTTGACAAGGAGGTTGCAAAAACCTTATTCAAAATAGGATTGCCTTTACTACCAACATTTTTGATTTATTGGATTTACAACTCCATGGACAAAATTATGATAACAAATATGCTTGGGACTAATGATATGGGCATATACTCCATCGGGGCAAAAATGGCCCAAGTCAGCCAATTAATTTATGCAGGATTTGCGGGTGGTTGGCAATATTTTGCCTTCTCAACTATGAAGGATGAAGATCAGGTTGAATTGAATTCCAGGGTGTATGAGTATCTTGGAGCTGTTTCAGTATTAAGCTTAGTATTTGTTTATCCCTTTATCCCATACATTTTCAAGATGTTATTTGTGGGAGATTATATTTCAGGGTATATAGTAGCTCCATATCTATATTTATCGCCTCTTTTATTAATGTTATTTCAAGTTGTAGCAAATCAGTTTTTAGTTATTAAAAAGAGCTACTTAGCTACAATATCATTGAGTTTAGGAGCAATAATTAATGTCATTCTTAATTTTGTTCTGATAAAAAAAATGGGTATAGAAGGCGCTGCAATTGCTACGTTGATTGGATATTTTATTACAATAGTAACGGTGATGATAATATCTTATCAATATAAATGTATGAGGTATTCAAAAAGAATTATAATACTATTAGTTTTGACTCCATTATATATTAGTATACAGAGGATTCTTTTGCTAGATAAAATATTCATGGAATTACTTTTTATGGTTGTGAGTTGTACAGTTGTTTTGTTGTTATATAAAGATGAAATGAAATCTTTATTTAGAAAGAGGGTGAAACAATGATTTTGCTAAGAGCTTTAAGAGCAGATGATTCAAATTATATGATGGAATATATTAATGATGATGAGATTTCTAGTAACTTCAAGTTTACTAGGTATCCATTTTCACAAGAAGGTTTTAGAAATTTTATTGAAAAGAGTTGGTCAGATAGTAAAAACATCCACTTTGCCATTGAGGCAGATGAATATGCTGGTACGGTCAGTTTGAAAAACATTAATAAAATTGATAGAACCGCTGAATATGCAATAGTAGTTCGTAAAAAATTTTGGGGAACCGGTATTGCAAAGGAAGCAACAGAAAAAATTATTCAGTATGGTTTTAACACACTAAACTTAGAAAAAATATACCTAAATGTTCTCTCTTCTAATTCGAGAGCAAATAGATTCTATCAAAAAATGGGTTTTGATTTTGAAGGTACATTTAAAAAACATATTTTCGTTGAGGGCAAATATGAGGATTTGAACTGGTATTGCATATTTAAAGAGAAGGGGGAATTATAATGAAAGGTATTATTTTAGCAGGAGGATCTGGAACGAGACTTTACCCATTAAC
>Ga0194137_10001833_pt1 | contig 12801 bp, 7 predicted proteins | sample TARM_MetaG_T3_14_FD_134025 | JGI IMG/M metagenome (GOLD analysis project Ga0194137, IMG submission 134025) | Freshwater microbial communities from Pennsylvania, USA, analyzing microbe dynamics in response to fracking - TARM_MetaG_T3_14 (version 2) | ecosystem: Environmental > Aquatic >... | reverse complement strand
GGGCGCCGAGTGCTCCTTCCCCTGTTTTGCATACGAACACAAGGAGGAATTCACATGAGTTACCCGATCGTCCGGCATCGCCGGCTTCGCCGCACGGCGGCGATGCGCTCCATGGTCCGCGAAACGATTTTGACGGCCAGCGATTTCATTTACCCGATCTACGTCATCCACGGAACCGGCATCAAGCAGGAGATTTCCTCCATGCCGGGCGTTTTCCGCTTCTCGCTCGACCTGCTGCAGCAGGAAATCCGCGAAATCGTATCGCTCGGCATTCCTTCCATCATGCTGTTCGGGCTTCCGGACCACAAGGATCCGGTCGGATCTTCCGCCTACGACGCCAACGGCATTGTGCAGCAGGCGACAAGGCTGATCAAGGAATGGGCTCCGGGCCTGATCGTCATGGCGGATACTTGCCTGTGCCAATTCACGGACCACGGACACTGCGGCATCGTGCACCAGAACGAGCGGACCGGAGAAGCCGAAGTCGACAACGATCCTTCGCTGGAGCTGCTCGTGCGCACGGCGGTATCCCAGGCGGAGGCGGGGGCGGACGTCATCGCTCCTTCCAACATGATGGACGGCTTCGTCGGCGCGATCCGCGCAGGTCTGGATGAGGCCGGCTACAGCGACATCCCGATTCTGTCCTACTCGGTCAAATACGCCTCCGCTTATTACGGACCGTTCCGCGAGGCGGCCAATTCCGCTCCGCAGTACGGAGACCGCAAGTCGTATCAGATGGATCCGGCCAACTTCCGCGAAGCTCTCCGCGAAGCTGACAGCGACGTCGCGGAAGGCGCGGACATGCTCATGGTCAAGCCGGCGCTCGCTTATCTCGACGTCGTGCGCGCGCTCAGGGAGAACTTCAACCTTCCGCTCGTCGCCTACAACGTCAGCGGCGAGTATGCGATGGTGAAGGCGGCCGCGGCGAACGGCTGGGTCGACGAGCGCAAGATCGTGCTGGAGACGCTGCTCGGCATGAAGCGGGCCGGAGCGGACATGATCATTACCTATCACGCCAAGGACGCAGCCCTCTGGCTGCAGGAGGTGCAGAACTGATGGCGGACAACGTTCACGGCAGAAAAGCGGATGACAAGTCGAGCGCGGCCTTCGAGGAAGCGAAGCGCTATATTCCTGGCGGCGTCAACAGTCCGGTGCGCGCCTTCAAATCGGTCGGCCTCACGCCGGCTTACATGGAGCGCGGCGAAGGGGCGGTGGTGTACGATATCGACGGCAACTCCTATATCGACTACGTCGGCTCCTGGGGCCCGCTCATCATGGGCCACGCCCATCCCGCAGTCATCGAGGCGGTCAAATCCGCCGCTGAGCGCGGCACGAGCTTCGGCGCCCCGACGCTGATCGAAACGGAGATGGCGAAGCTTGTCTGCGAGCGCGTGCCGTCCTGCGACATCGTGCGCATGGTCAACTCCGGCACGGAAGCGACGATGAGCGCCCTGCGCCTTGCGCGCGGGTATACCGGAAGGAGCAAAATCCTCAAATTCGAAGGCTCCTATCACGGCCATGCCGACAGCCTGCTCATCAAAGCCGGCTCAGGCGTCGCCACGCTCGGCCTTCCCGACAGCCCGGGCGTACCCGAGACGGTGGCGTCCCAGACGATTACCGTTCCGTACAACGACCTGGAATCGGTCAAGCTGGCGTTCGAGAAGTTCGGCGAGGAGATCGCCTGCATCATCGTGGAGCCGGTAGCCGGCAACATGGGCGTCGTTCCGCCTTTGCCCGGGTTCCTGCAAGGGCTGCGCGACGTCACGACGAGATACGGAAGCCTGCTCATTTTCGACGAGGTCATGACCGGCTTCCGCGTCCACTACAACTGCGCCCAAGGGCTGTTCGGCATCACCCCCGACTTGACCTGCCTCGGCAAAGTGATCGGCGGCGGCCTTCCCGTCGGCGCCTACGGCGGACGCCGCGACATCATGGAGCGCATGGCTCCGGCCGGTCCGATCTACCAGGCGGGCACGCTGTCCGGCAATCCGCTTGCCATGGCGGCCGGTTACACGACCCTCAGCCTGCTGACGCCGGAAGTCTATCAGCAGCTGGAGAAGATGTCGGTGCGGCTGCAGGCTGGCTTCGAGGACAATGCGCGCGAAACCGGCGTGCCGGTGACGATCAACCGCGTCGGGTCCATGGTCTGTCCGTTCTTCAACGAGAGCCACGTCATCAACTTCGAGACGGCGCAGCAGAGCGATCTGGGTCGTTTCCGCACCTACTTCGCGAATCTGCTTGAGCTCGGCGTAAGCGTCGCTCCTTCGCAGTTCGAAGGCATGTTCGTCTCGGCAGCCCATACGGCGGAGCTGATCGACGAGACGATCGCCGCGAACCGGGAAGCTCTCCGGCGCCTGTAGTGAGGATTCCGGCATGGAGCTGATGATGGAATCCGCTTATCGCCGCGGAGAGTGGCTGCATGTGCCGGTCTCCCCGGACGGAGATGCCGGAGAGCTGAGAGCCGGAAGCCATGCGCACGAGACGCGCCTGCAGCTTCTGGCTCTTGGCCTTTGGCCGGCCAAATGGATCAATTCCCTCTTCTCCACCGGAGGCATCGGCTGGACGCCGGACGGCGAGCTGCGCCTGCGGGCGTTTCCCGCCGCAGAGGCGGCCGACCCGCTGCAGCGGCGTGCCGCGGCCGTCCTTGCGGCGTCCGGCGGCGCATATGCGCCGGACTGGCCGGAAGTGCTGCATGAGGACGATTGGTGCCTCGTCCTGAACAAGCCGGCCGGCATGCCGGTCCACGGCAGCGGCGAAGCGCCGCGTCCAGCGGGAAGCAGGGCTTCCTATTCCGACGCAGCGGGCAAGGCGCCTGCCTGCCCGGCGACGCTGGACGAAGCGGCGGCATGCCGCTGCCTGGCGGCTGGAGACCCGCTTCCGGCGAGGCATATCCACCGCATCGACGACGATACGAGCGGTCCGGTGCTGTATGCGAAAAACGATCTCGCCCAGCAGGTGCTCGATGCGGCGATGCGGGAGAAGGCGATCGGCCGCCAGTATTGGGCTGCCGTACACGGCGCTCCGAATCCGCCTGAGGGCAAGATCGACCAGCCGATCGGCAAGGACCGGCATCATCCGTCGCGGAGAAGAGTATCGCCGGGCGGAGACCGAGCGGTCACGTTTTACACAGTTCTGGAAGCATGGCGCTCGGCAGCTCTCGTTCAGCTTGCGCTCGAAACCGGAAGGACGCATCAGATCCGGGTTCATATGAGCCATATCGGCCATCCGCTGCTTGGAGACGGCCTGTACGGCGGGGCGTCGCCGCTGCTCGGCCGTCAAGCCCTTCACGGAAGGAGGCTTCGGTTCCGGCATCCATGGACGGGCTCCGATATGGAGATCGAGGCCGCTCTTCCCGCCGATATGGAGCGTCTGCTGGCACGGCTCCGCGCCGGGAAGCCGTAAGGGAAAGGGCGGGCTTTCTATGTGAGAATTCCCCCTGCCCTAAGTCCCGTCCCGGGTGGCAACGTCTCGTCGGCAGGCTTGAGGCCGCCCTCGGTTTATGAACCGCTTTGCATCGTTTTGAGCGATGCAGGGCGGTTCTTTTTTCTGGCTCGCCAGCATGACGGAATGAACGAATAAAGCCGGCTTCGCTTCCATCGCGGAATCAAGCGATACAGGATTGGATTTTATTCTTCGCCGGCCATGAAGCAGAGGAAGCGAGTTTTTTCACCTGGGAGAAACAGGTCTCGATGTCGCGCCTTTTCCGGCCCTTTAGGACGGTTTTTCCAGCTCATGTACGCCGAAGCCGGCGTTGCCGGAGGCAGCCGTCAAGCAAGAACAGCCTGCTTCCGTCGGCGAGTCCCTCCCCCAAGTAGTCATGCTATGCGATTCCCTGCCATATAGATGGTATGGAGCAAGGCATATGCCCAAGCAATAGCTAGGGAAGGGAGGCTTAAGCGTGAGCGAACTAACACAAGGACTGCGGTTCGACGTGTATGAACGCGTCCATCTGCCCGAGGAAGTTCCCGCTATCGACGAGCTGGAGGAAATCGAACTCGTTCCCCGCATCCAAGTCGTTCAGCAGGGAGAACAAGCCATACTGCGAGGCCAGCTGCTGCTGAGCGGAGTGTACCGCACGACGGACCGTTCGGCGTCGGCGCAGTCGATGGAGCATCGGATTCCGGTGGAGATTACGCTTCCGATGAACCGCATCGAGAGGCTGGATGACATCTCCGTGGAGATCGACAACTTCGACGTCGACCTCCTGTCGGCGCGTACGCTGAACATTACCGGCGTGCTGTCGTTGTCCGGCATCCGGGTGGAGTCCTCCTCCGAGGAGGAGGGGGAGTGGAAGGAAGAGCCTTATACGGTGGTGCATCGCCAGGAAGCGCACCCGACGGGCGACATTTCTCCGGTCCGATATCTGGAGCTGGATGAAGAAGAAGACGAGCCGCAGGGAGAAGCAGGGGGAGAAAGGGATTTCGATCAGGCGACTCCTTATCGGGACGCAGAAGCAATTGCCGGCCAGAGCTACGATCCGGTCGAGGAGGCGCAGAACGAGCCGTACGCCTATGCGGCCGGCTGGACGCAGCTCGGCTCGGCCAGCGGGGCTCGCGAGGAGGAAGTGGACTCTTCCTTCCAGCAGGAGGAGGGTTCCTCCAGGCAGGATGCCGAGACGGAAAACGAAGCTCTCGCGGCCAGCGGAGGAAGCTCCAGCCCGTTCCGCGCGCCGATTCCGCCTGCTTCGGACATTCCCCTGGTCCAGAGCGAAGAGCGGCAATCGGCCTTCTCGGCGCTCCGGAACATAGCGGAGGAGATCATTCCGGCAGAGCCGGAAGCAGCGGCGGATGTCCCGCAGGAGGAAGATCCGGCCGCCGTCCTGTACGGCCGCCCGGCTGCCGAACTGCCGCCGGTCGAAGAGGCGGCGGCCGATTCAGAGCCTCAGCGCGCCGAGACGGAAGACGCCGGGGAAGGGGAATCAGCATCCGCCTTCGCCGCGGAGCCGTTCGAGAATCATGAGCCGCTGCAGGAGCAGGAGAAGCAGGAGCTGCGCATCGCGTTCGGCAGCAAGCGATCGGCTTCGCCCGAGGAAGCCGGGCAGGAGCTTGCTTCTTCGCTGATCGGCTCCAGCAGGAGGGAGCGGGAGCAGCGGCAGGCCGCCGAGCGCAGCCGGCAATCCCAGGAATCCCAGCCGGCAGCGCCAGCGGAAGAGGTGGAGTGGCAGTCGCTTTTCCTCGGCCGGGTCAGCGAAGAGAAGCCGTTCCGCAAAGTGCGGATCTGCATCGTGCAGCGGGAAGAGACGCTGGATCTGATCGCCGACCGCTATCATCTTCAAGCCCGCGAGCTTGCTCTCTACAACCGCCTTGCCGATCAGGGCGTCGCAGAGGGCCAGGTTCTCTACATCCCTTGAGCGGGAGCGTCCCGAATCTATCCCGGCTCCGTCCATGGCTTACCATACCGCGCCTTTCCCCGCTTTGCGGGGGATGGCGCCTTTTTTGGCTTCGGCTGCCGTTTCCAGCCCGATCCCGGCATGGGTCCGATATGGCTGCCCGGGCAAGGCTGCCGCCTAATCAAGTTGACTCCAGCCTTCAAGAACGCTAAAATGAAGCTACCTATTTTTCGAAGTTTGAATAGCCGACGTTGAAAGGGAAGAGCATTCGCCTCGCCTACAGAGAGCAGACCGCAAGCGCTGGAAGGTCTGCAGGCAAGGAGCGGATGCGGGTCGCCCCGGAGTTGCCCCGGTCATGCTGCGCGAGCAGCGGAAGCCGGAGCCGGCCGCAGCCGATATCCTGCGCCAAAGTGCCGCAAGGAAGCTTTCTTGCGGAACAAAGGTGGTACCGCGGAAGCCTGAAGTCTTTCGTCCTTTGCGAAGAGGATGAAAGGCTTTTTTTGTCGGAAAAAACGGCGTTCGCCTTCCTGCGGAATCCGGGGCCCGGCATCGGGCCGGAGGCGGATGTACGCTGTCCTCCGCGCAGGCCGGCCAGCCGAGGCGTTGTCAAAAAGAAGGCCATAAAAAAACGACTTTCATTGATAAGGGTGAATCCAAAATGTCAGAGACTCAGCAGCACACGACGGAAATGCCGACGACCTACGATCCGAAGGCGGCGGAGCAGAAAGGAACCGAGTTCTGGGAAAAGGGCGGTTTCTTCCAGGCCGGCCGCAAGCCTGAAGCGAAGCCTTACACGATCGTCATCCCGCCCCCCAACGTAACGGGAATGCTCCATATCGGGCATGCGCTCGATTTCACGCTGCAGGATATCATGATCCGAACGAAGCGCATGCAGGGATACGACGCCCTGTGGCTGCCCGGAACGGACCATGCCGGCATCGCCACGCAGACCGTAGTGGAGAAGAAGCTTCGCGAGCAAGGCATGACGCGCCACGATCTGGGCCGCGAGAAATTCCTGGAGCAGGTATGGGAGTGGAAGGACACGTATGCGGGGACGATCCGCAGCCAGTGGAGCAAGATGGGCCTTTCCCTGGACTACTCCCGCGAGCGCTTCACGCTGGACGAGGGGCTTTCCAAAGCCGTTCGCGAGGTGTTCGTCCGCTTGTACGAGAAAGGGCTGATCTATCGCGGCGCCAAGATCATCAACTGGGATCCGGCAGCGCGCACGGCCCTGTCCGACATCGAGGTCGAGTACAAGGAAGTGAACGGACACCTGTACCACCTGAAATATCCGCTTGCGGACGGAACCGGCCACGTCACCGTCGCGACGACCCGTCCCGAGACGATGCTCGGCGACACGGCTGTAGCGGTGCATCCGAAGGATGAGCGCTACGCCGCTCTCGTCGGCAAAATGCTCGTGCTCCCTGTTACCGGACGCGAGATTCCGATCATCGCAGACGATTATGTCGAGAAGGACTTCGGCTCCGGAGCGGTCAAGATCACGCCTGCCCATGATCCGAACGACTTCGAGGTCGGCGAGCGCCACAGCCTGCCCAAGATCATCGTCATGGACGAGAGCGGCGTCATGAACGCCGAGGCCGGACCTTACCAAGGCCTCGACCGCGCCGAAGCGCGCAAGAAGCTTGTCGCCGACCTTCAGGAGAGCGGCGTTCTCGTCCGCATCGAGGACCATGTTCATCAAGTCGGGCACAGCGAGCGCAGCGGCGCCGTCGTCGAGCCGTACTTGTCCACGCAGTGGTTCGTGGCGATGAAGCCGCTCGCCGAACGCGCGATCGAAGCCCAGAAGTCCGGCGAGGGCGTGAACTTCGTGCCGGACCGCTTCGAGAAGATCTACCTGAACTGGATCGAGAACGTCCGCGACTGGTGCATTTCCCGCCAGCTGTGGTGGGGCCATCGCATTCCGGCCTGGTACTGCGACTCCTGCGGCAAGCTTCATGTCGCCCGCGAGGATCTCAAAGCTTGCCCGGACTGCGGGCATGGAGAGCTGCGCCGCGACGAGGACGTTCTCGACACCTGGTTCAGCTCCGCCCTTTGGCCGTTCTCCACGCTCGGCTGGCCGGACGAGGACAGCGCCGATTTCAAGCGCCACTATCCGAACGACCTGCTTGTCACCGGTTACGACATCATCTACTTCTGGGTAGCCCGCATGATCTTCACGGCGCTGGAATTCACGGACCGCATCCCGTTCAAGGACGTGCTCATGCACGGCCTGGTGCGCGACGCGGACGGCAAGAAGATGTCCAAGTCGCTCGGCAACGGAGTCGATCCGCTGGACATCATCGAGCAGTACGGTGCGGATGCGATGCGCTTCATGCTGTCCACCGGCAGCACGCCGGGGCAGGATTTGCGGTTCCGCCTGGAGAAGGTAGAGCAGGCGAGAAACTTCGCCAACAAGATCTGGAACGCTTCCCGCTTCGCCTTGATGAATCTGGAAGGTTTCAATTATGATGATATCGATATAACTGTTCCGCTCGGCACGGCCGACCGCTGGATCCTGCATCGTCTGAACGAGACCTCGCGCGATGTGACGAGACTGATCGACGCCTACGACTACGGCGAAACAGGCCGCCTGCTGTACAATTTCATCTGGGACGATCTGTGCGACTGGTACATCGAGGTTGCCAAGCTGAATCTGTACGGTCAGGATGCCGACGCCAAAAAGGCGACGCAATCCGTGCTCGCCTACGTGCTGGACCGGACGCAGCGCCTGATCCATCCGTTCATGCCGTTCATCAGCGAGGAAATCTGGCAGCATCTGCCGCATGAGGGCGAGTCCATCACGACGGCCGCCTGGCCGGTCTATGAAGCTGCGCTGGAAGCTCCGGAAGCCGTCCGCGAGATGGAGCTGCTCATGAGCACGATCCGCTCCGTGCGCAACATCCGCGCCGAAGTGAACGTGCCGATGAGCAAGAAGATCGAGCTGCAGATCAAGCCTTCCGGCAGCTTCGAAGCCGGCATCCTGAGCGGCAACGAAGAGCTTCTGCGCCGCTTCTGCGGCACTTCCTCCCTGGCGGTCGACACGGGACTGTCCGCTCCGGACAAGGCGATGGCCGCCATTGTGACGGGGGCGGAGCTGTACTTGCCGCTTGCGGGACTCATCGACATCGAACAGGAGATCGCGAGGCTGACGAAGGAAGCCGCCGTTCTCCGCTCCGAAGTGGAGCGCGTGGACAAAAAGCTTTCCAACGAAGGCTTCACGGCCAAAGCTCCGGCCAAAGTCATCGAGGAAGAAAAAGCCAAAAGGGCCGATTACGAGTCCAAGCTGGAGAAGGTGCTGGCGCGGATCGAGGAGCTGCAGAGCTGATCGAAGCTGCGATTGTCCTTGGAGGACGGGGGGCCCGGCGAAGGGCGTTCGCGCCGTTCGCCGGCGCAAGTCAAACATAAAAGGAAGCGAAACGATATGGACAACCAGGAAACGCATCGACAGGCCGGAGGCCTGCTGAAATCGTACGAGGAAGCGCGGGAGTGGATCGAAGGCCTCATCGGCTTCGGCATCCGTCCGGGCCTGGATCGGATGAAGCTGATGATGGAGCGTCTCGGACATCCCGAGCGCCGGCTCCGCTTCATCCATGTGGCGGGAACGAACGGCAAAGGCTCCGTCTGCGCCTACCTGACCGAGGCGCTGACGCGCGGAGGCTATGACACGGGAACGTTCACGTCGCCGTATATCACCAAGTTCACCAACCGCTTCCGCTATAACGGCCAAGATATCGAGGAGGAGACGCTGCTGCGGCTGGCCAACGAGCTGAAGCCTCTCGTGGACGAGATCGCGGCTACCGAGCACGGCTCCCCGACGATGTTCGAGGTATCCACGGCGCTGGCGATCCTGTACTTCGCCAAGGTGACCTACCCGGATTACGTCGTCTGGGAAACCGGCCTCGGAGGCCGGCTGGACGTGACGAATATCGTGACGCCGGTCATCTCGGTCATCACGAACGTCGGGCATGACCACATGGACGTGCTCGGCAGCTCCATAACGGAAATCGCGTCGGAGAAAGCCGGCATCATCAAGCCCGGGGTCCCGGTCGTAAGCACCGTCGAGGATCCGGAGGCGCTGGCGGTCATCCGCGCGGCGGCAAGCCGCAGCAAGAGCACGCTGTACCAGCTCGGCGAGCAGTTCTCCATTCAAGCGCTTGAGGTGTCGGAGGCCGAGCAGAGCTTCGCGTTCCAGGGCCTGTTCCGCTCTGTGAGTCCGCTGACGGTGACGCTTGGCGGCGCCCATCAGCGCACCAATGCCGCTGCCGCGGTCATGGCGCTTGAGGTGCTGCGCCAATACTGCGCCTTGCTGGTCGACGACGAGCAGCTTCGCGCCGGCCTCAAGGAGGCCGCATGGCCGGGCCGCCTCGAGATGGTGAGAAGCGAGCCGCGGCTGCTGCTTGACGGCGCGCATAATCCCGAAGGAGCGGAGTCGCTGGCGGCGGCGCTCAAGGACGTCTTCAAGTACCGCAAGCTCCATCTCATGATGGGAATGCTGGAGAACAAGAATCATCGGGATGTGCTGCGGCATATACTCCCTATAGTGGATACCTTTGTCATTACGGAGCCCGCCTTCCGCAAGGCGATGCCGGCCCCTGCTCTTGCCGAGCTGGCACGCTCGGAAGCGGCGGAGCTCGGGGTTTCGCCGGAAATCGTGGTCGAGCCCGATTGGACCGCTGCGCTGCGGCGCCTGGAAGAGGCGGCGGGTCCGGAGGACCTGTCCGTCGTAACCGGCACTCTTTATTTAATCGCCGATGTCCGCACCCGGGTGCTTGGGCTACCGGATTCTGAAAAAGGTTGGTGACCGTCATGACGACTACAGCAGAGCACGTACATTTTATCGGAATCGGCGGCTACGGCATGAGCGCGATCGCCCGCGTCATGCTGGAGATGGGATACAAGGTGACGGGATCCGACGTTGCGCGGGCGGAGCTGGCGGAAAAGCTGGCATCCAAGGGAGCAAGCATCTATATCGGCCATGACGCAGGCAACGTCAAGGGGGCCGATCTGGTCGTCTACAGCACGGCGCTGTCCAAGGACAACGTGGAGCGGCGCGCGGCGGAGGAGCTGAAGATTCCGGTGCTCCATCGCTCCCAGATGCTGGCCAGGCTCATGAATGCGGGCAAGGGGGTCGCCGTCGCCGGAGCGCACGGTAAAACGACGACCTCCTCGATGATCGCTCTCGTCATGGAGAGCTGCGGAGCGGATCCGACCTACATCATCGGCGGCGAAATCGTCAATGTCGGCACGAACGCCAAGGCGGGCAAAGGCGAATATGTCGTAGCGGAAGCCGACGAGAGCGACGGCTCCTTCCTGCATTACCATCCGGCGATCGCGGTCGTCACCAACATCGAGCCGGATCATCTGGAGAACTACGACGGCGATTTCGCCAACCTGAAGAAGGCCTACGTCCAGTTTCTCACCCAGGTCACTCCCGATGGAAGGGCCGTCGTATGCCTGGACGATCCAATCGTCCGCGAGCTGCTGCCGCAGGCGGCAGGCTCCCTTCCGTCCGAACGCATCCTGACCTTCGGCATCGACGAGGAAGCGGAATTCCGCGCATCGGACATCGTGCTCGGCGACCGCAAGGTGGCGTTCAAGCTTTCCCGTTCCGGCAAAGAGCTCGGCGTCGTGCAGCTGTCCGTCCCTGGACGCCATAACGTGTACAACGCGATGGCGACGCTGATCACCTGCATGGAAGCCGGCATTCCGTTCGGCGCGGCAGCTGCCGCGATCAAGGAATTCATCGGGGCCAAGCGCCGCTTCCAGGTGCTGGGCGACGTGAACGGCATTCTCGTCATCGACGACTACGCCCATCATCCGACGGAGATCCAGGCGACGATCAGCGCCGCCAAGGCGACCGGCAAGCGGATCGTGGCCGTGTTCCAGCCGCAGCGCTATACGCGCACCTTCTTCCTGCTGGAGCAGTTCAGCCGGGCTTTCGCCGAAGCCGACGAAGTGATCATCACCGACATCTACTCCCCGGCCGGCGAGCAGCAGATCGAAGGCATCAGCTCGCAGCGGCTCGTGGAGATGATCGTGGAGAACTGCAATGCCAATACACGCTATCTTCCGACCAAGGAAGAGGTGCAGGCCGAGCTGTCGAAGCAGGCTGCGCCCGGCGATCTCATCATTACGATGGGAGCCGGAGATATCTGGAAGGCCGCCGACGGCCTCGCGCGCGAGCTGCGGGAGCGGCACGGGCAATAACATCGGAACAGCAGAAGGAAGAACCTTCGAAACGGCCTGATGCAGGCTTTTTCGGAGGTTTTTTTTTCATGCCGGAATCCGGTTCCTCGCAGAGATGCGGGGCCTCCCGCCTTTTCCACCCGCTGCAGCTTCCGCTCTCGATCCTGCCTATCAATCTCTATATCCTTCTTCCAAAACGAGGAATAACTCTATCGTTCGGACATAGATTAGAGTAAGAACCCGGCATGGCAGGAGGAATGGAACATGACGAAATCGCGGATGACCTATCGTCCGGACGGTCAAGGGAAGCTGGTGCAGGATCAACGCAAATCGCCACCGGCTGCAGGGAGCGGGCAGCGTGCCGCCGGAGCGGAGGCTCCGGACAAGGGACAGGCGCCGGCGCAAAGGCAAAGGCAAAAAAAAGATCAAGCGCTTGGGCAAGGCCAAGTGCTTTCACAGGAGCAGCCAAAGGACCAACCGCAGGCAAAGGAACAGATGAAAGCAAGAGAGCCATTGCAAGCAATCGCACAGCTGCAGCCGAAGGGCCGCTTGCAGGCGGAAGAACAAAAGAAAGCAAAAGAGCAGTTGCAAGCCATAGAGCTGCAGCCAAAAGGCCAAATGAAGGCGAAGGATTTTCCGCTCCGGCATGGGGGCGCGCGCCAAACGGGCATGCGCAAGCAGGCATCGCTGCCGCCGGATTGGAGTCCGGCGCCTGCGGAGTCGCTTTCATCCATGGAATTCACAGCGGAATACAAAGCATGGGAAAGCCCCTTTCAGGATGACATCGACAGGTTGGAAAGCCTCATCCGCAAGGAAGACGGGCGTCCGGCCGGAAGGCAGTTGCCGGCTGACGCCGCACCTGCACTGGAAAAACGCCGTGCCGGCAACACCTTCGGAGCGGAGGGGCTCCTCGAAGCCCCATCACTCACACCGGATGAAGTCCAGGCTCTCTCCACGGACGAGCGCCTCGACGGCCGGGCTGCCAGGCCCGGAGAGCGCCGCAGCACGCCGCTCCCCGATCCGGGCATTCTCTCCGAATGGCCGCAATGGCCGGATGCGGAGCCGGTGTCCGCGGCAGGAACGGAGCTTTTCGAAGGGCCCGTCATCGATTTGGATGAAATTCGCGCATCAAGGAAGCTTAAATCCGTCCCCGCTCGTCGTATAGAAAGCGGAAGCGCGGGCGGCAGCCGCAGAGGCCCGTCCTGGCCGGCGGTCCTGCTGTCGGTTGCCGGCGCGATAGCGACCGGAGCACTCTTCGGCTACATCGCCTTGGCACTCTTCGCAGG
>Ga0194137_10001832_pt1 | contig 12808 bp, 11 predicted proteins | sample TARM_MetaG_T3_14_FD_134025 | JGI IMG/M metagenome (GOLD analysis project Ga0194137, IMG submission 134025) | Freshwater microbial communities from Pennsylvania, USA, analyzing microbe dynamics in response to fracking - TARM_MetaG_T3_14 (version 2) | ecosystem: Environmental > Aquatic >... | reverse complement strand
GCGAAGGCGCCTTCGCCCTTGCCAAGGCGGTGGCGGACATCGCCCAGGACCCGTCGCTGGCGCCGGGCTGGTTGCCGCCCAAGCGCATCGTCTACGTCAGCTGCAACCCGGCGACGCTGGCGCGCGATGCCGGCCTGCTGGTCAATGTGGCCGGCTACCGCTGCACGGCGGCGAGTGCGGTGAATATGTTCCCGCACACGGCCCATGTGGAAAGCATTGCGGTCTTCGACCGTAGTTCCTCGGAGCAGGGTCATATCGCGTCAGCGACGTGAGTCGGAACCAGTCGATCGCCGTCTTTGAGCGCTGAGCGGCCCCGGCTCCGAGCTGGTTTAGTAAACGAAGTCCGGCCTGCCGCGCTGCGGCGAGCCGGATTTTTTCTTGTTGGCCTCCGTGTTAGTCCGGAATCGGTGGCGGCTTGATGTCGACAAAATGAGTAAACAAAAATGTTTAGTTAGTTTGGAGACAAGAAATGCCTACCCCCTTTTCGCGCCTGCTCGGCGTTGCCTGTCTGGCCCTTGGCCTTGCGGCTACCGCATTCGCGCAAACCGCGGCCCTGCCCCAGCTCGCGCTCAAGCGCGGCGTCAACGCCATCGGCTATGACCCACTGTGGAGCGATCCGGCCAAGGCGCGCTTCCAGACGCGCCATATGCAGGCCATCCGCGATGGGGGCTTCGACCATGTGCGGCTCAACCTGCATGCCTTCGAGCACATGGACGCCGAAGGCCGGCTGTCGTCCGACTGGCTGAAGACGCTGGACGAGATGACGGCCGCGGCCCTGAACGCCGGCCTGCAGGTCATCCTCGACCAGCACAACTTCAACGACTGCGCCAAGGAGATCGACAAGTGCCGTGCGCGGCTCAAGGGCTTCTGGCGCCAGATCGCGCCGCGCTACAAGGACGCGCCGGATGCCGTTCTGTTCGAGATCCTGAATGAGCCCAATGGCGCGGCCGATGCAGTCTGGAACGACATGCTGGCCGAGAACCTGGCCATCATCCGCGAGACCAACCCCAGGCGCCGCGTCGTCATCGGTCCCCAGTTCTGGAATTCTCTGGATCACCTGGACAGCCTCAAGCTGCCCGAGACCGACCGCAACCTGGTCGTGACCTTCCACTACTACACGCCGATGGAGTTCACCCACCAGGGTGCGTCGTGGACGCCGCAGTTCCAGAAGCTGTCGGGCGTGACCTGGGGCACGGCGCCCGAGCAAGACAAGCTCAAGCAGGACTTCGACCGCGTCAAGGCCTGGGCCCAGCGCACCGGCAGGCCCATACTGCTGGGTGAGTTCGGTGCGCTGGAGACGGCCGGCATGGCCCAGCGCGCGGCCTGGACGGCGGCGGTGGCCCGTACGGCCGAGGCGCGCGGCTTCGGCTGGAGCTACTGGCAGTTCGATTCCGACTTCGTCGTCTGGGACATGAAGGCCGACGGCTGGGTCAAGCCCATTCTCAACGCCCTCGTGCCGGTGCCTGGCGCAGCCCAGCCCGTGGCGCGCAGTGGCGACGCCGCCCTCGATCACCTGATCAATTCGGCCAAGGTCAGCGCCTGGTCGGTCTATGGCGAAGGCCAGTCCACCCAGCAGGTTGCTTGCGAAGCGTCCGGCAAGACCTGCCTGCGCGTCGACCTGAAGGGCAAGCGCGCCAACCCCTGGGACAACGGCGTCACCGCGCCCATCACGGCCGACATCCGCAAGGGCGACAAACTGCAGGTGCTGGTGTGGATGCGGCTGGACACCGACGACGCCAAGGCCAAGGTTGACGTGCCGCTGTCGCTGCAACTGAATGCCGCGCCCTACACGGCCCTGCTGTCGGGCACGGTGACGCTGACGAACTCACTCGAGCCCGTGATGCTCAACGGCACGGCCCAGGAAAACCAGGCCGCGGGCACGGTGATGCTGTCGGTGCATGTCGGGCAGATCGGCCAGCCCATCATCGTCAGCGCACCCTTCGTGCTGCGCAACTACACGCCGGCCAAGTAAAAGAAAAGGCGGCACGAGCCGCCTTTGTCATCGGGAGAGGGCGGCTTACTCGCGCTCGCCGCCGAAGATGCCGAGCAGGCTCAGCAGGCTCTGGAAGATGTTGTACAGGTCAAGGTAAATGTTCAGCGTGGCGGAGATGTAGTTGGTCTCGCCGCCGTCGATGACGCGCTTGATGTCATACAGCAGGAAGGCCGAGAACACGCCCAGCATCAGCACCAGGATGGTCAGCATCAGGGCCGAGGACTGCAGAAAGATGTTGGCGATGCCGGCCACCATCAGCACGATGGCGCCGACGAACAGGAACTTGCCCATCGAAGACAGGTCGCGCTTGATGATGGTGGACAGGCTGGCCATCGCGAAGAAGATCGCCGACGTGCCGCCAAAGGCCGTCATGACCAGGCTAGCGCCGTTGCGATAGCCCAGCACCTGGGCGACCAGCCGCGACAGCATCAGGCCCATGAAGAAGGTGAAACCGAGCAGGGCGGCGACGCCGGTGCTGCTGTTCTTGGTCTTTTCGACGACGAACATCAGGCCGAAGGCGCCGATGAAGAAAACCAGTGCACTGGCGCCGACGCCCATCTTGGCCATGAAGCCGGTGGAAACGCCGATCCAGGCTCCCAGAACCGTCGGCACAAGCGACAGGGCCAGCAGCCAATAGGTGTTGCGCAGCACGCGCTGGCGTTCGGCGGCAAGGCTGCTGCCGGCGTAGCCGTAGGAAGTTTGCAGACTCTCGTTCATGACGATGCTCCAGGGACGAATTGAATGCGGGAATTCTAGGGTCCCGCCAGATCGCTACATTGGGGGCTGTCCCCCGGAAATTCAAGACCAACACCATGAAACAGCAAGCCCAACTCGAACTCGCCGATGTCAAGCGCATCGCTGCCGCCGCCGAAACCCATGCCCTCAGCAAGGGCTGGGCGGTGTCCATCGCCATCGTCGACGCCGGCGGCCATCTGCTGTGGCTGCAGCGCTTGGACGGCGCCTCGCCCAGCTCCGCGATGTTCGCGCCCGCCAAGGCCCACACCTCGGCAATCGGCCGTCGTGAATCCAAGGTCTACGAGGACATGATCAACGGCGGCCGCCAGTCCTTCCTCAGCGTGCCCGGCATGCACGGCATGCTGGAGGGGGGCGTGCCCATCCTGGTCGACGGCCAGTGCGTGGGTGCGGTGGGTGTCAGCGGTGTCAAGTCCGTCGAAGACGCTGAAATCGCCAGGGCCGGTATTGCCGCGCTCTGAGGCGGCACTTTGAGGCGTCACGAAGCCGTCGCGGGGCGGTCACGAAGCCTCCGTACTAACCCCAGTCGGATATACTCGATGGGTTTACCTGAACCCACCTGCTGCCCGGCACAAACCCCCTCGGTTTCCTCAAGCTGATCCGTCCCCCGGACGGGCTTGTGCCGGCCACGCGCCCCACTTGCGGAGACCTTTGTGCTGGCTGACCTGCTCCATCCCCCTCAAGCAATCCTGGCTCTGGCGGATGGGACGGTGTTCCGAGGCCAGTCCATCGGCGCGACGGGCCAGACCGTCGGCGAAGTGGTGTTCAACACCGCGCTGACCGGCTACCAGGAAATCCTGACCGACCCCAGCTACTGCAAGCAGATCGTCACGCTGACGTATCCGCACATCGGCAGCTACGGCATCAACGAGGAAGACGTCGAAGCCGGCAAGGTTTTCGCCGCGGGCCTGGTCATCAAGGACCTGCCCATCCGCGCTTCCAACTTCCGCGCCGGCAAGACGCTGGATGCCTATCTGCGCGAGCAGGGCACGGTCGGCATCGCCGGCCTGGACACGCGCCGCCTGACGCGCGTGCTGCGGACGAAGGGCGCCCAGAACGGCTGCATCCTGGCCCTGGCCGCAGGCGAGACGGTCACGCAAGCCCATATCGACACTGCGGTCGCCGCCGCCAAGGCCGCGCCGTCGATGTCGGGCCTGGATCTGGCCAAGGTCGTCAGCCGCACCGAGAGCCAAACCTGGACGCAGACCGAATGGAAGCTCGGCAGCGGCTATGGCACGCAGACGAGCCCGAAGTTCCACGTCGTGGCCTATGACTTCGGCGTCAAGAGCAACATCCTGCGCATGCTGGCCTCCCGCGGTTGCAAGGTCACCATCGTGCCTGCGCAGACGCCCGCCAGCGCCGTCTTCGACCTGGAGCCGGACGGCGTCTTCCTGTCCAACGGCCCCGGCGACCCGGAGCCCTGCGACTATGCCATCAAGGCCACGGCCCAGCTGATCGAGTCCGGCATCCCGGTCTTCGGCATCTGCCTGGGCCACCAGATCCTGGCCCTGGCCTCGGGCGCCAAGACCTTCAAGATGAAGTTCGGCCACCATGGCGCCAACCATCCGGTCAAGGACCTGGACAGCGGCCGCGTCGGCATCACCAGCCAGAACCACGGCTTTGCGGTCGATCCCGAGACCCTGCCGGCCAATCTGCGTGCCACCCACGTCAGCCTGTTCGACGGCACGCTGCAGGGCATCGCCCGCACCGACAAACCGGCCTTCAGCTTCCAGGGCCACCCGGAAGCCAGCCCCGGCCCACACGACATCGCCTATCTGTTCGACCGCTTCGTTTCGATGATGAGCAAAGCCTGAGGAGGGCCTTCGCATGTTCGGCATCACCGATCTCGGCACCTTCCTCGCAGCTGCGATCTTCATCATCCTGCTGCCCGGGCCCAATTCGCTCTATGTGCTGTCCGTCGCGGCCCAGCGCGGCGTGCGTGCCGGCTATACGGCCGCCTGCGGCGTGTTCGTGGGCGACACGGTGCTGATGACGGCTGCGGCCGCCGGCGGCGCCTCGCTGCTGATGGCCAGCCCGCAGATCTTCTTCGTCGTGAAGATGGTCGGCGCGATCTACCTGGGCTGGATTGGCATCCAGCTGCTGCGCGGCGCGCTGAGCACCTGGCGCGGCGATGGCAAGAGCAACGAGGCGCCGCGCATCGTCGATGCTAGGCAGCCCTTCCGCAAGGCCTTGGTGGTCAGCCTGCTGAATCCCAAGGCCATCGCCTTCCTGCTGTCCTTCTTCATCCAGTTCGTCGATCCGGCCTATGCGACGCCGGCGCTGACCTTCCTGATCCTGGGTGCCATCATCCAGGTGCTGAGCTTCCTCTATCTCTCGACGCTGATCTTTGCCGGTGCCCGCCTTGCCGCGGCCTTCCGTGCGCGCCGTCGACTCTCCGGCGCTGCCAACGCGGGCGTCGGTGCACTTTTCGTTGGGTTCGGGGCCAAGCTGGCCACGGCCACTCTCTAAGCAGACCGCCATGCCGAAACGTACTGACCTCAAAAGCATCCTCATCATCGGCGCTGGCCCGATCATCATCGGCCAGGCCTGCGAGTTCGACTATTCCGGCGCCCAGGCCTGCAAGGCCCTGCGCGAGGAGGGCTACAAGGTCATCCTGGTCAACAGCAATCCCGCGACCATCATGACGGACCCGGACACGGCGGACGTCACCTACATCGAGCCCATCACCTGGCAGGTGGTCGAGAAGATCATTGCCAAGGAGCGCCCCGATGCCGTGCTGCCGACCATGGGCGGCCAGACCGCGCTGAACTGCGCTCTGGACCTGCACAAACATGGCGTGCTGGCCAAGTACGGCGTCGAGATGATCGGCGCTAACGAGGTCGCTATCGAGAAGGCCGAGGACCGCCTGAAGTTCAAGGACGCGATGACCAAGATCGGCCTGGACTCGGCCAAGTCGGGCATCGCGCACACGCTGGAAGAGGCCTGGGCCGTGCAAAAGCGCATCCACGCCGAGATCGGCGGCGCCGGCTTCCCCATGGTCATCCGCCCCAGCTTCACGCTGGGCGGCACGGGCGGCGGCATCGCCTACAACCCGGAAGAATTCGAAGAGATCTGCAAGCGTGGCCTGGACCTCTCGCCCACCAACGAGCTCCTCATTGAAGAGAGCCTGATCGGCTGGAAGGAATACGAGATGGAGGTCGTCCGCGATAAGGCGGACAACTGCATCATCGTGTGCTCCATCGAGAACCTGGACCCCATGGGCATCCACACCGGTGACTCCATCACCGTGGCGCCCAGCCAGACGCTGTCCGACAAGGAATACCAGCTGCTGCGCAATGCGTCGCTGGCCGTGCTGCGCGAGATCGGTGTGGACACCGGCGGCTCAAACGTGCAGTTCTCGATCAACCCGAAGAACGGCCGCATGATCGTCATCGAGATGAACCCGCGCGTGTCGCGCTCATCCGCTTTGGCATCCAAGGCCACGGGCTTCCCCATCGCCAAGGTCGCGGCCAAGCTGGCCGTGGGCTACACGCTGGACGAGCTGAAGAACGACATCACCGGCGGCGCCACGCCGGCGAGCTTCGAACCCAGCATCGACTACGTCGTCACCAAGATCCCGCGCTTTGCCTTCGAGAAGTTCCCGATGGCCGACTCGCGCCTGACGACGCAGATGAAGTCGGTCGGCGAGGTGATGGCCATGGGCCGAACCTTCCAGGAATCCTTCCAGAAGGCCTTGCGCGGCCTGGAGACGGGCATCGACGGCCTGACGGAACGGTCCACGGACCGCGAGGAGATCGTGCAGGAGATCGGCGAAGCCGGGCCCGAGCGCATCCTCTTCCTGGCCGATGCCTTCCGCGTCGGCATGACGCTGGATGAGATTTACGAAGAGACCGCGGTGGACCCGTGGTTCCTGGCCCAGATCGAGCAGCTGGTCCAAGTCGAAGGCGCGCTGAAGGGCCGCACGATTGAATCCATCACCGAGGCTGAGCTTCGCCTGCTCAAGACCAAGGGCTTCTCGGACAAGCGCCTGGCCAAGCTGCTGGGCACGAACCAGCATGAAGTCCGTGCCCGCCGCCACGCACTGAACGTGCGGCCGGTCTACAAGCGCGTGGACACCTGCGCCGCCGAGTTCTCCACGCAGACGGCCTATATGTACTCGACCTATGAAGGCGAGGGCGCTGAGTGTGAAGCTGCACCGACGGACAAGAAGAAGATCATGGTGCTGGGCGGCGGCCCCAACCGCATCGGCCAAGGCATCGAGTTCGACTACTGCTGCGTGCACGCGGCTCTTGCGATGCGCGAGGACGGGTTTGAGACGCTGATGGTCAACTGCAACCCCGAGACCGTCTCGACTGACTACGACACCAGCGACCGTCTTTACTTCGAGCCCGTCACGCTGGAAGACGTGCTGGAGATCGTCGACAAGGAAAAGCCGGCCGGCGTCATCGTGCAGTACGGCGGCCAGACGCCGCTGAAGTTGGCCCTGGACCTGGAGCGCGCTGGCGTGCCCATCATCGGCACCACGCCCGACTCCATCGACATCGCCGAGGACCGCGAGCGCTTCCAGAAGCTGCTGCATGAGCTGGGCCTGAAGCAGCCGCCCAACCGCACGGCGCGCACCGAAGAGCAGGCCGTCCAGCTCGCCAATGAGATCGGCTACCCGCTGGTCGTTCGCCCCAGCTACGTGCTGGGCGGCCGTGCGATGGAAATCGTGCACGGCGACAAGGATCTCGAGCGCTATATGCGCGAGGCCGTGCGCGTCAGCGAAAAGTCGCCGGTGCTGCTGGACCACTTCCTGCAGGACGCCGTTGAAGTCGACGTCGACTGCATCTCTGACGGCGTCGACACCATGATCGGCGGCATCATGGAGCACATCGAGGCGGCTGGCATCCACTCCGGCGACTCGGCCTGCTCGCTGCCGCCCTATACGCTGGCCGCCGACGTGCAGGACGAGCTGCGCCGCCAGACCGCGGCCATGGCCAAGGCGCTCAAGGTCGTCGGCCTGATGAACGTGCAGTTCGCCATCCAGGGCGACGTGGCGAAGGGGCTGGAGCACTGCACGATCTACGTGCTGGAAGTGAACCCGCGCGCCTCGCGCACGGTGCCGTACGTGAGCAAGGCCACCGGCCAGCAGCTCGCCAAGATCGCCGCCCGCTGCATGGCCGGCCAGAAGCTCAGGGACCAGCGTGACCGCAAGGGCCGCGTGCCGGCCGAGATCGTGCCGCCCTACTACAGCGTCAAGGAAGCCGTCTTCCCTTTCAACAAGTTCCCGGGCGTGGACCCCATCCTCAGCCCCGAAATGCGTTCGACGGGTGAGGTGATGGGTGCTGCCAAGACCTTCGGCGAGGCGATGCTGAAGAGCCAGATCGGTGCCGGCTCGCGCCTGCCGCGCCAGGGCAATGTGCTGATCACGGTCAAGAACAACGACAAGGCCCGCGCCATCGTCATCGCCAAGGACCTGCATGAGCTGGGTTTCGGCCTCGTCGCGACCAAGGGCACGGCCGCTGCGATCATCGAGGCCGGCGTGCCGTGCAAGCTGATCAACAAGATCAAGGACGGCCGCCCGCACATCGTCGATGCGCTCAAGGGGGGCGACATCCAGCTCGTCTTCACGACGGTGGACGAAACCCGCACGGCCATTGCCGACAGCCGCTACATCCGCCAGGCCGCACTGGCCAATCGTGTGACCTACTACACGACCATGGCCGGCTGCGAAGCCGCGGTTGAAGGCATGAAACATCGCGACGGCCTGACCGTGCAATCCCTGCAGGAACTGCACGCCGAGCTCGCTTAAACTTCGGCCTCACTGATTCCGCCGCCGCAGTCCCAAACGGGGCCGCCGCGGCGGAACTCTTTTTGCCATCGAGTTCTGACATGACCACCATCCCCTTGACCAAGCGCGGCGCCGAAGCGCTGAAGGCCGAGCTGCACCGCCTCAAGACCGTCGAGCGTCACGCCGTCGTCCAGGCGATTGCCGAGGCGCGCGCCCAGGGTGACCTGAGCGAAAACGCCGAATACGATGCCGCCAAGGACAAGCAGGGCTTCATCGAAGGCCGCATCCTCGAGATCGAAGGCAAGCTGGCGGCGGCGCAGATCATTGATCCCGCGTCGCTGGATGCGGGCGGCCGCGTGGTGTTCGGCGCCACCGTCGACCTGGAAGATGAAGACAGCGGCAATGCTGTGACCTACCAGATCACCGGCGACGACGAAGCCGACATCAAGCTGGGCCGCATCTCGGTAGGCTCGCCCATTGCCCGCGCCCTGATCGGCAAGGAAGCCGGCGACGTGGCCGAAGTGCAGGCCCCCGGTGGCGTGCGCCGTTACGAGATCATCGAAGTCCGCTACGAATGATGTTCACCCGGCTACAAGCCCTGCTGGCCGCCCTCTGGGGCGGCTTTTTGCTGTGCATCGCCTTCGTCGCGACGCCCAGCGCCTTCGCAGTGCTGGAGAGGGCGCAGGCGGGCGCCTATGTGGCACGGTTGTTCGCCATCGAGGCGCAGGTCAGCCTGGCGCTCGCCCTGATCCTGATGCTGCTGGAGCGCCGCATCGCGCGGGATGCCGTCGAGGCGGGCGCCGTGAGCAATGTCTTCTCCGCGAAGCTGCTGCTGCCGGCCGTGGCGCTGTTTTGCACCGTCGCCGGCTACTACGGCCTGCAGCCCATGATGGCGGACGCGAAGGCCGGCCATGGCGTCGCGTCGTTCGCGGCGCTGCATGGCTTCTCGCTGGCGTTTTTCGGTGTGAAGGGCCTGGCCGTGCTGGCCCTGGCCTGGGTCAGTCTGAAAAAGACTTCTTGACGCTGGTCGTCTTGCTGCGTTTCTTGATGCGCTTGATCTCGCCGCCCTGGGTCACGCGCTCATTGCCCATCAGCTTGACCTTGTTGATCTGGGGGCGGCCATTACCGCTCTTGGAGAACTTGACGATCTTGACGACGCGCGGGCCTGGCATGGCGCCTTCACGTTCGGCCTTGGGCTTCTCGGGCACTGGGCGCCACAGCACCAGCAGTTTGCCGATGTGCTGGATGGGCGCGGCGTTCAACTCGTCGCAGAGCTGCACGAACATCGCCTCGCGCGCCTCGCGGTCGTCGCCCTGAACCCGCACCTTGATCAGGCCATGGGCGTTCAGCGCGGCATCCGTCTCCTTGACGACGGCGGGCGTCAGGCCCTCGCCACCGACCATCACGACGGGGTCGAGATGATGGGCATCGGCGCGCTTTTCCCGGCGCTGGGTGGGGGTCAGGTTGATTTGAGGCATCCCCGTATTATCCCGTAGGCATGAAAACTCAAACCAAAAGCAAGAAGCTCAACAAGGCATGGCTCAACAACCATGTCTCGGATCCCTACGTGCAGCAGGCGCAGAAGGACGGCTACCGGTCGCGAGCCGCCTACAAGCTCAAGGAGATCGACGAGGAGCTCAAGCTGATCCGCCCGGGCCAGGTGGTGGTGGACCTGGGCGCCACGCCCGGGGCCTGGAGCCAGTATCTGCGCCGCAAGTTCGCGCCCAAGGAGGCCGGACAGGGCGGGGCGGCCGTCGGCCAGCTCAACGGTACCATCATCGCCCTAGACCTGCTGGACTTCGAACCGATCGAAGGCGTGCAATTCATCCAGGGCGATTTCCAGGAAGACGCCGTGCTGGCCCAACTGGAAGAAGCCCTTGCCGGCAAGCCCGTGGATGTGGTGGTTTCGGACATGGCACCCAATCTGTCGGGTATCGCTGCGACGGACGCCGCCCGCATTTCCAATCTGATCGAATTGGCCGTCGATTTCGCCGACAAACACCTCAAGCCCGAGGGGGCGTTGGTGGCCAAGGTCTTCCACGGCAGCGGCTACAACGAGCTCGTCGACCTCTTCAAGGCGCATTTCAAGGTCTTCAAGGTCGTCAAGCCCAAGGCCTCGCGCATCCGCTCTTCCGAGACATTCTTGGTCGGTCTGGGGTTGAAAAACCGCTGATTACAGGGCTTGCCCCCTTGCCGGCCCTAAAATCGCCCCCACTGTCCTGAAACCCGCGCTGGGCCATCAGGGCCAAGGAGTTGCAGTGAACAATCAATGGTTTTCGAAGTTCGCCGTCTGGATCGTGATCGCGCTGGTGCTGTTCACGGTTGTCAAGCAGTTCGGCGGCACCACGGCCCCCGGCAAGCAAGTCACCTATTCCGAGTTCCTGGATCTGGTCCAGGCACGCCGGATCAAGTCGGTCGTGCTGCCGGACGGTTTCGCCGGTGACGTCATTGCCGAGGACACCGACGGCAACAAGCTGCGTACTCTCGCCACGGCCAAGGACCAGGGCCTGGTGGGTGACCTGCGCAACAACGGCGTCAAGTTCGACGTCAAGCCGCGCGAAGAGCAAAGCTTCCTGGTCAGTATGTTGATCAACTGGACGCCCATGCTGCTGCTGATCGGCGTCTGGGTGTATTTCATGCGCCAGATGCAGGGCGGCGGCAAGGGCGGGGCCTTCAGCTTCGGCAAGTCCAAGGCCCGCATGCTGGACGAGAACAACAACACCATCACCTTCGCCGACGTCGCCGGTTGCGACGAGGCCAAGGAAGAGGTGAAGGAACTGGTCGACTTCCTGAAGGATCCGCAAAAGTTCCAGAAGCTCGGCGGCCGCATCCCGCGCGGCGTGTTGATGGTCGGCCCTCCGGGTACCGGCAAGACGCTGCTGGCCAAGTCCATCGCGGGTGAGGCCAAGGTTCCGTTCTTCACGATCTCGGGTTCCGACTTCGTCGAGATGTTCGTCGGCGTCGGCGCAGCCCGCGTGCGCGACATGTTCGAGCAGGCCAAGAAGAGCGCACCCTGCATCATCTTCATCGACGAAATCGACGCCGTCGGCCGCCATCGTGGCGCCGGCCTGGGCGGTGGCAACGACGAGCGCGAGCAGACGCTGAACCAGATGCTCGTTGAGATGGACGGCTTCGACACCAATCTTGGCGTCATCGTCATCGCGGCCACCAACCGCCCTGACATCCTGGACCCCGCCCTGCTGCGCCCGGGTCGTTTCGACCGCCAGGTCTATGTCACGCTGCCGGACATCCGCGGCCGCGAGCAGATCCTGAACGTGCATATGCGCAAGGTGCCCATCGGCCAGGACGTCAACGCGTCCATCCTGGCCCGCGGCACGCCCGGCATGAGCGGTGCCGACCTGGCCAACCTGGTCAACGAGGCGGCCCTGTTCGCCGCCCGCCGCAATGCCCGCCTCGTGGAAATGATCGACTTCGAGCGTGCCAAGGACAAGCTCTACATGGGCCCCGAGCGCAAGAGCATGGTCATGACCGAGGACGAAAAGCGCGCCACGGCCTATCACGAGTCCGGCCATGCCGTCGTCGCCGAGATGCTGCCGGGCACCGACCCCGTCCACAAGGTCACGGTGATGCCGCGCGGCCGTGCCCTGGGCGTGACCTGGCAACTGCCCGAGCGTGATCAGCACAGCCTCTACTTCAAGCAGATGCTCAACAGCATCAGCATCATGTTCGGTGGCCGCATTGCCGAAGATCTCTTCGTCCACGACATCTCCACCGGTGCTTCCAACGACTACGAGCGTGCCACCCGCATGGCCCGCGACATGGTCACGCGCTACGGCATGAGCGAGCTGCTGGGGCCCATGGTCTATGCCGAGAACGAGGGCGAAGTCTTCCTCGGCCGCAGCATGACCAAGACGGCCAACATCAGCGAGAGCACGCAGCAGAAAGTCGATGGCGAAATCCGCCGCATCCTCGACCAGCAGTACGCCGTCGCGCAGAAGATCCTCGAGGACAACCGCGACAAGGTCGAGGCCATGACCGATGCCCTGATGAAGTGGGAAACCATCGACCGCGACCAGATCCTGGACATCATGGCCGGCCGCCCACCGCGTGAGCCCGGCGGTGGCTCGCCGGCGACCCCCAGCGGCCCGACTGGCGGCACGCCGCCCGTCAGCACCGACGGCGCTCCCGCCGCGGCCTGATCCGAGAACCCCTGACGGGCCCGGCTTCCACCGGGCCCGTTTTTTATGTGCGCTCAGCATGAGCGCACTCTCGCGGGTGCAAGTCCCGCCGTAAGTTGATCGCGACGAACGAAGTGAAGCGCAACTGCATGAGGGCGACCGAGTGTGGGGAGGAAGCGTGGAGCGAAG
>Ga0194137_10001830_pt1 | contig 12815 bp, 9 predicted proteins | sample TARM_MetaG_T3_14_FD_134025 | JGI IMG/M metagenome (GOLD analysis project Ga0194137, IMG submission 134025) | Freshwater microbial communities from Pennsylvania, USA, analyzing microbe dynamics in response to fracking - TARM_MetaG_T3_14 (version 2) | ecosystem: Environmental > Aquatic >... | reverse complement strand
CGTCGAGCTGTTCGACGCGACCGGCACGCTGATGGGCGTGGCCAACCGCGCCGGCCTGCTCAAGGAAGGCAAGATGGACCGCCTCAACAAGGCCCTGATGGCCGACAGCACCGCCATCGTCGGCGGCGCCTTTCTCGGCACCTCGAGCACCACTGCCTACATCGAGAGCGCGGCGGGCGTGCAGGCCGGCGGCCGTACCGGCCTGACGGCGGTGGCGGTCGCCGTGCTGTTCCTGGCCTGCCTGTTCATCGCCCCGCTGGCCGGCGCAGTCCCCGCCTATGCGACCGCCCCCGCCCTGTTCTACGTCTCCTGCCTGATGCTGCGCGAACTGGCCGATATCGACTGGGACGACACCACCGAGAGCGTGCCGGCGGTGATCACCGCCCTGCTGATGCCGTTCACCTATTCCATCGCCAACGGCGTGGCCTTCGGCTTCATCGCCTATGCCGGCCTCAAGCTGTTCACCGGCCGCGGCAGGCAGGTGCCGGTGATCGTCTGGATCATCGCGGCGATCTTCATCTTCCGTTATGTCTATCTCGGCGCGGAGTAGATTTTCCTGAACGACATCACCCGACGTAAATCAGAAGCCGGCCGTGCGCCGGCTTTTGTCATTCATCCACCTTGTCCCGCGTCTGGTGCCCGGGTTTGCGGAGAGGCGGCCCATCAGCCGTTCGGCACGGAGCTTGCATCCAGCTTGGCCTCGCGTCCGCGCTGCCTGAAAGGCGGCCGCGGCGGCTGCTGTTCCACAATGTTTTTGCTACAAGGAGGCCAACATGGCGACATTGACGCATGGCGAACGACGTCACATTCCCGATCGCAGGACCGGGGGAACGCAATTGCACAGCGAGAAACGGATGAAGGCGCTGGAATGGATTCCGATGCTGCTGCTTATTATCGGCGGCATCAACTGGGGACTGGTGGGATTGTTCGATGTCGATCTGGTTGCGATGATCTTCGGCGAGGGAAGCGGGATAGCACGGGTGGTCTATGCACTGGTGGGACTGTCGGCGCTCTATACGCTTTACCTCGGCACAAGGCTGTCGAGCAGACACGTCTAGACAGGATCGGACCAACGCCGGAAGGCGCCTTGCCTTTCCGGCAACTTCATCCGGCCCTGTTTTACCCTTTCCGCCTCTCATTCCTCCAATCCCACCAATTTTCCCGTCTTCAGGGCGCGGCCGGGTGCTATATGCCTGCGGATATACCGGGTATGCGCGCCGCACACTCATGGGGCGGCAGCATTCTTGCATGATAAAAGCGGAAACAACCGTTCGCCAAAAAGGCAAAATTTGCGCAGGACCTTGTATTTGGCACAAACAGACATCGCGCGGTTAACCATATGGCAGGTTTCGGATACTCAACATCAGCATCCCCTTATAGCTGAAACGGCGACCGATGCTAACCTAGCGTTACAAAACCCTGCATCCAATACGCAAAGGCGGAGAGAGCATGTCACAACCCATACGTTTCTTTTATCGCGGTGAAGTCCAGACCATCTCGAATGTGCCGCCGACGCAGACCATCCTGCAGCATGTGCGCGAGCATCATCACTGCACCGGCACCAAGGAAGGCTGCGCCGAGGGTGACTGCGGGGCATGCACGGTCGTCATCGGCGAGCTCAGGAACGACCGCACCGTCGAGCTCAAGTCCGTCAATTCCTGCATCCAGTTCGTTCCCACGCTCGACGGCAAGGCGCTGTTCACCGTGGAAGACCTGAAGCAGGCCGGCGGCGAACTGCATCCGGTGCAGCAGGCCATGGTCGACTGCCACGGCTCCCAGTGCGGCTTCTGCACGCCGGGCTTCGTGATGTCGCTGTGGAGCCTTTACCTGAAGCAGGAAGGCAAGTCCTGCGCGCCGCAGCGCAAGGAAATCGACGACACGCTGTCCGGCAACCTGTGCCGCTGCACCGGCTACCGCCCCATCATCGACGCCGCCCGCCGCATGCTGGAACTGCCCAAGGTGCAGTTCGACCGCGAAGCGCTCTCGGCTTCGCTGCAGGCCATCCAGCGCAACGAAATGCTGACCTACACCTTCGAAGGCCAGTCCTTCCACGTACCGACCACACTTGAGCAGCTGGTGGCCATCCGCGCCGAAAAGCCGACTGCGACCATCCTGTCGGGTTCCACCGATGTCGGCTTGTGGGTGACCAAGCAGATGCGCAATCTCGGCGACATCATCTATATCAACCAGGTCGCCGAACTGCAGACCCTGGCGGAAAAAGACGGCCGGCTGGAAATCGGCGCCGCGGTCACGCTCAACGACGCCTATGCCGCGCTGGCGAAGCATTATCCGCAGGAGCTGTCCGAACTGTGGCAGCGCTTCGCTTCGCTGCCGATCCGCAATGCCGGCACGCTCGGCGGCAATGTGGCCAACGGCTCGCCGATCGGCGACTCCGCGCCCTGGCTGATCGCGCTGGGTGCGGAGATCGTCCTGCAGGGCAGGGACGGCCAGCGCAGCATGCCGCTGGAAGCCTTCTATCTCGACTACCAGAAAAAGGATTTGCGTCCGGAAGAAGTGGTGACCGCAGTGCGCGTGCCGCTGCCCCTGAATAATCAACAGGGTCAGCGCCGCTTCCGCACCTACAAGCTTGCCAAGCGCTTCGACCAGGATATTTCCGCGGTATGCGCCGCCTTCTGCATCACTCTCGACGGCAACACGGTGCGGGAAGCGCGCATCGCCTTCGGCGGCATGGCCGCCACCTCGCGCCGCGCGCCGCGCGCCGAGGCCGCGCTCAACGGCCGCGAGTGGAACGAAGCCGCGCTCAACGACGCCGTGGCCGCGCTGGCGCAGGATTACACGCCGCTGACCGACATGCGCGCCAGCAGCGCCTACCGGATGAAGACTGCGCAAAACCTGCTGCGCCGCTTCTGGTACGAGACACGGACCGATGCGCCGCTGGCCGCCGATGCCGTCAATGCATTCGCCTGCGCCTGAGCCGCGGGGAAAGAGAGATCAAGATGAACACACAGACCGAAGCCTTTCTCAAGCAAGACAAAGCCGGCACTCCCCCTGCCAACTGGGCCGAAGTCGGCAAGCAGCGCCCGCATGAATCCGCGGTGCTGCATGTGCTGGGCGAAGCCACCTATACCGACGACATCCCCGAGCTGCAGGGCACCCTGCATGCCGCGCTCGGCCTGTCGCAGAAGGCGCATGCGAAGGTGCACGGCATCGACCTCACCGAAGTGAGGAAGTCGCGCGGCGTGGTCGCGGTCTACACCGCCAGGGACATTCCCGGCACCAACGACTGCGGCCCCATCATCCATGACGACCCGATCTTCGCCGACGGCCTGGTGCAGTACGTCGGCCAGCCGCTGTTCATCGTGGTCGCCGACACGCACGACAATGCGCGCCGCGCGGCTCGCCTTGCCAAGGTCGATTATGAAGAGCTGCCTGCCATCCTGACGCCGCAGCAAGCGCGCGATGCGCAATCCTTCGTGCTGCCGCCGATGCATCTGGCGCGCGGCGACTTCAGGCGCGCATTCGAACAGGCGCCGCATCGCGTCAAGGGAGAGCTGCATGTGGGCGGACAGGAGCAGTTCTACCTCGAAGGCCAGATTTCCTATGCGATCCCCAAGGAAGACCGGGGCATGCATGTGTATTGCTCGACCCAGCATCCTTCCGAGATGCAGCATGTGATCGCACACGCGCTCGGCCTGCACTCGCACAACATCGTGGTCGAATGCCGGCGCATGGGCGGCGGCTTCGGCGGCAAGGAATCGCAGTCGGCGCTGTGGGCGGCGGCGGCCTCGATCAGCGCTTCGCTGCTCAATCGCCCGGTCAAGCTGCGCGCCGACCGCGACGACGACATGATGGTCACCGGCAAGCGCCACTGCTTCTACTACGAATACGAGATCGGCCATGACGACGAAGGCCGCATCCTCGCCGCCAAGGTCGAGATGGTGTCGCGCGCCGGCTATTCCGCCGACCTGTCGGGCCCGGTCGCCACCCGCGCGGTCTGCCATTTCGACAATGCCTACTACCTGTCGGACGTGGATATCGTCGCCATGTGCGGCAAGACGCATACCCAGTCGAACACCGCCTTCCGCGGCTTCGGCGGTCCGCAGGGCGCGATTGCGATCGAGTACATCATCGACGAGATCGCCCGCAACCTCGGCAAGGACGCGCTCGACGTGCGCAAGATCAACTTCTACGGCCGCAACGACGAGGAAGGCCGCAACGTCACCCAGTACGGCCAGAAGGTGGCGGACAACGTCATCCATGAGCTGGTGGCAGAGCTCGAACAGACCAGCGAATACCGCAGGCGCCGCGCCGAGGTGCAGGCTTTCAACGCCGGCAGCCCGGTGCTAAAGAAGGGCCTTGCCATCACGCCGGTGAAATTTGGCATCGCCTTCAATCTCACCCACTTGAACCAGGCCGGCGCGCTGGTGCATGTGTATGTCGACGGTTCGGTGCTGGTGAACCACGGCGGCACCGAGATGGGCCAGGGCATCAATACCAAGGTGGCCCAGGTGGTTGCGCATGAGCTCGGCCTCGACCTGTCGCGCGTGCGGGTTTCCGCGACCGACACCAGCAAGGTGGCCAACACCTCTGCTACCGCGGCCTCCACCGGCGCCGACCTCAACGGCAAGGCGGCGCAGGATGCGGCGCGCCAGATCCGCGAGCGGCTGACGGCTTTCGCGGCGCAGACCTTCAAGGTCGATCCTTCGAAGATCACCTTCGCCAACAACCATGTGTACATCGACGGCATTCCCGAGCAGTTCCCGTCGCTGATCCGCAAGGCCTACAACGCCCGCATCCAGCTGTGGTCGGACGGCTTCTACGCCACGCCCGGCCTGCACTGGGATGCCGCCACCATGACCGGCAATCCCTTCTTCTACTTCGCCTACGGCGCGGCCGTGGCCGAAGTGGTGGTCGATACCCTGACCGGGGAATGGAAGCTGCTGCGCGCCGATGCGCTGTACGACGCCGGCAATTCGCTCAACCCGGCGATCGATATCGGCCAGGTGGAAGGCGCCTTCATCCAGGGCATGGGCTGGCTGACCACCGAGGAGCTGTGGTGGAACAAGTCCGGCAAGCTGATGACGCATGCGCCGTCGACCTACAAGATTCCCGGCATCTCGGACTGCCCGGAGGAGTTCCATGTGAAGCTGTTCAAGAACCGCAACGTCTCCGACAGCATCCACCGCTCCAAGGCGGTCGGCGAGCCGCCGCTGCTGCTGCCGTTCTCGGTGTTCTTCGCCATCCGCGACGCCGTGGCGAGCGTCGGCGGCTACAAGGTCAATCCGCCGCTGAACGCGCCGGCCACCAGCGAAGCCATCCTCAATGCGGTGGATGCGGTGCGCGCCGGCGCGGGCGCAGCCTGAGCCTGCGGGGACGGCAATGATCAACTGGCTTTCCGCGCTCGACAAGCTGACCAGGCACGCCACGCCGGCCGTGCTGGTGACGGTGGCCGTCGTGCAGGGTTCCGGCCCACGCGAGCCGGGCGCCAAGATGGTGGTCACGCGCGATGCGCAGTTCGATACCATCGGCGGCGGACATCTTGAAATGCGGGCCTGCGAAGTGGCGCGCGAGATGCTCGCCGATATTGCCGGGCATCTTCCGGCGCTGCGGCGCATCGAGCGCTTCCCGCTCGGCCCGAGCCTCGGCCAGTGCTGCGGCGGCGTCGTGCACCTCGCCTTCGAGCGCGTCGTTGCCTCTTCCCCCGCTTACGGCAGCCTGCTGAGCAGCCGCTGGCGCGACAGGCAGGACAGCTGGCGCATGGTGCCGCTGGATGATGTTCATCCGCCGGTACTGCTCGATGCGCGCGGCGAACCCGTCGTCGCCGGCCTGCCGCTTCCGCCGAATCTGCCGGCGCCGGACCGGTCGCGCGTCTGCCACGTGACGCAGGACGGCAGCGGCAAGCGCTGGCTGGCCGACCCCTGCCGGCCCTTCCGTCCTCACCTCGTCCTGTTCGGCGCCGGCCATGTCGGCGCGGCGATCGTGCGCATGCTGGGGGAACTGCCCTGCCACGTCACCTGGGTCGACGAGCGCGACGACATGTTCCCCGACGAGATTCCCGCCAACGTGAAGGTGGAGGCCACCGACATACCCGAAGCCATCGTCGATGCGGTGCCCGCCGGCTCGTCCTTCCTGGTCCTCACGCACAGCCATGCGCTCGACCAGCGCCTGTCGGAAGCCATTTTGCGCCGGCACGACGCCGGCTGGTTCGGCCTGATCGGATCGAAGACCAAGCGCATGCAGTTCGAGCACCGGCTGCGCGAGCGCGGCATTGCCGACGAACGGCTGGCCGACATGGTGTGCCCGATCGGCATTGCAGGCATTACCGGCAAGCAGCCGGCGGTGATCGCGACGGCGGTCTGCGCGCAGCTGCTGCAGGTCTGGGAAGCCGAGGAAGAGGCAGCGAGCCGCCTTCTCGGCGTCCTGCAAGCCGCCGAAGCCACCTGAGCTTCTGAATCCAATACAAGCAACAGCAACACGCAAGAGAAAGCAGTCAATGACCACGACCATAGCATCGCCCGCCTGCCAGGCTTACCGCGCCGGCATTCTTCACTTCACCGCCGACCCGGCCTTCGACGACAAGGCCCATGCGTGGCATGAGGACGGCCTGCTCATCATCGACGGCGGCCGCGTGCACGCCGCCGGCGACTACAGCCGGCTGCGCAACCTGGTGCCGGACGGAGTCGAGGTGCAGGACTATCGCGGCAAGCTGATCGTGCCCGGCTTCATCGACACGCACATCCATTATCCGCAGACCGACATGATCGCCTCCCCGGCGCCCGGCCTGCTGCCCTGGCTGGAAACCTATACCTTCCCGACCGAGCGCAAGTTCGCCGACGGTGACCATGCGCGCGAAGTGGCAAGCTTCTTCCTCGACGAACTGCTGCGCTGCGGGACGACGACGGCGATGGTCTACTGCACCGTGCATCCGTCATCGGTCAATGCCTTCTTCGGCGAGAGCGACAAGCGCAATCTGCGCATGGTGGCCGGCAAGATCATGATGGACCGCAACTGCCCCGAGTTCCTCAGCGATACCGCCGAAGGCGGCGCCCGCGACAGTGAAGACCTGATCAACAAATGGCACAAGCATGGCCGCCAGCTCTATGCGCTGACCCCGCGGTTCGCGCCGACTTCCACCGAGGCGCAACTGCAGCTGGCCGGCGAACTGGCGCGCGCCTATCCTGACACTTTCCTGCAGACGCATGTGGCGGAGAATACCGATGAAGTGGCCTGGGTGAAGTCGCTGTTTCCGAATTCGCGCAGCTACCTCGACGTCTACGACCACTACGGCATGATGCGGCCGCGGGCAATGTATGCCCACTGCATCTGGCTCGACGACCATGACCGCGCCCGCATGCGCGAGACGCAGTCGGCGGCATCGATCTGCCCGACCTCCAATCTGTTCCTCGGCAGCGGCCTGTTCGACTTCGCCCGCGCCGATGCGGCGCAGGTGCCGCTGTCGCTGGCCACCGACGTCGGCGGCGGCACGTCGTTCTCCATGCTGCAGACCATGAACGAGGTCTACAAGGTAGCCCGCATGGGCGGCACCTACCTGCCCGCGCTGCGCATGTTCTACATGGCCACCCTGGGCGGCGCGCGCAGCATGCAGCTCGAAGGCACCATCGGCAATTTCGCGCCCGGCGTCGAGGCCGATTTCGTGGTGCTCGATCCCAAGGCCACGCCGCTGCTGGCACGTCGCACGGCACGCACCGAAAGCCTGGAAGAACTGCTGTTCGCCTTCGCCCTGCTCGGCGACGACCGCGCCATCGCCGCCACCTACAGCGCCGGCAGGAAGGTTCATTCCCGCGATACCCGTCAGGATGCGCTCGAAGCGATCGAAGCCTGATCTTCGCACCGGGTGCAGGACCGGCCCGGCACCATCGGCATCGCGGTGATGCAAGAAAGCTACAACACGAAGAAGTAGTGTCATTCATCCAACCTGTTGGGAGGAATGATCAGTAGAATGGCTGCCTTAAATAATGCACACAAGCAACAAAGGCAGCCGGGAGAGGTCCGGGCCGCTGCCCGGTTCATTATAAAACTGCATCACAATGGAGACGTCATGCAACAAAGCCGCAAACTGAAAACCCTGCTGATCGGCGCCGCGCTTGCCGGCGCAGCCGCCGCACCGGCGATGGCCCAGACCAATGTCACCGTGACCGGGCTGGTCGATGTCTATGCCGGAAAAATGCGCAGTGCCGGCGACGCCAGCTCGCGTTCGGTGGTCAACAGCGGCGGCATGACGACTTCCTGGTTCGGCTTCAAGGGTTCGGAAGACCTCGGCGGCGGCCTCAAGGCCAACTTCCTGCTGACCAGCTTCTTCCAGGCTGACACCGGCGTGCAAGGCCGCTTCCCCGGCGACACGCTGTGGTCGCGCGACGCCAACGTCGGCCTGTCAGGCGGCTTCGGCGCGGTTTCCCTGGGCCGTGAGCTCGCGCCCCACTTCCTGCCCACCATCCTGTTCAATCCCTTCGGCGATTCCTATCAGTTCGCCCCGCTGATCCTGCACGCGGACGTGCCGCTGTTCAATGCATCGGGCTGGACCAACTCGGTCGCGGGAGATACCGGCTGGAGCAATTCGATCCGCTACCAGACCCCGAATTTCGGCGGCCTGACCGCGAACATCCACTACCAGTTCGGCGAGATCGCCGGCAGCACCGGCCGCAACAACATCGGCATCAATGCGCTCTACTTCGCCGGTCCGCTCGCGCTGACCGCGTTCTACCACAACGTCGAGATCAACAATCCGCTCAACGTCCCGGTGGGCAACGTGCAGCCGGCCGGCGGCATCCCGCTCGCATCCGGCCTGTTCGCCGCGCGCCAGACCGCATGGATGGTCGGCGGCAGCTATGACCTGACCGCGGCGAAACTGTTCGCCACCTACGGCCAGACTTCGCACAACATCGACCTCGACGACAAGACCCTGTCGCTCGGCGCCACGGTGCCCGCGGGACCGGGCAAGGTGCAGGTGGCATGGGCGCAGACCAAGCGTGAAGGCACCGCCATCGGCGCCGACGTCAAGCGCACCACCACCGCAGTGGGCTATGATTACGACTTGTCCAAGCGGACCGATGTGTATGCGATCTACATGAACGACCGCATCACCCGCACCAACAACGGCAACAGCTTCGGCGTCGGCGTGCGTCACCGCTTCTGATACCGCGCGCTGCGCATCGCTGCACCGCCCGGCGTCGCCGGGCGTTTTGCTTTCTGCGGCGCGAAGTCCATTGCATCGGAAGGCGTAATTCGGGAAGAACCTGGGAATGACGGAATCGAACTTTACCCATCGCGGCGGCACGCTCGCCGCCGGCGAGATCAGCGAAGAGGAATGGCAGGTGCGCCGCGACCTCGCCGCCTGCTACCGGCTGTGCGCGTTGAGGCAGTGGGACGATCTCATCTACACGCACATCTCGGCGGCCGTACCCGGTGAGCCGGGGCGCTTCCTGATCAACCCCTTCGGCTACCGCTTCGATGAAATCACCGCATCGAACCTGGTCAAGATCGACCTGCAGGGCAATATCATCGGCAGCCACGGGTTTCGCATCAATGTCACCGGCTTTGCCATTCATGCGGCCGTCCATGCCGCGCGCGCCGATGCGCAATGCGTCATGCACCTGCACAACGTCAACGGCATTGCGGTCGGGGCCCAGGAAGCCGGCCTGCTGCCATTGTCGCAGCATGCCCTGCGCTTCTACGGACAGATCGGCTATCACGCCTATGAGGGACTCGCCCTGTCGGCGAACGAGCAAGAGCGCCTCGTCGAAAAGCTCGGTTCCCATCCTGCGATGCTGCTGCGCAATCACGGCACCCTCACCTGCGGCCGCACGGTCGCCGAGGCATTTGTGTTGATGGATACCCTCGACAAGGCCTGCGCGATACAGCTCAAGGCCCAGTCCGGCGGCTCGCGCCTTGTCATGCCCGATGCCGCCACCTGCGCCAGGACGCATCTCGAACTGATCGGAGACGGCTCGCCGGAAGGCGCGTTGGAATGGCCGGCGCTGCTCAGGCAGCTGGACCAGCTTTCTCCCAATTACAAGAATTAATCACCTGCAAGGAGTTTCCATGCCCACCATCCACGTTGAAATGTTTGAAGGCCGCACCACCGAACAGAAGCGCGACTTCGTCAAGGCCGTCACCGAGGCGGCAGTCGCCACGCTCGGCTGCAAGCCGGAGTCGGTCGACATCATCATCCGGGACGTCAAGAAGGAAAACTGGGCCACCGGCGGCAAGCTCTGGTCCGACTGATTATGCCGGCGACCTGCCTGTCGGTTGAAACAAGGGTCGGTTCAGATATTTCCTTGCTGACAATCCTGATGCGGCGGCGCAACCTGAGCTGACTGCGCATGGCATCCGGCAGAGATTTCGCATTGCACAGGCAATTTTGTCCATTATCATGAATGGATAAAGGAGTCATCGCGATGAAAACCTCTTTACAAGCCCTGACCGCGGCCGCCGCCTTGTGCGCAGTCCTTGCGCCGGCACACGCCGGCGGCAATGTCCAGTGGTCGGTATCCGTCGGCAGCGGCGTACCTGTCTATGTACCGCCGCCGGTCGTCGTTTATGAACCGCCCCAATATATTTACGGACCGCCGCCCTCCGCCTTTCCCGACAGGCCGGTGTATTACCAGTACCAGCCGCCACCGCCGGTGCATTATGTGGTGCCGGGACCGGTGATTCAGTATCAGCCGCAGCCCTACCATCATCACCATCAGCACGGCGGTTACGGTTACGGCCGTGGTCCTGAGCGCAGCAGCTTGCGGCGTTAAGCAAACGGGCTTGCGGCTTCGCGCCGCGCATTCCATCGACAACCGCGGCCGCAGGGAACGCATGACGATTATCTGCCGCGGCGGGGAAGCATGCGCAGGCATCATGAACACTCTCCGCGTCCCTCTGATCCAATGTATGGAAGATGACATAGCGGACAGCCTGGCGGCCGTTGTCATTCGCATCGTGAAGGGCGCTTTCCGAAAGCGCAGAACATGGCAATCCGGCCTTCTTTGCCTGAGAAGGCGAGAATTAAGGAAGCGGCGCTGCATATAACTGGGTTAAGGCGCCGGGGCCTTCAATAAGTTCTCATTTAATTTTTAAATTCCCGGCATGGATGGCATGCATTTGATTTAGATTAAGCCAGATTAAGAACAGGATGCCGGCATCGAACATGTGCCGGCCGCTTCACGTCAGAGACGGACCCGAACAATTTCGACGTGGAGCACCCAATGAAAAAGGCTTTACCCCTTCTGCTGACCGCACTTCTTGCCGCGTGCGGCGGAGACAACGACGGCACCTCCGTAGCAAGTTCACAGCCTGCAACTCCAACACCTTCGAGCCCCGCGCCGAGCAGTGCACCGATTCCAACCCCGGACACGACAACACCGACGGCCACGCCTTCCTCGACCGTTACCGCTGCCGAAAGCACATTCCTTTCCGAATCCGTGCAGAGCGGAACGGCAATCGTTCAGCAGGCGCAGGCGGCATTGCAGCGGTCGGGCAATGAAGACGTCCGTCGCTTCGCCCAGCTGCTGATCGACAATCACACTCAGCTCAATACGTCGCTCGCACAGCTTGCACAGGCCAACAACGTCACGCTCTCGGCAGGCGCGGCATCTGCCGGCACGACAGGCAGTACCGGCACGACCGGTGCCGCCGGCGCCACAGGGTCCACCGGCGCCACAGGCTCCGCCGGCGCTACTGGCACCACTGCCGGTGCGCAGAACACGGCCACCGGCAACAGCGCAACGACCATAGGCGCGACTCCATCCGCCAACCCGACCGGCACGACATCGAATGAAGAGCTTGACCGGCTTTACCTGCAGCAGAGCCTGCAGCAGCAAAGACAGTATGTGACCCGATTCAATGAGCAGGCGAACGGAGCAACCAATGCCCAGATCAAGGGCTTTGCGCTGAATGCCTTGCCGCTGCTGCAATTGCAGCTGCTCACCGCGAAGGAACTCGGCGCCTCCATCGATCCGGCCGCATATCTCGTCGGTTCGTATGAAGACGGCCTCGGCGAGATCAGCCTTGCCAACCTGGCCCTGGAAAGGTCGCAGAACGAGGCCGTGCGCGCCTATGCGCAAATGATGATCGCGCACCATACGGAGCTCAATCAGCAGATCTCCGCGCTTGCACAGTCGAAGAACGTGACGCTGCCGCAAGCCGGCACACTGCCGGTTGAACATGCCGTTCCCAGAGCCAGTCTCGCACAGCTGAGCGGAGCGGATTTCAACAAGGCCTACATGAGCCAGAATGTCGTCGTCCACGTCGGCGATGTCGGAGCAACCCAGGCGCAATCGACTTCCGGCACGGATACCGAGGTGCGCAACCTGGCGACGGCATCCTTGCCCAGGCTGCAGACCCATCTCCAGGAAGCGACCGAGCTCTATGCGTCCATCCAGCCGTCGTTCCTGGCAGCGGCCTACCAGAGCAACGTCAATGAGATTCTGCTGGCCACCCTCGCCACGCCGCAGCGAGCCACCAATGAAGCCGTACGCAGGTATGCACAGCATATGGTGGAAGATCATGGCAAGCAGAACACGGCGGTTGCGCAGCTGGCCAGCCAGGAAAACGTCGTGCTTCCGAAGGTGCTTCCGGCCGAAGGCGTCCTCGCCTATCGCACGCTGCGGCCCAAGACGGGCGACGACTTCAATCGTTCGTACACGGCCGAGAACGTGCGTCTGCATGAAGCTGCAGTTGCCCTGTTCACCGACCGCTCGGCCAACGAACCCGATCCGGAACAGAAGGCCTTTGCAACGGCAAACCTGCCTGTGCTGAGAGCCCATCTCCAAGAAGCCGTACAACTCAATGACAGCCTGCCGCCGGCGGCGACCACACCGAGCGGAACGACTGATTCAGGTGCAGGT
>Ga0194137_10001829_pt1 | contig 12816 bp, 9 predicted proteins | sample TARM_MetaG_T3_14_FD_134025 | JGI IMG/M metagenome (GOLD analysis project Ga0194137, IMG submission 134025) | Freshwater microbial communities from Pennsylvania, USA, analyzing microbe dynamics in response to fracking - TARM_MetaG_T3_14 (version 2) | ecosystem: Environmental > Aquatic >... | reverse complement strand
TGGACGCACTGGGTACGTAACATCAGCGCTCTCGCAGAGCGACATACAGTGTATGTTCCAGATCTTCCTGGCTATGGCGACTCTGCCTCCTTGGAAGGACCTTCCACGTTCAACAACCTTGCGACAAAACTCTGGTCTTGCTTCGATACTTTATGTCCTGAGCGGCCGGATATTGCTCTTGCTGGATTTTCGTTCGGTTCAGTCGTCGCCGAATGCATGGCGCTTGCACGCAATGATCAGGTGCGTCAGCTTCTGCTGCTGAGAGGCAACTTCAGCGATAAGGTTCCCCGCCCTCCATCCGGCATGCAGAAGTGGCGCCATCTCGATGACCGGGCGGAACTTGCAGCTGTCCAACGGCATAACCTGGCGCTCTCGATGTTCCATGATTGCACCAGAATCGACGATCAAGCGGTGTCACTGCATATCGATAACTGTAATCGCGCGATTGCTGATCATACAGCCTTCCTTTCAAGTCGCCCTGTTGATGCGCTGAGGTCAATTGCTGCCAAGGTGTACGGCATCGCCGGTGAATTCGATTGCTATAGCGCACCCGATCTAAAGGAGCAAGGCCAAGCGCTGCTGCGAATACGTCCCGATGCCGAGTTCCATCTGGTGCCGCATGCCGGGCACTGGACAATGTACGAAGCGCCGGAAACGGTCAACCGGATACTTCTGGAAGCTCTGGCCTGCTGACTTCGGGTAAGCGAGCCAGCACATTATCGAACGTATCGGAAGCGGCATGCCGCCGCACGAAGGAGCGTCAATGAACACAAGCTCATTACCACTGCATCTATACATTAACGGCGAATGGATCGGCTGCGAGACACGCATGTCAGAAGACCTGGTGAATCCGGCTACTGGCGCCGTACTCGGCAAGCTACCACATGCCACACAAGACGACCTTACTCTTGCACTGGACGCCGCGCACGCGGCTTTCCCGCAATGGCGTGACATGCCGGCCATCAAACGTGGCGCAATTCTGCGCCGCGCGGCGGAACTGATTCGCGAGCGCGGCGAGCACATTGCTACATTGATGTCACTTGAGCAGGGCAAGACGATCGCCGAGGCACGCATCGAAGTTATCGTGGCTGCCGATGTTTTCGAATGGAGCGCTGATGAAGGGCGGCGCACCTACGGCCGGTTGATTCCCGCGCGTGAACCAGGCTGGCGCCAGACGGTCCTCAAAGAGCCAATTGGAGTAGTGGCTGCTTTCACCCCATGGAACTTTCCAGCCATGCTGCCAGCACGCAAGATCGCCGGCTCGTTGGCGGCCGGCTGTACGTGTATTATCAAGCCCTCCGAAGAAACCCCCTGCTCGGCTCTTGAATTGGCCCGCGCATTGCATGACGCCGGCCTGCCGAAAGGCGTCCTTAATATGGTTTTCGGTGTGCCGGCCATGGTGTCCGAATTCCTGATTCGCTCTCCTATTGTGCGCAAGGTATCGTTCACCGGAAGCGTGCCGGTCGGCCGTCACATTGGCGCACTGACTGCCGCCGGCGTCAAACCGGTGACACTGGAACTGGGCGGACATGCACCGGTGCTAGTATTCGATGACGTCGACCCGGTCCGCGCAGCACAGATGTCGGCGGCGAGCAAGTTCCGAAATGCCGGCCAGGTGTGCATCTCTCCGACCCGCTTTTTTGTACAAAGGAAGGCGTATGCCAAGTTCGTCGACACGTTCGCCCAGGCAGCGGCTTCTCTAAACGTTGGCCCCGGCACCAATCCTGCATCCCAAATGGGTCCTCTAGCCAACCCACGTCGGGTCGCGGCCCTCGTCGCGTTAGTCGAGGACGCAGTTGCGTGTGGCGCGACAGTTGCCGCCGGGGGTTACCCGATCGACGGCGATGGTTTCTTCTTCCAGCCTACCGTGCTTGCGGACGTGCCTGCGGAGTGTCGTGTAATGCGTGAAGAACCATTTGGTCCAATTGCCCTCGTGGTGCCGTTCGACGACGAGGAGGAGGCAATTGCACGGGCAAACGAATTACCTTTCGGACTGGCTGCCTATGCGTTTACTGCTGACGCGGACCGCATCATACGTCTGGGCGACCGCATGCAGACTGGTATGTTAGGTGTGAATACGTTCGCTATCGCGAGCTCCGAAACCCCGTTCGGGGGAACCAAAGACAGTGGTTACGGCCTGGAAGGAGGCATTGAGGGATTGGAAGCCTACATGAGCACGAAATTCGTCGCTCAAGCGCCTGTACTTTGATTTACGATTGCGTCCTGTGCTGGCGGACTACCGTGCTGTTTCAGCATCAAACCCCGGATACGCCGCCGCAATTGGCAAATCAACTTTATATGGAGCACAAATGGCCCGACGACCATCCACTGACACCTTGGAACGCACACCAATGCGCCTGAGCTACCTGATCTCGCAAGCATGGTTCGCATTGCGTGGCCATATTGACGGCGCATTAAAACAACACGGTGTGACGGGCATGCAGTTCACGCTGCTTTCAGTGCTGGCCAGCCGCGAATCCTACTCATCCGCACAATTATCGCGTCGCTTCCATATCACACCGCAAGCAATGGGACAGGTGCTCACTACGCTTGAAGAAGCAGGCTTGCTCACACGTACTGAGGACCCGACCAACCGCCGCGTATTGCTGGTAAACCTGACTGCAGCTGGACGCAACATGGTGCGGGTGTGTGACGCCGAGATGAAGCTAATTGAACAAGCGGCGTTCGCCGGCATTGATTCGAAAACGCTCGCTGCGATGCGTTCGGGACTACAAACCGTGGTCACGCAGCTACGCGAGGGAGCCGCGACAACTGACAACTAATTCGCAGTGCCATGCGTTCGCTAGCTTGATGATTGTTCTTGAAATAAGAAACGGGGGCAAATTTAGCGCCTTTCGTTTTTAGTTACTGGCAAATCGATACATATCAAAAAGAGGAGACATTCGTGCGCAATCCATTCAAGTTGGCAACCAGCGTTGTTGCTTTGACACTGTGCTTCGCACAAGCAGTATCGGCGCAGAACACTACGTCCAGCTTCCCGAACAAGCCAATTAAGATCTTATTGTCGTTCCCCCCGGGCGGCAGCTCCGATCAGATCACTCGTCTGGTTGCCCCGATAATGGCCGAGCGCCTTGGCCAGCCAGTTATTGTAGAAAACCGTCCCGGCGCTGGTGGAGCAATTGCCATTGGCGCGGTCGCAAAGGCTTCACCCGACGGTTACACCATCGGAGTTGGGGCTGCCGGCGGTTTGGGTGTCAACGGCGTGGTCACCGGTCAACAGCCATACGACCCATTGAAAGACTTGACACCAATCGGAAACATGGTTTGGGCATCGTTTATCTTGGTTGCACCTCCCGACTTCAAGCCGCAGACGATCAAAGAGGTCATCGCTGAGGGCAAGCAGCACGCGGGCGGCTTGTCGATAGGGCATGGCGGACCAGGCACAATGATGCACCTTTCCACCGAGCTGTTCAAACACATGGCAAAGCTCGACGCGGTAGTCGTGCCCTACAAGGGTACCGCACCGGCAACCATGGATGCGATGGCCGGCCAAATTTCACTGGCCATGAGCGACGTGCCAACCGCGATCTCATATATCAAGTCCAAGCGGCTAAAGGCCATCGCAGTCACCTCCGGCACCCGCGACAGCGCGCTGCCGAACGTACCTACGTTTGCCGAATCCGGGCTCCCTGGCTACGAGGCCACAGGCTGGATCGCGATGGTCGCGCCGGCAGGTACACCGCCTGCAATCGTAAAGCGCCTGAACACCGAGTTGGCGGCCGCGCTTGCGCGACCGGAGGTACGGGAAAAGGTACTGGCAAGCGGCTACCAAACCGCAACCGGTACGCCGGAAGAGCTTGGTAATTTAATGAGATCTGAGATCGTGAAATGGGGATCTCTTGTTAGAGACGCCAAGATTAAAATCGATTAAAGACTTACGCTAGAGTCAATTAAACTATTCGCAAACAATGCGCGAATTAGCTCAATTAGTTGGGCAGCGGCTTACAATTGCTAGCGAATTCTTAGCGAATCAGTGCTGTCCAACACCTGTATTTTCCTTTGGATCGAGCAATAGCTAATTAACTGTGCGATGGTTACCTCAGATCGTCACCCCGGTCGTTTGTGCTATTTGCTCTTTGCGGAAATAGAACGTGTTCACCGTCATGCCATCAACTGCGTTCGGTGGCCTCTAGTCATTGTCGGACTTCAATTAGCGCCGCCATCACGAAGGTATGTGACGTTGGCGCGATAGAAATGGACCAGCGGCGCAATCGGCGGGTTTCGCAACTGACATCGACCAACTTGTTGCGAGGATTGCGAACATCGGAACTGAATCTCTTAAATTACCTCTTGATCCCGATTATCTTCACCGGTGCCGCCAATGGCTTGCGACGATTGAAAAGCACTTTTGTAAAGCCCTGTCGTGCGTGTGCCAGCGTGAGCAGCATTCACCCTGCGTTTCATCAATGCGGTCCGTGGTAGACATATGCGGCTCGCGAGCCGGTGTCGTTCCGTATTTGAATGGCGCTGATGTCACCGTAGCGCTAGAACGAATTGCCAGAAGGTGGCTTACTCTGTTGAGCATGCATCGTCATGTGGAGCGAGCTTTCGTACCGGTTTAATTATACGGAACTCAAGTTATACATTTCGCATATTCATTTCCGACCCGCGAGTCCGACTCTCTGGACCGCTTATATGCGGAAGCTGTCCATAGGACACGTACCGTATTAACAGATAAGCCATATAGGTCCGTTTCCAATGATTCTCTCCTAGTGGTATGAGTCAGAAGTCCGTTCGCAGAAGGCAGAGACGGTAGCAAGGATTTCATCAGCGGTCTTATGCCAGATGAAGGGTTTGGGATGGGTGTTGTTGTCATTCAGGTAGGCGCGGATCGCTGCTTCCAACGACTTTACTGATGTGAACTCGCCGCGCTTGAGTTGACGTGCGGTCAGGATGGCGAACCAGCACTCCACCAAGTTCAGCCATGATCCTGAGGTCGGCGTAAAGTGCAAATGCACCCGTGGATGGCGTACCAGCCATCGCTGTATCAGCGGCGTCTTGTGGATGCTGGAATTGTCCAGCACCAGATGCAGTTCAAATTGCTTCGGTGTTGAGCACTCAATGGTATTGAGGAAGTGGCGGAATTCGACGGAGCGATGACGACGGTGCACTTCACCAATGACAGTGCCGGTTAGAACATTAAGCGCGGCAAACAGATCCGTGGTGCCATGCCGGAGGTAGTCATGGGTATGCGTCTCTAACTGTCCAGGCATCATCGGCATGACAGGCGCAGTGCCCTGGATGGCCTGAATCGATGGCTTCTCATCCACGCATAACACCAATGCCCGTTGCGGCGGATTGAGATACAACCCCACGATATCGCGTACCTTGTCGACAAAGAAGGGATCGGTTGACAGCTTAAAGGTGCGGCTGCGGTGCGGCGCCAGTGCAAAGGCATGCCAGATGCGGCATATCGCTGTCTGACTCATGCCAAGATGAGCGGCCAGTTGGCGTGTGCTCCAATGCGTTGCATTCTTCGGCGTGGTCTGTAATGTCGTCATCACTACTTGTTCGACTTGTTCATCACAGATGCTACGCGGCGCGCCGGAACGCGGTGCGTCCACAAGGCCTTCGATGCCGTACTCGGCATAGCGGCGGCGCCATTTGCCGACGGTGAGATTACTAATATGCAGCTGTTTGGCGATGGACAGATTCGAGATGCCCGGTTCGGCACACGCTAGGATGATGTTGGCACGCAAGGCCAAGCCCTGAGCCGTCGACCGGCGCCTCCTCCACTTCAAAAGGGTTGCTCGGTCCGTTTCGGATACCGTAATTGGAATGGCATGCGGGTTGGCCATGGCAGCCTCCTGCTTCAATGACTACCGCACTACTATGCGCTCAACCTTTAGTTCATGCAAATCTCCAGTTCGCACCACTAGAGACTACGGTGTCGAAACAACTGATTTACCGAATAACACAAGTGCTTGGGTGCGGGCGATATAGAATTAACTGACAACTGAGCAAAAAACAACTTAAGGAACCTCTGCTCAAGTCTGGAAATCGGGAGTCATGGGTCTATACATTGATCGATATTGCGTACTGTCGATAGAATCTAGCGCCAGTTCCCCCTTCGACACCCCGGTATGCGCTGCTTTAGCGCGCCCCGGAGCGCAGCGGGCGGACTACACCCTTTGCAGCGCTGCGCACCGTCGCGCCAGGAACAGGTTCGCCAGCGCGCAAGCGACATAGGCGCGCGTGGCGTTCTTCGCTATGCCGCGATAGCGCACCTTCGCAAATCCCCACAGCCGCTTGATGACCAGAAACGGATGCTCAACCTTCGCACGCGTCGTCGACTTGGTACGGTTGGCCGCAATCTCACTCTCGGTCAGTGGCCGGTTGCGGTAAGCACGCGCTTGTGTGAAGTCCTTTGCGCGCGGCGCCTTCCTGCGTATCGTTTGTGCCTGATCCCTGTACGCGCTGTCGCCATACACACGCGTTTCGTTCCCATGCAGCAGATCGGGCAGGACTTCGCTGTCGTGCACGTTGGCCGAACTGGCCGCCGCACTGTGGATCAAGCCCGTCTTGCTATCGACGCCAATGTGCAGTTTCATCCCGAAATGGTAAGTAGACCTGGGGAGTTTCGCCCCAAGCCTCTCGCAGAACCGTACGTGACACTCTCGCGTCATACGGCTCCCGTTATCCAACCTGCGTCCCAATGACACGCCAATGATGGAACAGACTTGGACAGGCGTCCCGCACTTTCCGCAACCAAGCAACAGTGCGTCGTTTTCGCCCGCGAAGGGTCTTGTATTTACGACTGGCCCAGCGCTCAAGCGCATGATCAATGTGTCGGAAGAGGTCATGCATGGCCGTCTGATAGAACGCTCCATAGTAAATCCACCATCCTTGTATCACAGGGTTGTATAGCTTCGCCAGCTCAGCCAGCGTAACATGCGTCTGCCGAGTCAACCGCCACTCTCGTACCTCCTGCCGCATCCGTTTCAAGGCCCTACTACTGACCCCGGGAAGGAAGCTAGTAAATACCTCCTTGTCCCGACTCAAAGCCTTCCGTGGTCGGAATTCGAAGCCAAGGAAGGTAAAGCTGACATGCGGATGGCATGCGGTCCGATTGCTGTCCTTGCAGTAAACAATCTTCGATTTTTCCGGGTGCATCGTCAGCCCACATTCCGTCAACCTTGACGCAATTGCTTGCATCACGAACTCCGCCTGTTTCCGACTACGGCAGTGGACGACTGCGTCATCCGCATAGCGGGCAAACGGGCACAGTGGACTGGTGCGCTGCATCCATCGATCGAATGCATAATGCATAAACAAATTCATCAAGATAGGACTAACCACACCGCCCTGGGGTGTTCCCCGTGAACGCGGCAGGTGGGCACCGTTGTTAGTCTCAAACGGTGCGTTCAACCACCGCTCGATGTACAGCAGAATCCAGTCTTCCTTGATGTGAGCACGTACCGCCTTCATCAAGAGCCCATGATCAATTTCATCAAAGGCTGCCTTGATGTCGAACTCCACCAACCAGTCGTACTGCCAGCACCGTGTTCTGGTGATGGCAATCGCTTGCTTGGCTGAACGCCCCGGTCGATATCCATACGAATTAGGATGGAACAACGGGTCCAGGGTGGGCTCAATATGGAGCTTGACGACGGTTTGTGCAACTCGGTCGGCCACGGTGGGAACACCTAGCTTTCTGACGCCTCCGGTTGCCTTTGGTATCTCCACTTGCTTGACCGGCGGCGGGAAGTACGACCCCGACGACATCCGATTCCACAGCTTGTATAGATTCCCAGACAGGTTTTGCTCGAACATCTCGATAGTCTCATCGTCGATGCCGGCAGCCCCCCGGTTGGCCTTGACTTGCTGGTATGCCTCCCAAACCGTGCGCTTGGCAATGCTATAAGGTTTTGCCGATGTCATGCCACTCATCCCCATAGGTTGGTAGCACTCGTCGACAGGATAACGCCGCTCCTTCGCTCCACCGTCATTACAAAGGCTTCATCACTACTACAAGCGGCTCCGCCCCTTGTTCCGGCATCGGTATTCTTCCTCATGGTGTTTGCCATTTGTCATTTTCCTTTACATCCGAAACAAGGTTCTCCAGTTCCGTACCAATGCCTGTATTGAGCTCATGCTGCCTATACACCGGTTGTCGTCGGGTCCGTAAACAGGTGCCGCCCCGACTTATCCTGGAGCCAGTGGTCTACCCCAGTTTTGACAACGTTTTGAGGAAATAACGATGCGTCATCGGACAGTTTGCTTTCGCTCATCTTCTCAATACCTACCTGCCATCCTCAGTGGATGACTTTTCCACGGTCGCTCACCATCACACCTTTTGAACGCAGCAGCACCGGGCGGTTTGAAGCCGGCTCCTGCAAGCCGACTTCGGGAGGCCTTCTCCCATCATTGGTACAGCATCACAAACTCACGTTTGTGTTCTGGACACACGCCACTGGTTTCCTTTCTTCGTCGAGCGCATTTCAGGATCGCGCTCCTTATCCGCATTCTTGGTCGACGACGGTGCAGCAATGATGGTGGCATCTACGATCGTTCCGCCCGACACTTTGATGCCTCGCTCTTGCAGAATGCGGCCGACTTCGGCGAACAGGCGCCGGCCCAGGTCATGCTCTTCCAACATGCGGCGAAAGCGCAGGATGGTAGTTTCATCGGGCACTGGCTCGCATCCCAAGTCGATACCGGCAAAGCGACGCATACTCTCGGATTCGTACAATGCCTCTTCCAGACCCGGATCGGACAAGTTGTACCAATGCTGCAGAAAGTGTAGACGCAGCATCTTCATCAGACCAACCGGTGGCCGACCATTGCTCGCCTTTGGGTAATACGGCATCAGCAAGTCGTGCAGCGCTTGCCACGGAATGACTTGTTCCATGTCGTTGAGGAACTTCTCGCGCTTGGTCGGTTTGCGGTACAGCTCGAAGCTGCCTTGTGCCAGCGTTTGTTGTTTCATCGTCAGATTTCCCTCTTCCCGTTTCAAGCCTGTGTGCTTAACGCATGACACAATAAAACGGACGACTTTTGCAGAGATTCCTTAACCTGGTGCCAGCAGGCTCCAGGTTAAAAACCATTCGTTCGGCTACCTATACCAAGGGATGCATTTATTCCGGTTTGATATCGGCAGCCGTCGCAATCTTATGCGCACTCTTTACTTCGTCCCGGATCCGAGCAGCCAATTCCTCCGGCGTGCTGGATGTGGTCTCAACGCCAAGATTTGCGGCCATCTGAAGTACCGCTGGCATGCGTAAAATATCGGCCACTTCCTTATTAAGGCGATCGACGATAGGCTTGGGCGTCCCGGCGGGTGCAACCATTGCAAACCAGACAATCATGCTATACCCTCTGACAGTTTCAGCAACGATCGGCACACTGGGTTGATCCTTGAGTCGGGTCGTTCCCGTGGTGCCAAGCAGACGCAATTTGTTCTGGCGCACATATGGCATTGAAGACGCCGCGCCTTCAAACATGATGTGAACTTGTCCGGTTGCCACATCGGTAATTGCACTGCCGCTGCCGCGATATGACACGTGCATGATATCGACGCCGCTCATCGATTTGAACATCTCTGTCGCGAGGTGCTGCGCGGATCCATTACCGATCGAGGCATACGTGAGCTTTCCTGGCTGCGACTTGGCCAGAGAAATCAGCTCGCTAATAGAGTTGGCTTGCACTGATGGATGAACGACCAGATACAGTGGCGAGGTGGCTAGCATTGTAATCGGCGCAAAATCCTTCAACGAGTCATAGGGCAGTTTCTTTTTTGCAATTGTATTGAGCACCATGCCACCCTGAGATGCAAGCGCGATAGTGTATCCGTCCGGCGCAGCCTTTGCTGTTGCCTCCATTGCTATGATCTGGCTAGCACCTGCCCGGTTTTCGATGATAACTGGTTGCTTGAGGCGTTCACTCAAATGCTGCCCAACGGTACGCACAAGCGTGTCGCCTAGACCTCCTGGTGAGAACGGAACCAGCCAGCGGATTGGTCGACTCGGATAACCTGCCGCTGTGTTCTCACTCTGTGCAGCAGCATTCACTGCAGGTACAGTGCAGCAGGCGGTAAGGATCAATAGTAGTTTCAGTTTTCGCAGGTTCATCGATTTGTCTCCTTTTGTTTGTTTATTACATTCGATCGTTAACCGAATTGGTAGCGGCCCTCGACATCTCGGGTAATGTTTCGCTTTGCGCGGGTATCTTCGAGCCAACGCACAACCTCGCGTCCGTCCTCGGTACCTATCGCAATCATCAATTCCTCGAATCGCTTGGGCCCGTCTTCAAGTGCAAATTCCAGACTGGGGAATCGCTTACCTTGAAGATCGGGCGGAGACGGCACCATGCATTCGATCGAGCGCTTGCGACCAGGAGACAGGAAAGGCAAAGTTAGATCGAAGCCTGCCTTCGACGTAACGGAAGCGCCATCAAGCGAGGGATCGAGCGGGATGGCGCGGGCTCCGGTCAGGAGCACTATGTCGCGGTCTGCCTGGAACCGGGTTGCGAGCGCCCACTCCATTTCGGTATCGGAAAACACATCAATGTCTGAATCGACAACAAAGACATTTTTGACGTTTCCCAGACACGAGAACACTGCCGAGATCGCATTGCGCGCCTCGCCCGCTACTCGCTGCTGCATTGCGATACGTACGTTGAAGGAGCCGCCGGTAGCCGGACTTGCGTATACCGCGCGGACCTCCCGCACTGCTATTTCCAATGCACGCCACACGAGCACTTCAGTGCGCAGAGCGCATAGCTGGGCGGTGTCTGTGTGCTGCATGGAGCGCCCGCCAATGGTGAGTGTCTGAAATATGGGATTGCGACGGTGAGTAATTGCAGTCACATGGAAGACCGGATTCTTTTTCACGGCGCCGTAGTAACCAAGAAATTCGCCATATGGACCCTCCGCTTCTGCATGGCCGCGTTCATCGAGAAAACCCTCAATGATGTATTGCGCGTCGGCCGGCACCAGCAGATCGTTAGTAATGCACTTCACCACTGCCATTGGCTCTCCCCGCAGGGCGGCCATCAACGCAAGCTCATCCATCGGGAAGCGTAGAGTGGCAGCGAGCTGGTCGAGTGGATGCGAGCCGATGGCAAACGCGATTGGTGTGCGTTCGCCGCGCTGAGCATGAGCGAGATGGATAGCGCGCAGATCCGACGGGGCGACGAGATCAATACCGGCAGTGCGGCGACCACGTAACATCAGGCGACGCAGGCCGACATTCGTCCAACCAGTCGTAGGATCGCGTGCGAAGTCAATGGAAGCTGAAATATAGGGTGCGCCATCGAGGCTGTGCTGCAAATGCACCGGCAGTTGCGTCAGATCGCACTGTTCGCCGCTCATGACGACCTGTTGCACCGGCGCCTGGTCGTGTGACACTTCAACGAGTTGCGGCTTGTTACGCAGGCGGGTAAGGGTTTCTCGTAACATGTTGTTTGGCAAAACGCCAAAAGCGTGTGCGAGTCTACTCCGACTTCCAGCCACGTTCCCGCACAACGGTACGCCTTGCCCCCCCGGGTGGTTGAACAGGACAGCACGGGGATTGCCATCGAGAGTTCGTGCAACTGCCGCGAGCGGCGTGCTTTCATTTCGATGCTCCAGCTCCTCCGGTCCCAACGACGAGAGGAACGTATGGAGGCTAAAACGCTCCATGTCTGGCAGTTTTTCAACGTGTTCTGTTTCTTGTCCGGGCTGCCGGGAAAACGATGATACGGTCACTATCTTCTCCGTTCTTTTAGTTACTGACTATTGACAACACTCCTTAATCTTGAAAAATCACCAACACATATCGTTCGCATAAATACATTTTTTCAGCGTAGCCTGCTGACGATTGACCCGGAATACGCTGTGTCAGGAGCGCCTTTCGACATCACGCAAGGCGCTATAAGGCGGCCATGGTCATGTCGACAGGCGCTTCATGAATGGAGCTTTCCCGTATCACGGCGTCCAAGCCATTCCTATGTCTGCTACTACTGAACGGCTGACACTGGTTAGAAAAATGCATGCCGTGCTGCGTAACGTTATGGTTCGGAAGCCGTGCCGTAAATCCGCTCATTAACCCGCCAATCGCAAGTCATTCTTCGTACCGCTTGAGCATTGTCCGGGCAATTACTAACTGTAAGATTTGGCTGGTTCCCTCATAGATGCGCACACCGCGGGCATCCCGGTACAAGCGCTCCACAGGATAGTCGGCCACATAGCCGGACCCACCGTGAATCTGAACAGCACGGTCGGCAATGCGGCCGAGCGCCTCGGAGCTGAAGTATTTTGCGGCCGCGGCCAAAGTGCGGGCATCCTCACCACGCTCCAGCGCTTCCGCCGCGCGCGTAGTTAATGCATGACTTGCAAGATAATCAGTTTCCGAGTCAGCCAGCATGGCCTGGATCAATTGAAAATTCGCAATCGGTTCGCCAAACTGCACACGTTGAGTGGCATAACGCGTCGCCTCGTCGATCAATCGCTTGGCCATGCCTACCGCAGAGGCAGCCACACTCACCCGTCCACCATCGAGCACACTCATGGCAATCTTAAAACCTTTGCCTTCGTTCGGAGGCCCGCCGATGATGTTTTCGGCAGGAATGCGCAGGTTGTCGAAGGTGACGTCGCAGATCGGCGAGCCGCGCTGGCCCATCTTTCTTTCTTTTTTGCCGACAAAAAGACCGGTCGTTCCGCGTTCGACGATAAAGGCAGTGATTCCTTTGGGCCCCTTCTCATTTGGATCAGTCCGTGCCATTACCGTAAAGACCTCGGCACGCGATGCATTGGTAATGAAGCGCTTGGCGCCATTGATCACGAAGTGGTCGCCGTCTCGCCTAGCTGAGGTAGTG
>Ga0194137_10001828_pt1 | contig 12816 bp, 20 predicted proteins | sample TARM_MetaG_T3_14_FD_134025 | JGI IMG/M metagenome (GOLD analysis project Ga0194137, IMG submission 134025) | Freshwater microbial communities from Pennsylvania, USA, analyzing microbe dynamics in response to fracking - TARM_MetaG_T3_14 (version 2) | ecosystem: Environmental > Aquatic >... | reverse complement strand
CGCCGCCGTCATGGCGGCTTATGGAGAAAGTAATGAACAATGTAATTTTCCAGTACGACCAAGATTCTGCCCTGACCTCTGGCGCATCCAACTACATAACAGAAGGCGGCCCGCACGTTGGCGCCATTGCTGAGGCAAAGTACGTGTTCGGCAAGAATGGTAAGCAGTCTGCTGGCCTTGAGTTCACCCTGTCCACTGATAATGGTGAGGCTAAATACCTGTCCGTTTGGTATCAGAAAGCTGACGGCACGGTAAACCAGTACGGGTACGCCCTGATTCAGTCGATGATGGGCTTGTGCAAACTGAACACGCTGACCCAGCAAGCAAAGGGTGATTACTCAATCGCACCTGAATTCACCGGCAAGCAAATCGGCCTGCTTCTGCAAAAGATCCTTACCAGCAAGCAGGATGGATCCGACTCCTACAAGATGGAGATCAAGTTGGCATTCCTTCCGCAAACACGCCAGACGCTTAAAGAGACGATTGGTAGGGAGCCTGCCGTTGTTGTTGATCAGTGGGCTGCCAGCCTTACCGTAAAAGATGAGCGCAAGAAAGGCCAGTCGCAAGTCGCAAGCTATCACCAGTATGATGACGTTCCTCAAAACGATTCAGATCTTCCGTTTTGATGACAAGGCCCGCCATGTGCGGGCTTTTCATTTCGTGACATAAGCCACAAAGAACCTTGATAGCAACCAATTCAGCCCTCACCAGGCAGCCTTTTCATCACAGATGGATAATTTATGAGCAATATGTTCGCGGTGTTCAACCGGTAGGTCTGCAACAAAAAGCAAAATAATACACAAAGCGCCTTGCAATTTATTGTGGGGCGCTTTACATTGAAGGGGTCAACAACGCGGTGGATGAAGTGATGAAAAACGCAGATATGCCAGCAATGCCAGTAGTGGAAGTTCAGCGCGTAGGGGATGTGGAGAAATCAACCAGTAAGGCAACTGGCCTCACCAAGCGCGAGATGATGGCGATGCACATCTTGAGCGGGCTTCTTTCTGATTACGAATTTGACGTTACAAGACAGATGGCGGCAGAGATAGCTGTGCAACAGGCAGACGCGCTCCTTGCCGAACTGGAGAAATCACAATGAAAACCTACCGCATCAGTGGCACCAACCGCCGCACCGGGCGATTCGAAACCGCCAACGTACAGGGTGCAACGCCGGAGCAGGCTCTCCAGCTCATGGGCATGACCCACTGCCGCATGGTGGTGCTGGATAAACAGGGGGTGGAGTGATGTCTGCTGTAGTTGGATTTTTGATGGGTGCGCTCGGATACATTTTTGTGTCCAACGGATGGGTGCGCACGGGTGCTTTCATTTTTATTGTTGCCGCCATCATCGTGACCGTTTTGGAGATGCAAAGATGACCGAACTCCGCCCCTCCAGCAGCGAAGCCTTCGCCGAGCGCCTGCGCAGTGCCGAGGCTCGCCGCAACCAGGAACTTGCCAACCCATGCCGCCGGACACGCGCCACCGACATGGCCGCTGCGAAGCGCCGCTGGGATCTGGAAGAACAGCAAGAGATGCGCCGCATTGAGCGCCAGCACAAGGATATTTGGGAATGAACGACAAGCAACAACGGGCGGCCTATGTCACCACCCTGTCGCCGGAGCAGCTGGAGCGCATCCAGAGCAACAACAGCAAGCCAAGATCGACCGGTCGCCGCATCACTATCGAGCGGGAGCGCGGCGACGTGGTTTACCGGTCTCAGTGTCCGTATGTGGGCATCACCAGGCTGATTAAGGGGGCGAAGTGAACATCGACATCAACAACCCGCCGCGCAAGTACCGGGTGATCTATGCCGATCCCGCTTGGCAGTTCGGAAACCGCAACACTGGCGGCACCATGAAAAGCGCTGCCGAGGCTAAATACACAGTAACCAGCTTGGCCGATATGGCGGCCCTGCCGGTTTCTGGGCTCACTGACGAACACTGTCTGCTGGTTATGTGGTGGGTTGGGGCAATGCCGCAAGAAGCCATCGACCTGTGCAAGGCGTGGGGCTTCCGGCTGGTAAATATGAATGGCTTTGTGTGGCGCAAGCTGACCAAAACAGGCATTCCGTTCTTCGGGATGGGGTTCGCCACCAGGGCGGGGTCGGAGAGCGCGCTTATTGGTGTGCGGGGCAAGCTGGGGGAGCTCATCAAAGACCACTCCGTGCGCGCCGTTATCGAATCAAGGGTTGGCCGCCACAGCGAGAAGCCACACGAATTTCGTGAGGCTATCGAAAAGCTGTGCGGAGATGTTCCGCGCGTTGAGTTGTTCGCCCGAGATGCGGCGGACGGCTGGGATTGCTGGGGCAATCAGGCCCCGCAAGATAAATCAGGAGATCAAGACGAATGACCATCATCTACGTGGCCGGGCCAATGTCCGGCATCAAAAACTTTAACCGCCCGCTGTTCAATCTGGTCGCCGCTGAGCTGACCGATCAGGGTCACAGCGTGCTTAATCCAGCAACACTGCCGAACGGCTTGAGCCAGGGCCAGTACATGCAGATCTGCCTGCCCATGGTGGCGGTAGCTCACGAGCTGGTCATGCTGCCTGGCTGGGAGCAGTCGGAGGGTGCCTATATCGAGTTTTGCCTGGCCAAGAAGTCAGGCAAGACGATCCGGGAACTTGGCGGGCGCATTCTGCATGAAGGCAATCAAGGAGAAGGAAATGAGTAACGAAACGGGTCTGGACTGGCTGGCGCGGAATGTTCACAAGTGGCTCGAAGGCAAGCGCGAGGTTTTGGTTTGCTGGCCGCGCAATGTAGATACGCTAATTTGGAGCTACGTCTTATCGGATACAGGCTGGATAACCAAAGCCAAATGGCTCGCCCGCCGCGCCGAGTTGCAGAACAAGCCCAGCTGGAGGGGTGCGCCGGAGTGGGCAGAATGGCTGGCTCAGGACGATGACTGCGTATGGTATTGGCACAGAAATAAACCTAATGGCGGCGAAAAACGTTGGGTTTCATATGGTGAGTCAGGGGTAGCGCAGCGAGGAGAATTGCTCGGCGACTGGCGCGACACCCTCGAAAATCGGCCTTCTGACCTGTCTGAGCAAATGGTTATGTCACGCCTGCAAGAAGCTACCGACAATGTTCTTGCTGCCGCTCCTGAGCTGATGACGGACAAGTACAAATTCGATCCATTCGTCAGTGCGGAAGATGCGGCAACCGCCAAGCAGCCAGCACCAAAAGGGAGCGGCAGCCCAATCCTTGGCATGGTGCTTGCTGACCTGACCAATCGCGCATTGGAAGGCAAAGAAAAGTACGGCGAGCCATTGCTGGCGCACAACGGACGAAATCCGCTTTGGGATGCGTACCAAGAGGCGCTAGACTTGGCGATGTACCTTAGACAGGCAATTGAGGAGCTTGGTTGATGCACCGATACTACCACGCTCCGCTGCCGAACTGGTCTCCGTGGTGGTTGGCAATGGTGTGGTGCGCAATCATCGTCATCATTGGCGGGTCGCTATACCAGGGCTCGCCGCACCATGAGCCAGGCGTTAGCCATGCGCTGCCGGATCCCTACGTCCCGCAGTGTTACGCAACCGAGTGGCGAAGTGGACAGCATTGCGAGTTCCGGCCAGTGAAGCGGAACGGGAATAATTAAAACAAGCGGCATCATTGACAAAAATAGCCACGTGACATAGGATTGTTTTGCTGATATGTGATATCCATTCCTGTTGTTGTGCAAGACATCTGTTGCTGTGCGATATCCTGTTGTTGTGCCATTGCTCTTTGATTGCGTGTTATCTCCTGTGATAAGTGAAAGCCCCTCGATGAGGGGCTTTTTTTATTCTCGTCATCACGGCATCTTCGGGAGCGGCAAGTCCAGGAACCCGTTATACATCGCCAGAGTGGCGGAGATGGTCTGCGTCTGGGTGTCAGTAGACTCGATCTCCATCAGGATCTCCTGGTTTGGCTCGATGATCCACCCGTACCCACCTGCCACCTGAGTGGCCCCCTGGCCCTGAACCTGGGTGTTGCCATCCAGGAAGATATCCGCGCTCCATCGATTGCCAAGGGAGGCAGGAGCCGCCGCCAGCGCATACAGATCAAAATCCCTGAAAGATGGCTTGCCGGGGCGCAAGCAATGCACCACTTCCGGCGATGGCAGGGTCTGCGGGGTGAATCCCGTGTAGAACCTGGCAATCAGGCCAGTGCCTGTGTAGCTGAAAACCCTCTGCTTCAGATCCAGAGGCAGGGTTCTGGTTTTCAGTATTGAGTATAACTTTGCTCCAGCAGCGACATCCGTCAGCCTGCGGCTGGCAGTCCACTGACTCCCATTCTTCTTGTTGGCTTCGTCGTAGAACTGCACGGTCTCGGCCCGAGTGCCGGAGTAGACCCCCTTGGGGGTTCCGTCTTGGCTTATCGTCGGCATATCAGTACCTCCAGAAAGTTACCCGAGCCGTTGCGGCGCCGGTGATGCCAGAGAAGGTGATCCGCCCCTGCTTTGCTCGCCCTTCAAAGTAGGGCGGCTCGTAGGTGGCAGACACTCCAGCCTCGGCAGCGTTGATCACGTTGTGGTTCGATGATTCCATCCACCCAGACCCCATGGGTGACACTTCCGCAGACATCAGGCCGGCAGCCGGAGTAACTGGCACCAACCCAGCAGTGTCACTGAAAAACTCCACGTACACCTGGCAGCGAGACGCGCTAGATGCGCTCATCTCCCCGGTGTAAAGCGTGGCATTCGCCACCGGCAGCACGTCGCCACCCGCCGGCGTCAGTACCGGCCATCGCTCATTTGCCATATAGGTCTCCTTGGTTTAGCTAGGGCAGAGCACCCTCGCCGAGATCCAATAATAACATCACCAACCACACTCAACACCGATCGGCTCCAACTGGGTTTAGAATGTCAAGCCGTTGTGCGATAATCCCAATAACAACTCGACGAGGACGAGAGATGTCGCAGACGCCATCCGGCCATGACCCGCAAGGAGCTTACCAGCTTGGCAGGATGGCCGAAGCCCTTTCACAGAACACCGTCACCCTGACCAAACTGGTTGAGGCGGTGGATGAAAACTCTCGCAGCACCGCCAGACTTGCCAACCGGCAGGACAGGATGGAGCAGACCATCGAGCAGATTCAGGCTGACCAGCGCAAGATGATCAACATCAACATGACTGGCCAGTCCACTGAAGCCGATGTGCGCAAGCGCCTGGAGTGGCTAGATCGGAAGTACCAGGAGGAGGTGAGCGCCAACAGCGTGAAAGACCACGGAAAAAAGGTGCTATATGGTGCCGTGCTGGTCGCGCTGTTCTGGTTCATGTTCGCCCTCGTCAAAGATGCCGCCGTTGCAGAAGTTGCAACGAAACTCAAAAATCAAACCGAAATTCGCAATGGAGGGTAGCTCATGAAGAAATGCCAATGCACGCCAGGCCTGTTCGGCTGGCTATTCGGTTTTCGCTGCTGCGAGCACCAGGATATGAAGCGCCATCCATATGGATATCAGCCGGCATGCCAGAGCGACAAGCCCCGCAACCCTCCACCCAAAAAGCCCTGAGGATAGGCCATGACAAAAAACAAACTGGCGGGCTCACTACTTGCCGGCGCCATAGCCCTGGCAGCGGGCTTTGAGGGGGTCAAGTACGTGGCGTACCAAGACGTCGGCAATGTATGGACGCTCTGCTACGGCGAGACCTTGGGAGTCAAGAAAGGCGACGCCGCCACGCCATCCGAGTGCAAATCGCAATTGATCGCCTCCCTGCTCCGTCACAACGCCCCGTTCGAGAAGTTGCCGCGCCAGCTCCCCGCGAATGTTCACCTCGCCGCGCTCGACTTCTGCTACAATGTCGGCGTGGGCAATTGCACCAGCAGCACCCTGTGGCGTCACCTGCAGACTGGCCGGTACGACGAGGCCTGCCAGCAATTCACCCGCTGGCGCTACGCAGCTGGCCGAGACTGCAGCGAGTCTGGCAGCCAGTGCCGGGGCGTGTGGGAGCGCCGCAAGCTGGAGCGCGACATCTGCACCGGGGCGGTAAGCATAGAGCAGGCAGCCACACGACTAGGTCAAAAACTGGAGGATCCGGACAATGCTAAAGCTAATTGACAACTGGCGCGTTGCGCACAAATTCACCTCGATGCAGTTCATGGCGTTTGCCGGGGTGTGCGACATCATCCTTGCAGGAGTGGTGATTGTGGATCAAAAGTTCCCGTTCGATCCTCTGTGGTACGTGCTGGGCCGCCTGGCGCTAACCGGTGTCAGCATGGGTGCGCGCCTGGTGGCACAGCGGAGCACGCAGTGATTATCCCGTCCTGGGCCAAGCTCTCCGCCTCGCTGGCGCTGCTGGCCGCCTATGGTGCGTGGTGCTATCACTCCGGGGCCGCCAGTGTGCGCGCAGATGCAGCCGAGCAAGCGGTTGAGGCGTGGGGTGAGCGGGCGGCATTGTCCGGAAGATTGAGTGTGGCCGACCAGCGTTTGGCCGAGGCCCAGGCGCTCATCATGCAGGGTGTTGCCGTAGAGGTGACCAAGAGAGAGGTGATATACCGTGACCGGATTAAGGATCCTGCTACTGCTAAGTGTGTGGCTGACAGCGGGCTGCTCGAACTCATCGACGCCGCCAACGGCATTGATAGCGCCAAGCGCTGATCTCATGGTGCCGCCCGCCGAGCCGCTGCCCGTGTGCTGCGACCCAGAGGCGGCACCGACCGCCATTCGCCACAATGGCGAGCTGCTGCTGGATAGCTCCGCGAGGCTGCGCAGGTGGCAGTTATGGTGGGAAGGGCAGAGAAAGTAATGCCCGCTGGCCAGTTGCGTGGCGTACTGGGTAGGTTCAACCAGGGCGAGTGCAAATAAAGATTCGCTGATACGGCGGTGACTAGCGCCCGTGTTGAAGGTAATGCTGATGTCCAGGACTTGCTGATGGAATACTGCAAAATGAAAAAGCCCCTGTGAAGGGGCTTTTTGTTGAATTACAAAACCGCTTTACCAATGAGGCGGCAACCTATCCTGAAATAAATACTTCCCGCAGAACTTCAACGCTCATTACAGTTGGGTGCGCTGTCCCGCCAGAGAATTTTACCGACACGTCCGCTGTTATGGACGTTGGGTCCTGCGTAAAAACAAAGTCGAAATTGCTCTTTGAGTTAGCAGGGACATTGATAAAGTAGTGTTTTTGGTCTGAGTTATCCTTACTTACCGTAATTCTTGTGTTCGTAGGGGTAGCGTCGGTTTCAGCATAGACACTAATCGTTATTTTTGATTTCCTAATTGATGTAGCTGGTGAGTACGCTCCATCAGCTGTCAATAAAGCGCCCCCAGTGGTATCAAATACCACATCAGGTGTTCCTGCCACAGGGGAGGATGCCGCCACCGCAGCTGTGATGTCAGACCGTGTGGCCCAAGACTTCTTCATCTTTGTCAGAGCGCCGCGACCAATGCACATACATAGGGCGGTAGAGCCGTTTATTTTTGCGGTCTTGATGCCACCAGCAGCCACAAACTCGCTCATGGCCAAGAATCCCGTTCCAGTTGTAGCAACAACTATTTTATTTGTTGCTACAATTGAATTACCTACTGGTTGCGGACAGACAGCCGTGTAGTTGTTGTTTTCTTGACCTGGAGCTTGAACATAAAGGATGCCACAGTAAGCCCCAGGAACATCAATCTTGTTCCCATTTACACGAGGAACACTTGTAACAAAGCGCTCCAGCTCGACAATGACAGGTATAAACCCAAGGCCGTAGTTAACAGAACCACCTACGGCAGGCAGGCCGCCTGCCCAAAACTCTACATAATTATTGCTACAATCAACAGCAACAGGCTTATTCATCTTGATAAGCCACTCTGTGGTTGCACCTGTATTCAACTCGTTAAGGGTGAACTCCCCGCCGTTCTGCTCTATTAGCTCGAAGCCGCGCGTACAGAAACCAAGCGTATTCTTGTGGTGTATTGTGTTGTTTGGCCTGAAATGAATCCCAGCTTGATAACAATATGCAAAGCTGTTGCCTATATAGGCGCTAGACCAGCTTCCAAGTGCGAAATCAAGACCTCGCTTCCATTTTATAAACCGGCAATTTTCGATAAATGTTATACAGTTTGCATTTCCGGTATTTTCATGAGACCTGACTGCGGATTTTGTAAGAGACAGCAGGTATGCTGCGTAACTTGATGGTGGAGAAACACCCCTGTCACCATCCAGCAGGATATTGCTCAGTCTCAGGATATTTCTAGTGGAGTTCCTGAAACCATCGCAACCAGAGAACCGCAGCTTAGCCCCAAACTGATCGCCCTGAGTAGATGATGATGGACCGACAAAAGTGGCAACGGCCGATGTGGACGGGCTTCCGATTACAACACTTGAGTCAAGGTGAAAATCACCATCAACCCAAATGCGCTTCCCGGTAGCTATGGAGTAGTCGGCGGCCTTTTGGAAGGCTGAAGCACACTCAATGCCATCAGCCGCACCCCACCACCTAACATCAGCGTCACCATTAAATTGGCGCTTCCAACGCCTACCACCAACCCCAACCAGTATCGTTGCATCATCGTCAGCCGTTGACGAATCTGTCGCGTCAAGCACAAAAAAACCTGATGCTCTATCGAACAGATTAGACCGACCTAGACAGCGAATTTTTGATGCAGGTCCTGTATATGAACGCAATGTTGCGTAGGTTCCAACATCAACAGTAATGTTGCCGCTTTGGTCAACAAACCCCCCGCTCGCGGGGTCAATCCCAGCGGCAACAGGTCCGGCTGGGCCGGTGTAGCCCTTCCCGGTAGCAAAGTCGATTCCGACATCATTCGCATTGACGAGTGTGAACCCACCCTGGAACGTCCCCACAACGTTGTAACCAGCCTCCGCATAGCTTCGGCGGTACAGCTCCATCACCTGCAGATCTGGCCTTGTCCATCCAGCTCCACCGGAATTCGGATCTGTCTCGTTCCCGGCAACCGCATTTTTAAAGACGGACACTCCATCATCGCCGATCAGAACTGCGCCTGATGGATAGCCGCCGATGGCAGCAGCAAATGCTGCGTCAAACGTGGGTTTACCCCCGGCCTGCATGTAGCGGATTGCTGATGTGATGTCGTAAAGGATCCCGTTGAAGTCCATCCCTGATGGTGGAATGCCGCCAGACGCCTTTGGCAGCATGGTTCGCTCAGGGAATCCCTTGTCGAACCCGGCCTTTCCAGTTGTATTATTTGATGCAGGCGGGATCGTGTTTTTGAGTCCCGATTCTGCAAATGGTGTCACAAACTTTGACGGCTCAGTTATTGATGTCATTTATGGTCCCCTAGAGATTTATTTGAACAGCCACCCATCTGACTATTGCGCCTGCAGAAGGTGGCGTGCCATCCAGCTTTGTGATCTTGAGCTTTGTCCCGCTGAGGCCGTGTGATGTAAATTCCTCATAAACAACTGCGGGACCTGTTCCTGAGTGCATCCCCACTATCACATAATCCCTGTCAAACGGGGCGCTAAAGGTTATATTAACATCTCCGTTTGACAAGCTTTCAGATTTTCCGGTTTGCACAATCCCGCCAGGGGTGCTGAATCTGCCGTTTGCCGGAGAGGATGAGCCGTAAAGGAAGTATCCCATGTCTGGCACATTTCCGGCGCCGCTGCCAACATCCCTTTTGGCGCAAGTGCCTAGGCCGAGTATATCAGAAACATCTTGAGCTTCTTTTACCCAGCCAGTTTCATCTGTGTTTGGGTTGTTTGTGTTCCCATCCATCACACATCTGAAAACGGTCTTACCATCGCTCGCGGTGACTTTTGCATTGGCAGCGTACCCGCCCACGGCTGCGGCAAATAAAGCGTCAAACGTGGGCGCCCCACCTGCCTGCACATACTGACAAGCCCGAGTGAGAGAATAGAGGATGCCATTGAAGTCCTGGCCCCAAGGTGGGATTCCTCCAGCAGCCTCTGATGCCATGTTAATGGAGGAAAAGCCAACATCAAACCCGGCCTTCCCCGTCACGGGGTCTGCGGCTTGTGGGATGTCGAAGCGGATCCCGCTCTGTGACCACAAGGTGGTGTATTTGCTTGGTTCAGAAACAGGCATCTCGCCCTCCGATTTCGTTGTTACGCATTGTAAAACACACCCTGATCAAATGGGTCGTAATCATAACCGCCTGGGGACTCAGCCTCGGAAAAGCCAAGGGTTTCCAGCGGGATTTCAGCCACGCTCACCAGTACGCCACCAGGCCTTGGCAGGGAGTCGGAATTGATTATTGATCGCTCCCACGGCATAAGCTCAAACTCAAAGGTGTAACGGATCTCCATGCCTTGCAAGTCGTTGACCCAGCATCGCCCCCGCCCCGGGAAAAGCTCCTGCAGCATTCGATTCAGACTTGGCACGGTGCAGTCGGATATGTTGGTCAGCGCCTTGGCAAGTATAAGCAACCTGAAGGCAGAATCCTCCAGCTTGAATGTGTCCGTGTCCTTCTTCCCGTTGAACAGAGTTCCATTGTTGAACGTCCCCCACGCTGGCGGGGTGTCGCTGTAGAACCCAAGGTAGAATCCGGCGTCAACCTGCAGATACCTTCCTCCATCAAGCCCAACAATCCTACCCCAGATATCAAGGCCGAACCCCTGGGCGGTATCCACGTTCCACACCACGTTGTAAAACTCATCAGTCCATGTTGCCGAGAAATACTCAGTGTGATAGCTGATGAGCTGCTTGATGCGAGGGGATGCAGCGTACTGGCGCATGGAGATCATACCAAGTTAACCTCAATGTCAGACATGGCAACAGTGGGTGCCTGGTCTATGCCTACAGATACAGAATCAAGTGTTGCTGTAGTGGTTCCAACCTTCACGGAAAGAACCTGCACCGAGTTGGAGATCTGGGCGATAGGCCCATAGTAGTTGGATGCGAATATCTCGCTACCAATTCTGGCCCGCTGGAAACCATTTAGCCCGTTGAACGTCTCCACCACAGACTGCTTGACCAGATCGGTTATGTTTGCAGGTAGCGTAGGGCTGCTTCTCAGGCTGACCGAGAACTTTATTGGCAGTGATGCAGGCCTCTCCCAAGAGATGGTGTAGGTAGGATATGGGGAAGCCACCCCGCTTTCGCTATCTTCAACCATGATCGAGGTGTTCCCGGTCAGGTTGCATCCGCCATCCTTCTTCTTGTAGATAGCCATCCCCACATCTTCATCTGTTCCGCCAACCACGGCAACGTAAACGCAGTGGGCCGGGATCTCAAACGCAGTTGGGCCAACTGCGACCGGGGCGCCCGTAAAATTATCATAGGCGTAGACATCAATGACCCCCGGCACGTCCCACACCGAGCCACGAATAGCCGCCGCCGAGCCGTGCGCGTTCTTGGCCACAGACGCAAAGCGTCGAGCCTCGAACTCCGCCCGTGATTCAACGTTGGTGCCGGTTACTGCTGCCCCGGCGTTGCTGATGGCGTCCCAGCCAGGCGAGGCTTGAGCGATCCGGTTCAATTCTCCGATCCCGAGTTGGACGGGCCCAGGCGTGGTGCATGCAAATTCAACCGTGGACACCCCGCCAATCGGGAACGTAACGGCGCCACTGGATGCCCAGTAAAGGCCGTTGACGTCTCGGGCCAGTGAGCCGGCAGGGAGTATTGCCCCAGGCTGACCGGTGACGGTGGCCAGGACCACAGAAGAGGTGGCGCCCTTGCGATCAAGGAAGTAGATCCGCCCGATGCCGTCTTGCATGCGCCCCTCGCTTGTCGCAGGGTCAACCCCGGCAATCACGGCGGCCACAGCAGCATTGGCATCAGTGATATTTTGCGTCAGGTTGTCGGCAATATGGGCCTGCGGCGTGGCGCTGCTGGTGACGTTCAGATTGCCGCCGAATGCCACATTGTAGTCAGTGAGCACCCCTGCGCGGATGGCCGTAGCCTGCGGCACGGTGATGCCTTGGTAAGTGATCGTGAGCTTCGGCACGTTAGACATTGATTTGTGTTCCGTCTGTCAAGGTGACTTGAATTTGCCCGGTCACGCCTCGGGCCTGGTCATATATGAGCACAGGAGTGGCCGACGCCACGTCAGGGACGCGCAGGGCCTCTTGTTGATACCAGGCCGCCAGGGTTGCTTGTGCTGGCCTCTGGCCGAGCACAGATTGCTCGTAGGGGATGCCGTCATCGGTGCTGTATGGGGCTTCACCGCGCCACAGCAGTGACTGGCTGGCCACGTCCTGCGCCACAGAGTATGCCGACGAAGACATGGCAATGCTGCCAGAGGCATCAACATCCAGATCCCATGTCGTTGGATTCAGAAAAATCGTGTCCATCAGTTCGCCTTCGTCAGTGTGGTGAGATGGTCAGCCGTCATCTCTTGGCTGGGAGCCGGCCCGCCGCCGTGAGTGTGGCTGTTGAACAGCTCAACAAAGCGCTCGTCCACAAGTTTGCGCACATCTGCGCCCGTGTCACCCAGTTTAACACCGGATGTGTTGTGAACCAAAATCCCGCCATCGGTGATCTGGATGTAGCTGGTCGGCGTTCCATTCAGGAAGCCTCCCAGATAGAGCGCGTCGCTGAAGTCATGTGATCGCCAGCTTCCTGGGGGTGCTGAATCTTTTACTGACTTCACCGCCGAGATATCACGGGAGCAGAAGCAAGCCACGCCAATGTCGCCCGGCGACGGGTCCACTATCACCGCATTGGTGCCACCCTGCAGTCGGAAGTACGGCACGTTTGGTATGGTGCCGTGCTGCACCGTGTTGCCCTGGCCGTCCACCATGTCCACCAGCACCTTGATGTCCACTTGACCAACCGGCGCAATGCCGGCATTGCGCACCGCCATCACCCGCACAGGCAGGGCCGTTTGCAGTTTGAGCATGGCTTGCTGGATGGCGAAGTTGAGGCCGTTCTGCTCGCTGTCGAAATCTGACGGGAGGG
>Ga0194137_10001827_pt1 | contig 12816 bp, 12 predicted proteins | sample TARM_MetaG_T3_14_FD_134025 | JGI IMG/M metagenome (GOLD analysis project Ga0194137, IMG submission 134025) | Freshwater microbial communities from Pennsylvania, USA, analyzing microbe dynamics in response to fracking - TARM_MetaG_T3_14 (version 2) | ecosystem: Environmental > Aquatic >... | reverse complement strand
TTTCAGGACAACCTCGCCACTGCTATGCGCCGTGACGGGGAGATTTACGCCTCGATGGTTAACGACATCTACGACGTTCCGCGCAACGTGATGATGACACTGGAAGACGGAAGCGAGAAACAGGTTCAACTGCTGACGCAGGTTGTCGATTATCAGTCCGGGCAGGTGGTGACGCTCAACGACATTCGTGGTCGTTATGAGTGCTACACCGATGTTGGCCCGTCATTCCAGAGCATGAAAGACCAGAACCGAGCAGAGATTCAGGAGTTGCTCGGCAAGGTTCCGCCAGGCAATCCAGAATGGCAGATGCTTCTGCTCCAGTACTTCACGCTGCTTGACGGTAAAGGTGTCGAGATGATGCGCGAGTACGCCAACAAGCAACTCGTCATCATGGGTCTGAAGAAACCTGAAACGCCTGAAGAAATGCAGATGGTTCAGGAGGCGCAGCAGCAACCGCAGCAGCCATCACCAGAGCAACTACAGGCTCAAGGTGTCCTGCTTACCGGTCAGGCCGATCTGCTCAACGCGCAGGTTAAGCAACAGCAACTGCAGGTTGACGCAGCCAAGGTTGAAAGTGCTAACCAACTCAACCAGGCGAAGATTGCTGAAATCTTCAACAACATGGATCTCGATAAGCAAGCCGCATTCCGCGACTTCCTCGACCTCATGCAGCGCGAGCAAAACGAAAGCTCAGCCAATGCGCGATCAAACGCAGATCTACTTCTCAAAGGCGATGGTCAGCGGCACAAGCAGCAGCTGGACGTAGCCAACCTCCTGCAATCGCAGAGACAAAACACCCCCTCCGGCGGCGTAGCCGAGATTCCTCAATAAGAGAGAGCTAAACATGAAAGATACCAACGTAATTCAGGCAACTGAAGACTCAACCCTGTCCGGCACTCAGGCGGCGGTACCCGCTGATAGCTTAGTTATCGATAATGCCAACGATAACGCAGAACTGGATACAGGCTTCGATGTTGTCCTGAGTGACGATGAGGGCAAGCAGAAACAAGACCCGGCAACCAACGCGCAATTTGCGCAGCGCCGTCTGGATCGCAAGCGTCAACGCGACCTTGAGCAACAGGCGGAAGCTGTTAAGCGTGGCGAGTTGCCGGAGAACTTACGGGTTACCCCAGATCTCCCTCCACAGCCAAACGTTAACGACTTCTTTGGTGATGATGCCTTGTACAGCAAGTACAACGGTGACACTGCCATGGCGTCGGCTGCATTCCAGCAGGCCAATAACGAATGGAGTACCAAAGCTCAGGACGCGCGCAGCAATGCGGTAGCCGAGCAGGGGCGCAAGACTCAGGAGTACACCCAGCAATCAACGCAACACGTCGAGGCGGCCCGTAAACACTACGACGCTGCGGAAAAACTCAATCTTCCTGACTACCAGGCGAAAGAAGATGCGTTTTCTCAGATGGTTCCGCCACAGGTAACCGTCGATATCATGCGCCTCTTCCCTGAGAAATCCGCAGCGCTCGTATATCACCTGGGTGCAAACCCGGAGACCACCCGTCGAATCTTGTCGATGGATGGGCAGTCAGCGCTGATTGAACTCACTCGACTCTCTGAACGTTTAACTCTCAAGCCGCGCGGTAAGCAAGTATCCGAAGCCCCAGCCCCTGACGAACCGGTGCAGGGCCAGGCCGTCGCAGCCAACGTTGCAGCGCTCCAGAAGAAGATGGAGGCGGCAGCTCTCAAAGGCGACACAGCGCTTTACCGCCAGCTGAAATCTCAGCTTAAAGGAATCAAATAATGAGCTTAAAAGAAGGCCAACTGGTCACGTATGCAATCGATGAGATCATCGAGACTGTTCAAAACCTGACGCCAATGGCTTCAAAAACCACCAAGTACACCCCGGAAGCTGACTCAATGCAGCGTTCCGGTAACACCGTTTGGATGCCACTCGAGCAGGAAGCGCCAACTCAGGAAGGTTGGGATCTGACCAACAAGTCAACCAACGTTCTGGAGTTGTCAGTTAAGTGCAACATGGGCCTGCCGGATAACGACTTCTTCCAGCTACGCGCTGACGATCTGCGTGATGAGCGCTCGTACCGCCGTCGTATCCAGGCATCAGCCAAGAAGTTGGCGAACAACATCGAAACGGCTATCGCCAAGCAGGCCACGGAAATGGGATCACTGGTCGTGCATGACTCGCGATCTATTGGTCCGGCTACCGGCCTGAGCGGTTGGGATTTCCTATCCTCCGCTGAAGAACTGATGTTTGCGCGCGAACTTAACCGCGACATGGGCATCAGCTACTTCCTGAACCCATCTGACTATCGCAAGTCCGGTCGTGATCTGACTGCTGGCGATATCTTCGGGCGCGTACCGGAAGAGGCATATCGCAACGGAACGATCCAGAAGCAAGTCGCTGGCTTTGATGACGTCCTGCGTTCGCCAAAACTGCCAACTGTCGTTGGTTCCACCGTCACCGGCATCACCGTCACCGGCGCGCAGAAGTTTAAGCCACAGGCTTACATTACTGACACCGACGGCAACAACGAGAACGTTGATAACCGTGTCGCAACGGTAGTTGTATCAGCATCTGCGGGCCTGAAGCGTGGCGACAAGATCAGCTTTGCTGGCGTGAAATACCTGTCGCAGATGGCGAAGAACGTCCTCACCGACGATGCCACCTTCTCCATCACCCGTGTTATCGATGGTACTCACATCGAGATCACTCCGAAGCCGGTAGCTCTCGACGACGCCGCGCTGACTGCGGAAGAGAAGGCCTACGCCAACGTGAACACTTCACTGGCTGCAGCTGCACCGATCACGTTGCTGAACACCACCACGACCACCGCCAACATCGGCTGGGCTGATGACTCTATTCGCCTGCTGTCACAGCCGATCCCGCTTAACCATGAGCTGTTCTCTGGCATGAAAACCCAGTCGTTCAGCATTCCTGGCGTTGGCATTAACGGCATCTTTGCTACCCAGGGTGATATCAACACCCTGACTGGTAAGTGCCGTATCGCGGTCTGGTATTCAGCTTGCGCTGTTCGCCCGGAAGCAATCGTCGTCGGCCTTCCTGGTCAGGCGTAATAACTCAACCACCAGGGGCTTCGGCCCCTTTTTTATTTGGCAGGAGAAATCAATGAGCGTAATGATTTTCCAGGCGGGCGGTGATAGCAAAATCTGGGGCCGCAACCTGAAAACGAAAACCGTGGATCCAGATGATGTCGCTGAACACTTAGCTAATGGCTGGTATGGACATCCAAACGATGTTCCTGATGAGCCGCTTGTTGGTGAACAAAATGTGAGTGTCGGCGGCGACACCACTAATCCGGTAGATATGGGTGAGGTTTCAGACGGCTATCACACCTTTAATGAGCTATACGATCACCGGGTACGCCTGTTCTCCTCGCTGATGCATTCTTACTCCGGGCTCTCGTGGTGGTCTCGCAAACACAGTGACGGTGAAGAATGGGAAGGTTGGGTCATCGCTGGCATTACCACGCCAGAAGGTGAAATCACTTACCACCTGCCGGTTGATGAAATCGAATTCCTTCCTGAAGGCACCGAACTTGAGTTCGGTAAAGAGTGGGATGGTCACGAAGCGAGTGATGTTCTTGTCAGACTGCTGAGTTTGCGACCGGCTGAGCCAAAGCCGAAGCGTGAGCGCAAGTCTAAGGCGGCAGACAATGCTGATAGCGACTAAAGGTGACATTGTCCGGGCGGCACTGCGTAAGTTGGGTGTCGCCTCTGATGCCACGCTCACCGACGTTGAACCGCAGTCAATGCAGGACGGCGTTGATGACCTCGAAACAATGATGGCCGAGTGGTATCAGGATGGCAAAGGCATCATCACCGGGTATGAGTTTACCGATCCGGATAATCCACCCGCTGAAGGCGACGACCATGGCATGCGTTCCAGCGCCGTCAGTGCTGTGGTATTTAATCTGGCCTGCCGCATCGCGCCGGATTACGCCATCGAACCAACCGCCAAAGTCATCACCACCGCCCGCAATGGGAAGGAGTTGCTCGTTAAAAGTACGGCACTCAGTCGTGCAAAACGTGCGCCTTATCCAAACCGGATGCCGATTGGCAGCGGAAATCAATTAGCCACCCTGAATGGCTGGCATTTCTTCCCTGGAGAGAAACAAGATGCCGATCCAGCAACTTCCTCTGATGAAGGGAACGGGTAAAGACTTCCGCAACGCCGACTATATCGACTATCTACCAGTTAATATGTTGGCGACACCAAAAGAGGTGCTGAACAGTAGCGGCTTTTTGCGCTCATTCCCGGGCATAGCAAAGCGCAGCGATGTTAATGGTATATCACGTGGTGTCATCTACAACACCGCTCAGAATGCCGTATATCGTGTTTTAGGGGGCAAGCTCTATAAGGCGCAGAGTGAAGCGGGTGATGTTGTTGGTAGCGGTCGGGTATCAATGGCTTTTGGTCGCACGTCACAGGCGGTTTGTGTTAATGGTTCAGTGGTTGAGTATCGCTATGACGGTACGACAAAGACAATAACCAACTGGCCAGCCAAAGATGTAATTCAACCAGCTGAGGACAGACAGTTAAACGCCTGGGTGTCGACTAGTGGTGAAATAGGCAACACGTTCACAATGCCGGAGGATACGGCGAATGGAAGCGTTGTGATTTACGTTACCCCCAAGACAACGGAAGAAGCTTATGGGTTAAAGATGGAAATCACCAGGACTCAATGGGGCATACCTCAGTCACAGGATGAGTCCACCACTGCGCCATATATTACAGATTTGACCGTTAGCGGTTCGCATTCAGCAGGTCAGACTATTTCCATTTCCTATACCATGAATATCCCGGCAGGTGTTGATGGTACAAATGCCACCTTCTTTGATGTCAGATTCCAGGTGCCGGAAATATCAAATGAATATACACAATACGAATTGGGTTCTGCACGGGACATAACTCGCCTGAGAGGTAGATATGCATGGTCGAAAAATGGCTCCGATTCCTGGTTTATAACTGACCTGGAGGACGAATCACATCCTGACCGGTATAGCGCTGAATACCGCGCAGAGTCACAGCCTGACGGCATTATCGGTATTGGTGCATGGCGTGATTTCATCGTGTGTTTTGGCTCATCCACCATTGAGTATTTTTCCCTTACCGGAACAACAACGGCGGGCGCAGCGCTTTACGTTGCCCAGCCGTCGCTGATGGTGCAAAAAGGTATCGCTGGCACCTACTGCAAAGCGCCATTTGCAGACTCATACGCATTCATCAGCCACCCGGCTACAGGTGCGCCATCGGTATATATCATTGGCTCAGGGCAAGCCTCACCAATCGCCACAGCTAGCATTGAGAAGATCATCCGCTCATATACTGCAGAAGAGCTGGCATCAGGTGTAATGGAATCACTCCGCTTTGATTCGCACGAACTGCTGATTATCCACCTCCCTCGTCATGTTCTGGTATATGACGCTGCAGCCAGCCAGAACGGGCCGCAATGGTGTGTGCTTAAAACTGGGCTGTACGATGATGTGTATAGCGCTATCGACCTCATGTATGAAGGCAACCAGATAACGTGTGGCGATAAATTTGAGGCTGTCACAGGGCAATTGCAGTTCGATATCAGCAGCCAGTACGACAAGCAGCAGGAGCACCTCCTGTTTACGCCACTTTTCAAAGCCGATAACGCCAGAGTGTTCGATCTCGAAGTTGAATCATCAACCGGAGTGGCTCAGTACGCTGATCGGCTTTTTCTTTCTGCCACTACTGACGGTATCAACTACGGTCGTGAGCAGAAGATTGAACAGAATGAGCCGTTTGTGTACGACAAAAGAGTGATATGGAAGAGAGTGGGGCGAATCCGGCGCATCGTCGGCTTTAAATTGCGGGTCATTACTAAATCCCCGGTGACTCTGTCGGGCTGCCAGGTGAGGATAGAGTAATGGCTGATGAGGGGCTAAAAGAACCGGTAATAATCCAGGCAACGCGACTCGACGCATCAATTCTGCCGAAAAATATATTCTCTCAGTCTTACCTGCTTTACGTCATTTCCCAAGGGACTGACCTTGGCAATGTGGCAGGAAAGGCAAATGAAGCCGGTAATGGTGCATATGATGCGCAGGTTAAGAATGATGAGCAGGATGTTACTCTTGCCGACCATGAGAACAGGCTGGAAACAGCAGAGGAAACGCTTGCTAACCATGAGCAGCGCATTACCGCGGCTGAAGCGACTATTGCTAATCATGAGGTCAGGATTACGGCAGCAGAGGCCACTCTGGTTAACCATGAGGAGCGGATTACAGCTAACGAAACTGAACTGGCAGACCATGAAACCCGCATAACGCAGAACACCGATGATATTGCAGCGCTGGATACCCGGGTTACGACCGCAGAAACTAACATCACAGAACTGCAAGCGAATTCGATTTCAAAAGCCACATCATCGAGCCAGTCCGTTCAGGCAACAGGCGGCTCGTTTCTGGTCGGCAATATAGTTACTCCCACCACAGATAAATTGCAGGTAGAAGGCAGCGAGAACGTGACCGTTTCGTACAAGGTTGTCGGACTGCAAGTGGTTGGTGCTCGTCAAACGGGATGGACGGCAGCCACCGGCACCGCAAACCTTAGTACATTCAACGCAAACCAGGCATTTACCGTTAGCGCTACATACACACAAGCGGAAGTTCAGGCTATGGCTACGGCTTTGGTGGCTACACGCCAGCGCCTGAAAGCGATGGAAGACGCTCTCCGAACTCACGGATTAATTAACTGATGCTGAATATCGACCAACAAACAGGCTCACAACTGATGAAGCTGTGGGGCGTACCATCATGGGTTGAGCCCGGCGCTGATTATTATCTGTGGAACGGTTGCTGTGTGTTCGCTCTGGTGAATCAGGAGACGTTCTACGATATCCACATTGCAATGGATAAGCGGCGTTGGCGTGAGTGTCGTGATGCTGGCGCAGACATCCTGAAGCTCTATGGTATGTCCCGGCTGCGGGCTGTCATTCTCACAGACAGACCAAAGGTTTGCAACTACGCCAGGCGGATGGGATTTGGTGAGCGAACAACAGAAACACTGACAACTACAGACGGGCGCGAAAGCGCCTTTTTTATTATGTGGCGCGAGCCGGGAGAATATCATGGGCGGTGCAATTAGCGGCGTAACGAATGCTGTTTCTGGTGTAATCGGTGGGATTGGCTCTCACAAAGCCGGGAAGACCCAGCAAGAATACCAGGACAAGGCAATGGACCAGGCTCGCGAGGGTTATGCCAGTGCCGTAAGCTGGATGTCTCCTTATGAAAAGGCCGGGCAGAGCGGGTTAGCTGGACTGCAGGCTATCGCCGGGCAGCCTATCGATCGTAATCAACTACTGACGGATTACTTTAAAAGTGGTGAGTATCAGCAACTAGCCAATCAGGCGAGATACCAAAATCTGTCAGCAGCAGAAGCGACAGGCGGCATTGGCTCCACGGCTACCTCCAACCAACTAGCATCCATCGCCCCGCAGCTCGGGCAGAACTACCTGAACGATATGACCAACCAGCAGTTGAATATGTACTCTCAGCTGATGGGCCTTTCTGGTCTGGGTGCTGAGTCTGCTAACGCTCTCGGCAACTACGCCATTGGGCAAGGCAATACCATGTCTGGCATGTACCAGCAGAAAGGGCAGATTAAAGCCGGGCTGGCTGCTCTACCGTACCAAGTGGGAGCCAGCGCAAACAGCAGCATCGGGAATGGTGCATCTTCTGATGTGAATCAGTTCACGGGTATGTTTGGTGGGTTAATGGGAGGGTTGTTCTGATGGCTCAATTTGGCGGATTGCAGGGGCTGGGCGCTCCGATTAACTACTACGACATGATCCCCGATTTCCGGCGTGAGGCGGCACTTGAAACACAGAATCGGCTCGGTCAGCAGCAGGTCATCTCTTCTCAGATGCAGAACCAGCAAATGCAGAAAGAGAACCAGCGCCGCGACCAGTTCTATTCTGCAATTCAATCAGCCACACCCGACCAGCTCCCGGCCCTCCGCCGCCAGTTCCCCGAGTACGCACAGAACATCCAGCAGGAAATCGGCATTCAGGGGGCAGAGCATGCGGCGTTTGTGAATGGCGCTCTGAATAAACTATCTGTAGCGGCTGCATCCGGCGACCCTGGTCAGGTTCAGCAGGCGATTCAGTCTAACGTCCCAGCACTGGCAAGCCTCGGGGTATCTCCTGAACAGGCATCCCAACTCTACCAGCAAGACCCGCAGCGCTTTAACAGCCTGCTCAATGCCACACGCATGGCTACCATGCCCATCGATAAGCAATTTGAGACGCAGCAGAATCAGCAGAAGATTGACGAAACCATTCGCAGTAACAGAGCGGGGGAGTCAATTCAGATTCGAGGGCAGAATATCAGTGCTCAGAACGCAGCGCTATCTCGTGAAATTCAACGTGCAGAGTTACAAGATAAGGTTCTCGATCGCCAAATCGCAAGGGAGACAAACACCCTGAAGCTTGAAGAGCTTCGCCAGAAACAGGTCGATGTTCAACAAAAGGCTGCTGTTGCCAGGTCTGATCGCCAGGCAGCGGCGCAGGGAGCAGTAGACGCATTTAGCACGGCGCTTGACTCTCTGAGTGAAATTGAACAAAGCCCTGGGCTGTCGAAAGCCGTGGGTGTTCGCTCAGCTTTTCCAACGATACCTGGATCTGATGCCGCAAACTTCGAAGCGCGGCTTGATACCTTCAAGGCCCAAACATTCTTGCCGATGGTTCAATCGCTAAAAGGCATGGGGGCGCTGTCGGATGCTGAAGGCAAAAAGCTTTCAGATGCTGTTGGCGCATTAAGTCCAAAAATGAGCGAAGCAGCTTTCCGATCTTCAATTAGTAAAATTAGAAACCAACTTGAAGGAAAGTTAGGCACGGTAAAAAGGCAGTTCGATTATCAAGAGCCATCAGCACAGGCACCATCTCAGCAGCAATCGTCCGGTTATCAATCTTTATGGGGTGATTAATGGCTAAACCATGGAAAGACGTGATCGCTTCTCAGCAATATCAGGCATTGGCACCAGAGCAGAAAGCACAGGCTCAGGAGCAATATTTTAACGAGGTGGTTGCACCACAAGCTGGTGAACAGGCTGAAGCAGCACGCCAGCAGTTTTATGCTGCGTATCCAGTAGAAACAAAGCAACCACAGCAACAAGAAGAGCCATCTTTGTTGCAGCAAGCAGGTGAATTTCTGACAGGCGGCCAAAGCGCAGGACAGATTGCAGAACAAACAGGAAGAGGGCTGGTTAATATTCCGTTCGACGTGTTACAGGGTGGGGCCAGCCTGATTAACGCCATCAGCCAGGGTTTAGGCGGCCCTAAGGTACTGGATGATGTATATCGCCCTGTTGACCGTCCGACTGATCCATATGCTCAGGCAGGTGAAACAATTGGCGGATATCTCATACCAATAGGTACGGCATCCAAAGCCGCTGGATCGTCTGCAAAGTTTGCTGGTGATATTGGAATAGGTGGCAATATGATTGCAGGTTCGCTTGCTGATGCTGCAAATCAACAAGGTGATTTTGCGCAAAATGCTGCTATTAATGGTGGAATTAACTTTGGCGCTCAAAGCGTTCTCTCTGGAATTGGGAGGGTTATTGCACCAAGATCATCTCAAACTCTCGGAAACGCGGCTTTAAATTCCGCAAATGACGTATCTAAGATGGCAAGATCTGATGCTGGCAGAGAAGCAATTGCCAGCCAAGCGGCAAACATATCAGATGATGTTGCCAGGGCCGCTGAAAATGCTGGTATTAACGTTAGCTCATTAACTCCAGGCATGCGTTCTGGGAGTCGCGGGATTGCGCAAGCTGAAGGCGCTTTAGCATCTACCCCCGGAGTTGTTCAGGATGCCCATCATGCAGCATTTAATGAGATTTCTTCAAAATTGTCGGCGAATCTTGATGAATTTGGCGCGGCTGCTGGCACAGCATCAGAGAAGAGTTCAGTCATAAAACAAAGAATCGTCAGAAACCTTGAACAAATGAAAGATGCAGAGAGTGCGGCTTGGAATGAAGTTCGCTCAACAATGCCAAGCCAGAAAACAAGGATGTCGAATGGTAACGCTGTAATTCAGGCCGAGCGGTCGGCTGGGATACCACTGACTCCAGAAATGAAGCAATTCGTTCAGGCTAATAATCAGGGCGGAGTAACATTTGACGGGATGAAAGCTTGGCGAGCGAAATTTGCTGACGCAGAGCAAAAGTATAAACGTAGCGGAGAGGCAAATGCGGCAAGGAGGGCTGGAGAGATTCGCCGTGCAATTACTGAAGATATGCGCACAATGGCTAAGAGTGGCGGATTTCTTGATGATTGGATAAAAGCGAATGATCTCTCTAAAGCCAGACTATCGGCGCAGGAAAGCGCTGAATCAGTTTTTGGGCGTGATTTAGCTACAGATGCGCTAATTACTAATGGAGTAAAGGCGCTTCAGTCATCATCTGCAAAAGGACTGAATGGGCCATCAGGATTTCATTCAATGATTCGTGCTCTACCAGAATCAGAGCGGGTACCGGCAATTTCCTCAATGCTACAGGATGCTGTTTCACAAGGCGTGCGCGGAGGGAAAGCGGATGCTGCTGGAATTAACCACATAGCCACTATTCTCACACCTCAAAACGTGAAAGCTATTAGCCGATATTCACCAGAGTTGGGAAGAATTGCCGATGCATACGGGACTTTATCCAGAGCGGCGGTCAAACCACAGCAATACATCGAACGAACTGGACGAACAGCTAATGTGCTTAGCGATCTGGATGCTGGGCTATCCAAAATCACCGCCAAAGTGCTAAACGCTGTCGCCAACTCAACATCAGGCGCCATCGTTGGCAGTGCGGGGGGCGGGGCCATAGGGGCAGCAACAGGAGCGTTGTTAGGTGCCGGATTGAAAGGGGCAGTATCGAAAATATCCTCTACTCGCAGCGGGCGCTATGCGATTGAAAAAGCGGTACATGAAGCAACAAAAGCGGTTAGGGCTGGAGCCAGCAATGAAGCATTAGCCGCAGCTGAGCGTCGATTTATGGCAAATAAAATAGCAGTTAAGGCAATCCGTGACGCCGTAGGAAACGAAGAGTTCCAACGCTTAGCTAGGGCAGGGATTGTCTCATCGCTAAGCGGAATGGGTCAGGAGTAAACAATTATCCACGGACGGATTAAACCTTACTTCTTGTCGAAGTGGCTATTTCTCCGACATTTTTCAACCAAGATTTAATGAAGGAGATTTCGTCTGCAAACCCATGAATATCTTCATTTTCAATTCTGTCTACACGCTTGCCAAGTCCATCAACATAATCATCCAAGATAGAAAGTGAGAGAGAAAGTTTTTCGTTATCATTTTTCAATGATGATTTAAGAACTTCATTTTCATTCTTAAGTTCTGCCACCTTATTTTTTAAAGAGGCAATCTGGTACTGCATTGCAATGAGTGCGATGGCTATCACGATAACTGTTGTATACACACTAACCTCCTTAGTTTCCCCTCACTCTACCATGAGGGCAGCGCAAGGGGGAGCAAAAGCAGATTATCGTGCAAGCAAATAACTTTAAAAATATGCTTGCATGCTTAAATATACAGTTATTATAATGCAAGCATATTTCACAATGCGAGTGCTTGCACATGACGGAAAAAAAGAGCGGTGAAGGTAAGGCGAAGGGTGGTGTTGCTAGGGCAAAGTCTCTGACTAAAGAGCAGCGTTCTGATATAGCAAAAAAGGCCGCAGCAGCGAGATGGAAATGGAAACCATTCAAAGCCACTCATAAAGGCAATTTTTTGGATGAATTTGGCATCGACACTGAGTGTTATGTTCTCAATGACGAAGCAAAAACTGTCGTAGTAACCAAAAAAGGGTTAGCTCAGTTATTGGGTATTGGGGATGCCGGGAAGACAATAGATGAGCTTCTGAAAACCCAGTACATGAGTGAATTCAGTGATCGCGAATTGCGCGCAAAAATAGAAAATCCTCTTATATTTCAGTACAGTGGTCAGTCGAAAAACATCAATAATGCCCATGGATTTGATATAACTGTAATAGTAGATATCGGTAAGGCTTTGATTGACGCCAGGAATGCAGGGGTACTGCCTGGTGCGAGACTGCACTCTGCAGATGCAGCGCAGAAGCTAATTAATGCTTCTGCAAAATCCGGTATCAAAGGGGTTGGCTACGCCCTGGCTGGTTATCGCCCTGAGGTGCAGGAGGTTATTGATGCATTCAAGGCTTTTGTGCGCGAGGAAGCGAGGCAGTATGAAAAAGAGTTCCCTGACGAGCTTTACGAGGAGTGGTATCGTCTTTATGGGCTTAATCGACCAGAAAAGGGGCGCCCCATCAGGTTTGGTCAGTTAACTAATATGCAAATATATGTCCCGCTAGCAAAGAGTAAAGGGCGTATTCTTGAGCAGATTCGTGCCAGCCGTGACGAAAACGGCAAGCAGTCAGACAAGCTTCATTTGTTCTTATCTGAAATCGGCGTAAAGGCTCTACGCCAACACATAGGTAAGTTGCTTGGTGTAGCTGCTATGAGCGAGACTAGAGAAGAGTACGAGAAAGGCATCGAGAAGGTTTTTGGTAGGATGAAGCCAGAACTTTAACCGAAGAAAATCTAACCCACCATCAGGTGGGTTTTTTGTTTCCATAGTGCTCTTTCAGCTTCTCAAAGACCATCTTCTGAATCTCCTGCGAAACTATGTCAGCATCGCGCTCCGCCTCATCGCGATATCCGGCGACGGGGCTAGGGCGTGAGAGCGCCTCTTCCATTGTTGCCACGATTTCAGCATTGATAGAGCGGTTATTCATTTTTGCGCGTTGCTTAATATTCGCGGGTAGTTCGTGCGTTA
>Ga0194137_10001823_pt1 | contig 12830 bp, 15 predicted proteins | sample TARM_MetaG_T3_14_FD_134025 | JGI IMG/M metagenome (GOLD analysis project Ga0194137, IMG submission 134025) | Freshwater microbial communities from Pennsylvania, USA, analyzing microbe dynamics in response to fracking - TARM_MetaG_T3_14 (version 2) | ecosystem: Environmental > Aquatic >... | reverse complement strand
GAACAAAAGTTGCTGACGCAACCTCTTAACTAAATCGAAATTTAATGATATAATGCTTGTATGGAAACTAAAATTGAGCTTAATAAAAAAAATATAATATCAAAGATAATCCTTGAAAATTATGAGAGGTTTTTTGAACTTAAAAAATCTCTTATTCCTTCTCAATATCATGACAATATTCTTAAGACTATCGACAAATTAAAGCTTTGTAAAGATGTTAATTTGGGCTTTGCTGAGTATATTTGTCCTCAATGTTCTGAAATAATTAAAATTGCTTTTTCTTGCAAATCTAAATTTTGTAATTCTTGTGGCAAAGTTTATGCTGATAAATGGATTCAAAAACAAAAAGAACTTTTTCTTGATGTTAATCACAGACATATGGTTTTTACTATCCCTGATAAATTTAGAATGGCTATCTATAAAAATTTTCATTTACTTAAAAAACTTTCTAATTCCATCTCTTCTATTATTCTTTATTCTCTAAACTCTAGTTTTAAAAATACTAAAAACATAAGAAAACTTAAATCTAATACTAAGGGAATTGTTAAACCTGCTATTATCTCTGTTCTTCATACTTTTGGTCGTGATTTGAAATTTAATCCTCATTTTCATGTTATTGTTGCTTGTGGTGGCTTTAAAAATGATGGCTCTTTTAAAAAAGTTAATTACTTTAACTATGATGGTTTAAGATTTTCTTGGCGTAAACTTTTTCTTGATACTATTAAAAAACATTTTCCTAATAACAATAAATATAAGCAATTTATTAACTATTATTACAATAATAATAGTGGTTTTTATGTTCGAGCTAAAGATGATATTGATAATATTGATTCTCTTAATCAATATCTTGGTCGTTATCTTTCTAGACCACCTATTTCCGCCAAAAATATTATTTCATATACTAAAGATACTGTTACTTTTAAATATAAAGACCATAAAACAAATAAGGAAGTCATTGAAACTATTGATACTCTTAAATTTTTAGGTAGACTTTTTTATCACATACTTCCTAAATATTTTAAATCTATTAGAAGATATGGAGCTTATGCTAGAAATTTAGGAGAAAAATTTAATGGGGCTGTTAAGTCTCTTAGAAAATTTACAAAATTTTTATTCCGTAAATACAAAAATTTATCTTTTGTTGAAAGATTTAAAAAATACTTTGGTATTAGTCCACTTACTTGCCCTAAGTGTTATGAAGAAATGTTTCTTTTGAATATTTGGCATCATAAATATGGTGTTATTTCTGGTATTTTTTCACCTCCATAATTCACCAAATTAAATATTTTTTTAGAAAGTGCTAAAAAGCACTATTTTTAAATTTCAATAAATTTTATTTTTAACAAATTTACTTGTCACAAATTAATAAACTTTATATATTTGGTATTTTATTTACCTATTTTTAAAAGTATAATTTCCTATAAATTAAAAATAGGTAGATTGTTTTCATCTTTTTTTACTCCTACCATTTCTACATCTATATCTAATAATTTAAACATTGTATTTATCTCATCACATATTTTCCTTATTGCTTCCTTTATTGGTAAATCCTCATATTTAAAAATTTCTGTATTTACTAAGGAAACTAAATATGAAGGAACATCATTTATCATTTTTTGGTCTATATATAAACTAAAATTTTCAGCAGGTTTATAGTTTCTTGTTTTTACTTCTAAATTAGAAAAATTAATTTCTGTAGGTAGAAATACTATTCTTGGAATATCTTTATTTTCTCCATTCCAAGAAAAATTATTCTCAGAATTATATTTTTGTTCTTTTGCTATATTAAAGTATTTATCATTTTCGATTTTTATTCCAAGACTTCTTTTTATTAATTCTGTCTCTTCATCATCCACAGACAACATTATTTCTGAATCTTGTCCATTTAGTTCAGAGCTTAACACATTATATATTAAACTTAATAAAGTGGTTTTTCCACTTCCATTTACTCCTGCTAAAACTATTGTTTTTAGTATCTCATTGTTTTCATTGAAAAATTTTACTTCTGTATTTTTGAAAAGATAATGATTTTCAATTTTAAAACTCTTTATCTTCATAGTTGCTCTCCTTAAATGATAATGAATATTTATATTTTATCAATTTTTATTCAATATTGATTCCATTGTCTCTATATATTACAGATATATTTGTGTGCTTTTATCAAAATTTTTACTTTAAAATTCTTTCTAAAGTCTTCTCAAATTTTTCTATTGCTTCCATTACCTGCTCTTTCTTTTCTTCTTCCAACATTTTTATATCTTCACTTTTAAGCTTTAAATTAAACCTCTCAAATTCTTCTATTTTGTGTTGAAAAACATCTAAATCTATTGGGATTTTTTCTATATTTTTTTCTTCACTAATTTCTTCTAATAAGTTTTTTTTCAATTCAATAAAGCTTTTTAAAGTTTTTATTTCTCCATTTAACACTTTATCTCTTAAAATATCTGGACATTTTTCTTTTGATATTTCATAAGACAAAGTTATTGGAAGAGATTCTATCAAATTTTGCTTGTCAGAAAATCTGATAAGCAGATTATATCTATTAATTAATTTATAAACAAAATCATTTGAAAAATCCAAAGACTTAAACCATTTATAGAAAAGTCCATTATATTGGTTTGAGCCAGATAATTTTTCTTGAGTTTCTTTAAAGATTTTACCTAATTTTGTATAGGATTTTGACATTGTCATATGTAAGTTATATGTTTGTTCTTTTAAAAAGTCTATTGTTTCTTTATCTGCATCAAAGTCAAAAGATATATAATCTAAAATTTCATTTTTATTTTCTGTCTTATTTAATTCATCTATATTTGATATGTTTAAATTACCTAATAAGTTGGTTTTTTTAGCCATTAATAATCTCCTCTATTTCTTTTGCTAAATTTATATAATCTTCTGATGTTTTTGATTTTGAATTAAATTCAAAAATATTTTGATTAATAACTTGAGATTTTGATATATCTGCATCTGTCCTTATAAGCGATTTTAATAGTGAATTTTTAACTTGCATTTTAATTTCTTCATGATATTCTAAACTATGTTTTAATCTTCTATCATATTTATTGATATAAAATTTTAAATTTAATTTTTGATTAACTTGTTTAATTTCCTTTACAGTTTCAAATAAACTAGATAATCCTTTTATTGAAAAACGTTCTAATAAAACAGGTGCTAAAGCTAAATCACTAGCAACTAATGCATTAATTGGTAATAAACCTAAACTTGGAGGGCAGTCAATAATACAGTAATCATATAAGTCTTTGGCTTCTTCTAGTTTGTTTTTTAAAACAAACTCCCTAGAGAATTTATTAAAAAGGCTTATTTCTGCATCTGCTAATGATATATCTGCTGGTACTAAATCATAGTACTTATTTTTTAACAAAACCTCATTTAAGGTATTGCTTAAAAGGAATTCTTTCGATGTTAATTCTTGTTCTTCCATTATACCTGAATAATCTGTTGTATCTCCTTGAGGGTCCAAATCTATAACCAAAACTTTTTTATTCAATTTACTCAATGCTGTTGCTAAATTAACTGTTCCTGAACTTTTACCAACTCCACCTTTTTGATTAACTATTGATACTATTTTCATTTAATCCCCCTTTTTGAATAAACTCCATTTTACAGATTTTTTCATTGGTTTTAGTATTATCAAGTTTATTTTTTATTAACCAATTGTTATAATAAGATTCAAAACTTTGATTGATAAAACTATCTATCTTTACAGATTTATTTTTTCTTCCTTCTTTTATAAGTTTTATATTAAATCCAGGAATTTTTTCTTTTAAATCTTTTTGAATTTTATTTATTACCATGGAATTATAATTTTTTTGGTATTTATCTTCTGTATCTGTTATTTTTTTAAAAACATCAAATTCTATTTCTTTTATAAATTTTTTGTAATCATAGACTAATTCATATACAACTTTACTAGGATAAAAGCTTAAATCTTTTGTAAAAGTTAATTGTGAATAAGGATTTATATTTTCTTCTATATTTATATTTTTTTTCTTTAGTACCATTTTTCTAAGTGAACTTATAGTTAAGGGTTCTAAAGCTATTTCTATATTATTAGTTTTATCTTTTTTTATTAGAGTTATAAATCTACTTTTTATATTTGTTTCAATGGAGTTATCTTTTCCTAAAATATTGAATTCAAATTCTTTATTATAAATCTCTTTAAAAAATTCATCAATCATTTTTTTACTTTTTAATCTAGGATTAAATACTTTTATTTCTTTATATGAAAAAATAAAAGTATCTCTAAAATGATTGTTCTCTAACTGAAAATACGCTTGTTGCAATAAATAATTATAAAAATCATGTTGGTTAGCAGTTAAAGGAACTGAATTTGCAATAATTAGACTTGGCTTAAAAAATTTATTCATATTTTTCCTACTCCTTTATATACTTTATATACTTTAAAAACTTTACGGCTACGCTATCTATTGTCACTAAAGGCATGTAGGTCAAATAGCCTCAATATTTGGGAGTAATAGCCTCAATATTTGGGAGTAATACCCTCAATATCTGGGAGCAATAGCCTCAATATTTGGGAGCGATAAAAAATAGCCTCAATATTTGGGAGCCTTGATTAGAAAGGTTTCTAGCAATATCCTCAATATTTGGGAGTGTAAAAACTCTAATTCTCAATATTTGGGAGTTTACCTAATTTAACCTATTAAAATCAACCCTTTTTATATAATAAATGAATTTTTTTATTTTTGTTTGTGTACAAAATTTTAAAAAAATGTTCCAAAGCTATTATAATATAATTTCTATAAAAAAAATAGCCTCAATATTTGGGAGTGATACCCTCAAAGGTTGAGATTTCAGGTTCTTCTTGCCTGTAAATTTAAATTCATAAAACACTTTTATTTATTTCAATGTCTATCTACCATAGATGTAAAATAAATTCAAAGCAATGGACTTTGTTAAGCACTCTCACAGTCACTTTATGATAGCTCTCCTCTTGGAAGATTCTTTAAAAATAAGGATTTTAAAAATATAAATTTTGCACTTTTATAGTCACTTATCTTTTATTTTTTTGTATATTTTACTATCTTTTTAAGAGATTTCATTTTAAAAAAAGACACTTTTTTAAGGTGTCTTTGCTTTTATTCTATATTAAATTCCTATCTATTCCAACTTCTACCATAGGTAATATAAACTCTTCAGAATCAGGTGACCAATCAAACATTCTAAATCTATGAGTTAATATAAAATTATCTCCTTCTACTCTTCCTTTTTGTAAAATATCTTGTCCACGTCTATTTTTAAAATAACTTCTAACATAAACTATATCATTTTCTATTTTAAAATAAGATACCATAGAACTTTCTTTATCTTCATATTTAAAAATATTTTCTTCATCTTCAAGAGAATCAAAGATAGAGAAACTTTCAAAACTTGTTTCTTTTGAATTTTCCAATGTATATTTCATAAACTTATTATAAGTTATAGCATACATTACACAAAAAATTGTAAATATTAATATAAATTTTATAAAGCCTTTTCTAATCATTAAGCCTCCTTATTTTACCAATTATTATTAGGTAATCTATACATATCAATTTCTTGTTCTTCTTTTCTTGAAATTTCCAATAATTCAACTAAAGTTTCATTACTTGGTATTGCATCTATAAGCACACTATCAAAGATTATATCTTCTTCTAATTCTAAGTCTTCTGTATAATCTTTAAAATGTTTTCTAGCAACTTCTACAATATAAGTAACTTCATTTTCTTTTAAAGGTTCTAAGAAATCAGAATTAATATCTAAGGCTTCATCTAAAGCCATTGCAGGGTCTCTAGTATATAAAGCTGAAAAATAACAAAAGAAGAATAAAAACAATTTTCTTTTTTCTTTTAAATCCCATTTTCTTAACTCCATTATTTTTAATAAATCTTCTCTTTTCATAAAAAAGAAATCATAATCTTCTCTTGGTAACAACATATAAATCCACCTTCCTAATTAATTCTTATTATTCTTTTAAAATAGATTAACTAGAGAGACTATTTGTAATTAAATTATATTCTTAAATAGAAACATCTTTCTTAAAATAATCTCTTATATCTAGTAATCTTCTACCAAGGGAAACTCTAACGAGCATACCCCCTAATATAAAGAGCCCCTTTTTTAGGACACTCTATTTCTTCAATATATTTTCTATACTTCCTTTAGATTTTCCTATTACTTCCGATATTTTTCTTATGCTTAATCCTTCTTCTTTTAGCTTTAAAATTCTTTCTTTTAATTCTAAAATTTCTTGCTGTTTAGGAGTTAATCCCTTTTCATTTCTTCTTGCTTCTTTTCTAGCTTTATTTCTTCTCTTATTATTTCTCTCATACTTTTCTTCCTTTGAAATAATAGTCTTTAAATGCTTTTGTTCCTGTTCTGTTATCTTTAACCATTTAATTAAGGTAGTATTCCTAGGGCTAAATCCTACATACTGTTTTCCACCAAAGGTTTCTTTAATTTCTCTAATTTTTTTAGCACCTTCACTAATATCTGTGGCATCTGTATAAGCTTTAAAGTACCTATTAGCACTGTGAGTGGCTTTTTCCACTTCATTACTACTTAGAGGTTGGGCAAATCTCTTGTTAAGCTCTAAAGTCATGCTAAGGGCTTCATCAAGGTTTTTATGGAATAAGCAAGACCAATATCTATATAGGAATAATATAAGCTCCCTAGAGCCTTTTAAATTCCAATTTCTAAGCTCACATAGTTTTATCATGTCTTCTCTTCTTGCAAAGTGCAAGCTATATACAGTTAGTCTATATCTAACATTACTTTGTGTAACTTTCTTATTTTTATTGCTTTTAGTAAATTTCCCTTTAAAAACATCATGTTGTCTACTTAAAACATCTGTTAAATTTCTAAGTAAATACATTCTTTTTGTATTTTCTAAAATCTCACACAAGGCATTATTCTTTGAATTAACACTACCAGTCATTCTAAGTATCCTAGATGAATCGCATACTTGAGGGTCTACTCCTAAATTTTTTAGAGCAACAATAAGCATATCCTCTGCATATTGCCAAGTGGGTAAAGCTTGATAAGGAGCATCTTCTATACACCATACTAGGTGATAGCCTCTACCTGACTCTAATTTTAGCGTAGGTTTTGGTATTTCTCCATTTGCAAACATTTTTTCTAAGTGTTTATCAACTTCTTCTCTTACTAAACCTTCTTTTTCAATATCCAAATCAACATAAAGAGTTCTTAGATGTTTAATATAGGCTGATTGTCTTTTGGGTATATAATAAGTATTCATTCCAATATACACATCTTTTTCAAGATAAAAAGCATCATAATGAATTGCTTGTAACAATTCATCATAAGAAAAAAATCTTTGTTCTACTCTTCCTTCTATTTTTCTAAAAATACATATATTTCCACTGTTTCTATGCTCATGGATGGTCTCTACATGTTCATGTGCATTATTTTCATCTTCATGTTTTAACATCATTTCAAAGAAAACATATCCATGTTCTTCTTTGGTGTCATAGCTTGTTTTAAATTTTTCTACCCAATCAATTTTTTCATCATTATAATTTTCAATTTGGGGGATTAAAATTTCTTTAGTATTCACAAGCTTTTGTTTTTTAGGCAATCCCATTAAAAAAATACCTCCTAAAACAGATTATTTTTTAGAGGTACATTAAATTAACTTTATTTTGTTGATTTTTTCAAAGAATTAGTGTATAATTCTATTGAAAACTAAATAAAGTTTTGTACCTCTGGTACTTCTGCGTTTTTAATTTTAAAGATGTAGACACTTTGTAAAAAAAGCCTAAGACGACCAATCTAGAGGGCTTTTTTTTATTTTCTACTCATCTAAGTATACTATTTATTGAGATTAATTACAAGAGCAAAAAATAATAATAAAGCAGTATAAAGTATCAAGTAGTAGGTATAAAGTAGTAAGTATTAGGGATTAAGTAGTAAGTCGTGGTCTTTTGTGCCATCTTTCACGTTTGTGTGATTTATTCTACATCTTTTTTTTTATACACCCCTTTCTTTCTTTAATTTTTTTAATTCTTAAACTTTTCTAAACATTTTAGGAGATTCCATTTAATTGAAAAACCAAGATAAAAAGCAACTTTTGTTAATAACAAGCGACCAAAAAAACAACTTATTTTAAAGCTAATCATATTTTTAATAGATTATATAAGGAATTACATGTATTTGTTTTAAAAAAATTGTAATTAATAATCTAAAAAATAAGACGCTTTTATAAAAGTTGTTTTTTATTTTTAAAAAATTCCTCACCTCCTTTTATTGTATTTGTTGATATATACAAGTATAGCCCAAAATTTCCAAAAAGCAATACTTGATTATTAAATTTTTTTAGATTAAAATAAAATATATACTTTTAAATGATACTGTATCTTTTTATTATGTTTATATATTATAAATTTTATTTGTACAATTTTTATTATACAAAACAAGCTAAAAAACATATTTATTTGTATATATATAATAGCTAAAGCATTGAATTTAAAGGGATATAAAAAAGTGTTGTCTCAATACATATTGAGTATACTTAGGGTGCTTTTTTGATATAAAAAATTTCTGAAAGGTAGGTGATTTTATTTGATAAGTAAGATTTTTAGAAAATTAATAGGAGATGACTATGAAGATGATGGAGTAATAATTAAGAATGGCATAATCATAAGTAAGGGTATATATGCAGAGGAAGAAAAACTAAAAGACGATACAGAGGAAATTAGAGGGTCAAAAATTTTACTAAATGAAGAAAAAAAAGATATTAGGGCTTACAAAATATTATCGGACTTGGGCAGGGAAGAAATCAAAAAACAGGTCCAAGAAGAAATAATTGAAAATAGAATACAGGACGAATTAGGAGGACTTGAAGAACTTCAAAAGTCAAAAGGGAGAACTAGGGATATAGAGGGCTTTTATTTAACCTTGCAATCAGCTGGCAAATCAAAACAAACAATAAGTACTTATAAATATGCTATAGAATTTTGGGATAAGATAGCTAGAAAGAAAAATAAGAGCATTTATGCTCTTAAATTAAAAGATATAGAAGAAGCTAATATAGAACAAGATATTAATACAGTAAAGAAAAGAATATCAGCCTTAAAACAATTGTCTAAATGGTATTTAAGGGATGGTTTTCCATTACTACATATAGAGTGCCAAAAGATAATGCTAGGTAAAGGAAAAAGCAGAATTCCAAAAGCTAAGGGACAAGATGAATTTATTGAAATAAAGAAACATTCTAAAGAGTTAATAAATGAAGGTCAAAGAGAAGGTATTTGGCTATCTTTAATGCTTCTTTGTGGGCTTAGAATATCAGAAATAGAAACAGTTATACCAGGAGATAATTTTATAACTGTAATAGGTAAAGGAGATAAGGAAAGAAAAGTACCTTGCCAAAAAGAATTATTAGATATTTTAAAAAATCACCAAGCTAAAGGTAGAGGGGGATATAAGGCTAAAAGGCATATAATACATAAATGTTTAAAAAAATATGGATATAGCCATTTACACACCTTACGTCATACCTATGCAACCGTTTTACACCAAAGAGGATTACCCATAGAAAAGGTTAGTAAATTACTAGGACATTCTAGCATTGCTACCACTCAAATATATGCACAAACAAAGGTAGAAGAGGGGATATTTGAATTATTGGAGAAAGACTGAAAGGCAATTAGGAATTAGTAGTTAGGATTTAGTAATTAGGAATGATTTAAAAGCTTGGCAACGAATAGAACGAATTAAGCGAATGAGGAATAATTATATAAGATTACCACAGAGGCACAGAGTTAAAGGAGTTTCACAGAGAGGAAATTAAAGGCAATTAAAACATTAGACAGGATAAACAAGATTAACAAGAATAAAGGCAAAGAAAAGATTAGCACAAAGACAATTAGTAGTTAGGATTTAGTAATTAGGAATGATTTAAAAGCTTGGCAACGAATAGAACGAATTAAGCGAATGAGGATAATTATATAAGATTACCACAGAGGCACAGAGTTAATGGAGTTTACACAGAGAGGAAATTAAAGGCAATTAGAAAAGAGTTAAAAAAATAAAAATATATAAAAGGAGATTGATTTATGAAATTAATTGATTTTTCAGACTTTGCACCAAATTTAGTAGTACATGCTGTTGCTAGATTTAGTGAAGTAGTAAAAAAACTCGAAGCAGAAAAAAAAGAAATAAAAACAGATATAAAATTTGAAGAATTGGATTTAAAAAAATCAGAATGGGAAGCTGTAAATAAAAAAAATTGAAAAGGAGAAAGGATTATGGGTAAATTTTTTGTAGAAGATAATATTGAAAATGTTTTTGAGGTTGCAATAAAAAGTGGTTTAAAAAACTATGAAGAATATATGTATATGTATTCAACAGAGGACGAGCATTTTTTTAAGCATTTGGACACAAGGGAGTACATAATAATTAGGAGGGAGTAAGTGGAAAGTTTTAAAAAATTCAAATTGAAAAAATCAGCAACTTTACGAAAGGAAGTGTTAAAAGAATTAGAAAAAATAGAAAAGGAAGAGAAATTAAGAGATGAAGAAAAAGTTAAAAAATAATAAGGAAGCCCCTCTAAGTGCAAAGTATTAAGTACTAAGAAGGGCTTTTTTTATGCAAAATTATAAGCTTACTTGTTTTTTATCTTTAAAAACAAAGTGAACTTCTTTTCCTAAAGAATCAGCAATTTTTTTAATAAAATCAAGGGATGGATTTAAGCTCCCTTTTTCTAAACGACTTATTCTAGCTTGGTCAGTACCAGCTAATTCAGCTAATTGTTTTTGTGTTAGGTCTTGTTTTATTCTAGCATCTATTATAAAGTTGATTAATTCATATTCTGGACCAAGTGCATCATATTCTTTTTTTACTTCTTCATCTTTTAATACTTCTTGCTTGTAATCTGAAAAATTCATAATTTTCTCCTTTCATAATTTCTTTTATACTCTTTTGCTTTTTCAATCTCACCTTTAGGAGTTTTATTAGTTTTTTTTACAAAACCATTAGTTAATATAATCTTTTTTCCTACAACAAAAAAGAAAAAGACTCTTACTATATTATTGCTTTGTTTTGTACGCAGTTCAAATATGCCATCCTCTATTGGTTTAGTATAAGGTTCTCTTAAAAGATTTCCCTTTGATTCTAAAAGTTCCATATCTCTAATAACTTTAGCAAAAAGAGCTTTATCATCTTGCATTAGTTCATCTAAAAAAATTTTTAAAGGTACAATCTTATTTTCTGTTTCATAAAATTCTAGCGTAAACATAAATCACCTCAAATATATTATATGTCATATATGACATAAAAGCAAGTAAAAAGTTTCCTCCCCACTTGTGGGGATTGTTTAATAGCAATGTAATTAAATTAAGGAAGCCCCTCTAAGTGCAAGTGCTAAGTATAAAGTACTAGGTATTAAGAAGGGCTTTTGTTTATTTGTGTTTATTAAGTTCTAATTCATCAATTAATGCAGATTTTAAAATCGCAGAAAAATTAATATGTTCTTTATTAGCCATATCATTAAGCCATTTTGGAATAGTAAGTGTTTTTTTAACAGCCTTATTCATCATCTCATGTCTAATAGGTTTCATATTAACTTTAACTAATACAATTGCTTGATTATCTTCAAGCTTAATATCTTTAATTTGTGATGCTTGTGGTATATGTTCATTATCTTCTTCTAAGCCATAAAGATGTAGTTCTAAACAATCTTTAGCCATATAAATAGCCTCTTCTTCTGTTTGCCCACAAGTAAAAGCTCCAGGAAGGTCAGGAAATTCAATACTAATACCGTCATCAGCATAAGAAAAAATAGCAGGAAAAATATATAAATCTCTATATTCCATAAATATCAACTCCTTTAAGGTACAGGGCTATTAATATTATACACGTATAATAAATACGTGTCAACAGTAAAAAAAGCTCCCTCCCCAGTTGTGGGGAGGGTTGGGGTGGGGTTCAATTTTAAAAACAGGAATGGGCTAGAACTGAATGAAGAAGTAGTGAATATCAAATGTCCTTATGAACGAATGATGAATGAAGGACTAGCCCATGAATATCTGCACGTTCCCTTCCCACGGGAAGGGAATAAAAAAGGGATGGGGTTCATTGTCTGCCATAAGCTCCTGAACGAGTAGTGAAGGAGTGAGGACGCTCCGCAAGTCTGTCCATACATGAACGGTTCCCCCCCAATAAAATTGCGTACCGAAATTGGGTGTAGGCGGAAGGGGGGGCTTGGGGGGGAAAGAGTGCCAAGGGACAGACCGAATGGCAGACTAAACAAAAAGAATAAAAAAAGAAAAAAGGCGAAGCCGAGACATTTTTTTAAAAAGCACTTGGGATTTAGAAATTAGTAATTAGTAATGAAAAACTTAAAATTTTCTTGCTAATATATTTATGTACAATTTTGCTAATATATGGATAGTTTAGAAGGTAGAAGGGTAGAAAAAAGCCTGGAGAATCTCCAGGCTTTGTGCTTGTACTAATGGCTCTTTATTTCATTTTTTAATTCTTCTATAATTGATATGTCTAAACCTGTTGATTTTAATATTAATTCTATTGGAAGTCCTTCTTGAAGTAGAATCCTCGCTACAGATAAAGCTTTTTGATGCTCTCCATCTTCTCTTGCACCATTAATCATATTGGCTCTTTCATGTAGAGACCTTTCTCTTGCCTTATAAAGAGCTATTGTTTTAGGGTCGCTTCCTAGATATTCTATTTTTTCTTCTGCTTTTTTAATATCTGTATCCATCTCCATCAACTCCTTTAACTCTTCTTCTGATATATCTGCTCTAAGGAATGTTAACCATCTTTGCAGTTTATCG
>Ga0194137_10001821_pt1 | contig 12834 bp, 12 predicted proteins | sample TARM_MetaG_T3_14_FD_134025 | JGI IMG/M metagenome (GOLD analysis project Ga0194137, IMG submission 134025) | Freshwater microbial communities from Pennsylvania, USA, analyzing microbe dynamics in response to fracking - TARM_MetaG_T3_14 (version 2) | ecosystem: Environmental > Aquatic >... | reverse complement strand
GCTCCATATTCGCCACCGTTGCCGGATGCTCGTACATATGGACATTCATCGCCGGAGCCGCGATGACCGGAGACGTCGCGGCGAGCAGCGTCGCGCCGAGCATGTCGTCGGCCAGTCCGGCCGCCAGCTTCGCCAGCGTGTTGGCCGTAGCCGGCGCGAGCAGGATAAGGTCGGCCTTGTCCGCCAGCTCGATATGGGACACGACAGAGGGATCGCGCTCGTCGAAGGTGTCCAGATATACAGGGTGGCGGGACAGCGTCTGCAGCGTCAGCGGCGCAACGAACTTGGCCGCCGATTCCGTCATGATGACATGCACCTCGGCACCCGCCTGGACCAGCTTGCTGCATAAAGCGGCGCCTTTGTAGGCCGCAATGCCTCCCGTTATACCAAGAACGATTCTTTTTCCCTGAAGCATGGGGTGTTCTCCTCCCTCATCGGCAATACCCGCCGGCACCGGCCGCTCCGCCGGGTTTTGCTTCCGCTAAAAAAATAACAACCGCAGAGGGTTGTTAAGCGTACCGCTATGCTGCTATCTTTCATGCGCCTTCCGCAGCCGGGCTGCGGCCGGCATGTCCTAGTCTTCGTTCCGCTGCTCCACTTGCACGAGATCGTGGTAGATCTCCTCGAGGGCGACGCCTACCTGCTTATGGGATTTCTGTCCGCGCAGCTCGGTCTTCTCTCCGTCCCTCAGGGCACGCGCGCGTCTCGATGCCGCGACGACCAGGGAATACTTGCTGTCGACCTTCTTCATCATTTCGTCAATGGATGGATACAACATGGCTAATCACTCCGTTTCAGGCTTTTTCGGATGCAGTCTGCATATCGTGGGCGAGCCCCGCCAAATAACGTTCCTTGCGGCAATGCTCGGCGGTGACGATGCTCTGGATCCGGTGGCAGGCCGCGTCGATCTCGTCGTTGACGACGGCATAGTCGTAATAGCGGAGCAGGTTGATCTCCTCGGCGGCGACGGACATCCGGGAGTCGATGACTTCCTGGGTTTCCGTGCCGCGTCCGGTGATGCGCTGCTTCAGAATCTCAAGCGAAGGCGGCATCAGAAAAATAAAGACGCCCTCGGGAAACGTTTCCTTGACCTTGAGCGCTCCCTGGACTTCGATCTCTAGAATGATATCCTTGCCGCTGTTGATGGTGCTCTCCACGAAATCGCGGGGAGTGCCGTAATAATTGCCGACGTATTCCGCATGCTCCAGCATGGCTCCGCGAGCCATCATGTCCTGGAACTGCTCCCTCGTCTTGAAGAAGTAATTGATGCCGTCCGTCTCTCCCTGTCTCGGGCTGCGGGTCGTCGCCGACACCGAGTAGACCAGCTCCGGCATCTTGTGGCGGAGCACGGAGCATACCGTGCCCTTGCCGACGCCGGAAGGTCCGGACAATACGATTAATAATCCCTTATTCATAATACTCCCCGCTATTATTCGTCGTGATCGTCATCCTTCGCGGACAACCGGTGCGCGACCGTCTCCGGCTGCACGGCCGACAAAATGACATGGTCGCTGTCCGTAATGATAACCGCCCGCGTGCGCCTGCCGTACGTGGCGTCGATAAGCATGTGGCGATCCCGCGCTTCCTGAATGATTCTCTTGATCGGCGCCGATTCCGGACTTACGATCGAAATGATCCGGTTAGCCGATACGATGTTGCCGAAGCCGATATTGATGAGCTTGATAGCCATGTCAGGTTCTCCCTCCGGACAGATTGGAACAGATCGGCGGTCTTCCAAGAAGGTCCGCCATCTGGCAATGGGCAGAACCATTGCAACTAGTGTTGACACAAAAAACACGGCGCAAACGTTCCGTCCGCCGTTCCGGCGGCCGTCCCAAGCGTCATCCCGTTTCGCACCCGGGCATAAGCCCAGGCGGACAGTCGTGTACCTATTCTAATCGATATTCGCCAAACGAACAAGGTTCAAAGCGATTTCGGGAGAAAAATAGAATCCGGGGCGTAATTTGCGCTTGAAACGCCCTTCCTGGCTTGCCGGCGATCTTCCCCCGGGAGCCGGCGCTTCGATGAAGCCTGCCCTTTTCCCGTCCGCCGGCTAAGCGGCCCGAAGCCGCCTGTTCGCGGCGAAGAGATGTCGCAGGATGGCCGGCGCATCAACTCCGCTGCACGGGCGCCTTCATCCGGATAAAGCAAAAATCCGCCCACGCGGGCGGATTTCCTCAAGAGCCCGGACAGCTCCCTACACGGTTCCGCGGAATGCTTCCGCCGCCGGTCCGGTCATGTACACATGATTGTCTTCCTCGTTCCATTCGATCAGCAAATCCCCGCCTTTGAGCGATACCGTCGCCTTGCGGTCGGTCAGCCCGTTGAGCACGGAGGAGACGACGGTCGCGCATGCTCCCGTGCCGCATGCCAGCGTCGGACCCGCGCCGCGCTCCCATACGCGCATGTCCGCCTGGCTGCGGGAGTTGACGGTCACGAACTCGACGTTCGTCTTGCGCGGGAAGAGCGGATGCGTCTCCAGCTTGGGGCCCCAGGCGGCAAGATCGAATCCGGCCGCGTCGTCGACATAGATGACCGCGTGGGGGTTGCCCATCGAGACGGCCGTGAACCGGAACTCCCGTCCGTCCACTTCGACCGGATGCCCGATGACCCGGTCGGCATCGACCGTCGTCGGAACCTGCAGCCCCTGCAGGATCGGCTCGCCCATGTCGACGCGGATGTAAGCCGCCTTGCCGTCTTGCGCGGTGATCTCGACCTGCTGCACGCCGGCTCCGAGCGTTTCGATCGTCAGCCGTTCCTTGTCCGTATGGCCGTTGTCGAAGACATACTTGGCTACGCAGCGGATCGCGTTGCCGCACTGCTCCGCCTCGGACCCGTCGGAATTGATGATGCGCATGCGGAAGTCCGCCCTATCGGAAGGCAGGATATAGACGAGCCCGTCGGCTCCGATGCCGAAGAAACGGTTGCACAGGGAGACCGCAAGCTCGTCCACCCCGGCCGGAAGGTCTTTTTCTCCGAATACGACGATAAAATCATTGCCTAGACCGTGCATTTTGGTGAATTCCACGATAGATGCTCTCCTTTTGATATGCCGAAGCATTGATGGCCTGTTGGTCGCCGCCGCTGCGGGCGGCCGTCGTTATTAGGATAGCGCATCAAGCCGGGCAAGGCTATTCCCGATTGCGTCTAAGATTTGTACTTTTTCCCCGCGCCTCCCCGTCGGCCGCGGCGAAAGCAGCCGGAGACCGGCAGCTCCCGCCGGCCGGCTTCGTCCTCTCTGCCGAACGCAAGGGCATTGATTTCATGAATGGCGCCGATGTCCGGCGGCATCTCCGTTCTTATTCTCCATCTGTAAGGCCTCCTGGAATGCTTCCTTGCTTTCTCTACTATAATTCTCTGACTTGAGGGGTAAAACGCGGCAAAGCCCCCCGGCTGGACGCCGGGGGGCTTTGCTTCGCAGGCAACAACGTCTGACGCGGCGCTCCGGAATCCGCTCAGCGGGCGCTTGTCTGTCCGCCCGTATAGGAGATGCGGGCTTTCGGCTTGCGCCGCTTGGACGATCCAAGCACGCTGCCCACTCCCATCAGGAACGTCGGGATGCCGCCGGCCACGAAGACGAGGCACCATTCGCGGAATCCGATCGGAACCGTCTTGAAGATCGGCTGCAGGGCGGGAACGTACACGACGGCCAGCATGAGGCCCAGCGAAGAAAGGACCGACAGGACCAGATACTTGTTCTGCAGCATGTTGCGGTGGAAGATCGACCGGGAGCTGCGGCAATCGAACACATGGATCAGCTGCGCCATGACGAGCGTGACAAAGGCGACGGTCTGGGCGAGCACGAGGCCGTCCGCGTTTTGCGGAGCCGTCTTCAAGGTGATCCAGAACGCCCCCAGCGTGCAGACGCCGATCAGCACGCCGCGGCTGACGATCTTCCATCCGAGGCGGCGGGCAAAAATATTTTCCTTGGCTGACCTGGGCTTCTGCGTCATGAGGTCGCTCTCGGCCTGATCGACGCCGAGCGCCATCGCCGGCAGCCCGTCGGTCACAAGGTTGACCCACAGAATCTGGATCGGCAGCAGCGGCAGCGGCAATCCGGCCATCATCGCCAGGAACATCGTCAGGATCTCCCCGACATTGGACGCCAGCAAATAGCGGATGAACTTGCGGATATTCTCGTAAATGCCCCTGCCTTCCTCGATCGCGGCCACGATGCTCGAGAAGTTGTCGTCTCCGAGCACGAGCGAGGAAGCTTCCTTGGACACATCCGTGCCGGTAATGCCCATGGCGATGCCGATATCCGCCGCCTTGATGGCCGGCGCGTCGTTGACGCCGTCTCCCGTCATGGCGACGACATGCCCCTTGCGCTGGAGCGACTTGACGATGCGCAGCTTATGCTCGGGCGAAACACGGGCATAGACGTAGATGTTGTCGACAACCTTATCCAGCTCGTCGTCGGACATGCCGGCAAGCTCCCGTCCGCTGATCGACAGGCCGCCGCGCGGCATGATGCCGAGCTGGGCGGCGATCGCCTCGGCGGTCAGCTGGTGGTCGCCCGTAATCATGACGGTCTTGATGCCGGCGCGGCGGCATGTCGCGATGGCGCCCTGGACTTCACGGCGCGGCGGATCGATCATGCCGGTAAGGCCGGCGAAAACGAGCTGGCTCTCCGTGTCTTCGGCGCTCTCGCATTTGTCATGCGGACGAAGATCCCGGTAAGCGAGTCCGAGCACCCGCAGCGCGGACTGGGCCATGCCCTCCTGCGCCTGCTGCACCTTCTGCCGGAGCGTGCCGGTGAACGGCACAACCTTGCCTTCCCACAGAATATACGAGCAGCGCTCCAGGAGCATGTCCGGCGCTCCCTTCACGCAGGCGATCCGTCCGCCTTGATGCGACACGATTACGGACATGCGCTTGCGCTCCGAGTCGAACGGGAATTCCCGCTCCCGCTTGTACAGGCCGCCGAGCGAGCTTTGGCTGAGTCCCATCTTGGCCGCCAGCACGACGAGCGCGCCTTCCGTCGGGTCGCCTTTGAGCGACCATTCTTCCTTCGGCTCCGTCTGGCCCCCTTTGCTTTTGCGCTCCGCACCTTCCTCGGCCCGGATCAGCTCCGCATTGTTGCACAGCGCCGCGACCTGCAGCATGCGCCGCAGCGAAGCGTCGTCCTTGGCCTCTATCTGCTGGCCGTCCGCGTAGCAGCCTCCGGCGGGCTCATATCCTTCGCCGGTGACCTCGAACTGGCGGCTTCCGCTCCAGATGCGGGTGACCGTCATTTTGTTCTGCGTCAGCGTGCCGGTCTTATCCGAGCAGATGACGGAGGCGCAGCCCAGCGTTTCGACCGACGGCAGCTTGCGCACAATCGCCTTGCGCTTGATCATCCGCTGGACGCCCAGTGCGAGCGCCACCGTAACGATTGCCGGCAGCCCTTCCGGAATGGCCGCCACCGCCAGGCTGACGCCCGCGAGGAACATTCCGTAGGCAGGCTGGCCGTGCAGGATGCCGGCCACGACGACCATGACCGTCAGGAAAAGCGCGACGACGATGAGGATTTTGCCCAGCTGCTCCAGCCTTCGCTGCAAAGGCGTCTCCATCTCGTCCGTCTGCTGGATGAGATCCGCAATCTTTCCCATCTCCGTATTCATTCCTGTTCTCACGACGATGCCGGTGCCGGTGCCTCCGGTCAGCATCGTGCCCATGAAGCCCATATTCCGCATGTCCCCGAGCGGCAGCTCTTCCTCGGCGATCGCGTGGCAATGCTTGCTTACCGGCACGGATTCCCCGGTGAGCGCCGATTCCTCGGCCTGGCAGCTGTTGGCGGTCAGGAAGCGCAGGTCGGCCGGAACGCGGTCGCCGCTTTTCAGCAGCACGATATCGCCCGGCACGAGCTCGCTGGCCGGGACCGCATCCGATTTGCCTCCGCGCAGAACATGGGCGATCGGAGCGGACAGCTCCTTGAGGGCGCGCAGCGACCGCTCCGCTCTGAACTCCTGCACGAATCCGAGAATCGAGTTGATGACAATGATGGCGATGATCGTAATCGCGTCGAGATATTCCCCCAGCAGACCCGAAATCAGCGTCGCCCCGATCAGGACGAGCACCATAAAATCCTTGAACTGGTTCAAAAACAGCTTCACCGGCGACAGCTTCTCTCCTTCGGACAGCTCGTTGCGGCCATGCTCGGCCAGCCGCTTGGCAGCCTCCTCCGCCGATAAACCGTTGTCCGGAGAGCTGCCGAGCTGGCTGAGCAGCTGTTCCTCCGCCAGCTGGTGCCACTTCCTATTCTCCATTCGACTCTTCTCCCTCCCGCAGATGGCACGATAATGCTGCGGGCAGCACCCGCAAGGCTCTAGGACACTATATGAGGACAATCCCCGAAATATCCCTTGTCCTTGTCGTTATGGTAGAATAAGACGGCAATACAACCTGCGCCGCATGGACGACAAGGCGCGCACGAAAGGATCGACCCTCATGGCATTGGACGGCATCGTAACCCGCGCCGCCGTAAGCGAGCTCCAGCAGCTCGTCGGCGGACGCATTCATAAAATCCATCAACCGACCGCGCACGATCTCGTTGTTCAGACACGCGGAGCAGGCGGGGGGCGCAAGCTTCTGATTTCGGCCAACCCGACTTATCCGAGAATCCACTTCACGGAACGCAGCTACCAGAATCCGATGGAGCCGCCGATGTTCTGCATGCTGCTTCGCAAATACTGCGAAGGCGGCCAGATCGAAGCGGTCCGCCAGATCGGCATGGAGCGCGTCATCGAGCTGGACATCCGCCAGCGCGACGAGCTTGGCGACCTGACGCTGAAGACGATCATCATCGAGCTCATGGGCCGCCACAGCAACATCATTCTGGTCGACACCGCGACGAGAACGATCCACGACGGAATCCATCACGTGACGCCGGCGATCAGCAGCTACCGCATTGTCATGCCGGGCACGGCGTATACGGCTCCGCCCGACCAGCACAAGACGGACCCGCTCCATTTGACGGAGGAAAATGATTTCGCCCGCATTCTGGGCGAGGCGGCTGGCAGCGAAGCCGATCTGGAGCAGCCCGGCAAGCCGCTCGACAAGCTGCTCGTGGCGGCGTTTAGCGGCTTCAGTCCCTTCCTTGCGCGAGAGCTGGCCTACCGCGCCGGCTCCGTCGACGCCGGCGACGGCTCGGAGCTGCATCGGCTGTGGACCGTCTTTTCCTCCTTCATGGAGTCGATGCGCAGCGGCCGCTACGCTCCCAACATTGTGGAGACGCCGGCCGGCAAAAGCTATTTCTCCATTATCGAGCTGACGCATCTGGAAGGAGAGCGCCGCGGCTTCGAGAGCATAAGCCAATGCCTGGAAGCCTTCTATGGGGAAAAGGCCAGCCGCGACACCGTCAAGCAGCGGGTGTCGGACATGATCCGCTTCCTCCAGAACGAGAAAGCCAAAAACGTCAAGAAAGTGGACAAGCTGAACGAGACGCTGGAAGAAGCGAAGGGCGCCGACAAATACCGCATTCTCGGAGAGCTGCTGACGACGTATATGCATGCCTTCTCCAAAGGCGACCGTTCCGTGGAGCTGGAAAACTACTATGACGAGAATGCGGCTAGCGTCACGATCGAGCTGGATCCGCAGCTATCCCCTTCGGACAATGCCCAGCGGTACTTCCGGCGTTATACAAAGTTCCGCAACAGCACCGAAGCGGTGAAGGAGCAGATGGCGCTCGCCGGCACCGAAATCGCCTATCTCGACTCCCTGCTGCAGCAGCTGGACACCGCTTCTCTGGAGGACATCGAGGAAATTCGCGAGGAGCTCGTAGCGGAAGGCTACCTGCGCGCGCGCGGGAAGCGGGGAGCCAAGCGCAAGAAGGCCGCAAGGCCCGCCCTGCTCTGCTACACGTCATCCGAAGGCATCGCCATCTATGTAGGCAAAAACAATACGCAGAACGAATATTTGACCAACCGGCTCGCCTCTCAAGGCGACACTTGGCTGCATACGAAGGATATTCCCGGCTCGCATGTCGTCATCCGCTCTGCCGAGTTTGGGAATGCTACGCTCGAGGAGGCCGCGATGCTGGCCGCCCATTACAGCCAGGCCCGCAGCTCCAGCATGGTTCCGGTCGACTACACGCTGATCCGCCATGTGCACAAGCCGAGCGGCTCCAAGCCGGGATTCGTCATCTACGACCGGCAGAAAACGCTCTTCATCACCCCGGATGAAGCCCGCCTGCAGGAGCTTCCATCCGCAGTCAAAGCTTGATGCGTCCGGGCAATTGCCGCTAAAGCCGCTCTGAAATCGTCTATCCTGAAAAATGGATCCTGCCTGCCTTCGAATCTCATGCCGGGATCCTGGATAAGAAACTGGCTCCAGCCATCTTTCAAAGGGGAAAGAAAACCTATGCGCTTTTTGACAGCAGTGTTGATCCGTCCCCTTGTGAGCTCGCTGCTTCTCCTCTGCTTGTTCGCAGCATGGGCTATGCTGATCGGAAGGCGGCATACCTCCGTCTTTGACGAGCGGGTGTCCGATGCCGTGCAGGGAGTCGCCTCCGATGCCGTGACCGTCGTCATGAAGGGATTTACGACAGCAGGCTCCGGTCCCTGGGTTACAGGGATTGTGCTTGTGATCGTCGCTGCCTTGCTCCTCGTCGGCTATCGCAGGGAGCTGATCTTTTTTGCCGGCGTCATCGTCGGTTCCAGCCTGCTGAACGTGCTGCTCAAGCTTATTTTCCACCGCGCCAGGCCGGATGTGCATCGAATCATCGACGCGGCGGGCTACAGCTTTCCGAGCGGCCATTCCATGGCTGCCTTCACGCTTTACGGCGTGACGCTCTATTTCCTTTGGAAGCATCTTGCTCGCTCTTGGATGAAGGCCGCCGCCGTGTCGGCGGGAATCGTCATGATCCTCATGATCGGAATCAGCCGGATCTATCTGGGCGTTCACTATCCGAGCGACGTACTGGGAGGCTATCTGATCAGTGCAGCCTGGCTGACGGCAAGCATCGGATGGTATGAACGCTATCTGGAGGAAAGATGGAGATCGAGGAAGTTCCGCTCCGTCGGCCGAGGCTGAAAGCATGTTGCGGAAGGCGGCAGGCACGAGGCTAAGCTCGCCGAATCAATAAAAAACGAAAAAGGCCGGCGCTGACTTGCAGCGCCGGCTTTTTTCTAGGCAAAGGTGCCTTCCTTTATCCACATCCACATTCCGTCTGCTCTCTGCCGGCCTCTCGCGGAACTCGCCGGCCGCATCCGATTCAGCGCTTCAAGCGCTCCAGGAGCGTCCTTGCATCCACGGTACGGCTTCCCACGTCGCCATGGTGCATCTCCCCGCCGCGGCTGCCGTGGTAGTCGGAGCCGCCGGTTGCAAGAAGGCCGTGCCTCTCGGCAAGACGCAAGTACTTGCGTTCCTCCTCCGGCGTATGGTCGGAGTGAAAGGCTTCGATTCCGGCCAGGCCCCCGGCTGCGGCAAGCCTCTCTACTTCAGCGTCGTCGCGGTACAGGCCGGGATGGGCCAGCACCGCAACTCCTCCGGCCTCGGCGATCCAGCGAATGCCCTCCTCGGGCGTCAGGCGCGGAATCTCCACATAAGCAGGAGCTCCTTCCGCAAGATAAAGCTCGAATGCTTCGCGTACGGTGGATACGACGCCGGCCTTCACCAGAGCGGCGGCGAAATGCGGACGTCCCACGCTCGCCGGAACGCCGCGGTCTCCCTGCGCCGCGGCATCCAGCACTTGGCGCAGCGTCAATTCGATGCCCAGCTGTCCAAGACGCTGCAGCAGCAGCTCGTTGCGCCGTTCGCGGACCTTCCCTTGCGAGGAGAGGCGCTCGATCCAGAGCGGATCGCTGGGATCCGGGCCGTATCCGAGCACATGGATGTCCTTGCCGTTCCGAGCCGTGCTCAGCTCCACGCCCGGAATGACGATGACGCCGGAGCGCTCTCCTTGAAGCTTCGCCTCCTGTATCCCGTCCATCGTGTCATGATCCGTCACAGCTATCGCGTCCAAACCACGCGCCGCCGCCCTGGCAACGAGCTCGGCCGGCGAATCCATCCCGTCCGACGCCGTCGTATGCGTATGCAGATCTCCGCGTATTACAGCCATTGGGCAAGATCCCTGCCTCTCAGGAAGCTGAGGAACGACACGGCCGGTTTCGGCAGCAGCGCCGACTTCAAATAGATCGAATAGAACTCCCGGTTGAAATCGGCGTCCGTAATGGCCACTGTCTCCAGCAGGCCGAGCGCCAGCTCGTGCTTGATGGAGGAAGCGGAGATGAAGCTCATGCCGACTCCCGCCTCCACGGCCGACTTGACCGCGCCGGTGCTGCCCAGCTCCATGACGATGTTCAGGTCCTCGGCATCGATGGATTTCATCGCCAGCTGGTCCTCCATGACCTGCCTCGTGCCCGAACCTTGCTCGCGCAGGACGAGCGGGTACTTGATGGCTTCTGCAAGGGTGACTTCGCCCCGTCCCGACAGCGGATGGCCGGGACCGACGATCAGCTGCAGCTCGTCGCTCAGCACCGGCTCGGTATGCACGTCCGGATGGCTGACCGGGGCTTCGAGCAAGCCGAAGTCGAGCTGATGGTTCAGGATGTGCTCGAGAATCTGGGTCGTGTTCATGATCTTCATGCGGATGGAAATATCCGGATGCTCCTTGTTGAACGGTCCAAGCAGCCGCGGCAGGATGTACTCGCCGATCGTCAGGCTCGAGCCGAGCTGAAGACGTCCCTTGAGGCCCTTCGCGTAACGCGCCATGGCCGCATCGGCATCCCGGATCAGGTCCATGCTCCGCTTGGCATAGGGCAGCAGGACGCTCCCCGCGTCCGTCAGCTCGATTCTCTTCGTGGACCGGAGCAGCAGCTTCGTGCCGAGCTGGTCCTCCAGAGACTGGACCTGCATCGTTACGGCCGGCTGAGTCATATGGAGCGCCTGCGCTGCCGCGGAAAAGCTGCCTTTTTCAGCGACCGTATAAAAAATATGCAGCTGATGGAAGTTGATGGCCACCTTATTGTCATCCTGTCGGGCGGCATCGGCCTGATCCGGCTTCGGCTGCCGGCCGGACATGCCCGCTCATTTTCTTGTCCATTATAACGTACCCGCGCCTAAAACATAACTATCGGAATAAATAGAAAAAAACAGGCTTCGCCGCTTAGGAGCAGGAAACCCGTTTCCACTATTTCCATCTACATCATAATAATTGTTATAATATGTTATTTCCTTTTACGGCTGTTTTTGATTAAGGTCATGCGCCGGGAATGCCGCAGCCAGGAGTAATAGGACTTTAAGTCCCTCAGCTCGATCGTTTCCGACATTCTTCCCAAAAATGTGACGACAATCATTTTCTGGAGCGGCGTGCCGGCAAGATCGAATTCCTTCTCCGAATCGCTAAATTCCGCCACGAAAACCAGATCGTCGTCAATGAGGTAGACATCCTCTTCGTTCCGGTAATAGGATTCGATCCGTCCTTGCTTGAGACATTGCCAGATATATTCCGCGATGTCGTCGAAACCGGTCTTGACGCTCTCCACCCGGTCTGCCCAGCGGAGCTTCGCATGATGAGTGATGATGACATCCGCCACTCGCTTCTCGCCCAGTTCAACATGGAACGTCTCGTACGTGTTCCAGCGTTCCGTCGTTCTATCCTTCATCTTGTCCACTCCTCCCTGGGAAGCAGGCCTTTATATCTAGTTTATGATTAGGTTTATTCTACCATGTCTATTTCCAATTTCAAATTAAAAAATAGGACTCTCCATTATTGTCACATTTTGGGTTTTTGTACAAGAAAAAAGACCCTCGCCCGCCAGAGGTCGAAGGTCTTGGGCCACCGAAGCCGGACGCTGCATCTACATGCTGTAGAAACGCGTTTTGTCCGGATTTTCCTTGGTGTATTCCGTCTTGATCTCGTTCCGGAGGGAGCGTTCCGTCTTCTTGACGTACGGCAGGCGGTGAATGTTGCGCAGCGTCTCTTCCTCGCGCCCCGAATCGATGTAGATAACGGCATAATGCAGCCGCCGCGAAATGTAATGCACGTTGCCGTATTTCTCCAGGCTGCGGGCCGACTTGGCGTCGCTCACCCAGACAATGTATCCCTTACGCTGTTCGGGGAACGAAGCCGCTTCGACGGCCGGCATCGACTCGGAATGCTCCATCAGCCGCACCCCCCGCTTCCGCAGCTGCAGGAGCCGCCTCCGCCGCAGCCGCCCGACGGCAGCGGATTGTTGCCCGGCACCTTGATCGAGCCGGATACCGATTCGGCGATCATCAGGGATACGTCATAGAGCAGCGTATCCACGACCTCCTCGGCTTCCTTGTAGCGGCGGATGCATTCCACCTGCGCCATCTCGGCTTCGACAGCCTTCACTTTATCCTTGGCCGCATGATAGTCGGGATGGAACCTTCCGAAGCGCTCGCATTCGGAGAAGAATTCCTTCGCCCGGTTGAACCTCGCCCTCAGCGAGGCGACCTCCGGGTTGTGTTCGACTTCGTTCTTCCAATATAAATAATCCGCCACTTCGGCCGATTGGTTGATGTAATCGCCCAGTTCATAGGCGCAGAGCACGACTGGCGCCATATCCAGCGGCGTCTGCTCCGCAATCTCAAGCTGCTGCAAGATCGGTCCACTCCTTCCTGCCGGGGAAGGTCTCCTTCCGGCTTGCTCCTATCATAGCATACCCGATTGAGCTTCGGTAGACGCCTTCAGCGGGCGGGTGCGTTTCCGGGAATGTGCAGCCGGATTCGGCCGACTTGGCCGGGAATCAGCATCGCCGGCACTCTGGCTTCATTGTCCTTCCGGTAGAAGCCTTCCGCAGCCCAGCCGTCGCCGTCCCCCTGTACTTGGAGCGGAACGAATATGCCGGCGCTTTCCCCGTCATGAAGCTCCACGGGAATATGCAGCCG
>Ga0194137_10001819_pt1 | contig 12844 bp, 12 predicted proteins | sample TARM_MetaG_T3_14_FD_134025 | JGI IMG/M metagenome (GOLD analysis project Ga0194137, IMG submission 134025) | Freshwater microbial communities from Pennsylvania, USA, analyzing microbe dynamics in response to fracking - TARM_MetaG_T3_14 (version 2) | ecosystem: Environmental > Aquatic >... | reverse complement strand
TGTCTTTATCGAAGGCTTCCATGATTTTCTTCACATGCATGTACCTTGGTTTAGCGATGGTGCTTAAGGTGGTGATGAGGCAGGGCATGTCTGATTCGATGATCTCGTATCGGTTTTCCAGCGCCTTCTTCACCCGGATCGTCTCCTTGCTGATCTCTAGAATCTCATCCACATAGGTGATCTGAGGGAGGCCCAGTTTTTCAGCGGTCTGAGGACCTACCTGCGCAGTATCTCCGTCAATGGCCTGTCTTCCTGCAATAATGAGATCATAGTCCATGGAAGATAAAGCCGCACCGATGGTGTTGGATGTGGCCCAGGTGTCTGCGCCTCCGAATTTACCATCACTGATGAGCACACACTCATCGACGCCCATGGCATAGACTTCTCTTAGCATGGATTCCGCCTGAGGGGGTCCCATGGTGACGCAGGTGATGCTGGCGCCCTGCTGGTCTTTGATTCTCAGCGCAGCCTCAAGACCGGCCAGATCATCAGGATTTGTGATGGTGGGGACTCCGGTTCGTATGAGGGTCCCTTTCTCCTTGTCGATCTTCATTTCTGTAGTATCGGGAACCTGTTTCAGTAAAACTACTATATTCATGCTTTTCTCTCTCCTTTACTTCAGTACGGAAGCGGCAATGACCATCTTCTGCACTTCGGTGGTGCCTTCATAGATCTCAGTGATCTTCGCATCACGATACATTCTTTCCACGGGGTATTCTCTGGTATAACCGTAACCACCCAGAAGCTGTATGGAAACCCTGGTGCTTTCCATGGCGATGTCTGAAGCATAGTATTTCGCCATAGCCGCTTCCTTGGAATAAGGAAGCCCTTTGTCTTTGAAGGAGGCTGCCCGGTAGGTGAGCAGTCTTGCCGCATCAATTTTCGTCTGAAGTTCCGCGATCTGGAACTGGGAGTTCTGGAAAGCGGAAAGTGGCTTTCCGAACTGTTTTCTTTCTTTGACATACTTGATGGCTTCGTCCAGAGCGCCCTGGGCGATGCCCAGCGCCTGGGCGGCAATACCGATTCGACCGCCATCTAGCGTATTCATGGCGATCTTGAATCCCTTACCTTCCTGCCCCAGAAGATTCTCTTCGGGTACCAGAACGTCCTTGAAGATCAGCTCCGTTGTGGAACTGCCTTTGATCCCCAGTTTATGTTCTGTCTTACCGATGGTGAATCCTTCCATGCCCTTTTCCAGGATGAAGGCGGAAATGCCTCTTGTGCCTTTTGATTTATCGGTCATGGCGAAGACGATGAAGATATCCGCATAGCCTCCGTTGGTGATGAAGATCTTGGAGCCGTTTATTCTATAGTGTCCTTCTTCTTTCACGGCCACGGTCTGCTGCATGGCGGCATCACTGCCGGCGTTGGGCTCTGTCAGACCGAAGGCGCCGATTTTCTCCCCTTTCGCAAGGGGAACCAGGTACTTCATCTTCTGCTGCTCAGTTCCGAAGCTCTGGAGAGGACCACATGCCAGTGAAGTGTGGGCGGAGAGGATGACCCCTGTGGTTCCGCAGAACTTTGATAGTTCTTCCACAGCCATGGTGTACATGAGGTTGTCTCCATCTGAACCACCGTAGGTGGAGGGGACGGGAATCCCCATCATTCCGATGGAAGCCATTTTTTCGACGGTTTCCAGGGGGAATCTTTCCATTTCATCCACTTCCGCTGCCAGAGGCTTCACTTCATTCTGCGCGAATTCCTTGAACAGTTTGAGAGAGAGTGCCTGCTTTTTACTCAAATCAAAATCCATATTGTCCTCCTACTTGGGTGGCATGACGGTAGCGGTTCCTTTTACTACCACATGACCTTCTTGATTGTATGCGATGGTTTCCAGCTTTATGATGTTCTTCTCTTCTATGATTTCTGTGACGGTGGCCACAGCTTTGATGGTATCCTGAATGTGTACGGGTTTCGTGAACTTCAGCTCCTGTCCTAGGTAGATGGTTCCGGGTCCTGGAAGGAGTGTGCCGAGAATGGTGGAGAAATAGGATGCAGTGAGCATACCATGCACGATTCTGCCTTTGAACATGGTGTCTTTGGCATACACCTCGTTGAAGTGTGCCGGATTGAGATCTCCGGATATTCCTCCGAACAGGACGACATCCGTTTCAGTAACGGTTCTTTCATAAGTTTCGGAATCTCCGATTTGGATCTCTCTGATGGTCTTTCCTTTCATAAGTTACCTCCAATCTGATAATTGATTCACAAAATGATCGTCTGAAAATGTTTAACATGATGAGCCTTTCATGTTTCAATTTCATTATAAACTTTTAAATTTTAAATTCAATAGCTGGAAGAGAAAAAATGTTATTTTTTTAACATGAATCTGATTTGAGCAGAAATCAGCAGTTTCCAACCCTCCTGTTTATTGATGCCTCTCTCATTATAAAACAGGAACCTGAAAAATACCTAGAAATAGAGAAGAAGATCCATAAGAAGTCAAGAGGTTTCCTGTGTTATTAATAAAACAAAATAAGAGGATAGCTACAGAAGTTTCTGCATAAGTTTGAGTCTGGTGATTTTTGATAGGATTGATTCTTTGTTCACGATAAGTATGCTATAACCAGTGGTAATTCTGTCAGAACCAGAATTCATAGATCGAATCAGGGCGAGAGAACAAGATGGAATGCAAGGAAATAGACTGTTTAATCATGTCAGATTCAAGTGTACTATATTGATACAATTATAACGATTAAGCAGAGTGGGTCAATGAGAACCTTTACATGGATTTACATAAATACAATGAAAATGATTATTATGTAAAGGTTATGATGATAAAATTTCAATTTGAAGGTGCTTTTTAACTAAAATAAACAAAAATATTTGCTCTTTGTTAAAATTGTTGACTTTGGAAACGCTATCATTTACTCTAAACATGAAGAGTGATTCATATTTCATATTGATGTTTCTGAAGCAGGCTTCACAGAAGAAACTATAATCAGATTCAACGATATGGTATGGAGCAATAATAGAAAATGGAGGGAATATCAAGATGAGATTACAAGATAAGGTTGCAGTGGTTACAGGTGGTGCACGAGGACTTGGAAAGGCCATGGCGGAGCTTTTTGCCAGTGAAGGTGCCAAGGTAGTGGCAGTGGACATGGGAGACTTATCCTATGAAAGCCCCAATGTGGAAGGCTACAAGCTGAACGTCACCGACGTGGAAGCATGCAGAGCGTTCACAGAATATGTCACAGAGAAGTACGGCAGAATCGATATCCTGGTGAACAATGCAGGTATCACAAGAGATGCACTGACCAGAAAGATGACAGACGAAATGTGGGATCTCGTCATTGATGTGAATCTGAAGGGTGTCTTCAATCTCACAAGATTCGTGGGACCAAAGATGCAGGCAGACGGAAAAGGTTCCATCATCAATATCTCCTCCGTAGTGGGAGAGTTCGGAAACATCGGACAGGCGAACTACGCAGCCACCAAAGCAGGCGTCATCGGCATGACCAAGACCTGGGCCAAGGAATTCGCCATGAAGGGTGCCCAGGTAAGAGTCAATGCGATCTCTCCTGGATATACCATGACCGACATCCTAAAGACCGTTCCACAGGATCTTCTGGACAAGTTTGCGGCGCAGACCATGCTCGGCAGACTGGCGCAGCCTGAAGAAATCGCTAGTGCAGCACTCTTCCTGGCATCTGATGAAGCATCCTATATCACTGGACACAACTTATCCGTTAACGGAGGAATGAGACTGTAAGGAGGACTATCATGACAAACGTTGGAATTGTCGGTACCGGCATCTATATTCCTGAAACTTACATCACAGGGGAAGAAATTGCGGAAAAGACCGGCGGCGTATGGGCGAAGGAAGCAGTGGTCGAGAAGCTTGGTATCCGGAAGAAACCTGTACCAGGTGAAAAAGACGGCACCCAGGAAATGGGCGCACTGGCTGCGCTGGATGTATTAAAAAGAACCGGAGTGGATCCTCTGGACATCGATGTGATTCTCTGTGTCGGAGAAGAATGGAAGGAATATCCATTGACCACATCCGCGCTCTATATTCAGGACCGCATCGGAGCAGTGAATGCCTGGGGCATCGATCTGGCAAACAGATGCTGCACCACCGTATCCACCATGAAGATCGCGAAGGATATGCTCATGGCAGATGACTCGATCGACACGATCCTCATCGCAGGCGGATACCGAAACGGTGATTTCGTGGATTATACGGACAAGAACATGTCCATGATGTACAACCTGGGTGCAGGAGGAGGAGCCATCATCCTGAAGAAGAACCATGGCAGAAATCTTCTACTGGGTTCCCACATCATCGCGGATGGTTCTCTAGCAAGAACTGCAGGCGTGGAAATCGGGGGAACCTGTAATCCCATCACACCGGAGAACACAGAGGAAGCATACAAGAGCCTGAGGCTCATGGATGCGAAGAAAATGAAAGACAGACTCAATGAAGTATCCATGCCCAACTGGTATAAGTGCATCGACGAGTCTCTTAGAAAATCAGACCTTGAAAGAAAGGACATCGACTATCTGGCCATTCTTCATATGAAACGATCCGGTCATCTGGCCATGCTGAGTGAACTGGGCATGAAGGAAGAGCAGTCCATCTATCTGGAGGACTATGGCCATATCGGTCAGATCGACCAGATCCTCTCACTGCATCTGGCAGTGGAAGAGGGGAAGGTCAAAGATGGAAGCGTTGTTTCCATGGTGGCTGCCGGCATCGGATATGTCTGGGCAGCGAATGTGATCAAATGGGGTGAGAGCTAATTGAGTACCTTTATACAGATTATATTAAGAAGTCTTGAGACGGGAAGCATCTATGCTTTGGCCGCTCTTGGTATCATCATCATCTACAGAACATCCTATACCACAAACTTTGCGCAGGGTGTTGTGGCCATGTTCAATACCTTCGTGGTCACCTTCCTCTTCAATAAATTCGGTCTGCCTCTATGGCTGGCGGTGATTGGAGGAATCTTAAGTGCGATCCTCACGGGTTTCCTGATTGACGTTCTGATCCTGAGGCATACGAAGAATGTTTCGCCCGTGGCGAAGCAGATCATCACCCTGGGACTCATCATGATCGTCTTAGGCCTGGCGCCGATCTTCTTCGGTGTGGACCCTTTAAGACTGCCAAGGCTCATTGAAAGTGGTGACCTGGGAATCCTCGGGGCATCTATCTCCTATAACGGACTGTTCAACATCGCTTTAGGTCTGGCCATTATGATGGGGATGTTCTACATTCTCCAGAGAACCAAATGGGGGCTGGCCATCCGAACCACTGCTTCCAATGAGTATGTGGCAAGACTCATGGGTGTACCCACAAAGAACGTGACCATGGCAGCATGGGGCGTTGCGGGTGTACTGGGTGTCATAGCAGGTGTCATGACGGCGCCTATGACCTCCGTGACCCTGAACCTTATGGATGAAGTGCAGATCACGGCACTGGTTGCCTGTGTACTGGGTGGATTCCAGACCTTCCACGGACCCGTCATCGGGGCCTACATCATGGGTATCGTGAGAAATCTACTGCTGTTTTATGTCTCCTCCGTCTGGGGTGGACAGATTCTATACATTCTTATCCTGATTTTCATAGTGTTCAGGCCCTATGGACTGATTGGTAAGAAGATTGTGAAGAAGGTGTAAGATGAAGAGTATGACAAAAAAGAAGAATATATTTCAGAAACATCCCGCAATCGGATTTATCCTTTTCGGATTACTCCTTGCCCTGATTCCAACGCTGGCTGAAATGGGCATCATGAAAAACGGGTATGTGACCACCATCGGTGGAACCCTCATCTATGCCATCGCCGCACTGGGCCTCAACATCCTTCTGGGATGGTCCGGACTGATTTCACTGGGAACGGCAGGATTCATGGGACTGGCGGCGTACATGTCCGCTTACCTCACAGTGGATCTGAACCTGCCCTTTGAAGTCTCCTTTTTCCTGGCGGTACTGATTCCCACTCTCATCGGTATTCTGGTGGGACTGGTCTCTCTGAAGATCGAAGGACTTTACCTGGCCATAGCAACCCTTGCGGTGGCGGAGGTGCTTCGAAAAACCTTTGAGGAACTGGGAAAATACACCGGAGGATTCAGTGGAAAGTCCGCGGACTATCCGACATTATTGGGACTCTTTGAACTGGACAGAACCACCATGTTCTACTTCATCATTTTCGTGCTGGTGATCATCATGATCCTTACCTCCAATATGATGAACGGAAGACTGGGGAGAGCGCTGAACGCCATGAGAGGCAGCGAGGCCGCAGCCCAGGCCATGGGTGTCAATCTGTTGACCCATAGACTCATCGCCTTTGCGCTGGCCACCATCTTTGCCAGTGTGGCTGGAGTGCTGTATGTGCACTTCGTGAAGTTCTCCTATCCATCCACCTGGAGCCTGGCCATGTCGCTGAACTTCCTGGCCATCATCATCATCGGTGGACTGAGATCCATTTACGGAACGGTCCTGGGCGCATTCATTGTATACGCCGTACCGGACATGTTCCTGAAGCAGATTCCGTTTTTCGAAGATCTGTCTTACGTGCTGAACGGAGTGCTGATCATTCTGGTCATCATCTTCTATCCCAATGGACTCATCAGTATCGGTTACGACATCAGAAAACTCTTCAGAAAGCTGACGAAAGGAGGGGCAAAGAATGAGTAAAATGGAAAATCATGTACTTACAGTGGATGGATTGTCCATCGCATTCGGCGGCCTCAAGGCGGTAGATGATCTCTCCTTTGATATCAAAGACAAGGAAATATACGGACTCATCGGTCCCAACGGAGCAGGAAAAACCACGGTGTTCAATTGCATCACCCAGTTCTATAAGCCCGACAAGGGAGATCTCAGATTTAAGGGGCATGGCGATCAGATCGTGGATCTGACGACAAAGCCTGTACATGACATCATCCGCCAGGGACTTGTAAGAACCTTCCAGAATGTGGAGCTCATCAGAGAGCTGAGTATCATCGATAACGTGCTCATCGGGGGCCATATAGATTTTGAAGCCAATACCCTGTCTCAGGCGCTGAAGCTGCCTAAGGCGAGAAAAGAGGAAAAGAAGTACCGGGAAGAAGCCGAGAAGATTCTGGAGGATCTGGGTATTCTGGACCGAAAAGACATGCTTGTAGGCGGACAGCCTTACGGAATCCTGAAGAAGGTGGAATTTGCCCGAACACTCATGACAAGACCGAAGCTCATCATTCTCGATGAACCTGCTGCAGGGCTCAACGACAGTGAGACCATCGATCTGGCCAGACTCATCAAAAGGATCAGAGACCAGTATGACTGCTCGATTCTATTGGTGGAACATGACATGAGACTGGTCATGGATGTCTGTGACCGGATCTGCGCCATCAACTTCGGAAAACTCCTGGCCATTGGCACACCAAAGGAAATCCAGGCAAATAAGGCTGTTCAGGCGGCATATCTAGGAGTGGAGTAATATGAGCGAGAAGAAAATAGCACTGGAAATAAAGAATCTCAAAGTAAGCTACGGCGCCATCCAGGCGCTGAAGGGCATCGACCTGACGATCTATGAAGGCGATGTGGTGGCGATCCTTGGTGCCAATGGTGCGGGGAAGACCACAACCTTAAAGAAGATCAGCGGCATCATCGACGGAGAAGATGGATTCATCAAGCTCTACGGGCAGGACATCACGAAGATGGAACCGGAAAAGATCGCACGGCTTGGCATCTCCATGTCACCAGAAGGAAGAGCCGTATTCAAGGACCTGACAGTGGAGGAGAACCTCAAGGCAGGAGCTTTCACCATGAAGGATAAGGAGAAGATCAGAAAGAACTTCGAAAGAGTCTACCGGTACTTCCCGGTCCTTGAGGAAAGAAAGAATCAGGTCTCCTCAACCCTTTCCGGTGGAGAGCAGCAGATGCTGGCCATCGGAAGAGCCCTCATGAGCAGCCCCAAGGTGCTGCTTCTGGATGAACCTTCCCTGGGACTTGCTCCTCTGATCGTTCAGGACATCATGAAGATCGTCAAGGAGATCAAGGAAGAAGGAACAACGGTGGTCATCGTGGAGCAGAACGCCGCGCAGACACTGAAAATCGCAGATTACGGATATGTCATAGAACTGGGTAAAGTAAGCACCCATGGTAAGGCATCCGTTCTGGCAGATGATCCTAAACTTGTGGAGGCTTACCTCGGCAAGCACTAGCATTCCTATTTAATGCACGTAAGGTGCTTAAATAATATACACCACACAACATACCAACCCATTATTTTGAAGATGACAATGGATACCATTGTTAATTTTAAGGAGGAAATATCAATGAAAAAGATCGTTTCTATGTTAGCATCTCTTGCACTCGTTGCATCCCTTGCCGCATGCGGTGAAAAGACAGAAACACCAGCCGAGACTCCAGGAGAGACTCCTGCAGAGACTCCTGAAGAAACCCCAGAAGAAGAAGAGGAACCAGCACAGGGTGTCACAGACACATCTATCCTTGTTGGAAACTCTGCTGCCACATCCGGTGCTTATGCACCAGTAGGTGTACCTTTCAACGCAGGGATCGAAGCATACTTTGCCATGATCAATGATGCTGGCGGTGTAGACGGAAGAATGATTGAATTCACCCATATCGATGATGAGTTCGATCCAGTAAAGGGTAAGGCAGCACTTTCCACACTGGTGGAAGATGAGGAAATCTTTGCACTGGTTGGACACTTTGGTACACCCGTTGTTGGTGCCACCATCGAAGACGTGAAGGAATACGGAATTCCTGCAGTTTATTTCGCAACAGGTATTGGTCAGCTTTACAATGACAAAGCTGAAGGAAAAGACAGAGGCATCTTCCCTGTACAGCCAATCTATCAGACCGAAGGTCAGATCATGGTTGCCCGTGCAGTAGGTGACTTTGAAGCGAAGAAGATCGGTGTCATCTATACCAATGACGATGCCGGTAAGGACCTATACTCCGGCGTGGAAGCCAAGGCAAAAGAGCTTGGTGTTGAAGTTGTAGCTGAGCAGGTTGCTGCTGGTGCAACAGACGTGTCTTCCGCTGTCACATCCATCAAGAATGCTGAAGTGGACTTCATCATCGGAGCTGCCATTCAGGCGACAATCCCTACCATCGTGAAGGAACTTGCTGCACAGAACGTGAACAAGGATGTCATCACAACCTACGTGAACGTTTCTCCAGTAATCTCTGAAGCAGTAGTGAACGAAATCGACGGAAAATTCGACGTATACGGACTTGGCTGGGTAGACCTGGTTGAAAATGCGGACTCACTGGCTGCATTTGCTGAATGGGCTCCAGACTATGCGACAAACGTATATGCCATGACTGGCTGGATCGCAGGACACTTCTTCACAGAAGGTCTGAAGAGAGTAGAAGGAACCGTAACATGGGATAAATTCATGGACGCTATGGAAAGCGAACCCATCAAGAACCCATTTGGTGGAACCATCGACTATGCAGACGGCCTAAGAGCAGGTACTCAGGAAATGAACCTGGCCAAGGTTGCCATGGTTGAAGGTGCTCCTGGCTGGGAGCCTGTGGACGGACTGCAGTCCATGGATTCACTTCTAGGAAACTAGTATAATCATAAATGAATAGAAAGACCGATCAATGCCGTGGGACACACGGAAGAATCTGATTTGTTTCAGAGGAGGCGACCCACCGTGAATCGGTGGGGTGTGTCAGCACACCATTTACTGGTCTTGGATAGGGGCAGGCGAAGTACCTGCCCTTATTTTTAAAAAGAACCCTGATAGGAGGAAATGTTTTATGTCGTATAAAGATAAAGTCATAACCCTGGAACAGGCACTGGATATGATAAGGCCTGACATGAATGTTGTAACAGGACTTGGTGCAGGAGAAGCGCAGCTCATCATGAACAACATCCATACCATTGCAGATCGAGTGAAGAATGTGACCATAACCAACTGTCTCTCCATGGCCCATGGTGATTTTCTCGGTGAGGAATATGTGGACAGCTTCAATATCGATGGCTGGTTTTTTTCACCCCCACTCAGAAGAGCTTTCAAGAATGGCAATATCTCCTTTATTCCCAATCATCTGCACCTGGCCGGATGGAAGAGACTTGACCATGTGAAGCCGGATATTTTCGTGGGTACCGCTTCCATGCCTGATAAGCATGGATTCATCTCCCTTTCCACATCCAATACCTATGAATCCCAGATGATTGAAACTGCGGATGTTGTTATTCTTGAGATCAATCCTAATTATCCGAGAACCTTCGGAGATGTGGAGATCCATTATTCCGAAATCGACTATTTCATCGAAGCGGATTATCCGGTTCCGACCCTTCCGGATGTGGAGCCCAATGAGAAGGACAAGAAGATCGGAGCCCTCATTGCGGATCTCATAAACGATGGAGACACGCTGCAGCTTGGTATTGGCGGTATTCCCAATGCCGTTGCCTACGCGCTGAAAGACAAGAAGGATCTGGGCATCCACACGGAAATGATGACCTCCGGCATGGTGGAGCTCATTGAAGCCGGCGCAGTCACAGGAAAGAAGAAGACCCTTCATAAGGGAAAACATGTGGCGACCTTTGCCCTGGGAAACAAGAAGCTCTATGATTTCATAGACAACAATCCTTCCGTGATGATCCTCAACGGGAAGTATGTCAATGACCCTGCGGTCATCGGACTTAACGACAACATGGTGTCCATCAATACGGCGCTGGAAGTGGATCTTTCCGGTCAGGTATGCTCCGAGTCCATCGGTCCTGTCCAGTTCTCCGGAACAGGTGGCCAGGCGGATACCGCTGTCGGTGCACAGAATGCAAAGAACGGAAGAAGCTTCATCGCCCTTTATTCCACAGCCATGGTGAGAAATCCGGAGACCGGTGAAAAGGAAGAGAAGTCCAAGATCGTGCCTCTTCTGAAGCGAGGAGCTATTGTGACCCTCTCCAGAAATGATGTGGACATGGTGGTCACAGAGTACGGCGTGGCCCATCTGAGAGGAACCAACGTAAGAGAAAGAATCGAAAGACTCGTTGCCATCGCGCATCCTGATTTCAGAGAGGAAATCATGAAGGAAGCCCATGAACTCGGTCTGATTTTCGACAGGTAAGGAGGCAGTATGGCTTATTTCAGCGTAAAAGGAAAAAAGGTCTACTATGAGACCCACGGCGAAGGAAAGCCGCTGATTCTACTTAATGGCATCATGATGTCCACAAAAAGCTGGACCATCTTCAAGGAAGCATTCAGTCATCAGAACAGACTGATTCTCGTGGATTTTCTGGACCAGGGACAGTCGGACAAGGTGTCTGAGCCCTATACCCAGGACCTCCAGGTGGAAGTCCTGAAAGGGCTCATTGAAGAGCTCGGCTATGAGAAAGTGAATCTTCTTGGCATCTCCTACGGCGGAGAAGTGGCCCTTCAGTTCATTGTGAAGTATGAGCATCTGGTGGACAGGCTGGTGCTGTTTAACACCACCTATCGCACCAGTCCCTGGCTGAAGGACATTGGTGATGCCTGGAACCTTTCCAGGGACAATGCCATGGATTACTACCTGACCACCATTCCCGTCATCTATTCCCCCTCGTTCTACAACCGGAACAGAGCCTGGATGGAGGCAAGGAAGAAACTGCTCACGGATACGGTCTTCAGTGACAAGGACTTCATGGACTCCATGGTGAGGCTCACCGTCAGTGCGGAAAACCATGATGTGAGGGAAGAACTGAAAGGCATCAGAACCAAGACCCTGATTGTCAGCAGCGAGCATGACTTCGTGACGCCGAAGGAAGAGCAAGAGGAGCTGCACAGGCTCCTTGAGCATTCAGATTATGTGCTGCTGCCCGATACCGGACACGGGTCCATGTATGAGCAGCCCGCCCTGTTCACGGCGCTGACGCTGGGGTATGTCAATGCTAAAGATCTCTCCATGAGCGTACTTTAGCGGATAGGAATTGGCACTGTTTCATATTTCTGTTTTATGTGGTAGAATTTTAACTGATGTAAAACAAAAGTCCAGTCCGCATGATCATAGAGAAGGACTGGCGGTTAGGAGAAACACTTGGAAGAGTTTGTAAATTTACCGAAAACCAAAAGAGGACAGAAAACTTTAGACAATATCGTACGCGCTGCGGAAAATCTGTTTTATGAGAAGGGCTATCATCCCACCTCCATCATTGACATCACCAATGAGGCGGATATCGCCCTGGGCACTTTCTATATCTATTTCAAGGACAAGTACAGCTTATACAAGTATCTTCTTTTAAGCTACAGCCATGAAATCAGAAAGGCCATCGCGGTGGACATCAAACCGTCTCACACCAGATTCGAAGCGGAAAAGATCGGTCTCAAAGCATTTCTTCATTTCATTCGGAAAAACAAACATGTCTACAACATCATCTGGGAATCACTGTATATAGACAAGACACTGTTTGTGGATTACTATGAAAGCTTCGCCGACAGATATGCCCAGTCCCTGAAGAAAGCCCAGGGTGTGGGAGAAGTGGTCAATGTGGACCCTGTGATCCTCAGTTATCTTCTGATGGGGGTATCGAACTTCATCGGTCTCAAGTATGTCATGTTTGACGAGGACAATGAAGAAGAGTTTGATACGGTAGTGGATAAAGTCATGGAGATTCTTAGAGCGGGCATGTTCCTTCAGACGAAATAGCAGCTCAGAATCTTATTCAGAAAAAAACAGAACCCGGAAAATCATCCATCTGGATGGCTTTCCGGGTTTTAAAGTTGATCAGGGGTTCTTCCGCTTCTGTTACTTCAGCAGATACAGAATGAGAAGATGCAGGGGATAGGCGGTGTAGAATCCGTATTTCAGAAGGATGTTTCTGGGGCCTGGTTTTCCGTTGTAGGCTGCAATGAATGGAACCGCAAGAACGCTGTAGTACTGAAGACCTCCGGAAAGAAG
>Ga0194137_10001817_pt1 | contig 12847 bp, 13 predicted proteins | sample TARM_MetaG_T3_14_FD_134025 | JGI IMG/M metagenome (GOLD analysis project Ga0194137, IMG submission 134025) | Freshwater microbial communities from Pennsylvania, USA, analyzing microbe dynamics in response to fracking - TARM_MetaG_T3_14 (version 2) | ecosystem: Environmental > Aquatic >... | reverse complement strand
CGGGTGGGGTGTACATGAATATAATCAGAGGGTTGAATATCATACATACTTGGACCTTCAGTTTCAAAGGCAGTTCTATGAACTAATTGGTCATGTTGAAAATGCACAGGTTGATTTAGCTAAGGCTATGGTTGCAGGGGCATCAAATGATACAGCTAAATATTTAAATGGTACAGTATACCAAAGTTATATGGCCCAGGAGAAGTTATCACAGTTACCCTTTGATCATGCGCCGATTAGGAGAATAGAAAAGTTTTTAAGTCAGCTAGGGGACTACTCTACTGCAATGGTAAATAAAAGTTTAGATGGGGTTGTTTTGGGCAAGGATGAAATGGAAACTTTATCGGAGTTGCATAGTTATGCGAATCTTTTATCCCAGGAGCTAATTGTACTCCAACAACAGATTGTAAAAGAAGGAGTTAATTTTGGGGATCTAAGAAGGGAAGGTAATAGAGATTTACAGGCCTTAAATAAAAGAATGGAAAGCTTTAATTTAATAAATATTGAAGAAAGAATGCTAGAGTATCCTGAGCTAATATATGATGGACCATTTTCTGAGCATATGACTGACAGAAAGTCTAGATTAAAGGGTAAAGAGGTAGATCAAAATACTGCAATACAGATTTTAAGAGATATGATAGATGAGGATTTAACTGATATAGAAGTAGTTGGTAATGTTGAAAATACAACATTGGATGGCTACTATATCAGAGCTCAAAAACCAGCGGATGGAAATCGTGATAATATTTCTGCAGTGGTAACTAGACAGGGTGGAAAAGTATTATGGTACTTAAATCCAAGGGTTATAAACGAGAGTCGTTTAGATAGGGAAGAGGCAGTAGAGATAGCAGAGGATTTTCTAGAGGACTCTGGCTATGAAGATATGACTGCCACATATGTTATGGCATATGAGGGACAAATCTTAATAAACTTTGCATATAAACAAGATGATGTAATAGTTTATCCAGATTTAATTAAAGTTAAAGTAGCCTTAGATAATGGGGAAATCATAGGATTTGAATCCCATGGGTATTTAATGAGTCACCATACAAGGGATATTTCTAAGCCGACCTTAACAGAGGATGATGCTAGAGAAAGGTTATCTAGTGGTGTAGAGGTTGAACATGCTAGATTATCGATTATACCTACAGCAGGGGAAAAAGAGGTACTTTGTTACGAATTTAGAGTTACACTCGGTGCAGACAGATTCCTTATATATATTGATGCAATGACAGGACACGAAGTAAAAATACTTTTAATGGTTGAGCAAGAGGATGGTACTTTAGTTATTTAGATTTAATAACAACCTATTTGATGAAAATCAAAAGATAAATAAAGATCTACTCTTATGGAGTAGATTTTTATTTTAAATATATTTTAAAATAACATAATAGAAACTTGATTTGAGCTTTCGGTTTATGTAAAATATAAAGAAACACTTTTGAAGGGAACTGAGGTATATGAGATTTGTTACTTATTTAAATAATGGGGTTGAAAAGATAGGTGTTTTAAGTAATAAGGATGACGTAATTATTAATTTAAATGAGCTGTTAGGTTCTAATACATTTTCTACTATGTTAGAGTTTATTAATCAATGTAATGAGGGTTATATACATACTATTAAGGAAGTTCTTGATAATTACGAAGGAAAGGTAGATTTTATCCACATGGATGATGTTAAATTATGTGCACCTATACCAATACCCTTGAGGAGTGTTATATGTCTGGGACTTAATTATCACGCCCATGTAATAGAGTTGAAGGATACCTTCGGAAACGATCGAAAAGTGCCCGACTATCCGGTATACTTTAGTAAAATGGCCAATCGTATTATCGGAGTAAATGATTACATAAATAGTCACCCGGAAGTTACTGACGAAGTAGATTATGAAGTGGAACTAGCTGTAATTATAGGAAAAGAAGGTACAAACATTGAGAAGGATAAGGTCGAGGAATACATTTTTGGTTATTCAATCCTTAATGATATAACTGCGAGGGATTTACAAAAAAAACATACTCAATGGACTAGAGGTAAAGGATTAGATACATTTACAGCTATGGGGCCGGCAATAGTTCATAGAAGCCAACTTCCATTTCCATTGGAATTAGACCTACATTCTAAGGTTAATGGTGAACTAAGACAAAACTCTAATACAAGGCTTCTAATGTTTGACATACCCTATATTATAAGTGACTTATCTAAGGGTATTACTTTAAAGCCTGGAGATATCATTGCAACGGGTACACCTGCAGGTGTGGGAAAGGGCTTCAATCCTCCTAAATTGTTAAAAATTGGTGATACTGTTGAGTGCCATATAGACAAGATAGGGACACTGATAAATACTGTAAAATAAGTACGACTACAATACAAGAATTAATTAAAATACAAGTTAATCAAGCAGGAAATATATATAAAGTAAAAAATCTTTCGGTTTGGAAGGTTTTTTTACTTTTATTAGATAAAGTTGTTACCAAATTGTTGTTGGAGAATAAGAATAAAGAAAGGGTTTTTTTAGTGAGGAGGAGTAACCTTGAGTTTTGTTGAAAAACTGTCAAACGCGGTTTCGGAGTCCGTAAAAACAATTTCAGATAAGTCGTCAAATATGGTTGAAATAAGCAAAATGAATTTGAGTATAAGGAAAAGAGAAAAGGAAATAGAAAGTTTGTTAATTGAAATAGGTGAGTATGTGTATAATCAGATGAAAAGCAAAAATACAGTGACCTCAGACGAGTTACGGGTGTTAGTAAAGAGAATTGATTTTCTTCAGCAGGATGTGGAGACCTTAGAGAAAATGGTGTTTAAATTACAGGATATGAGGGTTTGTGAATACTGCAAAGAGGTATTTGAGGATAATGTTGCCTATTGCCCCTTGTGTGGTAAATATATTAGAAGCTAGAAAAAGAAAAAATATTTAGAAAAAAGTTATACCTGTGAGAATTGTCACATACGTAGCTTCAATTTTAAAGTAAAATAAACTTAAGATAAATGAAAAGGAGAGTGCTTATAATGGCAATTAGAAAAATAATTCAAATAGATGAAAATAAATGTGACGGATGTGGACTATGTGTACCAGGATGTGAAGAGGGAGCAATAAAAATTATAGATGGTAAGGCTAAGTTAGTAAGTGATGTATATTGCGATGGTTTAGGGGCTTGTTTAGGACATTGTCCACAGGATGCTCTAAAGATAGTAGAAAGAGAAGCTGATGAATTTGATATAGTAGCAGTAGAAAAGTTTCTATCTAAGGAAGGAAAGACTTTAAAACCGCATAATGATAATCATATTCCTCAAGTACCACATGTACCACACAATCATGGACATGGTGGTTGTCCTGGAAGCAGAATGATGAACTTTAATACGGATGAACCAAAGGATACAGGAAAGGTTACTGTAAGTTCAGAGGATATCGAAGTGAATATTAAACCACAACTTAGACAATGGCCTGTACAATTAAATCTTGTTCCTGTAAATGCACCATATTTTGAAAATGCAGACCTCTTAGTTACAGCAGATTGCGTACCATTTGCTTACCCAAATTATCATATTGATTTATTGAAAGGAAAGGCACTAGCTATTGGATGCCCTAAGCTGGATGATGTAGATCACTACGTTGATAAACTAACGCAAATAATTAAAAACAACAATTTAAAATCTATTACTGTAGCCTATATGGAAGTCCCATGTTGTACTGGTATAGTAATGGCTGTAGATAGAGCAGTAAGTAATGCTAATTCAAATGTGAAAGTTAACAAGGTTAAGATTGGCATAAAAGGACAAAGAATAGGATAGTATTATAATAAACCCTTAATTTTATATTAAGGGTTTATTTGTGGATAAAAATCACTTTCGATGGTATAATTTAGTTGATATTTGTGTATTTATATTAATACTAAAGAAGTAGGTGAGTAAATATGGTGAATACTTGCAATGAATCTCCGATAGGAGTCTTTGACTCTGGCCTTGGGGGAATAAGCGTTTTAGCTGCATTAATATCAAATTTGCCAGAGGAAAAGTATGTCTATTTCGGCGATTCACATAATGCCCCATACGGAGTCAGGGAAACTGAAGCAGTTAAGGAGTTAACCTTTAATGTAGTGAATTATTTAATGAAGTATAATATAAAAGCATTAGTTGTAGCCTGTAATACTGCAACAAGTGCTGCAGTAACTGAGTTAAGAAACACTTATGATATTCCAATTATTGGTATGGAGCCTGCTTTAAAGCCAGCCATTGAAAAATATAAATCTAAGGATATTATTGTTATGGCCACCCCTGTTACCCTTCGTGAAAAAAAGTTTAACAATTTAATACAGCAGTTTAATAGGCCAGAGAACATCATTAAACTTCCTTGCCCCGGTTTAGTTGAACTAATAGAGGTAAGTGGGGGAGAGAGCCAAGAAATTATTTCTTACTTAGAAAGTCTATTTGCTCCTTTTGATTTAGCCAAGGTAGGATCAATTGTTTTAGGCTGTACTCATTATATTTTTATTAGGGATACTTTAAAGAAAATTATTGGTAATGAGATAGAATTAATAGATGGAAATAGAGGTACAACTAATAGATTACATAGACTTTTAGAAGAGAAGGATTGTAGAAATTGCAATGGGAATGAAACTGAGGTAAGGATAATAAACTCCAGCCAGGACCCAAGAATGCTTGCTTTAAGTATAGAATTATTAGAAAAACAGCTAATGATTCTGAATTGGAAAGGCTCTTTGAAATATGTCTAAAAAAATACCGGGAGAGGGGATATTGTAGCAGGAACAATAACATACTATTACTGAATATAATTTAGGAGGTGTTGTTATGATTCATGCTGAAGCAACTCTATATCCGCATAAATCCCAAAACGCGGGGCAGATTATAAACCAATCCTTAGATTCATTAAGACAAGAAAAGGTTGAATATGTAGTTGGACCTATGGCTACTCATATGCATGGTAGCGAGGCAGATGTTTGGCATAGTTTAAAAAAATTGTTTGATGAAGCTAAAAATTCAGGTGGAGAAGTAAGTATGGTGGTTACTATTACAAACTCCCCGGATTAGTGATTACAAGGATGTCTACAGAGATTGTAGGCATCCTTAATTTTTTTTATTTTTCGATGTTAAGAATATGGGAGAAATATGATGTAAGGAGAAGTATTACGGAATAAAGTTTTGCTTTTTGTGCCAAAAGTCTCATTGAAAAACAGTAAGGTTTTAGTGTATTATATACAATATATAGTATGAAAATAATAACTCGAACACAATAGGGGGATTTTTATGGGAATTACAAAGGTACAGAAAAGAAATGGTGAAATTGTAGAGTTTAATTCGACAAAAATAAAAGATGCTATCTTTGCTGCGGCTAAATCTGTTGGTGGAACAGATGAAATGAGAGCTATTAAACTATCTAAAATAGTTATTGATATCATCGGTGAGAGCTATAGTGCAAGTATTCCATCAGTAGAGGATATACAAGATATAGTAGAGAAGGTTTTAATAGAGGAAGGTCATGCTAAGACAGCTAAGGCATATATCATTTATAGACAAAAGCATGAGGATATAAGAGAAATTAAGAACTTATTTATGGATGCTGAAAAAATGATAGAAGAGTATGTTAGCTTAGAGGATTGGCGTGTAAATGAAAATGCTAATATGGGATTTTCATTACAAGGATTGAATAATCACATTGTTGAAAGTATTACTTCAAAATACTGGCTAAATAAAATATACAGTAAGAACTTAAGGGATTCACATATTAGAGGAGACTTACATATTCATGATTTAGGGCTTTTAGCACCATATTGTTGTGGATGGGATTTAGAGGCGTTCCTTAGAAGTGGATTTAGGGGAGCGAAGGGTAAAATTGAATCAAAGCCTCCTAAGCATTTTGAGTCTGCCCTAGGACAATTAGTAAATCTGTTATACACATTACAAGGCGAATCTGCTGGAGCTCAAGCTGTGTCAAGTATCGATACATATTTAGCACCTTTTATTCATTATGATGGATTATCATATGAGCAGGTAAAAAAATCATTACAGAGATTTGTATTTAACTTAAATGTACCAACAAGAGTTGGCTTCCAAACGCCATTTACAAACGTAACATTAGATATTACTCCACACCAATTATTAAAAAACATGCCAGTTATAATCGCTGGACGTAATATGGATAAAACCTATGGTGAATTCCAACATGAGATGGACTTATTTAATATGGCCTTCTGTGAAGTAATGATGGAGGGTGACGGTGCAGGTAGGGCTTTTAGTTTCCCTATTCCTACAGTTAATATTACTCATGATTTCCCTTGGGAGTCTGATGTTGTAAATTCAGTAATGGAGATGACAAGAAAATTCGGAACTCCATACTTTGCTAACTTCCTAAATTCCGATTTATCACCGGAGGATATAAGAAGTATGTGCTGTAGATTACGTCTTGATAATAGAGAATTACGTAAAAGAGGTGGAGGGTTATTTGGAGCAAACCCACTGACAGGTTCTATTAATGTTGTAACTTTAAATATGGCTAGAATTGGTTATTCAGCTAATTCAGTTGAGGACTTTAAAAAACGAGTTAGAGAGCTTATGGAACTATCTAAGGAAATATGTGAAGCAAAAAGAGAAGTATTAGAAAGATATATGGATGTTGGATTATATCCATACTCCCGTTACTATTTACAACAAGTTAAGGATGCTACTGGGGAATACTTTAAAAATCATTTCTCAACAATCGGTTTAAATGGTATGAATGAGGCATGTCTTAACCTATTAGGAAAAGATATTACTACAGAAGAGGGAAATGAATTTGCTGTAGAAATTATGGAATTTATGAATAGAGTAATGCAAATTTTCCAAGAGGAAACAGGAAGCCTATGGAACTTAGAGGCATCCCCAGCAGAGGGAACTGCATATAGATTTGCTAGGTTAGACAAGAAAATGTATCCAAAAATAATTACTCAAGGAACAGATGAGCCTTATTACACAAATTCAACCCAATTACCTGTTGGTCATACTGAGGATATTTTTGAAGCTATTACGCTACAAGAAAACCTTCAAACCTTATATACAGGAGGGACTGTATTCCATGGATTTATAGGTGAGGAGATTGATAGTGTTGAGACGTGTAAAACTCTAATAAAAAATGTAATGAAGAATAGTAAAATTCCTTATGTTACAATTACACCAACGTTCTCAATATGTATAGATCACGGATACATCAAGGGTGAAGAATTTGAGTGTCCTACATGTGGAAAAGAAACAGAAGTTTGGACTCGTGTTGTAGGATTCCATAGACCAGTTCAATCATGGAATAGAGGTAAAAGAGAGGAATTCAAAGATAGAAAAGAGTTTTCAGCTCAAGCGAGTTTAAGTCATCTTGAAAGTTTAGAAAACCAAGAGGAATCAGTTATATAGTAAGGTGTGATTAAATGAACATTATAGGGCAACAAAAATCATCCTTTATCGATTATCCAAATAATATATGTACTGTATACTTTACAGGCGGTTGTAATTTTAAATGCCCATATTGTCACAACAAGGATATGGTCGATAATAAGGGTACTAAAATAACCGAGGAAGACATATTTAACTTTCTAAACAAAAGAAGAAAATTTATTGATGCCGTTTGTATATCCGGTGGGGAGCCTACCCTTCAAAAAAATCTCTATTCATTTATATCTAGGTTAAAAAAAGAGGGATTTCTAGTAAAACTTGATACTAATGGTTATAGGCCGGATGTGCTAAAATCATTGATCGATGACGGTATGCTCGATTATATAGCTATGGATATTAAGGGCCCCCTAGAGGTGTATGATAAAATAACAGGCATCAACAATATTGACTTAAGTTTAATTGAAGAAAGTATAAGGCTTATTAGAAACTCAAATGTTGAATATGAGTTTAGAACTACCGTATGTAAGGAGCTCTTAACTAAGGATGACATTGTTAAAGTTGGTAATATGCTTAAGGGAAGTAAAAAGTATTTTATTCAAAACTTTAAAGACGGAGAAAATGTTTTATGCGGTAAAGACAAACTAACTGCCTTTAGTACAGATGAACTTTTAGAAATCGAAAAAATAATAGGTGAATGGTTCGAAACGTTTAATATAAGAAAATAGAATATATGTGCTAAAAAAACTCCTGTAAATTGATTTAATATCAGTTTTACAGGAGTTTTTCTGGTTTATTATATGGGATCTTCGGGTAAATATGTTAAGCAAATAATATTTACGTAATGGAGGTTTCTAAATGACAGAAAGTATAAAAATCAAACTTGGTATTTTACTTAAATTAGGAGGAATTATGTGGAACAATGTCGAAATATGTATAAAAATGTAGAAAAATATATTCAAATAACTTAGGGGGTTTTATAAAATGACAAAAAGCATAAAAATTAAACTTGTTATTTATTTTAGTACATTAGTACTCCTAACTACATCAGTAGTCAGCTTCCTGGGTTACAGCCAAGGGCTAAAGGGCATGGAGGACTTACAATCAGATTTATTAACAAGTAAATTAAAGGGCGATATATCAGCTGCAACTGTTTATGTAGAGCACTATTATGGGAACATTAGATACGAGAACAATAATTTAATAGATCAGAAGGGAGAAAATATTGAGGGTAGAAATGAAGTTGTCGATAAAATAAAAGAGGATATTGGTAACGTTGCAACAATATTTGTTAAAAGTGGAGACGACTTTAAAAGAATATCTACAAATATTATGGATGAAGATGGGGAACGGGTAGTTGGTACATATTTAGGAAAAGAGAGCCCCGCATATAACAGTTTATTGGAAGGTAAGGAGTATTTAGGAAAGGCAACGATATTGGGCAACAATTATGAAACAGCATATAGGCCAATAGTTGATGAAACAGGCAGTACAATAGGTGTATTATTTATAGGTGTATCTGAGGGAGTATCAAGCGCTCTTATAAAAGGCCATGTATCAAAGCTAGGAAGTAGTTTACTTATAATAACTGCAATAGGACTTTTATTTGCTGTAATTATCATTTATATTGTAGCCAAGGGGATTGTAAATCCGATTACAGATTTAGCCTCCGTGATTGAAAGAATCTCCAATTACAATTTAGTCGTAGATACAAACAAGACTGAAAAGTATATAAATAAAAAAGATGAGATCGGGGTTATAGCAAGGGCTATTAATGCGATGGAGGGAAGTCTAATAGAGCTAGTTAGAAATATAACAGATTCTTCACAGCAGCTAGCTGCATCTTCGGAGGAATTGACGGCCACGAGTCAACAATCTGCCACAACTGCTGAAGAGATATCGAAGGCAATTGAGGAAATAGCTATGGGGGCTACACATCAAGCCCATGAGGCAGAAAAGGGTTCTACAAAAACCGATGAGTTAAGTAAATTAATAGAAGATAACCTAGAGGGAATGAAGCATATTGACATTGCCCTTAATCAATTAAAGAATCTGAAGGATGAGGGTTTAGCATTAATAAGTAATTTAAGTATAAAAACAAGTGATAGCAATGATTCTATACAAGTCATATCTAAAAAAATAGAAGAGACTAATAATAGTGCTCAGGGAATAGGGGAAGCAAGTAAAATAATTAAAAACATATCTGAGCAAACGAACCTTTTGGCGCTAAATGCTGCTATAGAAGCAGCTAGGGCAGGTGAGGCTGGCAAAGGATTTGCAGTGGTAGCCGGGGAGATAAAAAATCTAGCAGAACAATCAAGTAGATCCGTAGAAGAGATAGATAAATTATTAGTGAAATTACAGAAGAATTCACTTAACGTTGTTGAAGTAATGAACAATGTAGTAAAAGTAATCAGTGAGCAGTTTGAAAGCGTTGAAATGACAGACAATAAATTCAATGGTATAGCTAAACAGATTGACGAGGTTGAGAATGTACTAAGCAAGACTATTGCTTCTGTTGAAACTATGGATGATATGAAAAATGAACTTGAAGGGGTCATGGCGAATCTAGCAGCCCTAGCACAAGAAAATGCATCTGGTACTCAGGAGGCAGCAGCATCTATTGTAGAACAATCGTCATCTATAGAGGAGATATCTTATGCAAGCGAAGCACTTGCTAAGTTGGCTGAAGAAATGTTAGAGGATATTAGAAGGTTTAAATATTAATAAAATATGTAGATATTATATTTTTTAAGCTGATTGTATTATTTTAGTTTCTATCATACAATTTATATAACGTTTAAAGGTACATTAAAAAATAATATAAACCGAGGGGGAGTTATCCATGCAATTTATTATTACAGGCTATGATGGCAAGGATGAAAATGCACTGGAAAGAAGATTAGCAGTGAGGGAAGAACATTTAAAGCTTGCAGAACAATTATTAGCTGAAAAGAAGATTTTATTTGGTGGTGCATTATTAGATGAAAATGAAGCAATGATAGGTTCTTGTGTTATTGTAGATTTTGAATCAAGAGAAGCCTTGGATGAATATTTAAAAATCGAACCTTACATAATAGGCAATGTATGGCAGAAATTAGAGGTAAAACCTTACAAAGTTGCTCCGTTATTTATGCAATTATTTAAGTAGTGAAATTAGTATAACAATAATCAAGAGTTAAATTAAGAAAAGCTGGTATCCGCCATAGAGGATTCAGCTTTTTTGCTATGCAAATTAATGATTATTTACTCTCTTAGTCAGTTTACCATATATTCTTTTTAGTTACTAGTATTTCCAATATATGAAATTTTTTTATGTGCCTTAAACCAATATTATTATTTTTAATCATCTAATATTCATAAATTTATAGGTTCTCTCATTATTTAGTATTGTTATATTTATGTATACTTCACATATAGTTTATAGAGGAGAACTTAACTATGGATTTCACTTTTACTCAAATTTATTGAAGGAGAGGTGTTTATAATTTTTGTACTAGTACTAGTATTAAATAAGGTGGAGTTTACTGAACGGATTCTAGAACGATTTCTACAAATCGGAATTTCAGGGGCCACGATTATTGATACAACAGGAATGGGTAGAACCCTTATGTACAATGATAATATTCCTATTTTTGGAGGGTTGAATAGGATTTTTCAAAATTGTCGTCCTATAAACAAAACTATTTTTTCTGTAATTAACGATAAAGATATGTTGCAAAAGGCTATCAGAGTAATTAAAGAAGAAGTGGGAGATTTAGATAAGCCAGGAGAAGGCATCCTCTTTACTTTGCCTATTGATTATGTGATGGGGTTAACCCAGAATAATAATAAATAAGACACACAGATAAAAGGAGATGGTTAAACAGTGACTATTTATAGTCAAAGCCTAGGTATTGCAATTATTTTGCTATTCGGTTACTGGGGTGGCCGATTGGCAAAAAAATTGAAGTTTCCTATGGTTGTAGGATATGTTATAGCAGGGCTTATTCTTAGTCCGTCAGTACTTAATGTAATTCCCGAGAACTTAAATAATCAGTTGGAGATAATCAAGATTCTTGGTTTAGGAATTATTGCACTATTTATTGGTAGTGAGCTGGAAGCTAAAAAATTAAAGGCCCTTGGTCGTGACATCATGTGGATAACGGTTGTGCAAGTAGCAGGCTCTTTTTTAGTTGTTTTTGTAGGTATGTATTTCGTTTTAAATTTATCATTACCGACATCATTAATGTTAGGGGCTATGTCTACAGCCACAGCTCCAGCTTCGCCTCTAGCTGTTATTAGAGAGTATAGGGCTAAGGGCCCTTTCACTAGTACTCTTTTGGGAGTTGTTGCGGTGGATGATGCAGTATGTATTGTTTTCTTTGGCGTTATTTCAGCAATCGTAGCAGTAATGCTTAAAGGTGGTACTGTGGGAATAGATAGTTTAATTGTGCCTACTTTAGAGTTAGTAGGATCTATCATTTTAGGTATTGTGACTGGTGTAATTCTTTGCCGCTTCTTAAATGTCGTTAGAGATCGTCATCAGAAAGTATTGATCCTAGTTAGTGTAACATTGTTTAACAGTGGTATAGCAAGTCTGTTACACCTTTCGCCATTATTAGTAAATATGGTTACCGGTTGTGTGATTGCCAATGTTTATCAGCGGCCTGAAGAAATTGGATTTCTTGAAGACATAGAAATACTAGTCTATGTATGCTTCTTTGTTTTGGCTGGGGCCAGTTTACACATTGATGTTTTGTTGGATAACTGGACTTGGGCAGTAGTCTACATTATTACTCGAAGTATAGGTAAGGTTGGAGGAGCATTTTTAGGAGCACGACTTTCTGGAGCTCCGGAAGTAGTTCAGAAGTACCTTGGATTTGCAATGTTTTCAAAAGCTGGTGTAACTATTGGTCTTATTATGTTAGTACAGGGGCGTTTTCCTGAAATCGCTGTGGCGATTACTGCTATAGAACTAGCCGCAATTGCAGTATTTGAATTATTCGGACCAATGGGAACAAAATTCGCTTTGATTTCTTCAGGTGAAACATATTTAAACAAAAATCTGTAAACCAATAAAAAACAACAAACAATAATTGATTTTGCAAAATAAGAATTAATTGATTTAACGTAAGAACACCTCGAATTTATTTATTTCAATTCGAGGTGTTCTTATATGCTTTAAGGAGTAGGATTTGTAATTAGAATAAGTCAAAAGTATATTTCTATACTATAAAATGAAAAACTATTTCCTTATAAGTCTATTAATTTTTAGTGGATTTTAAATTTTATGCTGATTTATATTGGTTGATTTCGGATAAGATAAATAAAGCAACTACTGTAAATTATTATAGAATAAAATAAACTAAAACGGATTGATATAGATATATATCTATACTGATTTATATAATGGCTAGTAAATTCAAAACTATATTGACACTATATAGATAGTGGTATATATTATACATAGAAGAGTATCTATATAACAAGAGG
>Ga0194137_10001816_pt1 | contig 12854 bp, 16 predicted proteins | sample TARM_MetaG_T3_14_FD_134025 | JGI IMG/M metagenome (GOLD analysis project Ga0194137, IMG submission 134025) | Freshwater microbial communities from Pennsylvania, USA, analyzing microbe dynamics in response to fracking - TARM_MetaG_T3_14 (version 2) | ecosystem: Environmental > Aquatic >... | reverse complement strand
GATAGTAATAAAGGAGGGGATCGTATGAACAAACAAATCACCGAAACCATGGCATTCAAATCGGAGGCTATCCGCAAGGAACATATCCGTACGGTTTTGAAAACTGTGTGTGAAGCTCTTGAAGAGCGCGGTTACAATGCAGTGAACCAATTGTCAGGGTATCTGATTTCGAATGATCCCGCATACATTTCAAGCCATAAAAATGCGCGGAGTATCGTTCAATCGATTGAACGTTATGAAATCATCGAAGAACTTGTCCGTAATTATCTGGATGATGAAAAATGAAGCGTAAAATTGGACTTGATTTAGGAAGAAAGACCTGTGGTATAGCTATTTCTGATCCACTGGGCATGCTTGCACGTCCACTCACAACCGTGCGATTTGCAGAAAATGACTTTGAAAGTGCACTTAATCAGGTGGTGGCTATTGTAAAGCAGGAAGCTGTTGATGATATTGTTCTTGGTTTACCACGCCATATGAATGGTGATATTGGCGAAAGTGGCCAGATGGCAATTGACTTTAAACAGTTATTGGAAGAAGCCATGCAGGTGACAGTCACCTTGTGGGATGAGCGTCTGACAACGGTCGCAGCAGAACGTATGCTTATTTCTGCGGATGTTTCGCGGAAAAAGCGCAAGCAGGTAATCGATCAGGTAGCTGCTGTCGGTATTCTGCAGAGTTATCTTGATCGACGATAAGGAGGGTTCATTATGGAATCAAATCATTTATTCGTCATTGACGAATCTGGCAACGAAATCGAAATGGAAGTCTTATTTACATTTGACAACGATGAAACAAATAAGAAATATGTCTTATATTTTGATCCCAACGATGAATCAGGTGAAGTATTTGCATCAATTTATGATGATGAGGGCAATTTGACACCAGTTGAAAGTGAAGAAGAATGGGCTATGGTCGAAGAAGTATTTGGTGCCTTTGTAAGCGACGTTAACGACGAAGAAGACAATGAAGAAACTGTTCACTAAACTTATTGCTTTTGTATTGCTTATCGGAATCCTAGGCACTGCTGGTTTGATTGTTGGTTATCAGCAACTTCAAAAGCCAGTTTCAGATACGAGTGAAACCTATGTGTTTACGGTAAGCAGTGGCTCAACTGTCAAATCAGTTGCATCCCAATTAAAAGGAGAGGGTCTAGTCCGCTCTTCTTTTGTTGTGGAAGTAGTTGCACGACTGCAATCACTTCAGGATATTAAAGCCGGAAATTTTATTATTGATTCCTCGTGGGATGTTAAAGAGATTCTCACAGTGATCAATGATGCCACGAAAACCATCAGTAATGAAGTTTCCATTACGTTTATTGAAGGTAGCTGGGCAAAGGATTTTGCTTTAAAACTTTCAAATATGACATCGGTTAGTGAAGAAGAATTATTGACGCTTTGGAACAACGAAGATTATGTTCGATCACTGATTGAATCCTATGAATTCTTGACGGAAGAAATTTTTCATCCAGCCGCTAAAGTACTGCTCGAGGGGTATCTATTCCCTGAAACGTACAATTTCTTTGTGGACACCACGGCAGAAGCGGTAACCAAGCGTTTGCTTGATCAGACCAACCGAATCTATCAGCGGAATAAACAGCTATTTGATCAAAGTGATCGAAGCATTCATGAGATTTTCACCTTAGCTTCCATCGTTCAGTTTGAAGCGTCCAAAGTTGAGGATATGAAATTGGTCGCAAGTGTGTTTTATAACCGTCTTGCCATCAATATGCCCCTTCAATCCAGTGTGACCATTTGCTATGCACTTTATGAGTATGACGATTGGCGCGCCTGTGAATCTAATCCGAACATCGAGTCATTGTACAATACATACAAGTATCAGGGACTCACTCCAGGTCCAATTTTAAATCCTGGAGAGCAAGCACTGATTGCCACACTTCAGCCAGCCACAAGTGATTATCTGTTCTTTATGGCAGATGTCTATGGTGACGGAACCGTTTATTATGCACGCCCTTATGCGGCGCATCAGGCTAATGTTGATAAATATTTAAGAGGTAGATAGTATGCAAAGACCAGTTATTATAGGAATTGCCGGTGGGAGTGCTTCAGGCAAAACATCCATTGCGCGACGTTTAAAAAAAGCATTTGAAGCAACCAGTTCTGTGTATATTATCCGACAGGATGATTATTATGCGGACCAAAGTCATATGCCCTTTGAGGAAAGATTAAAAACGAATTATGATCATCCGTTTGCTTTTGACAATGATCTTTTACTATCCCATCTGGCTCAGTTATCCGAAAGGAAGACCATTGAGAAGCCTTTGTATGATTTCATCAATCATACCCGATCAGATTCAACGGAAATCGTAGCACCGAGTGATGTCATCGTGCTTGAAGGACTGTTTGTTTTAGAAGATGAGCGCATTCGAAATCAGTTGGATATTAAAATTTTCGTTGAGACACCGGCAGATGTCCGATTTATTCGCCGGTTGTTACGCGATGTCAATGACCGGGGACGTACGTTGGATTCTGTTGTCACGCAGTATCTAAGTACAGTTCGTGTTATGCATGAACAATTCATCGAACCAACCAAACGTTATGCGGATGTCATTGTTCCTGAAGGTGGTAAAAACGAAGTGGCAATCGATTTGCTCACAACAAAAATCAGTAGCATCATTGCTGAAAACATGCTATAATTGCACGCAGTAAGGAGTATGAGTATGGCACAAGAAAAAGTTTTAGTTACCCAAGAGGGTTTAAATGAGTTAATTAAAGAACAACAACACTTAATTCATGTTGTAAGAAAAGAAGTCATTGAGGATTTACAGGCTGCACGTGCGCAAGGTGACTTGTCAGAGAATGCGGACTATGATGCGGCTCGAGATCGTCAGGCACGTATTGAATCACGGATTCGTGAGCTTGAAATCATGCTTAATAACATTGAAATCATCGATGAGAAAAAGGGTGGTCAAAAAGTTATTCGGTTAGGTACAACCTTTACCATGCTTGATCATGAGACCAATAAGAAAGAGACATTTACCATCGTCGGTTCAGTTGAGGCTGATCCAATCAATGGAAAACTGTCCAATGTGACTCCGTTGGCTCAGGCGGTTATGGATCGCCGTGCCGGGGAAACTGTCACTGTCAATGTGGATGAACCATACACAGTGGAGATTCTGGAGATTAAATAACGGGGAACCGTTATTTTTTTTGTCCAAATAGTCGTAGGGATTCTTTTTAGTTTGTCAAATAAGGGTGATGAGGTGAGTGTTATGAACCGATTGTGCATCATCCTATGCTTAATTTTGTCCGGTTGTGTATATACACCATTGGATTTGATGCTTCCTGAAACGATGAGTGTTTATGTTTCTGGTGCTGTTGTCAATGATGTGCATCTTCAGTTGCCACTGTTTAGTACCATTGAGGATGTACTGCATCGCGTTGTACTTATGGAAGATGCAGATATCAGTGGGCTCAACCCAGCCACAACACTCAAACATCAAGATGTCATCCGTATTCCGTTTCTTCAAGAAACACCCTGTGTATCGATCAATTTTGCTTCAGAAAAGCAACTGGAAGAGCTTAAAGGCATTGGCCCGGCTATGGCGAAACGAATTATTGACTATCGTGATGTCCACGGTCTTTTTCCAACAGTTCAGTCATTAACTCACGTTAAAGGTATTGGTGATAAGATGCTTGCAAAAATCATTCAACAGATATGTCTATAACTCTTAAACATGCGAATGTCAAGGAACATGGAGCTATGGCAACATGTACACTTCTATGCTTTTGGTTATTCTGCTATTTTAGAGCTCACTGGATCTGTTTTTTACTATGTATACTTTTTTTTCTTTTATATAAGGTATACCATCATTACATCTATACTTTTATTTTACTTGCGATCCTCTATAGCCTTGTACTCTTCATTTCAGTAGATACGACGCATGGGTTTTGTGGTCGCGTACAGATGGTGGGTGATAGTCACGTTGTTTTGTCTAAACCCTATGCTTCATTGACGGTTTTTACCACAACTATCCTGTATCTGGATGATTTAGTTTGCGTCGACGGTGATATCCAAGCTCATCGCAAAACGCACAACTTTATCGAGGATCCCTGGACACTATTTGCCTATCAATCAGCTAGTGTTGGAACATATTCAGGTCCAATACGTCATATACAACAATCCACTTCCTTCTATGGATTATTGTATCGGAAGGTAGCTAAAAGAAATTATGTCTGGATACTTTCGATGCTTTTTTCCCAACCACTTCCAGTCAAGTCCATGTTAAGTGGATTCTTTATTCAGAGTGGTCTGCACTTAAGTTTTTTCTTTCGAACACTCAGTCGTTTATTTGGTCAGTTTATGTATCCAAAGCAGACTCGATGGGTAATGATGGGTATACTTCTTATCTTTGCTTTGTATTGGCAGTGGAATCTGGTTGTGTGTCGCTGGATACTCCAACTGTTCTTTTTGCTGATATGCTCAAAAATACGCTATCGAGCATTCTATGTTTATGCTATTTTGTTATTGTTTTTCCCCATGTCCTATCGCTCGCTAGCCTGGCTGATTCCATGCTTATTTTCAGTTGCAAATTTGTATCAGATTCGTGGCTGGCAGATTCGATACTTTCTTTTGCCTTGGCTTCAACTTGCCACAGCTTATCGGATTTCTATCATAACTTTTTTGTGTTACCCATTTTTACGCTTGCTGAGTGGGTGGATGTATCTATTTGCCTGGGTTTCAGTACTCTATCTGCCGTTAGCACCCATCTATGAACACGTTGTCCAACTCCTTCTTTCGGTTGAGGTTAAGCAAATCCTTTTTGCCGGTAAACCGACCTGGTGGATGATCCTTTTGATTTTACTGAGTGTTTTTGGACACCAGAATTTAAAGAACAAGGTACTAATTCAACTATCCTTGATCACTCTTTTAGTGTTCACTCAATGGGGGCAGCCATGGGCTACCGTTACATACTTTAATGTTGGTCAGGGGAATGCGGCCTTAATTCAGTTGCCCTTTAATCAAGGGAATTTCATGATTGATGTAGCTAGAAATCGAAATCAGGCACTGATTACAAAATCGCTTTTGGCAAAAGGAATCACCAATCTCGATGCTGTTTTTATTACTCATGATGATGCGGATCATGCGGGGGGACTACAAAGACTTTCGGAAACGATTCCTATATCAAGAATCATTGATCAAAAAGAAGATGTATGGGTAGGACCGCTACATGTTTCTTCGTTTTTAAAGCAGTATCAGGGAATCGATGCTAATGACAATAGTCTGGTACTAGGCTTTGATCTAAAAGGTTGTTCATTTCTTTTTACCGGTGATTTGTATCGAGTTGGAGAACAGGAGTTTTTAAGGCAATATTATCATCTAACCTTTGATACGATACTTCTAGGCCATCACGGTTCAAAAACCTCAAGTGACTTTCATTTTCTTGCATCGATCAAACCCAAATTGGCAGTGATATCATCTGATCCATCAATGTATGGACATCCCCACATTGAATCATTAAAAACACTCTACCAACTTCGTATACCTTCGGTCTCAACTTCAATCGTTGGTGATATCCGAGTGTTTGTTTTGGGAAAGTATCAATTGTTACTGTCATCTTCCCGACAATTTGGTATAATTAAATGCAGGTGATAAGATGAATGTTTTAATCGTTGGTAACGATCGTTTTTTATTGAAGCAACACGCAAAAAAATGGCTGGAAACTCAGGCTCCCTTTGCGAAAGATGTTGATCCGGTCGTCATGGATGGAAGTTCGACAGATTTTAAGTGGGATGAGGTGTTTGAAGAAATTTTAACCATCTCTTTTTTCAGTGACATTAAAGTCATTGAACTGATGCATCCGCCAGGATTTGCAAATACATCGACCATGAGTGAGGCTCAATTGAAACAGTGGACACATATGATTGAACAGCTTCCAAAGGAAGTCATTCTTATCGTTATGGTTGAAGCGAATAAGATTGATCAGCGTCTAAAAATCGTGAAACCACTTTTGGTTAAGGGTAAATTGATTCAGGTAAGTGGCTTATCACCCAATGAATTTAGAAAGTTTGTTCAGAGGCAGTGTGATTTACGTAACATGAGTATGGATTCTGCTACCTTTGAGCAGCTGATGTATCGTTTACCGAAACAGATGACACCATGTCTCAATGAACTGGATAAACTGGCAAATTATCCGCATAAGTTGGATCAGAAAACGATGTCACTGCTTCTTTCTGTTCCGCTTGAAGAGAATGTCTTTGAGTTATCGAAAGCGATTGTATCAAAAAATCTTAAGAAAGCGTTACATATCTACGGTGATTTGCAAACATTGAAGCATGATCCGGTAGCTCTGATTCCATCCATTGCCTGGCAGTTACGACTCATGTTTCAGGTGTTGCTTTTGCAGCGTGAACGCTTGTCGTCATTTGAAATTCGAGAGCGATTGAATGAAAATGATTTTGTCTTAAGTAAGGCAATCGAATATGCCAAGGGTAGCAGCGTTGAGCGCATCGTGGATTTACTTGAGCATTTAGCAAGTCTGGATCAGCAGATTAAAAGCGGAAAAGTAGATAAAAAGTTTGGGTTTGAGTTATTTATGATTGAAGCAACGAGGTGAAACAATGGAAGCAATACGTGAATTATATAAAGCAGGTCCTGGTCCATCCAGTTCTCATACATTGGCACCCCAACGGGCGTGCTTACTCTTTTTAGATAAACTCAAAGATCATCCGATTTCAAGAGTCGCTGTTTCTTTGTATGGATCTTTATCCCTGACAGGAAAAGGACATTATACAGATAAGGTTATTATAGATACATTTGCACCGATAGAAGCAGAGGTAAGTTTCAAGCTTACCTGGCCATATGATTTTCCCAATGGATTGACGATTTCTGCTTATGATGAGCAAGATCAGCTGATGCTCGAGTGGGTTGTGTACTCCATTGGCGGTGGAAGTATTACCATTTTAAATGAAGGGTTTGATTTTCAGAAACAGGTGTATGAAGAAAAGAATCTGCTGGAAATCATTGATGTCTGCCAAAAAAATCAGTGGACGTTCTATCAGTATGCATTTGATCGGGAACCTGATCTACCCGAATACCTTTCGTTAATTCTTAATGAAATGATGTCGGCGGTTCGACGTGGGCTGGATACGACAGGATTACTTCCGGGTCGACTTAAAATGGAACGTGTCGCCAAATCAATGTACCTCAAGGCATCTGCGATGGATGAGATTGCGGCTAAAAACCGCCTCCGGCTCCTTGCCTATGCCTATGCCAATAATGAGGAAAATGCCAGTGGTGGTCGTGTGGTTACTGCACCAACTTTGGGTGCCAGTGGAGTTCTTGCGGCTTTAATGTATCATTGTTATACCGATTTGGGGTATTCAAGACAACAGCTGATTCAAGCACTTGCGACTGCTGGTGTTATTGGAAACATCGTTAAAACCAATGCAACCATTTCAGGTGCTGTCGGTGGATGTCAGGCTGAAATCGGTGTGGCCTGTGCAATGGCTGCAGCAGCAATGGCACAGCTTGAAGGTGCGAATCTGAAAATTATCGAGTATGCGGCTGAAATTGGCATGGAACACCATCTCGGGTTAACGTGTGATCCTGTGGGTGGTTATGTGATTATTCCGTGCATTGAACGAAATGGTGCGGCAGTATTACGTGCAGTGGATGCTGCGTTTATGGCAAAGACCATCGGTTCCATCAAGGGGAATCGAGTCAATTTTGATACGGTCGTAAGAACCATGAATTATACAGGTGAAAAGATTGCTCTTGAACTTAAGGAAACCTCCTTAGGTGGTTTGGCAACAGAATGTACCTGGGAACTTCCGGAATAATAAAAAAACATCAGCTTCGAGCTGATGTTTCTTATAATGAATTGATATGTTTGCTGAAACGGGCTTTTTGACGAGAAGCATAGTTCTTATGGAAAATTCCACTGGTCACTGCTTTATCTAAAAGTGAGTTTAATAAGACATAACCTTCTGTAGCAGCGTCTTTGTCTTGAGCTTTGATCGCAGCTAGAACTTTCTTCATTTGAGTTTTCAATGCTGACTTCTCGCTTGTTGTTGCTGCAGCACGTTTTAAGTTAGTTAAAGAACGTTTCTTTTGACTCTTGATGTTTGGCATCTTGCACCTCCTTGAATATTGCTTACAAATTATAGCAGAGCAAAGTTCAAATTGCAACCAAACACTTGTCACTCTCTGCTTCAAATTTCACAAAATGTGATATAATACCGTCGGAAAGGAAGATGTTATGAAACCAAAAGTAATCTTTATGGGTACCCCAGACTTTGCAACAGCAGCACTTGAGGCTTTATTGCAACTCAATCTTGAGGTCGTCGCCGTGGTGAGCCAGCCGGATAAGCCGGTAGGGCGTCATAAACAGCTTCGAATGACTCCGGTTAAATCTCTTGCTTTAAAGCACAATATTCCAGTGTTGCAGCCTGTAAAAATCAAGGAATCTGTCGATGAAATTTTAAGTTTTCACCCGGATCTTATCATCACATGTGCCTATGGACAGATGCTTCCTCGACCACTTCTTGATGTACCTGAGTTTGGATGTATCAATATACATGCATCTTTATTGCCAAAGTATCGTGGTGGAGCACCCATTCATGCCAGTGTGATGGCAGGAGATACACAAACAGGTGTGACACTGATGAAGACTGTCATGAAAATGGATGCTGGTCCCTATTTTGCACAAGAAATGTGTCCAATTAGTATCTTTGACACAACCGAAACTGTCCATGATCGATTAATGGAAGTAGCAAAAAAGGCGATACTTACACATTTACCAGCTGTTTGGGAAAAACGTGCTGAATTTATCGAACAGGATGAATCCAAGGTAACCTATGCTTTCAATATTCAACCTAAAGACGAAGTGATACGATTTGATCAGCAGGGTGAAGCGATATACAATCAGATTCGCGGATTAAGCAGTTGGCCTGGAGCGTATATGATAGTCGATGGGAAGAAATTCAAGATTTATAAGTTGAGATATGAACCGAAAGAGCACTCATATACGAAAGTCACATTCACGAATCTGGTTGATGATGCATTTGTAATGGCCGTTCCAGGTGGTTTTTTACATTTGCTTGAAGTACAATTAGAAGGGAAGAAGCGTCAATCTGCTGCAGAGTTTTACCGTGGGATTGGGCGTACTTGGGAGAAGAAGGAGATTGATGTATGACTAAAACAAAGAAAATGATTATCACAGCCTTATTTACGGCTATGGTTTTTGTAGTGACGATGATTAGTATACCCATACCATTTGGATTTTTAAATATTGGTGATGCTTTGATTATGCTTATGGCTATTACATTGCCACTGCCTATGACGATGTTTATTGGAGGTGTTGGCAGTATGATGGCAGATTTTGCCTTGGGGTACTCCCAATATGCTCTTTTTACTTTTTTTATTAAAGGGTTAGAGGGAGCGATTGTCTACTACTTTTATCATCACACGAAAAAGTTTCGCAAAGTGTTGCCCTTTGTGGCTGCTGGAACCTGGATTGTTGTGATGTATGGATTAACAGATGTATTTTTGTTTCAAAGTTGGTATCAGCTGATTCCTTCGATGAGTTACAATGTGTTTCAGGGTGTAGGCAGTGCTATCATTGCCATGAGTTTATCTACCATGATGATTCGTCATATGAGTAAGTTATTTAAGGATTAAGGCAACTTATTCAATCTTGATTGATGTAGTATAAAAATAGCGTAGAATATGGGTGAAGACCCACAGGAGGCCTTCAAGTGATTAAAATCAAGTTTTCATCCCCAATCAAGGAGCAGATCCGACAGCGACTTAAACTGGACGATTCCATCAATTTGGACATCGTGGTTTCATCTAGCCCGCAGGATGCCGAGGCTGATGCAATCAATCTGATTGTGGATGCGCAAAAACTTGAGGATGTCGTTGTCTGGCTCGAACATTACAAACGCTTCAGTGGTATTCAGCTTCTGGGCAGAAACCCCCGGGGTGAATCATTGCTCAACCTCTTTGACATCATCCACATTGAATCCTTTGGGAATGATGTGATTGCAACCTTGAGTAAAGGTGAGTTCCATCTGAATCTTAAGCTTTATCAGCTGGAAGAAGAGCTGCAATCTGAAGGTTTTATTCGGATATCCAAATCCGTGATTATTAATACAGCACATATTGAAAGTATCTATTCAGGATTCAATGGTAAATTGGTCTTAACTATGAGTCATAAGAAGACTGTGGAAGTCAATCGCAGTTATACAAAAACATTTAAACACTATTTCAACGAAAGGAAGTGAGGTTATGAAGGAAATCATTCAGTTAGGATTGCTTATTGTCATGATTTGGATGATGACTATGATCATTCGTAGCATGCTTTGGCAAAGAAAATTGGCTACATTTAAAGGTGAGTCAGTCAGGTATCAAATTCTTAAGCCCATGCAGGCGCAGTTGTCACTCGTGCTTGTTATGATTTTTGCTTTCGCTTTAACCACATCACCAACCTTCCTTGATTTGAGTCAGACAACCAATGAGGCCACAGCGGATTGGTATCGTGCAACAGTTTCATCATTTAATCAGGACAATAAGATGAGTGGTGAAGGTGTCGTTGAAGCTTATGTTAGAGGCAATGATTACCAGAGCTCAGTATTGGTATCCGATCTTTTGGCAACAGCGACATTAGTTTATGAAGATGAAGCCTCTGCCGCAACCATCAAGCAAATCATGTCATCGTACAAGTTCGGTCAGGTAGTTGAACAAACACGAATCCAATCGATGGCTATTTACCGCTTGGTTATCGATAATGTTGAGCACACAGTCCACTTATTTGAAGATGCGGGCAGTTATTTCTTCTATGATGAGTCAGTGAATATGACAATACAACTCGAAAGTGCTAGTTAAGCACTTTTTTTTAGTTGGGTTATTTGCTATAATGTGAATGCTCTAAAGGGAGGAACCTATGAATCAAAAGTTTATTCGAAATTTTTCCATTATTGCCCATATCGATCACGGGAAGTCAACTTTGGCTGACCGTATTTTAGAAATGACGAAAACAGTCGAAAATCGGGACATGATGGCACAAATCCTCGACACTTTGGACCTCGAAAGAGAACGTGGCATTACCATTAAGTTGAATGCGGTTCAATTGAAATATACTGCGAAAGACAATCAGGAGTATGTATTTCACCTTATCGATACTCCAGGTCATGTCGATTTTACTTATGAAGTCTCGCGATCCTTGGCAGCCTGTGAAGGAGCTGTTCTTGTGGTTGATGCGGCTCAAGGGATTGAGGCCCAGACACTGGCCAATGTCTATTTAGCTCTAGACAATGATCTTGAGATAATTCCGGTCATTAATAAAGTTGATTTACCTGCAGCTGAACCTCAGAGAGTTATTGATGAAATAGAAAATGTGATTGGACTGGCTGCTCAGGATGCACCACAGATCAGCGCAAAAAGCGGTTTGAATGTGGAACAGGTACTTGAAGCTGTTGTAAGACAGGTTCCGCCACCGCAAGGTGATCCGGATGCACCACTGAAGGCACTCGTTTTTGACTCTTACTATGACCCTTATCGAGGTGTGATTGCCTTTGTACGCATCAAAGAAGGAAATGTCAAAGTAGGGGATAAAATTCAGTTTATGCAGGCAAAAGCTGTCTATGAAGTTGTGGAAGTTGGTATCCGTACGCCAAAGGAAATGAAGAAGAGTTCATTAAGCTGCGGAGAGGTAGGCTGGATTGCGGCCGGAATCAAGTCGGTTAAGGATGTGCATGTGGGTGATACCATTACCCATCAGCAGCGTCCTGCATTATCACCACTTCCAGGATATCGTATACTAAACTCGATGGTTTTCTGTGGATTGTATCCGGTAGAAACCAATCGATATAACGATTTGCGTGAGGCACTTGAAAAATTGCAGCTGAATGATGCTGCGCTGAAGTATGAGCCAGAAACCTCACAAGCATTAGGATTTGGTTTTAGATGCGGATTTTTGGGACTGCTGCATATGGATGTGGTTCAGGAACGGCTTGAACGTGAATATAACTTGCAGCTGATTGCGACAGCACCTTCGGTAGTCTATCACGCATATCTTACCGATGGTTCGATGATTAAAGTCGATAATCCATCACTGCTACCGGAGTCACAGCGTATCGATCATTTGGAAGAACCGTATGTCAAGGCAACCATTATGGTTCCAACAGAGTATGTGGGAGCCGTTATGGAGTTAGCACAAAAGAAGCGTGGGATCTATCAGGATATGATCGCTGTGGATGCTTCCCGTATGCATCTGATTTATCATTTACCACTGGGAGAAATCGTGTTCGACTTCTTTGATCGACTAAAGTCTTCAACCCGCGGTTATGCATCATTTGACTATGAATTTTTGGGATATCTTGAATCGAGACTGGTTAAAATGGATATTCTGCTGAACGCGGAAGTCGTGGATGCCTTATCTACCATTGTTCATCGTGACTTTGCGTATGCGCGAGGGAAAGCTATTACAGAGAAATTAAGAACGCTGATTCCACGTCAGCAGTTTGAGATTCCGGTTCAGGCAGCTCTCAATCATAAAATTATTGCCCGATCCGACATTAAGGCCTTGCGAAAGAACGTCTTGGCAAAATGTTATGGTGGGGATATCAGTAGAAAAAAGAAATTATTAGAAAAACAAAAAGAAGGAAAGAAGCGCATGAAGCAAGTTGGGAATGTTGAAATTCCACAAGAAGCATTTATGGCGGTACTATCCATGGACGACGAGTAAAATCTGTTTTACTCGTTTTTTTTGGCTTTGATTTTTTTTCTGAAAATGACTTTACTCTTCCTTTAAATTATCCTTATTTACATTCATCCGATATCTTGGACGCGCTTACCTTTGCGGGTAGAGTAGTATTGTCGATGTAAGGCAG
>Ga0194137_10001815_pt1 | contig 12855 bp, 8 predicted proteins | sample TARM_MetaG_T3_14_FD_134025 | JGI IMG/M metagenome (GOLD analysis project Ga0194137, IMG submission 134025) | Freshwater microbial communities from Pennsylvania, USA, analyzing microbe dynamics in response to fracking - TARM_MetaG_T3_14 (version 2) | ecosystem: Environmental > Aquatic >... | reverse complement strand
GCCGTTAATCAGATATCTCCAAATGCTTACGAAAAGCTGCCTTATACTTCGCGCGTGCTTGCGGAAAACTTGGTACGCCGATGCGATCCTGAAATATTAGTCGACTCACTGAAGCAGATTATTGAACGCAAACGCGATATGGACTTCCCTTGGTATCCAGCACGCGTTGTGTGCCACGATATCTTAGGACAAACAGCATTAGTTGACCTTGCTGGACTGCGTGATGCGATTGCAGATCAGGGCGGTGACCCAGCCAAAGTTAACCCAGTGGTTGAAACTCAACTGATCGTTGATCACTCTCTTGCTGTTGAACACGCAGGGTTCGATCCTGAAGCCTTTGATAAAAACCGAGCGATAGAAGAGCGTCGTAACGAAGACAGATTCCACTTTATCGAATGGTGTAAAACCGCATTTGAGAATGTCAGTGTAATCCCTGCGGGTAACGGCATCATGCATCAGATTAACCTCGAAAAAATGTCGCCAGTGATTCAAGTCAAAGATGGCGTCGCATTTCCTGATACCTGTGTGGGTACTGACAGTCATACGCCACATGTGGATTCATTGGGCGTGATTGCAATTGGTGTTGGTGGGTTAGAAGCTGAAACCGTGATGCTCGGTCGTCCTTCAATGATGCGCTTGCCTGACATCGTAGGTGTGAAACTGACAGGTAAGCGTAAACCGGGTATTACTGCTACGGATATCGTACTGGCTATTACAGAATTTCTGCGTAAAGAAAAAGTGGTCTCGTGCTACTTAGAATTTTTCGGCGAAGGTGCCAAAGATCTCACCATCGGTGACCGTGCAACTATCTCTAACATGACGCCAGAGTACGGTGCGAGCGCGGGTATGTTCTACATCGATGAGCAGACCATCAACTACCTTAAACTGACTGGTCGTGATGCTGAGCAGGTTGCTTTGGTAGAGCAATACGCAAAAGAGACTGGGCTATGGGCTGATAGTCTTGTAAACGCTGAGTATGAACGCGTTTTGGAGTTCGATTTATCCAGTGTAGAACGCAACTTGGCAGGTCCTTCCAACCCACATCGTCGTCTACCTACTTCTCAACTGGCCGCTCGAGGTATTGCTGGTAAGTGGGAAGAAAAAGAGGGTGAGATGCCAGATGGTGCGGTGATCATCGCTGCAATAACTTCCTGTACCAACACCAGTAACCCTCGCAACGTGGTTGCTGCCGGTTTGCTGGCGAAAAAAGCCAATCAGCTCGGGCTTGTTCGCAAACCTTGGGTGAAAACTTCGTTTGCACCAGGTTCAAAAGTAGCAAAGCTTTACTTAGAAGAAGCGGGTTTGCTCCCTGAACTTGAACAGCTTGGTTTTGGTATCGTTGGTTACGCCTGTACGACTTGTAACGGTATGAGCGGCGCGTTAGATCCAGTGATTCAGCAAGAGATCATTGACCGTGACTTATACGCTACTGCGGTATTGTCTGGTAACCGTAACTTCGATGGTCGTATCCATCCTTATGCCAAACAAGCATTTTTAGCATCTCCACCACTTGTAGTTGCATATGCTTTAGCTGGCACAATTCGTTTTGATATTGAACGCGATGCATTAGGTCATGACACAAACGGCAATCCCATCTATCTCAATGACGTTTGGCCAAGTGATGAAGAGATTGACCAAGTCGTCGGCCAACACGTTAAACCAGAGCAGTTTAATCAAGTCTACATTCAGATGTTTAAACTGGATGACGCGCAGAAGAGCTGCAGCCCACTGTATGACTGGCGTCCGATGAGCACTTATATCCGTCGGCCGCCTTATTGGGAAGGCGCGCTAGCAGGTGAGAGAACACTAAAAGGTATGCGTCCATTAGCGGTATTGGGTGACAACATCACTACTGACCATTTATCGCCTTCGAATGCGATTCTGGCATCCAGTGCGGCAGGGGAATACCTGACGAAGATGAATGTACCGGTAGAAGATTTTAACTCTTACGCGACACACCGTGGTGATCACTTAACCGCGCAACGTGCAACCTTTGCTAACCCGAAACTGTTTAACGAAATGGTGAAGGAAAATGGCGAAGTGGTGCAGGGCTCACTGGCTCGAATTGAACCAGAAGGTAAGGTCACTCGCATGTGGGAAGCGATAGAAACCTACATGGAACGCAAACAACCGCTGATTATTGTTGCGGGTGCTGACTATGGGCAAGGGTCATCACGAGATTGGGCTGCCAAAGGCGTTCGTCTTGCGGGCGTTGAAGCGATTGTCGCAGAGGGCTTTGAGCGCATTCACCGTACTAACTTAGTCGGTATGGGCGTACTACCGCTGCAGTTTAAAGACGGTGCGAATCGCAACACTTTAGCCTTGGATGGTACTGAACTTTACGATGTGGTCGGTGAGATTAAACCGGGTGTGGATTTGGCATTGGTTATTACCCGCAGTAACGGTGAAAAACTGGATGTGGCGGTAACTTGTCGCTTAGACACCGCCGACGAAGTGAATGTGTATAACGCAGGCGGTGTATTGCAGCGTTTTGCACAAGATTTCTTAGCGCAGTAGGAGGTAGAGAATGGCTTCTCAAATCAAAGTTCCTGCTACCTATATGCGTGGGGGAACCAGTAAAGGCGTATTTTTTAAGCTTGATGACTTACCAAAAGCAGCGCAAGTTGCGGGTGAGGCGCGCGACAAACTGCTGATGCGCGTTATCGGTAGCCCAGATCCATATGGTAAACAAATTGATGGCATGGGCGGCGCTACTTCAAGCACAAGTAAAACTGTGATTGTGTCGAAAAGCGAACGTGCTGAACATGATGTCGATTATCTGTTTGGTCAGGTATCTATCGATAGTCCGTTTGTCGATTGGAGTGGTAATTGCGGCAACTTGTCTGCAGCTATTGGGCCGTTCGCGATTCATGCCGGTCTCATTCCTGAATCACGAATTCCTGATAACGGCATCGTCGAAGTGCGCGTGTGGCAGGTGAATATCAGCAAAACTATCGTCGTTCATGTACCTATCGTTAATGGAATGGTTCAGGAAACGGGGAATTTTGAACTGGACGGAGTGACTTTCCCAGCCGCTGAAATTCAGGTCGATTTTATGGACCCAGCGGACGGTGAAGGTTCGATGTTCCCAACGGGCAATTTGGTGGATGATTTAGTTGTGCCTGATATCGGTACTCTCAATGTCACCATGATCAACGCTGGAATACCGACGATTTTTGTTGATGCTGCTGCCATTGGCTATCAGGGTACTGAGCTGCAAGATGACATCAATAACGACGTTAACGCGTTGGCTATGTTTGAAAAAATTCGTGCTTATGGCGCGTTAAAAATGGGTTTAATTCAAAATTTAGAAGAGGCGAAAACTCGCCAGCATACGCCCAAAGTGGCGTTTGTTGCGAAGCCGAAAACGTATCAATCGTCGAGTGGTAAAACCGTTCTAGAGTCAGATGTTGATGTACTGGTTAGAGCGCTCTCTATGGGTAAATTGCACCACGCAATGATGGGGACAGCTGCCGTCTCCATCGCTGCGGCGGCTTGCGTGCCCGGCACCTTAGTCAATTTGGCTGCAGGTGGTGGAGAAAAACAATCTGTTACTTTTGGTCACCCGTCCGGAACATTAAAGGTAGGGGCAAAAGCCAGTGCGACAGAACAAAACGGCTGGAAAGTAGAAAAAGCCGTGATGAGTCGCAGCGCACGAGTGTTGATGGAAGGCTGGGTGAGAGTGCCTGCTGAAACCATCGAAGCTTGTTAAGCCAGAACATTATTCCAAGTTGTCTTTGGCGATAAAACTTGGGGTATAAAAAGGAGAAGCACAATGTCTGCGTATTTGAAGGAATATCTATGGGCAAAAGAGCAACCGGAATCGTTCTGGCATGCGCAAGCCCAGAAAATCGATTGGTTTGAATTTCCGCAAACTATTTTAAAGAAAGATGAAAATGACATCGAACGCTGGTATCCCGATGGTTTGCTCAATACATCTTGGCTTGCATTGGATTATCACTGCGAACAAGGCCGAGGCGACCAAACCGCACTCATTTATGATTCGCCTGTAACAGGTAAGAAACAGCGTTATAGCTATTTCGCATTACGTGACACTGTAGCGCGTATAGCTGGCATGCTGGCTGACCAGGGAGTCACAAAAGGCGATCGAGTGATTATCTATATGCCGATGATCCCGGAAGCAGCCATGGCGATGTTAGCTTGTGCGCGTCTTGGAGCAATTCACTCTGTGGTATTTGGTGGTTTTGCCCCCAATGAGCTTGCTGTTCGTATTGAAGATGCAGAACCGAAAGTGATCATGACTGCTTCATGCGGTATTGAAATCAATAAGGTCATTCCATACAAGCCTATGGTCGATAAAGCGATCATGGATAGTCGCTGGAAACCCGAAAAAGTGATGGTATTCCAACGTCCTGAATGTTTAGCCGATCTCGACAACGAGCGCGATTTAGATTGGAGCGCCCAATACGAGAAAGCATTGCCTCATGCCTGCGTACCAGTGTTGGCAACAGATCCTCTCTACATTCTTTATACCTCTGGTACAACGGGCAAACCGAAAGGTGTTGTTCGTGACAACGGCGGACATGCTGTTGCAATGAAGTACTCGATGAGCTGTATTTACGATATGCCGCAAGATGGAGTGTTTTGGGCAGCCTCTGATGTGGGTTGGGTCGTAGGACATTCTTATATTGTTTACGCACCGCTCATTCACGGCTGTACTACCATTTTGTACGAAGGTAAACCAGTGAGAACTCCTGATCCGGGAGCTTTCTGGCGTGTATGTCAGGAATATAAGGTGACCGCGTTGTTTTCAGCGCCAACCGCTTTCCGTGCCATTAAGAAAGAAGATCCGAATGGCGAACTTTTAGAGAAGTACAATCTGAATCATCTGAAAACCATTTTTATGGCTGGTGAGCGATTAGATCCTCCAACGCTAGAATGGGTACAAGAGAAAACCAACAAACCCGTTATCGATCACTGGTGGCAAACCGAAACAGGTTGGGCAATTGCGGGCAACCCGACAGGTATTGAATTAATGCCTGTAAAAGCTGGCTCTGCGACTAAGCCAATTCCGGGCTATCAAGTTGAAATCTTGAACGAAGTGGGAGAGGTTCTTCCTCCCAATCAACAGGGTTTTGTTGCACTGAAAAGACCGTTACCACCAAGTTGTTTGACCACAGTTTGGCGTAACCATGATCGATTCGAAACGGGGTATTTGGCTCAGTTCCCTGATTACTATGTTTCTGGCGATGGCGGTTATCTGGATGAAGACGGATATCTGTTCATTATGGGACGAATCGATGATGTGATTAACGTTGCTGGACATCGACTCTCGACTGGTGAGATGGAAGAGATTGTTGGTGCCCACCCAGCGGTAGCTGAATGTGCGGTTGTCGGTGTCCACGATGAACTCAAAGGACAACTTCCATTAGGTTTGGTTGTGTTGAAAGACGGTGTGAAAGTCGATTTAGAGTCGCTCGAATCTGAACTGGTGAATAGTGTCCGCAGCCATATCGGTGCAGTAGCCTGTTTTAAACATGCCTTAGTTGTAGAGCGTTTACCGAAGACGCGTTCAGGAAAGATATTGCGCCGTATTATCCGTCAGATTGCAGACGGAGAAAGTTACACTGTCCCTTCTACCATTGATGACCCAAGCAGTTTGAATGAGCTAGAGAAAATTCTGCACGTTTAATCTGCTGTTGTTGGTACATATTTTCTACTTCTATGTTCATGGCGAACGTTTGTGCTCCGATATCGGGGCACTTTTTTTGTCTTTGGTTTTCCACTTCTCTCTTCTCCAGCTCGACTCTAAAAAATTTACACTTTGAAACATATGTAAAAACAGAGAGTTAGTGCTTAACGCATAAATTCTATGAATCTATAGGCTTTACATATAATAAGTAATGCTTACTATGTGTAATAACTTGTTACATATACCATCCTGTAAACCTCAAGAACATCCAACATAGGTAATGTTATGACAACTCCATCGATAGGGTATTTGCTTTGGGACGTAACGCGCTTAGTTCGTAAACGTTATGAATCAGCATCCAGTTCGACATGCTTAACCCTCGCTCAAGCAAAAGCTTTGTCGCATATCGCTTGTCGCCAAGGTGTTAAACAGGTCGATTTGGCGGAAGTGTTAGACATCAAGCCTATGACGTTAGTCAGAGTGATCGACTCACTGGTCGAGGAAGGTTTTGTTGAAAGACGTCCTGACCCTACAGACAGACGTGCTCATCTCATCTATTTGCTTCCGGCAGCGGATGAGCAACTTAAAAAAGTAAAAAGTGTCGCCAATGGTATTTGGGCAGAGGCGCTGGACGGTCTCTCAGAACAAGAAATCGATCAGTTTGTTAAAACACTCAATCATATACATAGCAATCTTTCTTTAGAAAACAAACCAAAGTCTTAATTTTCAGGAACACCTCGTATGTCTAATTCCAAACCAGAGCATGAAAAACCGGTTTCAACATTAGTGCCTAAATCGCGTCGTAAAACCAAGCGTGCCGTTATGCTCTTTCTCGTCCCTTTACTCGCTGTGGCTGGCGGTGTCGCCATTTATCTGCATGGCGGTAGATATGTTGAAACAGAAAACGCTTATGTGAAAGCGGACAAAACGTCGATCACTTCTGAAGTATCTGGTCGTATTGTTGATGTGCCAGTGGAAGAGAACCAGTTAGTGAAAGCAGGGGACTTGCTGCTTCAAATTGACCCGACGTCATACAAAATTGCCGTCGAACAAGCTCGCGCCAATTTGAATGATGTAAAGACCACGCTAACGACTTTGAAAGCAGAATACCAAAGCAAACTGGCTAATATTGAAGTATCAAAAAGCCAGCACGAATACCTGAAGAAAGAAGAAAAGCGTCAACTTGATCTGCTCAAGAAAAAGTACACCTCTCAATCTCAATATGATTCAGCTCGTCAAAATACGCTGCTGGTTGAGCTTGAAGTGAACGCGCTTAAAAAAGGGCTAAAGCAGGTTGAAGAAAGTTTGGGCGGTGATGTAAACGCACCGATCGAACTTCACCCTAAATATCGTGCAGCGGTAGCGGCGTTAGATAAAGCGGAAAACGATCTTGCGCACGTAAACCTTTATGCGCCTGCTGATGGTGTTGTGACAAAAGTTGTGGAGAAAGGTCAGTACATTTCGCCAGGAAGCTTAGCAATGATGTTGGTGTCGGATTCAGACATCTGGATTGAAGCAAACTTTACCGAAACTGAATTAACACACGTGAAAACCGGTCAAGATGTTGAAGTGAAAGTGGACTACGCACCGGGCTTTACTTGGAAAGGTAAAGTGGAAAGCTTAAGCCCTGCAACCGGTGCTGAGTTCTCGGTTATTCCGGCACAAAACGCAACGGGTAACTGGGTGAAGATTGCGCAACGTTTACCAATCCGCATTCGTTTAGAGCAAGAAGAAGGTGCGCCTAAACTGCGTGCGGGTTTAAGTGCCGTAGTCACTGTCGACACTCACCATCAACGTCACCTGTCTTTGTAAGTGGAGTTAGACGATGACTTCTCACGTCGAAACGAATGCAGATGATACCCAAGGTAGTAAACGCCTGTTTATTACCTTGTCGGTCATGCTTGCAACCATCATTCAGGTACTGGATACCACGATTGCAAACGTAGCGTTACCACATATGAGAGGCACAATGAGTGCCACTCAAGACCAAATATCCTGGGTTTTAACGTCTTATATCGTAGCATCAGCTATTGCTATGCCTTTGACGGGCTTTGTGGCGGCAAGAATCGGTCGTAAACGTCTATTTTTGTATTCAGTGCTCGGATTCACTTTTGCTTCAGTGCTTTGTGGTGCGGCACAATCTTTAGAGCAGATCATTTTATTCCGAATTTTACAGGGCATTTTTGGTGCAAGCTTGGTTCCTCTGTCACAGTCTGTGCTGTTGGATACATACCCAACCGAACAGCATGGCTCGGCAATGGCAATGTGGGGTGTAGGTGTGATGGTGGGACCGATCCTTGGTCCATCACTAGGCGGTTGGTTAACGGAGTATTACAACTGGCGTTGGGTTTTTTATATCAACGTACCGTTTGGCATTATGGCTTGGATGGGCATAGCAGCTTACGTAAAAGAGACGGCAATCGATACTACACGACGGTTCGACATGTTTGGCTTTGCTTTACTCGGGCTTGCTATCGGTAGCTTACAGATGTTCTTGGATAGAGGTGAATCACTGAACTGGTTTTCGAGCTTGGAAGTGATTATCGAAGCCTCACTAGCGGTATTAGCGTTCTATATGTTCACTGTGCATATGTTTACGCATAAAGCGCCATTTCTTGAACCTATGATGTTTAAAGATCGCAACTATGTGGTGGGTTTGCTATTCGGGTTTATGATCGGGGTCATTTTGCTCGCGACTATGGCACTGTTGCCGCCATTTTTGCAAAACTACATGGGCTATCCAGTACTCGATGTGGGGCTTTTACTCACACCTCGTGGCTTTGGAACCATGACGGGGATGATGATCGTTGGACGTGTTGCGAGAAAAGTAGATCTGCGTTACCTCGTAGCTACGGGACTAGTTCTGATGATTATCTCTTTGTGGCAGATGACCAAATTCTCTGTCGATATTACTCGTTGGGAAATTATTTGGACGGGGATTGTTCAAGGGTTAGGCTTAGGTTTAGTGTTTGTTCCCCTTTCCACATTGAGTTTCTCGACTCTTGCACCACGCTATCGTAATGAAGCGACCGCGCTCTACAGCTTAGTCAGAAATATTGGTAGTAGTATTGGTATCTCTGTGGTGACAACCTATTTGTCTCATCGAGTTCAGATCAATCATGCTGTTTATGCCGAGCACATCAATAACTTCAATCCAGCTTTGCAGGATGCAGTTCAGAAAGGTGCCTATGATTTATCAACCACGGCTGGATTGGTTAGTTTAAATAACGTAGTGACCAACCAAGCAGCAATTTTCGGCTACCTGCAAGATTTTAGATTGATGATGTATGTGTGTATCTTTACCTTGCCTTTGCTGGTCTTGCTGCGCAGACCGGGAGCCAGTAAATAACGTCTAGTAACAGAAACGTCCTTAATTGGACGTTTTTCTTTTTTAGTTTCAAATAACCGCAGTTGGCAGTGCTCTTTTGAACGTTATCTTATAAAATCCGAATAAGCTTATTTTTTAACGGCATACAAACATGTCCAACCTTTCGATTGTTGCTGCTCGCGCAGATGATTTAGAAATGCTCAATGATTTGATGTATGAGTTGCATCATGAGCACCATTCCGCTTGTCCTGAGCATTTTAAAACTGCTGAAGACATCGAACAGGAAAAAAGCATTGCTCGCTATCTCGATTCACCGGAATGTCTGGTTTATGTCGCCAAGCAGAATGATTCGATCATAGGGTTTATCACTGGCCATTTTTGCGAACTAATTTCTACAGTTAGCAAACCAGTGCCAATGGGCAGTATCGATGAACTGTATGTTTTACCGGAATTTCGAAAACAGGGTGTCGCAACCATGCTCTATAAGAAGCTTGAAACGACCTTGATAGATTATGGCGTTGAACAAGTGTTCGTAGAGGTTTGGGCATTTAATAAAAATGCTCATCGATTCTATGAAGATTCGGGGTTTGAGCCTCATATCGCATGGCTGAGAAAATCGGTTAAGCACCGCTAATATAACGAATAAATAACGTAGAGTGAGTTTAGTGTTTCAACGTCGGTTGCTAGAAGTTATTGCCGCTTTTTGGCTTTTATACCTGTTGCCTGCTTATGCTCAAGAGCAGGGGAATATTGCTGCGCCAAATACTGCCGCGCCAAATATGGCGAGTCCGTATAAAGGCGCTTTGTGTCTGATTAAGGCGGACAACAAGATTGTTCTGGTCAAAGAAATCATCACCAAACAACTGTCGATTCCCGGTGGCACCATTAAACCCGGTGAGCCACCACAACTCGCTGCCCAAAGAGAAACTTGGGAAGAAACAGGCATTGTTGTTACGGTTGGGGAAGAGTTAGGTCATACTGATAAGGCCATTTTCTTCGATTGCGTCAGCTCATCAGAAATCATTGCCTATCAACACCAAAACTCAATGGGAGGGTATGAATTACCTGTCTGGTTTGCTCCCGACTATGGCGTTGAAGTGTCGAGTGCAATGCTGATAGATCCGTCCTATGTAAATTCAGAGCAATATCGGTATCCCAAAGAGTGGGATTCAACCATTGAGATGTTTCAACGGGCTACCGATCAGCCAATCAGAATTGTTGCCGATCTGATTCAGGCTGCGCCAAGTTTCCATCAATCCGAATTGAAATGGATTCAAGCGTTTCAGCTCTGGGTAAATAAGTTGCCTCAACAGTGGGGTAGCTTTATCCACAACCTGCTGTTGAGCGGCAACCTATTCGCTTCACCTATTTGCGGCATTATTCTCTTTCCGTTGCTCTATTGGCGTTGCGGCAAGTCGGTTTGCTACAAGGTAAGTTTCGCTATCAGTATTAGTTCATTGATTTGTCTGTTTGCTCAGCAAGGTTTTACGTTTCCTCGGCCACATGTTTATCTTCCATCACTACAGCTTGTATCAAGTTACGGAAAAGGTTTTCCAAGCTTACCCGTCGCGGTATGGAGCAGTATTGGTATTTTGCTGATGACGGAAAAGGAGAGGCTAGGCGGTCATTGGTTTGGCGTAGCTTACTGGCTTTCCGCTGTTTGGTTGATACTGTCAAAGTTCTATTCAGGAAGTGCATTTCTAACGGACATGGCCGTGGGTGCGTTTCTCGGTCTGTTAATTACTTGGAATATCATTCGTTTCGACATCAAGAGAACCGAGAAAGCTCGCACCATTATGGGCTCGCGCCGCGTTTGGTGGGGGATCAGTTTGGTTGCTGCAATTTTTGCTTACTACTGGCAGCTGCCTGTTTTCTCCGCTTGGTTGGTGGTATTGATCGTAATGTCGCTTGTTACGACTACCTTGAAGAATCAAAGAGAACATCTGACCTTGTTTCAAGGTTTACTGTTTACGCTGATATTGGCCGCGGTATATATGGTGATCTCCTACCTTGCGGCACAGGTATCTTCGAGTGGCATTTTGTCTCTGGTGGTCGAAATTTCGCGATATCCGACCATTATTATCGTATTTGTTGCGATGATTAAACTTACCTCATCGGCTACAACAGAGACTAAAAAGCCCAGTTAAACTGGGCTTTTGCTTATCATTGGCAATTAGTATTAACGCGTCAGATAGGTTTTGATGAATTCACTGATCTTGATGAGATCCGCAACTGCGATGAACTCTTCGGTAGTGTGCACTTTTGACATGCCCGTTGACAGGTTAACCGTAGTTAAACCTTTTTCATTGAAGTTATTCGCATCACTACCGCCGCCTGTACTCTTAGTTCTAGGCTCAATATCCATAGACTCGAACACTTGCTTGATAGTCGCGATGTGTGGGTGACTATCATCCATAACAAAGGCGTTGTAAGAGCGCTGAGAATCGATCTCTACCGTTGCACCGTGCTTTTCAGCTACAGCTTCAAAGGTATCCACCATATGTTTTACCTGAGCGGCCAGTTTTTCGTTATTGAGAGAACGTGCTTCAGCAACGATTGTGAGTTCAGGCATTACGATGTTTGTTGCCAAACCGCCGTTTACCATACCGATGTTAGCCGTGGTTTCTTCATCAATACGCAATAAGTTCATTTGCGTAATGGCTTCCGCTGCAACGGAAATTGCGCTGATACCTTCTTCTGGCGCTAATCCTGCGTGTGCAGGTTTACCGTGAACAGTTACTTTTAGTTTTTGTTGGCCAGGTGCCGCAGTAATAATGGTGCCAATTGGGCCGCCAGTATCAAGAACAATCGCTTTGTCCGACTGAATGTAGTTCATATCAAAGTGTTTAGAACCCATTAAACCGCCTTCTTCATGAACGGTAAAAGCGATTTCAATAGTTTGATGCGCGGTATTTTCTTCTTTCAGAGTTTTAACAGCTTCAAGAATTGCAGCGATACCAGATTTGTCGTCACCACCCAAAATAGTGTTACCCGCAGAACGGATAATGCCATCTTCAATGACAGGTTGAATTCCATTTCCCGGACTTACCGTATCCATATGGCATGAGAAAACTGTGCTGCCAGTAAGCGAACCTTCTAGACGAGCATAGATGTTGTAGCCGTTTGAAACACTCTCAGGAACAGGAAGTTTGTGCACTTCGAATCCAAGGCCTTCAAGTTGAGCTGAAAGGATATCGGCAAATACCTTCTCTTTTCCTGACTCACTGTCGATTTGGATGATTTCTAGAAAGTGTTCAATAAGACGCTGATCGTTAATAACAGGCATAACATAATCTCTAAGGAAAACAGGAGATGTACCATGCCTCTCGACGCTTCGCTTAGCCCTGAGTTAAATCAAGAAATGTTCGAAAAATAATGCCGCTATCGATAGTGAGTGCGAAAATGAGAGCCTCATTTAATAGGATATTCCTATTAAATTAATGGATTCATACGATTTCTATTTAACATCACGAGCGAATATTATTCTCTCAACGAAACGAAGAATATAAACATTAAGAGGTGATGTTATGAAAAAGAATCTAATTGGTCTCGATAAAGAACAAAGCCTACAGCTAGCAGAAGCACTGAACAACTTGCTGGCAAATTATCAGGTGTTTTACATGAACACTCGTGGTTATCATTGGAATATTAAAGGCAAAAAATTCTTTGAATTACATGCAAAATTTGAAGAAATCTATACTGATCTACAACTGAAGATTGATGAAATCGCAGAACGTATCCTGACTCTTGAAGTTCAGCCGGTGCATAGCTTTAGCCAGTATGTAGAGCGATCAAAAATTAGCGAACACACCAATGCTACTGATGGCGACAGCACCATGAAAGGGCTAGTGGAAGGCTTTAGCCTACTGATTGG
>Ga0194137_10001812_pt1 | contig 12870 bp, 13 predicted proteins | sample TARM_MetaG_T3_14_FD_134025 | JGI IMG/M metagenome (GOLD analysis project Ga0194137, IMG submission 134025) | Freshwater microbial communities from Pennsylvania, USA, analyzing microbe dynamics in response to fracking - TARM_MetaG_T3_14 (version 2) | ecosystem: Environmental > Aquatic >... | reverse complement strand
GAATGGAAGGAAGCCGCCATTTCCAACGTCGGATTCGGCTTGGGCGAGCACGCGGCGGAGCTGCAGCAGTATGAGATCCGGCTCACGGCAGCTGAGGATGTGTACCGCTGGAAGCTGCAGGGCGAAGGCTGGACCGTTAGGCTGCGCTTGCCGGGAGAAGCGCTGGGGGCGGCAGCCGTGCTGCTGGACGGACTCCGGGTCAGGCTGGAAGCCGACGGCGAGGGATGTTATGCGGACGTCGAGGGCGAAGGGGAGCACGAGGTCCGGGTCGTCAAGCTGGCGGCGGCCGGCTCCTGAATGAATAGAAGCCTGCATCCTTAGATGCAGGCTTTTTTGCGGCAGCATTGCCGAGGCTTGCTTGCCGTAAGCAGGCTGCTTGCATGTCGTATGCAGATCGCTAGTTAGTTGCTGGCCGCTGCGCCGTCAACGTCAACAGACGGTCACCCGGCTTTCGAGTCCGTTCCGTTCTCTTCCGTTCCATGAGGATCTTCTTCCGAATGGGGAGGGAGCTGCCGGTACAGGACGAGAGCCAGGATGAGATTGATTAGACCGAGGCTTCCGGTTGTGCCAAGTCTTATCCATGCGTACGCGGACATTTTCGGCGGCCCGTTCCCGATCGGCCCCGTTTTGGGCACGTTCAGAGCCCACCAGATGTCGATCAGAATGAACAGGAAGAAGACGACAAGAATCAGGCTGAAGACGAGATAGCCGGTCACGAAGAAACGGTTGTTCCTCATCCACCGCTTCTTTTCGCTTCATTAAAAGCGTCCGAGCCGCCCCTGGGGATGCTGAGCGTGTGCCAGTCTCCGGAACGGTACGCCTTGGCGGCATACACGATCTGCCCGACATGATGGCTGAAGTGGGCGACCTGGCGCTGGATCGCTTCGACGACGGTATGCCGCTCGCCGCGGATGAGGACGGTGCCGAGCAGATCTTCCGGCTGCAGGGAATCGAAGGCCGTCCGGAGAGCGGCCCATCCCTCCTCCCAGCCGGAGAGGACAGCCTGCCTGTCCGTCCCGGGCGGAAGCTCGAATTCCCCGTCGCGGTTGCGGTCCGGCTTTTCCCCGTCGGCCGTCAGAAAGTCGGTCCATCTGGACTTCAAGTTCCCGGACAGATGGCGGACGATGACGGCGATGCTGTTGGATTCCGGCGAGGGCGTCCAGAACAGGCCCCCGTCGTCGATTTGGCCGAGCGAGCGGTCCGCCAGCTTCTTCTGGCTTTCGAAGGTCGCGAGGCAGCTTTGCAGCAGATGGCTTCCGAGCTGTTGAGAAGACATGTCGTTTTCCTCCTTAGACTTGTACTCCCCCGATCATACTCCTTGCTGGAAATATCCGGCAAACCGATTTTGCGATCGGCAGGCCAAGCTATTTTTATCGGGAGACGGCAGATAGGCAGGCGGATTTTTTTCTTGAGCATTAATTCTATTTGATGTATATTTATTCATATTGTAAAAAAGGCCGAGAGGAGGACCATGGATGCTGGTAAAGGAAGCGTTGTGCCGCAAAGCAAGCCCCCAGGACGTGGATACGCTGTATGAGCTGATCAAAAATTATGCAGAGAAGGGGATCATGCTTCCGAGGTCCAGGGAAGTGCTCCTCCGGCAGATCGATACGTTCGTCATTGCCGAGCTCGATGGAGATGTCGTCGGCTGCGGCTCTCTTACGCGGCTGGGGCAGGACCTGGTCGAGATCCGCTCGCTCGGGATTACGGAAGGATACAAGGGATACGGCATCGGCAGCAAAATCGTCGATCTGCTGATCAAGAATGCCCAGGAGCAGGGCATACCGAAGATCATGGCGCTGACCTATGAAGTCCGCTTCTTCGAGCGCAATGGATTTGCCGTCGTGAACAAGGATATTTTTCCGGAGAAAGTATGGACCGATTGCATCCATTGCCCCAAGCAGCATGCCTGCGACGAGATCGCGGTTTTGCGAAATATTTGATCAGCCGGCTTCCGGCAGGAACTGAAGGGGCCGATCGCGAAGCAGAAGAAGAAGCCGCCCGGGGGACGGGCGCTTTTTCTTTCGGGCAGGCTGCCCGCCTGAATCGGCCGGGTTTATAGAAGGAAGATGAGTTTTCGGGTGAAAAGCCGGCCTGACATGAAAGCGATTTCTTCAACATATGCTTATCCTAAAGGAGATGCTGCCAAATGTCGTATTTATCCGTCAGCACATGGAGCCTGCATCGGCTTCTCGGTCCTCTTCGCTGGACGATATGGGACGAGGAGGACGGCGTCCACAGGACGGCGCTGGAGCCGCAGCCGGAAGAGCTGTCCTTGCTGGAGCTGCCCGCTGCAGCGGCAGCGAAAGGCTTTCAGGCGCTCGAGGTATGCCACTTCCACTTTCCTTCCCGGGAGCCGGACGATCTCATGAAGCTCAGAGCCGCATTTCGGAATGCAGGAATCGCATTCGATACGCTGTTGCTGGACTACGGGGATCTGACTTCGCCGGATCCACGCAGAGTCGAGGCGGACGAGCGGTATATCTCGTCCTGGATCGATGCTGCCGCCCTTGCCGGAGCGAAGAAGGTGCGGGTCATTGCAGGAGAAGCGATGCCGACCGATGAGGGGGCTCTAGCCCGCTCCGCTGCGAGCCTGGACAGACTGTCGGCCTATGCGCACGAATGCGGGGTGCGCATCGTGACGGAGAATTTCAAGCCTCTGACCTCCACAGGTCCCAGCTGCCTCAAGCTGCTCGGGCGGACGGAGAAGCCGCTCGCGATGATAACGGATTTCGGCAATTTCAAGGGCGCGGCCAAATACGAAGAGCTGGCGATGATTTTGCCGAGAAGCTTGTCCGTGCACGCCAAGGCCGAGTTCGACGAGCACGGCATCCCGGACGAGCAGGAGCTTCGCCTTTGTTTGGAAGCTGTCCGCCATTCGGGTTACGACGGCTCCTACGTCATCATCTATGACGGTCCCGGGGACATGTGGGCCGGAATCGAGAGGGTGCGCCGAATCGTGGAGCCCTATGCGGCCGGCTGAAGCCTTGCAGATACCAAATCACTTGACAATCGTCGAGTAGGTTTGGTATTTTTGTATTAAATGTTAGCACTCATCAAGGTGGAGTGCTAACGGCGAACCGGCAAGCCGGCCGAAAATGGATACGCACGGGAGGAGAACGCGGATGTTAACCGAACGACAGCATCTTATTCTTGGCGCCATCATCAATGACTATATCCGGTCTGCCGAGCCTGTAGGTTCCCGCAGCATCTCCAAGCGGGGAGACGTAGGGTTCAGCCCTGCGACCATCCGCAACGAGATGGCGGATCTGGAGGAGCTCGGCTTCCTGGAGCAGCCCCATACATCGGCCGGACGCATCCCTTCCATTCAGGGGTACCGGTATTACGTCGACCATTTAATGAAGCATGACAGCGTCACGGACAACGAGCTCAAGACCATGCGGTCGTTTTTTGCGAGCCGGATGATCGAGATGGAGCAAGTCGTCCAGCATGCCGCGATGATTATCTCGAACCTGACCAATTACACCTCGATCGTGCTCGGACCCGATTCGGTCAATCAGGCGCTCAAGCATTTCCAGCTTGTTCCCCTTGGCGGAGACAAGGCGGTCGCGATCGTCGTCACGGATACCGGCCATGTCGAGAACCGCACGGTGACGATTCCGGCCGATCTGGACATGAGCGACATGGAGAAGGCGGTCCGTTTTCTCAACGAGAGGCTGAGCGGAGTTCCGCTGCTGCGGCTCAAGTCGCGGCTGTTCTCGGAAGCCGGGGAAGAAATGGGTCGTTACGCCGAGCAGATCGAAGGGCTTCTGGGCATACTTGAACAGGCGCTGCGGCCGGAGCAGGACGGCAGGCTGTTCGTCTCCGGCACGACCAACATCTTAACGCAGCCGGAGTTCAAGGATGTCGACAAGGTCAAGACTCTGTTCGATCTGCTCGACGAGACGCCGACGATGCTGAAGCTGTTCTCGTCCATGCCGGAAGGCATCCAGGTGCGGATCGGAACCGAGAACGACCATGAGGCGATAGCGAGCTGCAGCCTGATTACGGCGACTTATGCTCTCGACGGACATTCGCTCGGCACGATCGGCATTCTCGGCCCTACCCGGATGGACTACGGCAAGGTCATCAGCCTTTTGGGAGCGCTCAGCAGCAACATGCATTTGATGATCGGGCGCGGAGGGCAGCGCTGAAGCGGAGACATTGGATCCCGCACCGCCATGGTGCAGGATGACCGGGCTAGATCCCGGTACATAAGCCGCTAGCGGCGATTATTGCAGGAGGTGAGTATGCTTGGAATCCAAGAAGAATACGCTAGATGAACAGGAACAGCATCACGAAGGGGATAGGATGGACCCGGATCAGCAGACGGCCGAGCAGGCATCGGCTGCCGCGGCAGGCGAGCCGGCTCCGGCAGAGGGCGGGGCGGAAGCTCCCGCAGCAGATCCGCGCTACGACGAGCTGTCGAAGCAGGCGGAGGAGCACCAGCAGCGCTATCTGCGCGCACAGGCGGACTTCGACAATTTCCGCCGCCGCACGCAGAAGGAGAAGGAAGAGCTTGCCCAGTACGCCTCCTCGAAGCTTCTGACCCAGCTTTTGCCGGTCGTCGACAACTTCGAGCGCGCGCTAGCGGCGGCAGCCGGCAGCGGCGATTCCGATTCGCTTGCCAAGGGCGTGGACATGATTTTCCGCCAGCTGCAAGGCGTTCTTGAACAGGAAGGCCTCAAAGCGATGGAAGCGGTCGGAAGCCCGTTCAACCCCGAGTTCCATCAGGCGATCATGCAGGTGGAGTCGGAAGACCATGAGGAAGGCATCGTCGTGGAGGAAGTCCAGAAGGGCTATATCCTCAAGGACAAGGTGCTTCGCCCTGCGATGGTCAAGGTCAGCGGTTAAGCGGTCGTCCCGGCGCATTAAGCTGCCTTTAAGATACAGAGGTTATACTTCATTTATAAAATGTGGATGAAAACGAAGGAGGATATACTCATGAGCAAAGTAATCGGCATCGACCTTGGAACAACGAACTCCTGCGTAGCGGTAATGGAAGGCGGCGAAGCCGTCGTCATTCCGAATCCGGAAGGCAACCGCACGACCCCATCGGTCGTCGGCTTCAAGAAGGACGGCGAGCGCATCGTCGGCGAAACGGCCAAGCGCCAAGCGATCACGAATCCGGACCGCACGATCATGTCGATCAAGCGCCATATGGGCACAAACCACAAGGAAACGGTAGACGGCAAAGACTTCACGCCGCAAGAAATCTCTGCGATCATTCTGCAGAAGCTGAAATCCGATGCGGAAGCCTACCTGGGCCAAGCCGTGACGCAAGCGGTCATTACCGTACCGGCCTACTTCAACGATTCCCAGCGCCAGGCGACCAAGGACGCAGGCAAAATCGCCGGCCTCGAAGTGCTCCGCATCGTCAACGAGCCGACGGCCGCAGCACTTGCTTACGGCCTCGAGAAAACGGAAGATCAAACGATTCTCGTCTATGACCTTGGCGGCGGCACGTTCGACGTCTCCATCCTCGAGCTCGGCGACGGCTTCTTCGAGGTCAAAGCGACAAGCGGCGACAACCACCTCGGCGGCGACGACTTCGACCAAGTCATCATCGACCATATCGTATCCGAGTTCAAGAAAGAGCATGGAACGGATCTGTCCAAGGACAAGGCTGCCGTCCAGCGCCTGAAGGATGCGGCCGAGAAAGCGAAGAAAGAGCTGTCCGGCGTCCTGACGACGACGATCAGCCTGCCGTTCATCACGATGGTAGACGGCGTTCCCCAGCACTTGGAGATGAACCTTACCCGCGCCAAATTCGAAGAGATCGCAGCTCCGCTCGTCGAGCGCACTCTCGGACCTACGCGTCAAGCTCTGAGCGACTCCGGCCTGTCCGCGAGCGAGATCAGCAAGGTCGTCCTTGTCGGCGGCTCCACTCGCATTCCTGCCGTGCAGGAAGCGATCAAGAAGCTGATCGGCAAAGAGCCGCATAAAGGCGTCAACCCGGATGAAGTCGTCGCTCTCGGCGCTGCCGTTCAAGCGGGCGTCCTGACCGGCGACGTCAAGGATGTCGTGCTGCTCGACGTCACTCCGCTCTCCCTCGGCATCGAGACGGCCGGCGGCGTGTTCACCAAAATGATCGACCGCAACACGACGATCCCAACGAGCAAATCCCAAGTGTACTCCACCTATGCGGACAACCAAACAAGCGTAGAAATCCACGTCCTGCAAGGCGAGCGCTCCATGGCTTCGGGCAACAAGACGCTTGGACGCTTCATGCTGGGAGACATTCCGCCGGCTCCGCGCGGAATTCCGCAGATCGAAGTCACCTTCGACATCGACGCCAACGGCATCGTGAACGTCAGCGCCTTGGATAAAGGCACGGGCAAGAGCCAGAAGATTACGATCACATCCTCGAGCGGCCTCAGCGACGAGGAAGTCGAGCGCATGATGAAGGACGCCGAGCTGAACGCCGAGGAAGACCGCAAGCGCAAAGAGCTCGTCGAAGCGAAAAACAATGCCGACCAGCTGATCTACTCCGTCGACAAGACGGTGAAGGATCTGGGCGACAAAGTCGATGCGGGCGAGATCGAAAAAGCGAACAAAGCGAAGGAAGCTCTGCAGGCGGCAATCGGCGGCGAAGATCTGGAAGTCATCCAGAAGGCGACCGAGGAGCTGACGGAAATCGTGCAGCAGCTGTCCGTTAAGCTTTATGAGCAAGCGGCTCAAGCCGAGCAGGGCGCTCCTGGCGCAGACGCGGGCGGAGCTTCCGCCGGCGGCAAGGACAACGTCGTGGACGCCGACTACGAAGTCGTCGACGACAAGAAGTAAGCGGGTTGCTTCTTCGACGCGAATGGACAGGGATGGACTTGAAGGAGCCGTTCGCGTTACCATAGCAATAGCCATCCATCAAGCGGCTCCGCCTTTTTCCAAGCAGCGCCCTGCGGCCATCCGGCCCGGGGCACCGGGAGGGAGAGGGCGGCAAGCCGTTTGTTGCGTGTTTGAGCAAGGGTGAAAGTAAGAGTTTAGATGCGGATATGCGGGAGTGGTCTGTTCGGGTCTGGAAAAACGTCAGTGGTCGCCTTTGAAGACAAATTTCAACCCTTTTAAGGGGTTGTGAAAAAGAAAGTTGTCTTCAACAGCGATGGGAAGATCGAACAGTTCCTACAGCATGCTTGAGCATATCGATAAAATCTCATGGGGGTGAGAGAGGTTGGCGGACAAACGCGATTATTACGAGGTGCTTGGAGTCGATAAAGGCGCCTCGGGCGAAGACATCAAGAAGGCTTACCGCAAGATGGCCAGGCAGTACCATCCCGACGTGAACAAGGAAGCGGATGCGGAAAGCAAGTTCAAGGAAGTGAAGGAAGCCTACGACACGCTGAGCGACGATCAGAAGCGTTCGGTGTATGATCAGTACGGCCACGTCGACCCGAATCAGTTCGGAGGAGGCGGCTTCTCCGGACAGGACTTCGGAGGCGGCTTCGGCGACATCTTCGACATGTTCTTCGGCGGCGGAGGCGGCCGGCGCGATCCTAACGCGCCGCAGAGGGGCAACGACCTGCAGTATACGATGACGATCGAGTTCAAGGAAGCGGTGTTCGGCAAGGAAACCGAGATCACCATTCCGCGGACCGAAAATTGCGATACATGCCACGGCTCCGGCGCCAAGCCGGGAACGAAGCCGGAAACCTGCTCGGTCTGCCGCGGCAGCGGTCAGCAGGAGGTCGTGCAGAACACGCCTTTCGGCCGCATGGTCAACCGCCGCGCCTGCACGAACTGCAGCGGCACCGGCAAAATCATCAAAGAAAAATGCGGCACCTGCCATGGCGCCGGCAAAGTCAAAAAACAGCGTAAAATCACGGTCAAGATTCCGGCGGGCGTGGACGAAGGCGCTCAAATCCGCCTGACCGGCGAGGGCGAAGGCGGAACGAAAGGCGGCCCGAACGGCGATCTGTACATCGTGCTGCGCGTCAAGCCGCATGAATTCTTCGACCGCGAGAACGACGACATCTACTGCGAGATCCCGCTCACGTTCGCACAGGCGGCGCTCGGCGACGAGATCGAGATTCCGACGCTGACCGAGAAGGTCAAGCTGAAGATTCCGGCCGGCACCCAGACGGGCACGTATTTCCGCCTGAAGGGCAAAGGCGTGCCGAAGCTGCGCGGCTACGGCAACGGCGACCAGCATGTCAAGGTGACGGTCGTGACGCCGACCGCCCTCAGCGACGAGCAGAAGGATCTGCTTCGCCAGCTCGGCGGCTTAGGCGGCTCCTCGGCTCCTGGCCAGGAGCAGGAGCATCACGAAAGCATTTTCGACCGGATGAAAAAGGCTTTCCGGGGCGACTAGTTCTGCAAGGCAAGGCAATAAGGTGCGTTCTTCTCCTTGAAGAGCGCACTTTTTGTCTTTTGAATCAGCAATTATGACGGGTATCATGCTGACACATAAATTCTATCGCAGCAATAAAAGGTGAACGCGCTTGAGAAAGCACGACCAGCTTTGCATGTATGAAAGCGCTTGACACGATCCCATCCTGCGCTTATGATTAACCCGTGGTCAATTGGATGATCCAATTACGGCAACGTGCGAGATAGAGAGGAAAGACTTATTTATGACGATTAAGAAAATCAAATATCATCGGGTCTACGAGGATGTCATCGAGCAGCTGAAAACCCTTATTCTCGAAGGCAACCTCGCCCCAGGAGACTTCCTGCCGACGGAGAGGGAGCTGGCCCAGTCGTTCGGCATCAGCCGCGGCACGCTGCGGGAGGCGTTCCGCATCCTGGAGCGCGAAGGGCTGATCGAGGCCAGGCCCGGCGGCGGCCGCTTCCTGAGCAAGTCGCTTGAAGTCGCCGAGGACCGCAGCCGCATCCTCGACAATATCGAGCGGGCGACGATCATTGAACTGCTGGAGGCCCGCGAGCTGTTCGAGACCGGCATCGTGGAGCTCGCCGCCAAGCGGGCGACCGAGGAGGATATCGCGGAGATCGAAGACGCTTTCGAGGCTTGGGGAAGGATCGATCTCGACGGGGACCGCTCCAAGCCGGATCAGGCTTTCCACCTGTCGATCGCCAAGGCGACCCATAATGTCGTGCTCGTCAACATGATCGAGCTGCAGATGGATATGCTGCAGCGCACGCTGAGCAAGACGGCGGTCATTCCCGGCCGCAAGAGCGAGGTCTACGAGGAGCATCTGCTCATTCTGCAGGCGATCAAGGAACGGGATCCCGTCAAGGCGAGGCTTGCCTTGCTCAACCATTTGAGCCATGTGAAGGACAATATTCAACGAAACGCGGTTCAAGCCTAAGGGGAGATCCCCTTTTTCTTCACCCTAAATTGGGTGATCCAATTATCCAGCTGTCCAATCATCCAAATGTTTCCAGAACGATCTACTACGACTTGAAAAGGAGGGAGACCGAGATGAGCACAGACATTCGAATCTTATCGCCCTGCGGCATGCTGGGATACGGATTTCCGGAGAAATCCTTCATGAACGGAATGAGCCAGGAGCCGCACGGCATCGTCGTGGATGCCGGCTCGACCGATGGAGGACCGCACAAGCTGGGCGCCGGCGTCTCCATCGTCAGCAAGAGGGCGGTGAAGAAGGACCTCGGCATCATGATTCCAGCCGGACTATCCAGCGGAATACCGATCATCATCGGCTCGGCCGGGGGCTCCGGAGCGAGAACGCATGTGAACTGGACGCTGGAGATCATCGACGAGCTCCTGGAGGAAATGAACCTGCAGGCCAGCATTTCCGTCATCTGGGCAGACTTCTCTCAGCAGGATATCCGGCAGGCCAGAGAGGAAGGGCGGATCGTCTCCCTGAGTCCGAACATTCCGCCGCTCACGGAAGAGGCCATCGCGGCTACGAACAGCATCGTGGCCCAGATGGGACACGAGCCGATCGTCGAAGCGCTGCGAGGCGGGGCGGATATCATCGTCTGCGGCAGAGCCTACGATCCATCGCCGTTCGCGGCTATCGGCATCTATCATGGCAAGGATCCGGGCCTGTCCTACCATCTGGGCAAGATTTTGGAATGCGGCGCGCTGTGCGCCGAGCCGGGCACGACCAAGGACAGCATTCTCGGGACGATCGGCGACGGCTATTTCACCGTCCAATCGCTCAATCCGGACCGGACCTGCAGCGAGACAAGCGTGGCGGCCCATACGTTCTACGAGAAGGAGCATCCCTACATCCTGCATGGACCGGGCTTCACGCTGGACCTGGAGTTATGCCGCTTCGAGGAAAGCAGTCCTGGCGTCGTGCGCGTCAGCGGCAGCCGGTATCTACCGGCAGAGACGTATAGAATCAAGCTCGAAGGCGCGAGGCAGACCGCTTACCGGACCTTCGTCGTGGCGGGCATCCGCGACCCGATCCTGCTGGGCAAGCTGGAGGCGGTCCAGGAGCTGGTCCGCAGCCAGGCGAAGGACTACTATCGGGACATCCCGGAGTCGGATTACGAGATCCGCTTCTACAACTACGGGATGAACGGCGTGCTGGGCAGCCAGGAGCCGGAGGCGTTCCGGGGACATGAGGTCGGCGTCATGTTCGAGGTTGTCGCCCGCACGCAGGAGCTGGCCAGCAGCATCTGCGCGACCGTCCGCTCGACCTTCCTGCATTACGGCTATGAGGGACGCAAGTCGACCGCCGGCAATCTGGCCTTTCCGTTCGCTCCCAGCGATATCGAGTTCGGGCCGGTATATGCGTTTTCCGTGTACCACCTGATGGAATCGAGACCGGATGTCTTCACGATCGAGCAGCGATAAGGAGGAAGCAAGCCATGACCAAGCTCGGCGATATGGCCAAGGTGCTGCGAAGCAAAAACTCCGGCCCCTTTGAACTTACTCTGGATGTGCTCTTCGACTCCAGGGAAATGTATGAACACGTCAAGAACTCCGGTTCCGTCACAAGAGAAGCCGTCAGCAAGGCTTATGGAATGACGGAGGAACGGATTCATCACTTTGTCTTTTTCGACCAGGCGCTCGGCTTCAAGGTGACGATGTCGCGGGATATCTCCTCCGGCAGCGCCGGAGACCGGGATGTGTACGGAGCCCAGCAGCATGCCCCGCTCATGCAGCTGGAAATCCATTGTCCCCGGGAGGTGTAGGCTATGAACGTCATGAAGCGGCTGCGGCAGGACTGGGTTCTTTACGCCATGCTGTTCCTGCCCCTGCTCTACTTCTTCATCTTCCATCTCATCCCGCTGTACGGCATGAAGCTCGCCTTCCAGGATTACCGCATCATCGGCGACCCTGTCTGGGTCGGATGGAAGCATTTCAAGACGCTGTTCAGCTCGCCGGCATTCGCCAGCGTGCTCCAGAACACCATCATCATCAGCTTGATGAAGATCATCTTCGTCTTTCCGATTCCGATCGCGCTGTCTCTCTTCATCAATGAAGTGCGCAGCTCCAAGTACCGCAAATACGTGCAGTCCGTGCTTTACCTGCCGCATTTCCTGTCCTGGGTCGTCATCGCGGGCATTTGGATCAGCCTTCTGAATCCGGCGACCGGCGGCGTCAACCAGATCGCGAGCTTCTTCCAGCTGCCGTCGGTCGATTATATGACGAGCAAGGAGCATATCCGCTGGGTGCTCGTCTTCTCGGAGATTTGGCGCAGCGCGGGATGGGATTCCATCATCTATCTGGCTGCGATCATGAAAATCAGCCCGGGGCTGTACGAAGCGGCCAAGATCGACGGCGCGACCCGGCTGCAGCAGATGCGCTTCATTACGATGCCCCATCTCTACAGCACTGTTGTAACCGTCTTCATTCTCAATCTGGGCTTCTTCATGAATGCCGGCTTCGATCAGGTGTTCAACTTCATGAATGCATCGGTCATCAGCGTCGTGGACATTCTGGACACGTATGTGTACCGGATCGGCATCGGCAACGGCCAGTTCGCCTATGCGACAGCGGCAAGCCTGTTCAAGGGCGTCATCGGCATCGTCCTCATCCTGGGCACGCATTTCATCTCGAAGCGCATCTCAGGCAAAGGCGTCTGGTAGGGGGGATAACAAGTGAGAAGACTGGAAGTTTCGAAACTCGTCATTTATTTGCTGTTGTTCGCCTTCACGCTCATGGTGCTCGTGCCTCTGCTCAATCTGCTTGCCCTTTCCTTCACGGAGCCGGGCAAGGCGCATCTGATGGGCGGTCTGGACATCATCCCGAAGGGCTTCTCCACGCTCAACTATGAGCTTCTGTTCGCCAATCCGCTTTTTACGGGCAGCATCCTCAATTCGGTCTGGATTACCGTTGCGGGTACGGCGCTGAACCTGGCGCTCACCTCGATGGCCGCCTACGTGCTCGCCCGCAATGAATTCGCAGGCAAGAAATTCGTCCTTTTCTTCCTGATTGTCATCATGGTATTCGAGCCGGGCATGATACCCGAATATTTGCTCATCAAGGATATCGGCCTGATGAATACGCTGACCTCGCTGATTCTGTACAAGGCGGTCAATGTGTATTATCTCTTCATCCTGATGCGGTTTTTCCAGGACATTCCGGAGGAAATTCTGGAGGCCTCCCGCATCGACGGAGCCGGCCACTTCCGCATGTACAGCCGGATCATGATGCCGCTCTCCAAGCCGGGGCTGGCTACGCTCGGACTGTTCTACGGCGTGTACCACTGGAACGAGTATTTCCGGGCCACGCTGTACATCTCGGAGCCGGCGAAGTGGCCGCTGCAGGTCGTGCTGAGGCAGTTCGTCGTCCGCAAGGACAATACGTCGCTCATCGGCAGCCAGAATATGTTCGACAGCTCCATCCATTTCGACTTCGCGGCGCTGCAGGCCGGAACGATCATCATCGCCATCGTGCCGCTGCTCGTGCTCTACCCGTTCATCCTGAAGTATTACGCCAAGGGCGCTCTGGAAGGGGGAGTCAAGGATTAAGCCGGAGTGTTCCGGCCGCAAGGG
>Ga0194137_10001811_pt1 | contig 12871 bp, 16 predicted proteins | sample TARM_MetaG_T3_14_FD_134025 | JGI IMG/M metagenome (GOLD analysis project Ga0194137, IMG submission 134025) | Freshwater microbial communities from Pennsylvania, USA, analyzing microbe dynamics in response to fracking - TARM_MetaG_T3_14 (version 2) | ecosystem: Environmental > Aquatic >... | reverse complement strand
CCGAATCATCACCAAACTGCAAAACGCCAACCTCCCACTTGGCCTTGGTGTGACCTATCGGCTGCTGGTAAAACGGACCGCCAGCAACGTAACCGTGAATGTCCTTGTCGCTCCAGTCATGCCCAGCAAACGTCGTGTAACCGTATGTCGCACCGATAGACGCCTTGAGCACAACATCGCCGTTCCAGCGGTTGACGTTGCCCCACAGTTCGAAATCATGGACAAGGCCCAGGCTGTACGACTCCCCGCTAAAGCCCGGTTGCTTGTAGCTGTTGTCGAATGAGCAGCCCTGCACATATTCAACCCGCAGACAGATCAGGTTGTGTTTTTCGTTGGTGATGTCATCACTTAACCAATGATGTCCCCAGTGGCCAGCCATGATGCCTACGGTTGTCTCCGCACGTGCAGGCGCACACGAAGCCGTAGCGGTTAGCAGGGCGAAGATGACGAGTAGCCAGAAGGTTGAGTCGAGTTTCATGGTTTGGGCTCCAGGTTGTCGAGTTCGGTGAGAAGGGTGTTGGCAACTTCCTGAGCTTGCGCACTTGGCATTATCGGATCGTCTTGTATCGCCCTGCACTCACCGTGCGCCACCCAAGCCAAAGTCGCAGTTACTTCCCGCAAAGCCTCCCGCAAGCGGTCGTGGTAGTTGACGGCGTTGACGATGTGGCGGGCGTTGGCCTCCGCTTTTTCAATGCCCTTGTTTGGCAAGTCATAGCAACCGGCGCAGGCGATCATGTCCCGCCAGTCCATGTGTTTGAGATCCGGGTCTGGGTGCATGGCGTCGATAAAGGCGGTCTGGCTGCGCTTGCTGATCCGGCCTAGCGTCCATGGTGTTGGTGTTGGTCTCACTTCACCACCTCCACTTCCCGCAACAACAGCCGGGCTTCCAGTTCGTTTTTAGATGCAAAATATCTTTCTATCTCGTCTTGCTTTTTTGGATGCACGAATTTCTCAACCAGCAAATCTCCAGAAGCAACCAATGACTCAAGGGCGCTATCTACTTCTTGATTTCTGAATCTGTTTTGTATAACCCCTCTCGTTATTCCATTTTTGTTGTTTCTTTGGACCAAATTGATAATCCGCTCCTCAATAGTTTTCTTTTTTGACTTTTGAGTGTCCGTCAAGCATTCGCTCAACCCTGGAGGGACAAGCAAGCAGCCATTTGCTGTTTTTGGTTCTCTTGTCCATGCCACTAGCTTTCCAGTGGAAAGCATGGCACTCCTTGCAACATTGATGTCTGCGCCAAAAAAATATTCTGGAGACCTGCCCCTTAATCTCTCAGACAGAAATTTAAGCAATTTCTTTTCTGTAGATTCTGCGCCTTCGTGCATTTCGCTAAAAAGAGCAACAACTGCTTTTAGCCCGAATGCCTTTGCAGACTGAAAATGCGATCTTATCCTCTTGTGTTGCTCGCCAAACGTCACTCCCGCCTTCAGGGTCCCATCACTAAACAATATGCAGTAAACGCTTCCTATCATGTCGAACCTCCTAAACGTTTATATTATTTAGATTAGTGATCTTTTCATTCTAAGTCAACCGCATTAAAGGATATTTTAGGTAGTGAGTCTGTGTATCTAAAAATGTCTCTATAACCCCTTGTTCTATATACTCTTTTTATATTTAAGATAATAGATATACAGATAGTGATAGAGACTCTTATTTTCAGGCACAAAAAACCCCTCTTTCGAGGGGTCTCTTAAGCTATCCAAAATATCCATTATCCAATCGGGTTAAGATCTTGTATTAGCTTTATTTTTTTGAATAACACCTTCCACTATCTAACCGCTATCCATTACCGAAATACCTGAAAACTTTGGTTTTTTTCTTCGGATGCTCAGACTCTACTACGGTCAGCATTTCCTTGTCTACCATCTTTTCCAGCAAGGCCTCTACCTGTTTTTTCGGCGTCCCGCGGAGCCGGTTGCATATCACGCCTAACGTCTCACCATGCTCCTTGGTCACCAGAGACAAAACCCTTGCCGCAAGTCCGTCCGATTCTTCCGCCCTTTCTGTTGAGTAAGCCATTTTGATTTTGGTTTCAACGTCCCGCCGTGCCAGCGCATAAGCCCATCGGATATGCTCTGGCGTGCGGACCCCGCCAGGCAGGGCCAAAACCAAGCTAACCTTGGCGGCAAGCTCATACCCCCGCCTTGGTATCGCCTCAAGCCCTGTCTTGCCCTTGTGTTCCTCTGCCATGCCGTGGAACGACTCGTATACCTGCTCCATGAGTTCGGAGCCTTCCGCAGTGGTAGGGACTGGAGTCTTCTCTCCGTCAAACTCGATGCGGCTGTCCGGCTCCATCATATCGAATTCGCCAGGCGCGTACAGGTTTCGGATTTGTGATTTCAGCCCGTCACCCATGGGCATCTTTCGAAACCCCTTCTTGCGCTTTGGGTTAGTCTCCAGATCGTTAAAGATCATGGCCCGCGCCATAAAGCCGTTGGTCGCCTGCTCATACCCCATGAGAGATTCGAAGGTGACCGGCGTAGTGAAGCCCATGATGGTCAGAAATGGAGAGTCCAGCCCGTCGTCAATGGTAGCCATGGCTTGCATAAGTCGTTCTGACTGACGCTCCAGCTTGCCGCGGATGGTATCGCTTGTGCTGTCTGCTGGCAGGTCTTCGATTCGCTTTTCGATCCGACTGTATTCGTGGCGTAGCTTCTCCCTGATTTCTTCTTTCAGGTCACCCGTGATTGGCAGGAAACCGTTAGCTTTGCTGAATACTGACATGACCATCCCGATAATTCCTTCAAGGTAGGATGCGCCGCCGCGCTTGCCGGCGTTTTCAAGCTTGCGCAGCACCAAACCGAACTCGTCAATAACGTAGAAGGCCGCTTGGTGGCGGATCAGGTTTCGCATCAATTCCTGTTCTGATTTGAACCCGCCATGGACTGCGCCCTGAATGCCGGCTTCGCGCATTATCTTGAGATAGGCTTGCTGTACCGCTTCCTTGCCCGTGCCTGATCCCGCTATGCAGAACGCAATGAGGTTGGCGGTCATATCGTCCAGCTCGTCGAAATGGCGCATTCCTGCGAGGCTGGACACGGCGCACAGTGCCGCGGCCACAGATAGCGTTTCACGCGGGTAAAGGCACTGACCGTTGATCCACTCGCAAAGCTCGCCAACAAACCCTGGCGGGCGCTTCAGGTCTACGCCTGTCGTGTCTAGCGCGGGCTCAACTTCAAACTCTTCTCCGTCATAGACAAAAGTCACATCCTCGCAATAACCGCCCTCTCGGGCATAGTGCAGCAATGTACCGTAACCTGCTGGGTTAGCTGATTTGCCGAAGCTGTGCCAGTGCCGTTCAAGTTGGCTTGCGCCTGGATAACCGGACCCTTCCGCGCTCCAGTCGTCCCAGATTTCAAAACCTGCCCCCTGAAGGCAGTGGTGTACTGCCATGCCGGACCTCACCCAAGTATCGTATGGGCAATCTGGGCTGACGTACGAAAGCAGTTCTGCAATGTGCGCCTCGTCAACGTCCACGTCGCCGGACTCTGAGCGGACGCGGTAGGTGTCTGGCTTTTTGAGCAGTGAGATTAAAGCGTCCGGGGCCTCGGTCACGTCTTGCGGGAAGCCCTTTTCTGTTTCGTATTGCACCCCGCTGGCGTGCATTGATCCGGCCCCGATAACGTACCCGCTTGATTTGAAGTCAAGGCCGGGGTAATCCTTGTGGGATTGGACCAAGGGGAGCGGCTCGGAAAGTCTGAAATAGTGATGTTGGCTCCCGCCGCCCGATCCCGTGTTGACCACAAACGTTGCGGTTGCGGATTCTGGTATGTCCTTGCAAAGCCGCTTGAATGACTCAACCCCACCGTTACGGGCATCAACGTCGATGATCAAAAAGCCGGCGCACAGGACGCCGAACCCGGTATTGAAGTGCCCCATAGCGTCAAAGGTTTCTATCTGCTCATCCGACCAGTTTGGGACGTTCTGCCAGTTTGATATGCGGGGGTGCTTGAACAGGGCTTCGCACTCTGGGTCTTCGCACCCACAAACGCCATTCTTGACGCCGTGGATTCCGAATACCCTGAAGCCTGCCTCAAGGTAGTCGTATAGTTCATTGATCATGCTTTTGCTCCAGGTAGTCAGAGAGCTTGGCGATGACCTTATAAGTCGGGTTTTCCCTGCGCCCTGTGGCTATGGCGTAAATATTGGCATAGCTGATTCCGGTGCGCCTTGAAACCTCTTTCAGGTTTCTGTCTGACAACCGCTTCTTTACTTCTTCAAGGGTGAGCATGCGCTTCTCCTGTAAATTTTGTGTTTCGAGTATTGACAAGAATATAATTTAAAGCCTAATCTAGTCAACGTCGATTACGACACAACCTCAATGCAGGAGAACATCATGAGTTATCTTAAGCAGGTCAAGAAGGCCACCCCGCAAGCGCCCGTACTCACCATCGTCGGCTTCCCTGGCGTGGGCAAGTCCACCCTCGGCGCACTGTTCCCAAGCCCCATTTTTGTGCAGGCAGAGAACGCAACCAGCGTGTTCGAGACGTGGCCGGAAGAAAAGCAACCGGCGTTTTTCCATGAGCTTCCAGCCCCTAACCAAAAGCGCAAGCTTAAGCCTAGCGAGGTCTTGATTGCCCAGCTTCGCGAACTGGCAACCGAAGAGCACGATTTCAAGACTGTTGTCGTGGATGCGGTAACCACGCTGAACACGCTATTTGAACAGGAAGTCATTGAGTTTGACGCCAACGGCGCGGAAAACATCGGCGAGGCCGCAGGTGGATTCGGCAAGGGCTATTTGCAGGTGGCAGCGCTGCACAGCAAAGTCCGCAACGCTTGCGAGCATCTTCGACGCCGCGGTATTGCCGTGGTGTTCCTTGCGCATTCCGGCATTGCCAAGGTCAAGAACCGCCCAGACGTGGAAGCCTACAGCACTTGGTCACTGGATATGCACGAAGCCAGCCGCAAGATTTACGTAGCCACCAGTGACGCCGTTCTGTATCTCAAGGCTCGCGAGTTCGTCATGGGCAGCGAGAAGGACAAGAAAGGCAACATCAAGTCGTATGGCCGCGTGACCAATACGGGCGAGCGTGTGCTGATCTCCAGCAGTGACGGGACCATCGGTTATGTCGATGCCAAGAACCGTTACAAGCTGCCCGAGGAGATGGACGTTCCAGAGGGTGAAAACCCTGTACTTCAATACATTCCATTTTTTAACCAGGGCGCACAGCCCGCACCGATAGCCGGCGAAGCTGGCGAACCTGAAAACGAAGACGAAGACAACCAAGCCGAGGAGGCGTAATTATGAGCTTTTGGGATCTTAACGACGGCAGCAAGGCCGAAGCGGATAGCACTTACGAAATGGAGGGCGGAAACCTTGAGCCGATTCCAGCGAATACCGGATGCATCGCGGCTATTGAAGAAGCGAAATGGGATTCCTATGAGGAAGACCGCTATATCAGCCTGAAATGGCGGGTGATCAAGCCCGACGAGTACAGTAACCGGGTCATCTTCCAGAAGGTCAAGGTGTACGGCACCAGCCGGGACAAAGATCCGCAGGCTACCGCGGACAAGGCAAAGCGCATGCTGGCAGCGATTGACTCAAACGCTGGCGGCAAGCTGATGAAGCTACAGGGTGAGCCGGACGATACCGATCTGATGAGCGCCCTTGTGGGCAAGATGATGGCGATCAAGGTGCAGGTTTGGAAGCTGACCAAGGAAGATGGTGAAAAGATGGAGGGCAACTGGATCAGCGCCGTAGCGCCTGCCAAAGGTAAGGCAGCAGAAGCGGCAAAGAAAGCTGAGAAGAAGCCGGAGCCTGCACCTGAGCCGGTGGACGACTTCGACGACGATATTCCATTTTAGATCAGCAACTTACTGGCGGCCATGCGCCGCCATTTTTTTCTCCATACACCCAATGAGGCAACCCAATGGAACAGAAAAGCAAAGAATGGTTTGACGCCCGACGAGGCAAGCTGACCGGCTCAAACGTAGGCGCGGCCCTCGGACTGAACCCGTGGAAAACACCCGATGACCTAATCCGGCAGATGGTCCGCGAATATCATGGCGCTGAGCCTGAGTTCACCGGCAATGTAGCCACCGAATACGGCAACCTGCACGAACCCTTGGCGGTTATGGAATACATGGGGAAAACAGGGCTGCACCCGGAAGAGACAGGATTCCATGTTCACCCTGAGCATGACTGGCTTGGCGCAAGCCCGGACGCGCTGATCGAAGATGACGGAATCCTGGAGGTTAAATGTCCGTTCGGTTTGCGCAACAAGAAAGGCGATGAGCTGGTGTTTAAGGATGCTGAAGACCAACAGCACTATTACGCTCAGATGCAGGTTGAAATGGCTTGCACCGGCAGGAACTACGCGCATTTCTATCAGTGGAGCAAGCACGGGGATTCACTTCAAACAGTTGAGTTTGAGCCCGAATGGTGGGATCAGTATTTTCCCGAAATGGAAGCCTTTTACAACCGCTACCTGTCAGAACTGGACAACCCTGAACACCTGGAGGACAAGCAAAAAGAAATCAACACGCTCAAGGCTAAAAAGCTGATCGATGAATGGGACAATCTCAAGGCAACGATTGACGATGCCGAAGCCAGAAAGAAAGAAGTCCTCGCAGAGCTGGTCAAAATCAGCGGTGAGCGTGACGCTCTTATGCACGGCAGGAAGCTGACCAAGGTTGAGCGCAAGGGCAACGTCAATTACAAGAAAATCCCAGAGCTTGAAGGCGTTGATCTTGAGAAGTACCGCGGCAAGCCATCGGAGTTTTGGAGGCTTTCATGACATGCGTAAAGTGCGACTACTGTGGCGGTCAAGCTAAACTAGTAAAGGGTAAAAAAGTTTACCCTCATCGTAACGACCTTGCTGGCCTTAACTTTTGGTATTGCGATAACGGGCATGATCCGGCCTATGTTGGATGTCACAAGAAAAACAGAAACCACGGGCATAGCGGAATTGAACCACTAGGCAGGCTGGCGAATGCCAAGCTAAGAAATGCAAAATCAATGGCACATGGAGCCTTTGACCCGCTGTGGAGGCATGGCTCCGAAAGGAGAAAGTTTAAGTCAAGAAAGCGAGCTTATAACTGGCTAGCTGATCAGTTAAAAATTGACGCCTCCGAGTGCCATATAGGCATGTTTAATGAAGAAATGTGCGGCAAAGTTATGGAGGTTTGCCTTGATGCTTAGGCCATACCAACAAGAGGCTGTGGACGCGGCAACCGCATGGATGCGGAGCTGCATCATGCCCGGCCTTCTAGAGCTCGCCACTGGCGCGGGCAAAAGCCACATCGTCGCCGCTATAGCGCACTGGGTATACGGCCATAGCGGAAAAAAGGTTTTATGTCTTCAGCCGTCGAAAGAGCTAACCGAACAGAATTTTGAAAAATATCTGCACACCGGAGAGAAAGCCAGCATATTCAGCGCCTCTGCCGGCTCGAAATGCATGCGGCATCCAGTCGTTTACGGCACACCTGGTACAGTAAAGAACAGCCTGTCACGGTTTGGCGACCAGTTCGGCGCAGTCATCATAGACGAAGCCCACGGGATCACAAACACCATTCGCCTCATAGTTGATCACATGCGAAAGGCTAACCCAAACCTGCGCGTTATTGGCATGACGGGCACCCCATACCGAACCCTGTCCGGTTTTATCTACCAGTATGATATTGATGGCTCGTTCGTGCCAGAGGACGAAGCCAGAGAGCCTTATTTCAACAAACTGCTTTACCGGGTAGATACCAATACCCTGATAGATTCGGGCTACCTGACGCCGGCTCACGCGGACCCTGAAACAGCCGCACATTATCATGCTGCCGGATTGCAACTAAACAGCCGCGGTAAGTTTGACCATAAAGACCTTGAGCGCGTCTTTGAAGGTAAGGGAAGGCTTACCAGCAAGATTGTTGCTGATGTTGTGGCGCACTCAGCGGGCCGTCAAGGCGTAATGATTTTTGCCGCCACGGTTGCGCATGCCAAGGAGGTAATGGAATCGTTGCCGCCGGGCAACTCTCGCATGATTGGCGGCGACGTTAACATGGGCAAGTCAGATCGCGAAAAGGTTATATCAGATTTCAAGGCTCTCAAATTCAAATACCTTGTTAGCGTAGGAACCCTGACCACTGGATTTGACGCTGTTCACGTATCGCTAATCGCAATTCTGAGGCGTACAGAATCCCCTGGCATGTTGCAACAGATTATTGGCCGAGGGCTCAGGCTTTTTGACCCGTCAACCGCTGGCGACTTGCAGGCTATCGCATGCAGCGAAAAGCCCGACTGCCTGGTGCTGGACTACGCCGAAAACATAGAGGCTCACGGCCTACAAGACAACCTTTTTCGGCCAAAAATAAAGGTCAAAGGAGGGAGTGGTGGCGGCGAGCTTCTTGTCGCAAGTTGCCCTGACTGCGGATTCCCTAACGACTTCACTGCAAGGCCAAACCCTGACGGTTTACGGGTGAGCGATGACGGGTATTTCCTGGATCTTGCGGGCAGCCCTATCGACACGCCGCATGGGTCCATGCCGGCACACTTTGGCAGGCGGTGTACGGGCCAGATAAAAAGCCCTGTGCAGATTGGCGTTTTCGAGCGATGCGATTACCGGTGGACCTGCAAGGATTGCCCGGAGTGCCAGCACAAAAACGACATAGCCGCCAGGTTCTGCGAGCAATGCAAAGAGGAATTGGTAGACCCAAATGAAAAGTTGAAGCAGGAGTTTCACCGGATCAAGAAAGATCCCTATGAGGTCAGCACTGATGAAGTACTTGAATGGTCCGCTCAAAAGAGCACCAGTAAGGCTGGCAATGAAACGCTGCTTTGCCACTACAAGACGGAATACCGGAAGTTTCGCTTCTGGTACACGCCATCCAGCGGGGCTATAGAGGCGCAAGCGGCATGGCGAAGCCTGAACGAAGCGGTATACAGCGGCCACGTTGCGCCTGATATTGATACGTTTTTGCAGTACCTTCACAAAGGGCAGCAGCCAAAAACTGTAACCTATGCCAAGAAAAGAGGTTCAGAGTTCTTCCGGATATTTGCCCACAACAAACCAGCAGAGAGGTTGCTAGAATGAAGTTCCCGCCGTGGCTTAAAGTGTACGGCTCACTGGACTACAGGGGCGACTGCCCCCAAGAATCCGCCGAACAAATAACCTTTTTCGGGCAGCTTCGTGCGCAGTACCCGGACAGTATAGGCCGGCTAGCCCTGCACCCAAAGAACGAAGAAAAGCGCAAGGGCAGGCAGTTCCAACAGCTTGCCAGGGATAAGGCTATGGGGCTTTCGCCGGGCGCTTCGGACATCATTATTCCTGGATGCCCTGCGCTTGTGTGCGAGATGAAGCGGGCCGATCATACCCGATCAAAGTGGCAGCCGGGCCAACTGGAATACCTTGAAGCAGCACATAACGCGGGGGCTTTTGTATGCGTAGCACTGGGGTGGGAGGCGGCAATGGAGGCTGTGAAAGACTGGCAAGAGTGTATCGCGTTGAGCTCGAAACCGGCGAACGAATGATCTACGTTGCTTCGGAAGAAATAACCCGCACGGAGGCGGGCAAAAGGATCAGGGAAAAGTTCAGGCGGGGCGGGAAATTTGTGAAGTAAAAGCGGCCTCAAGGGCCGCTCTCCACCTACTCCGGCTCAGTCGTCGTGTCCAGCTCTATCTCGCCATCGCACAACATCCCGTCCGAGGCAATCTCCCCACACAACCACCGGTCATAATCCCATCCGCAACCGTACATCATGATCATGTAACCGCCGCAGATGGGGCACGGCGGGCTGGTCATAGGCCTGTGCTCCCAAAACCGCCAGAGCCCCTATCCGTATCATCCAGCTCGTCAACGACCTGAGCCAGCACCATCACGGGAGACACAACGATCTGAGCGATACGATCCCCGCGCCGGATCTCGATAGGCTTATCCCCGTGGTTGATGCCGCACACATGCAGCTCGCCACGGTAGTCTGAATCGGCCAAGCCAGCCAGCAGATCAAAGCCGTGTTTCGTGGCAAGCCCTGAACGCGGCCACAGGAAACCAGCGTAGCCTTCAGGGATGGCGCACGCAACGCCTGTCCCTATCTTGACGTGAGCGCCAGGCCACACGGTCACGTTATCCACGGCGTACAGGTCAAAGCCTGCGCTGCCTTCTGTGGCGCGCGTCGGCTCGGTGGCGTAGTTGTGTAGGGTTTTGAATTTAATCATCGTTTATGTCCCATCCAGTTAAACAACCTCCGGAGCGCATACGAGCGCACCAGAGACACGAGAGTAAATATTAAGGCGATGCCCGCATGTTGCGCCGTGCTGGCGTAAAAGCCAAACAGCGGGAACACAAGGGCCTGTGTCAGCATTGCCACAGCGTAGCCGACTGCGACGTTGCAGGCGGCTTCGGTGGCGCTGGCTAGTTTGGTTTGGGTCATTTCTTCTTTTCCTTCTTGTCATGCGGGCAATAACTACAATACCCATACCGCCCGCACGGCTCGCTGCCGTCTGGGCATAGGTAGGGCGGTTTGGTGTGGCGGCCTTTTAGGATTTGGCCAGACTCAAACGATTGGCCTTTTAGCTGCCTGATCTCGGCCTGTAGTTCTGCGTTATATTTGATCAAAGATTCAAGCCGAGTGGCCGATTCAGAAAGCACCAAATCTGCATCTCGATCAACCTCGGCAGGGACGCGCATTGTAAATTCATCCCTGAATGCGCTCCCCCGCGCAATCACGGCATCTGAAAGCTCGTTAAGTCGTCTTATCAAATCTTCAGCCGGAACATCCGCGCTGTTTTTGTATTGGCTGCTCATCGCTTCATCCTCTGCCGTGCGTTATAGTCGGCGCGACAATCCGCCGAACAAAAGGCCCCTCTCGTAGGCTCCCCGCAATCGTTCTGACAAAAGCCGGTAAGCCTCACGCTTTCCTGCTTCCGCGCATTCTCCAGCGCCGCCCGGCGAAACAACTCCGCCGCCTGGTTGCCGTAGTCGCCTTCATTCATTAACCATCCCCCTCTGTCTCTTGTTAGGCTCCATCGCCCGATGCACAGCAATCGCCATGTCGGCAACGCCCTGTTGATAATCCTCAGAGCCGCCCGTGGGCAGCTCTATTGCTTTGATTCGGCCTAGCTTGGCCTGTAGCGCACGGATTTCGCGTTTGGCGTGGGCTAGTTTGTCATCGGGCATATTCTCACCAAAAGTTAAGCCCCGGCGAACCGGGGCTGTTAGTTTAGAGTCGGACGGGCATCACCACATTATTGCCACCAACAATGCACGGCCTGTTAGGCTCAAAAAGCTGAATCACTATTGTATCATCGCCGCACGCCTTGATTGCGTCGATCAGGTATTTGATCGAAAACCCAATCGTCATATCCCCTTCGGATTCGCACGAAAAGGCCGCCTCTGAGCCCGCGTTGCTGATCGTTACGGATTCCGGAGACACCTCAAACTTTGCCGTTTCACCGCCAATCTGAGCCGCTTGCAGCGCTTCCAGAATATCACCTGCACTGGCCTTGATGGTCATAGGCGTGCCAGTCGGAATAACGCGCTTCCAGTCTGGGTAGTTGCCCTCCACCAACTTAGTGCTGAATCGCTCGGAGTCGTTTTCGATGATCATCTGATTTTGAGACAGGGAAACCGTGCCAGTCATGCCGATGATCTGGTTAACGGCATCGTGCGGGATAATCACTTTGCCATCAAATCCCAGATCGGCCCAGGCCATCCTGTGCCCGTTAGTCGCCACCGCGTTGCCGTCTACAAGGCAAGCGCCGTTCAGGTAGTACCGAACGTCATCCGTTGCAACGGCATGGCTGACAGCGGCGAGAGACGCTCCTAGCGCATCTGCCGAGAACTTCATCGGCTCGGCCGCGCCGTAGTCCGGTTGCGGAAACTCGGAGTATTTGCCGCAATCCAGCTTGATGCGGCTTCGACCCTGCTTTACTTGCCCGTCTGTTAACTCAATCTCACCGGCACGCATGGCGCTGACAGAAGCCGCCAACTTGGCGGCCTCCGTAGTGAACTGGCACGGCTCGCCATGGGCATCCATGCGAGCGCTGTAGGTGGCGCTGCCATCGTTGGCGGTTAGCGTCAGGGTATCTCCGTCAAAATCGACGGCGATATGATTCATGATTGGAATACTCGACTTTTTGCCGGCAATCTTTGCCAGCTTTTTCATTGCAGGTGCAAGGTTTTCTTTTTTGACTTTGATCATGGGTGATTCCTTAGAAAAGATCGTACTGGGCTTCTTTCGCCAGTTCGAGGTTGCGGATGGCAAGATTGAAATAGGACTCTTTGAGTTCCGCACCGATAAACTTCCGGCCAGACTTCAAGCTCATGTAGCCTTCAGATCCGATACCCATGAACGGGCTCCATACAATTTCGCCTGGGTTGCTCCAAAGTTGCAGGCAACGCTGAATCACGTCTAGCTGCAGTGGACAGATATGGCGCTCGTCGTCCTCTTCTCGGCCTTCCCGAAAGTTCAGGGTGTCGGTCTGGTTAATGTCATCCCAGACCGGAGACGCGTACCGCTGCCAAACGTCAACACTGGTATTGTGACTGCCATCTTCAACCGTCCAGCATTCGCGCCCGTCGTCCCATTTATGGCGTTTGAATCCTGGCGCCGGATTTGTGCCCACGTAATAGGTGAACGCCCCGCTAACTGGCTCTGAGTTGTCGCCAGGCTTTCGCATCATAACCATGGTATCCGGTATACCCATTCGGCTCATGGCGCTGTCTTTTTTGATGGTCTTGTGAAGCAGTCCGAGCGCCTTGGTTCTCTGCATGGCGACCACGGGATCTTTCCAGATGCAGACCTCAGAATGGAAAACGAACCCGGCATCTTGGTACGCCCGGATGATCTCGCCACGGAAGTCACGGATTCCGATGAAGCCGTCGTTTTGCTTGCTGGTCGGCAGGTTCATGCAATGGATGGCAACGATGCGCCCATGCTT
>Ga0194137_10001810_pt1 | contig 12877 bp, 16 predicted proteins | sample TARM_MetaG_T3_14_FD_134025 | JGI IMG/M metagenome (GOLD analysis project Ga0194137, IMG submission 134025) | Freshwater microbial communities from Pennsylvania, USA, analyzing microbe dynamics in response to fracking - TARM_MetaG_T3_14 (version 2) | ecosystem: Environmental > Aquatic >... | reverse complement strand
TATACCATTTTTCTCTATATTCGATATTTGACTTCATTAAAAATACCTCCAAATTTATTGTTTGAAGGTATTATACTATTTCTATAAATTCAATTAAAGGTACTGATGGTTTGACGCTTACCTTGTTATCTGTATTACAACTGGTCTTAAAAAAACACTGCTTCGACCATAGGCCTCCGGGAACGCCAAGGCAAATAAAAAAAGCCCGAAAGGGCTTAGTTATAACCTAAATGGCGTTCCGGGAGGGATTCGAACCCCCGACCGATGGCTTAGAAGGCCATTGCTCTATCCTACTGAGCTACCGAAACATTGATTGCGATTGACTTTCAAACGCGTATATAATTATATAACAAGCCATCGCAATTGTAAAGATGTAAAAGAAAATTTTTATTTTAATCCAATAGGGCCTTCAAGCCATCGAAATATAATAGTCGTTTTGATAGTTCATACTCATTCATTAATCTTAGTTGGGTATTTTTAAAAGTCTCTAACATTTCAGAATCTGTGATGTTGGTTTCACCTCTTCTTGTAAGGTAGTAGTTTCCATTGGTTATTGTAAAATCATCTAGTAATACTATATGATGATTTAATCCCAAAACATCTTTTCCTAGGTAAAATGAAGGAAGCGGGTCATCTGTAAAAAGATTTAATAGCGTTGGTGCGACATCTCGTGTAGTCATTGGAATATTTTTAGTGGTTGTTTCTAATAATGGATTATGAATAATATATTTTTGTTTAGTAAAATTATAGTTAGAAATCGATTGATTAAGGGTCTTTTCTAAGCTTTTGTCATCCATCATATACGGGTAATGATCAGTATGTATGGTAAGAACCGTATTATCATATAAATGATTGGCGTCTAAATATTCTATGAGCTGTTTTAAGAGTGCATCAAAATCCATGAGCTTTTTATAATAGTTTTCTACTTCTTTATCGAAACCATTTGGGTAGTAATGATCAAGGATTGGTTGATAGTCTTCATAATCTTGTTGATTATAAGCCCCATGCATGCCATAAGTTAATAAATTGAGATAGAAAGGCTCATCATTATTAAATAGAGTATTGATGAAGGTCATCATTTCAGAGTCTCTTCTTTCGTTATACTCACTGACATCTAAATCGTCTTGAAAAGCAATGGTATCGAAGCCTAAATTTGGCATAAGTACATCCCGGTGATAAAATGTGCTAATGCCTGAGTGAAAGTAATAGGTGTTATAATTAAGCGCGTTAAACTGATGTGGGAGCGCGCCTGGAAAATTTTGATGATAATAAAGCGCACATACATTATTTCCTAATGAGTTTGAATGCATTGGATAAAGGCTGGTAAGCGCCATAAATTCACTATTACATGTTGCGCCTTGAAAATAGACAGGCGCATAGTAATTATCGAAAACAATGCTGTTTTCATGGTATATTTTATAAAGGGTGGGTGTCAAGTTTTCATCAATAAACCTTGTATCTAAACTTTCAGCTGTAATATGGATGAGATTATAGTTATTAAATAAATTAGTGTAATCGTTTGGCGTGTATTCAGGCAATGCATCATAATAGGTTTGAATGGTTGTTTCTGCATTTGTTTCATTGTATCTCTTAGGTAGGCTAATTAAATCTACTGTATGATGCAATAAGTACCCGTATTTATTGGCTATGGTTAGTGAATCTTCAAAAGTATAGATCATATATGCATCACTTTGATAATACTCTAAAGTTGTTTCATACGGTTTATGAATGGTAAAGAATAATCCTGTAAAAAATATAAATGGAATAAGCACTTTTCCTTTGTTTATCCATGGTTCATAATCTTTTTGTGTCTGTTTAATAATTAAAACAATCATAACTATTCCTATGATTGCATACGCTAGACTATAAAAAGTTAAAGAGATTGAGTAATCTTTTGTCATAAGGTCTGAACTCATAAAAGTTAAGCCTTGTAAGTTTACTTTTTTTACGAGCGTCTTAAAGTATTGAAAATATATTTCATTAGTGATAGAAAGTAAAGTCACAAATAGAACAAGGAATAGCGCTATAAATTTTTGAACAAATTTATAGGGAATGCAACTCATGATTACTGTAAAAATCATGATGAAAAAAACATCACTTAGTAACCCAAATGATAAGAATGTTATGGATGTTGTCAATGCTAAGTATAGTCTTGTGAGAATGATAAACACGAATAATACATTTGATATATTTTTAGATTTTTTCATACCATCACCACCTTCATTATAACGCTTAAAGCGCTAATTTTACATAAAAAAAACTGTGCATTTGCACAGTTTAATTATGAATGTCAGATAAATTACCAATAAAGCATGCTTTATCAGTTTTACATTTGTCCGTATCGTAGTGAGAGCATGTTCCTTCAACAACAATTTGAAGTTTTTGAATATCAAAATTTTTGAAAATATCATGATTTTTAATCATGTCAAAAATTTGTGAATCATTAATCTCAATAATATTATCATTTACTTTACAGGTCACATGAATATGTGAGTCTGCATTATGAGATAATTCATCAATGGTTAAATCATAGTGTTTTTTACCATTTATAAAGATTTGAGTCACAATTTTGTTTTCAATTAGAAAATCTATATTGTTATAGACTGTTCCTAAATTATGAAACCCTCTTTTTTTAAGGCCTTCATGGATTTCTTGAATGGTTAAATGATTTCCATCTAAGACATCAATGATTGCTCTTCTTTGCTTTGTAATGCGGACAGTTTGTTTTCTTAGTTCATTAAATACTTTTTCTTTTGGATCCATAAACATCACCTAAAATTATATTAACATTTTTCTAAATAAAAGAATAGCAAAAAGCTTTTTTAAAAAATTAAGTGAGATTATGCATCTTTTCGATTAATTTTTGCTTTACATATTCTGGAATAAATGTTGTTAAATCGCCTTCAAACTGGGCGATTTCTTTTACTGTAGAACTACTTAAAAATGAGTATTTATTATCTGTCATAAAGAAGACTGAATCAATACTTTTATCTAAGACACGGTTAGCATGTGTCATTTGGAACTCGTTTTCAAAGTCTGTGAGTGCTCTTAATCCCCTTACAATATGGGTTGCTTTAAGTTTCTTAGCATGATGGACAGTAAGTGTTTCACTTGTTTGAATCTCTATTTTTTCAAGATCATCTTTAAAAACATGCTTAATCATGTCAATTCGCTCATCTTGTGTAAACATTGTTTCTTTATGCGGATTAACACTTACTAAGATATAAAGTTTATCAAAAAGCTTTAATGCGCGTTTGATAATGTCAATGTGACCATAGGTGATTGGATCAAAGCTACCTGGATAAATGCCAACTTTCATATTAGTCGCTCCATTCTATGAGTGTTATAGTGGTAATACCTTTAGTTTTTTGTTTGATAATTTTAAATTGATCATTTAATTCAAAGTGGTAATTATTAGCAGAGAGAACCACAATGCAGCCCTCGGTTGATAATAATGTGTGCTTAGCAATTAATTGTAATGATTCATTAATTAATGGTGTATGGTAGGGCGGGTCTAACAAGATTAGATCAAATGTTTGGTTTAAAGTTTGCAAAACATTCAGTGTGTTATCTAAATACAAACTGGATTCTAAATACAAATTCAGAGATTTAATGTTATTTTGCAGTACATTAAATGCGTTTTTATCTTGTTCGATGAATGTTGCACTTTTAGACCCTCTTGACAGGGCTTCAATGCCCAGTGCCCCACTGCCGGCAAAGGCGTCTAGTACTTTTTCATATTGAACAAGAGGCGTTAACATGTTAAAAAGGGATTCTTTTACTCTATCTCTTGTACTTCTGGTTGTATCACTCATTACTTCTTCTAGTTTGCGTCGGCGTAAATCGCCTGCGATAACTCTCATAAACATGAAGAAAGTGGACAAAGTCCACTTTTTTTATTCGTAAGTAATTTTGTGAACAGTGTCTTTGTCCAGCTTTTTCACTAATAAAGTAATGAGTTTTACTAAACTATCATAGTCATCTTGGTGAACCATTGAGGTATGTGAATGTAAATAACGCACTGGTAAACAAAGGGCAATTGATGGTACCCCTGAGCGTGTTAAATGAATTTTACCCCCATCAGTTCCACCGCGTTTTAAGTGGGTTAATTGGTAAGGAATATCATTTTCCTCAGCCACTGAAATAACAAAATCTCTTAATCCTTTATGACCAACCATGCTTGAATCACTAATCATGATTCCAACCCCCTCACCTAATACAGTCTCTTTGCTGCCTTTAGGGAAATCATAGGCAATTGTTGTATCAACGGCAATCCCAATATCAGGGTTAACTTTATAAGCCGATGTTGTTGCTCCGCGTAATCCAACTTCTTCTTGAACAGTTCCAACACCAAAATAAACATTAGGGTGGTTTTCGTCTTTTAAGTTATATAATGTTTCAATTGCAGCTGCACATCCTACACGGTTATCAAACGCTTTACCTAGTAAATATTTTTCGTTATTTAATGGTGTTGTTTCGATATATGGTGTAATCATATCACCAAGTTTAATACCGAGTGCAACGCATTCATCTTTGTCTTTAACTCCCATATCTAAATACATATCATCCATTGGAACAGGTTTGTTTCGTTCTTCTGGTGTTAAGATATGTGGGGCTTTTGCGCCGATTACACCACGAAGTTTTTTCCCATCATTGGTGGTGATTTCCATTTGTTGAGCAAGCATTACTTGACTCCACCAACCACCTGCAGGGATAAATTTAACATACCCTTCATCTGTGATTTTAGTTACCATAAATCCTACTTCGTCCATATGACCAGCAACCATTATACGTGGGCCGTCTTCCTGACCGACTTTTTCTGCGATAATTGATCCTAAATTATCGAAACTGATTGTTGCATGATCTTTCATTTTGTCTTCCATGTACTTACGAACTTGACGTTCTTGTCCAGGAATTCCGTTTAACATCGTTAATTCTTTTAGTATTTGACTCATGATTTCCTCCTAGTTTTTTTCTTTTTTATAAGTATTATGCCAGTATATATAAATAAACCAGCGTAAATGACTAATAATGCGAATAATACATAAATAAGTTCACTTTCAAAGGCATTGCCTGTAAATAAAGTATATGCCCCAATTGTAATGAAAATCATCGATAAAATAAATTGATCAAAATGACTTCTAAGTTTTAATACTTGAAGTAATAGAAAATAGGTGAACCCTCTTAAATATAAAATCACTCCAAGATAGCGTGCAATTGCTGCATCGGTAAACATTAAATAATAGATGGCGATTAAATCAATCACAAGTTCGATGATTAAAATAATCTTTGCATTTTGATGATGGTAATGGTTTAAATCTTTTATTAATCTAACAATGATCAACCATAAAAATACAATTCCGAGAATAATACCCAGTGATTGTTCAATCAATGTTGAGAAGAACATTGCATAGATGGAAAACCCTAAAAGAATTATCCCAATTACGAGGTTTACAACCCCAAATTTTGTGACAAGATGGTTCTCAATAAGTGTTTTTTCCATAATAAACCCTCCCTCACTATTGTATCATAATTTAGTCACGATTTTCATAATCGTTAATTTTATTTATTTGATTGGCAATGATACGGTTGAATACATCCATAAATACTTTGAGTTCTTTTGGTTTAATACCTTCTGTTAAATCACTAGCACAAGTGTTTTCGACTAAACGTATATTGCTACAAAACTCTTTGCTTTTGTCTGTTAAGTAGATATGCATTAAGCGTCTGTCTGTACTGTTAATTTCACGGGTGATAAGCTGGTGTTTTTCAAGACGTGCTAAAACGCCCGATAGCGTTGCTTTATCACTATCAAGGTAGACGAGGACTTCTTTTGCAGTGAGTCCTTCGTGTTCTTGTACAACTTTTAATACTTGATATTGGGCATAAGTTAATTTAAATTTTTCTAATATTCTTTGCATTAAACGTTTGTGGTATAGTGCGCTCTTATTGATACGCATACAAATTTCTTGTTCCATGTAAATCATCCTTTATTCTTTAGGTTGTATACAAATCATTATAATAGATTATTGTATTATGTCAAAGAAAAAATGTTAATAGTTTTATCTACTAACATTTTAGTTAACCGTATTAACTAACGATACGGTCACGATCTTTTTCTGGATCTTCTTTTCTTGGAATGTCTTTGTCTATTGGTTGGTCTTTATCTTGATCATAAGCATTTTCTTCAAGTTGTTTGCGTTGTCTGTAGACGTTGTATCCACGATAGGATTCAAAGCCTAAATAGCCACCAGCACCTAATGATAATACTAAGATAAGATTAATAAGTACACCTGGTGTGAAATCACCAGTCATAATAACATACGTCCCAGCGATAAGTGCTGCAATATGGAAAAAGTATGAAGGTAAATCTCCATTTTCTCCGCCTTCACTCAGACCATAAAAGTGCACAGACCCTCTTAATAGTAGTGAACCCCCTAATAAATATCCGAAATAAACGCCTAAGCCATCTTGAGTGAAAAGTGTGCATAAGATCAAAATAGCTCCTACGATTAAACTTAAGGTGATTTCAATAATATTAATGGTTTTAATAATATCACTTTTTTGGGTTTTAATAAATGGAACCAAACGCACAATTGAGTAAATAATAATTACTAATCCAATGAATGGGACAACAATGGCTTCCCCATCACCAAATTTTAAAAACAGTGCTAATCCAATTAGTAAGGCTGCGGCAATAATTCGTATGACCCATCCATATAACGTAAAGAATTTCTTCATAAAAATTCCTCCTTCTTTAGCTTTAGTTTAGGCTCTATTTATAAAAAACGCAAGTAATATCGTTATGGTATAAAAAAATCCTAGGAATTTGGAAATCACTCAATTGCAGAACCGAGATTCTACTATGGGGGTAGCCTCTTACTTAGCCATTAGGATTCCCTCAAAGCTTCAAGGGTATTCACACAGGATAAGTCTTGGCTCCTAATACTATAAGTTGGGGTCGCACATGAGTGATTTCCAATATCCTAGGATACTTATATTATAGGGTGAAAGGGGTTACTTGTCAATTATGGTGCTTGTTAAAATTATGTATTTTACTCTCTTGGTCAACCCTATTAAACGGCTTGATAATTAGCTTTTTTAGGCTTTAACTAGAAAAAAAGACCCCATAAAGTAGTCCTTTATTTGGTCTTATAATTTTGAATTATTTTAGTAATTCTTCAATGATTTCAGCTTTTTTAAGTCCTGAATAACCTGAAATATCATTTTCTTTACATAATTCTTTTAACTCAGCTACTGTCATATCTTCAAGTTGTTCTTGAGTATATTGATTAGAAGCCGTTGTTTCTTCAACTTCTTTTTTCGCTGGTTTATTAGATAATGCATCTTTTGCAGTTTCGCAAAGTGTTGCAAAACCTTTTTCATCGTTAACTGCGATATCGGCTAACATTTTGCGGTTAACTTCTACCCCTGCAGTTTTTAATCCGTTAATTAAACGGGAATAACTCATTCCGTTTAAACGAGCAGCTGCATTGATACGTGTAATCCATAATTTACGGAAATCACTTTTACGTTTTTTACGGTCACGGTATGCATAAGCAAGTGAGTTCATCACCTGTTCGTGTGCTGTTTTATATAATAAATGTTTCGATCCAAAATATCCTTTGGCTAATTTTAATATTTTTTTACGTCTTTTTCTTGCGACGGTTCCGCCTTTAACTCTTGGCATTGTTGTTACCTCCTTTTAACGTTAATTATTTAACTTGTGAAATGTTTTGTTTGATACGTTTTAAATCGCTACTTGATAAAAAGTTTGCACTACGGTTGTTTCTGATTTGGTTTTTATTTTTATTCCCTTTTAAGTGGGCTCTATTTGCATGTGATACTTTAATTTTTCCAGTAGCAGTCTTTTTAATTCTTTTTGCAGTCCCTGAGTGGGTTCTCATTTTTGGCATAAGAGTGTCCTCCTTAGATTATTTTTCTTTCTTCGGTGTTAAAGACATCATCATTGAACGACCATCTTGTTTAGGTTTTGATTCAACATCTGCGATATCTTCACAGCGTTTGGCAAAATCAAGCATAACTTCTCTACCTTGATTTGTATAGGCCATTTCGCGTCCTCTGAAACGAATAGAGATTTTTAATTTGTCGCCATTTTCAAGAAATTTACGTCCATTTCTTAATTTTGTTTCAAAATCGTGGGTGTCAATTTTTGGGGATAAACGTAATTCTTTAACGTTAACGACTTTTTGTTTCTTTTTCGCTTCACGCGCTTTTCTTTGTTGATCATATTTAAATTTGTTGTAGTCCATAAACTTTGCAACCGCTGGTTTTGCGTTGGGTGCAACTAAGACTAAGTCTAAATTTTTGTCATATGCTAAGTTTAGCGCTTCTTTTTTCGACATGACGCCAAGTTTTTCACCATCATCGGTGATAACCATCATCTCACGTACGCGAATATCTTCGTTTACGTTTGTATCTTGTTGGCGTTTATCTGGTTTTCGGTTAATAAGTGTCACCTCCTATAAATTTTGGGGAAACAAGAAAAAAAGTGCAGGCACGTAATGCACCCACACTTAAATAAACATTTGTCATGAATATTCTTGTAGCATCAACCTATTGACTTCATCAATCAGGTGAGAGTGGGTACTCTTCTTTCCACCATATATTTTAACCTTGTTTATTATAGCATATCTAAATGTACTGTCAAGCTTTTAGTCAAATTCATTGAGTTTTTCTAAAACTGCTTGAAATTCTTGTTCGTAATGTTGCAAGGTCAATTCATCACTGTGAGATAAATAGGCATGCAGTGTTTGTGTATCTGTTTCATAATAAACACTAAATACACCTTCTAATGCCGTTTTCTTTTGAAGTTCTTTTACTTTTGCTTTAAAGACTTTATGGTCTATGACTGAGGGTTCAATATCCTTATATAATAGTGTGCTTTCAGGGTAAAGTGCAACATCTTTTAATAATGTATTGACCGTTTGTTTCGTTTGTTGTAATCCCAGCATAATAGCAACAGCACTTAATAAAGCATCACTAGTATTTCTAAGTGGATTTAAAACCATGAGCCCCTCACGTGTTGCAGCAAGTGTATAGTTACTTTTATTCATCACATCTAAGATATGCATCTCGCTGTGACTTACGCGTTCTGTTTTTATGCCTAAATCTTTAAATGCTTTTAAGACACCTGGGTTAATCATATTTGAGATAACAACGGTATTTTTATGCAGTAAGTCGTTATCTTTATAAAACTTTGAAATGAGATATAAAATATGATCGCCGTGGTGTTCAATCGCTAAATGATCAATAACGGTTAAACGTTCTCCAAAATCATCAAAATAAAATCCGATATCACATTTATTGGTTGATACAGTGCGTTGTAAATCTAAATAGTCTTTTGCTTCATAGACTTCATCGCAGATATTGTCTAAAATATCTTTTATATAATCATGATTTACCTTGTTAGGTAATACGTAAGCAATGGATAAATTTATCGGTTCTAATGCCATGGTTTGAAATTGTGTTTGATAGTTTTTTGTGAATGTTTCATCATCTATTACTGTTACTTCCTTTGCATCATTTGATAGTTCAACCGGTTCAGTTAATGCATGGGTTAATTTTAGGAGGGTTTGGTCAAATAGTTCAAGCCCATTTTGATAGAATTTAAGTCTTGATTGATCACCATCGTTGAATAATATTACACCAAAAGTATTTTGTGTTTCTGTGTAATAAGAAAACAAAACAGGTGGAATATCTTCACAAACTCTAACATGTTGTAAAGTGTCTTTACAACCCTCAATTAAAGCATTGAAAGTGTCGGTGTTTTCTGTTTGGTCGGTGGTTCCTATCAGGATTGAGTCTAGTTTAAAAACAGACTTTAAATGCAGTCCGATTTGATAAGCGATATCCTTGTTTAAATAGGCCTTGCTTAGTCCTCTAATACGTCTAGTTTGGATAGTTTTTGCCATAGTATCACTCCCTTTTAACCTAATAGTATTTTATCATGAATTGTCATTTTTTCAAAGTTTAAAGGTCAACCAACTTAAAGTTTCTTAAAATATAGAGTATCCCACATAAGCCAAAGCCTAGATATAAAATCGGTGTATAGAGCATATTAAATTGATTATTGATTAGACTTAAGGTCGGCAGGAGTGTTTGATAAAGTATCGATAGGAGTTTTACGGATTCAATACTTTGGTTGGGTTCGATTAACATGGTGCTGATAAAAAAGAGTACAAAGAAGATTATAAGGGCATAATAGTTTTTAAAAAGGGAAGCTAAAATGTAGATTAATATACTGTAGTAAAGAGCCATTACCATTATGTTAGGCATCAGCGTCTGGTAATGGTTTAGTCCATAAAAAGGGGTTTGTTTTAAAACTATGTAGCTCAGATGCATTAAAATAAACGGATAACTTAGCGCAACCATTAAATAAACTATGAACTGGGTAAAAATTGCGGTGATGCGGTTTGTTCTAATGATTAAAGGAATTAAGCGGTTTGGGAAAAAGGCTGTGTTAGAAGCTAAAACAATGATAAAAAGTATCATACTAATTTCTAAAAAGAACATCACATCTAGATGATAGGTTAAACGCGTAAAATCACTATGAACAATGGATTCTATTGATGGGTTCCAAGGGTTTGCATAATAGATAATCGTGACCGTGTTAATGAGGAGTAAGATAAAGACCAAAATTTTTGTTTTTGCGTCAAATAGTGTATGGGTATGGTATTTAAGTAACGCCATCATAGATAAATGTGCTCAGTTTGTAAATTTTGATAGGCTTCTACTTTATGGGTGGCGATGATGTAGTGTTTACCGGAATGTCTTAAGTGGTTGATAAAATGCATTTGTGATTCTCTATCCAGTCCACTTAGGGGTTCATCAAGAATATATAACTCTTTGTTTTCCATTAGAACTTGGATAAGGTTTACTTTTTGTTCCATCCCTTTAGAAAGATGTTTAAATTTCATGGTTTTATACGCCGTGAGATTAAACAGTTCTAAAAGTGTTTCTTTCATATCAACACTAGCATCAGGACTTAGGTTAATTAATAACTCTAAGTAGTGATTAATTGTCATATGGGGTGGAAAGGTTACGGTTTCATCTGTATACATTAAGGAATGATCACAGTGTATCTTTCCTGTATAACGATATAATGAGGCAATGGCTTTAAGTAAAGTGGTTTTTCCAGAACCATTTGCGCCAATGATTAATGTGATTTTTTCTTGGCTTGTGATGTTAGGGAGTTTAACGGTATGGTTTGGATAGTGCTTTTGAAAATTATTCACTACTAGGTTCATAATGATTCATCCCTTCTTGGTTGATACTTTCAAATAAGGTGCGTTTAATGAATGTAAAGTCATCGATGATGATTTTTTTCTCTTCTTGGTTATGATCAAACGTTAAAAAAAGTGGATACTGATATAAGATGGTGGGCGTTAAATAATCAAAAGGGATAAAAAGTGTGGCCGTCTCATAGGCAGGGATTAAGAAGGGTGGATGCATCCGGTGTGTTTTATTGAGATGGTCATAATCTTTGATAATATCGTGTGAGGTCATATAAGGAACAATGTCTTTATCATAGGGTGTGATATGGCTAAAGCCAGCTTTAATATTGTGTGTGTTTAACGATACATCATGCAAAGTAAGGGGTTGATTAGAATCGTTATATATCCGCAATATAACGCCAGTACTTGTCATGCCAAATCCTAAGTCTTGATGCGTATTATGAATAGCTTGGATGACAATATTAGATGGATTAGAATGATCATGAAAGAAAACATTAAACTCGCCAATTTCTAATGTTAAAACCTCTTGATTAATATAGGTGATTTCGATGCTTGCTGTTTCAAAGTTTAATGTGCCTTCTTCTTGTGTATGCATAAAATTAAAATCCAGATAAAGTTCAATCCAATCTTCTTGTTGGTGGCCAGTCGTTACCTTAGACAGTGTTAAAGGCAGGACTTCGTCATTGTTTTTTAATTTGATGGATGTAATGGCTTCTTTATTAAAATAGTAAGTGTCTAATGTATTCACTAAAACAGGAATGGTAAAGGTTTTTAAGGCATTAGTATAAGTATAGCTATGCGTTTGATTCAAGGTTTTTATTTGTACTTGGTGGTTGTCTTCTTGTAAATAGGCAAATAGTGTAGTCCCTGTTAAAGTCAATAAGGTAAAAAGCAATAACCACTTAATGAGTATATTCATAGTCATCAAGCCTTTCTTTTACAACACTGAAATATTCTGTTGTTAGGGTAAATACTTCCCATCCACCTGTGCGTGTGTTTCTAAAAAATCGGTAGTATTTTCCTACCCCATTTGTGATTCTTCCCTCACCATAAACCTCGACAGTGAGTTTTGTCATCGGATCGACTTTGATCTTTAAATCACTTTTTTCTTCAACTTTTGATTGGTCTTCAGTGGTGTATTTCACATTGATTTTTTGATCAAGTCCTAATTTAAAGCCTTTTACTTTTCCACTGGTTTCTGTGCCAATTGAACCGGTAGCACTTATTTGTCTTTTAGCTTGTTCTGTGGTTTTAAAGTAATAGGATTGGTCAATACTGGTTGGTCCTTGGTTTTCAATAATAATGAGTGTTTCTTTAATAAAGGTTATTTTTTCATTATTATGGGCTGTGACTGTGTCCCATCCCCAAAAGCGTCTGCCTTCTAGTTGGGCGTAGTGTTTGTTGTAGTCGTAGGGTCTAAAATCTTTTAAAAGCTTTGCGCCATACGTTTCAAAATCAATGCTTTGATAAGTATCATACTCATTGGCTTTAAAGAGTGTGGGTTGAAAAAGCATTAGGAGCATTAGTAACTGTAATAAGATTATTTTTTTCATTTTATTCACCTCAATCAATGGATACACTGTAAAAGGATTTTTTCTTTAAAATAAAAAAAGAATCTC
>Ga0194137_10001807_pt1 | contig 12881 bp, 10 predicted proteins | sample TARM_MetaG_T3_14_FD_134025 | JGI IMG/M metagenome (GOLD analysis project Ga0194137, IMG submission 134025) | Freshwater microbial communities from Pennsylvania, USA, analyzing microbe dynamics in response to fracking - TARM_MetaG_T3_14 (version 2) | ecosystem: Environmental > Aquatic >... | reverse complement strand
TTCGATCAGCTCCGGCGCCGGGCGGCCTTGCGACAGCAGCACCTCGAAGATCTTGTCGAAGCCACTGCCTTCGCGCTCCATCAGCTTCAGGTCGTGGAACAGACGAGCCAGGTGCTCGTTGCGACGCACGGTGGTGTGCAGCACGTTTTGCGGCGTCACGCCCAGCGGCAGCGGACCCGGGTTGACCACTTCCAGCCGATCCGGGTGCAGGTTCAGGAAGATGTCGCCGCGCTGGGTGTAGGGGCGATGCACCAGTGCGTTGACCAACAGCTCGCGCACCACCACCTCGTCGAAGGCGGGCACGTTCTGCCGGTACAGGCCATCCGGCAATTCGTAGCGCTCGCGAAAGTCGGGCACCTCCACCCAGACGGCCTCGATCAGCTCCATCGGATTCAAGGTGTGGTCGTCCCACACCAGCTTGTTGACCTTCTGGCCGTGCTCGTCGTACTTGATGAACTGGATCACCGGTGCCGTGGTCAGCTGCGCACGCTGATGCTGCTGTCCCAGACAAAGGATGCCCAGGTGGGTCAGGTAGCCACCTTGTGCGAGCTGGTAATGGTCGAGCAGCTCGTCATCGGGCTTTTCCTTGACGGACGGCTTGACTCGATCCGATGCCCTCAGCGCATTCACCAGCTTGCCGAGCTTGTCCGGGGCAGTGGCTGATCTGGGCACCTGCAGTGTGGTCTGCGTTTCCCACGGCAGCTCCGCACGCTCCGCCGCCAACCGGAGCACGTCGTCACCCGTGACAGGTTTGCTCTGGTCGGCCACGCGCAGGTAGTAGCGGCCGTCGGTGGTCGATGCCACCGCGATGGCCCGGGGAACGGCAAGGTTGATGTATTGACCGCCATTGGCTGCGGTGACCACATCCGGCAGCACGGCCACGTTGACGCTACGCTCGGCAATCTTGCGCCGGATGGTGTCCGGAAGATCGGCAGGAATCTGTTGGCCTGCGGGTGGCGCGTCCTGACCGTCCTCGATGCCGAGCATCAGACGACCGACCGTCGCGTTGGCGAAGGCGATGCAATCCTTGACCAGCTCGTTCCAGTCGGCGCTCTTGCCGATCACGGATCGCAAGGATTTTTGGTCGAGGAGTTGGCCTTCCTGACTCAAACGGCGCACTCCTGCAGGCGTCTATCCATGGTCATTTTCCACCAATTCTGCACGAGCAATTTTCTACCTACAGCTATTCCATCCTGTCTGGATTCGCGGTTTATCGTATTTGATGCTAACAGACAAAAATGAAAGCAGTCAGTTTTTGGTCTTCACTAGGTACTACTCGAAGGCTGCGCTACTAACACCAGTTATGTGTTGCGTTCTATGTTTAAAATCGAAGTCACTGATGCGGGCTGCTTAAGAACGTCTTGGAACTCCTGATGAGTGTGTATTCAAGCCGGTCGCTGCTGCATATGTGAAAAGAAAAAGGGCCTGGTTAGACCAAGACCCTTGTGTTTGGTGGAGCCGGGGGGATTTGAACCCCCGTCCGCCAGTCCGCCGCTATCGGTTCTACATGCTTAGCCATCTCTACTTAGTTAACTCCGCGCCGCCCGAGTGGCAGGGTGCTTGGAGCGAGCTGCATGAGTTTTAGCCGTTACGTCTGCAGCGAACTTGGCGGCGATCCTGTTCTATATGACAGCCAGATCTTCGGGTTTACAGGCATCCCCTAGAGGCTGCTAGCCGGCTTAAGCGGCTAGGGCGTAGTTGTCGTCGTTGGCAACTATAAAGATGTGGCAGCGGATTTACGAGAACTGTCACCTACTCGGCATGCCCCTCAAGTTTTGTAACCGTCGTCGAATCCAAATCGGCCCCAAATCTTGCTGGTTCAATCGTGAGACCGCATTCTACGTCAGAGGTTCCCGGCTGGCCAGTTGCTTTGACGTTTAACGACTCACGCTACCTTTATGTGGGATGTTTACTGGCATTTCAAGGCCGATTTACTGCTGATGCTGAATAAAAACGCAGCACGCCGTCGTCGATCGGGCTGTTGCGCATGATGCGCCGGTCCTGCAGGTAGTTCTGGTAGACCTGCCAGGGAATCCGGTCGCCCTGTTTTGGCAGCAGCCCGCTGGCCCGCTGCACATAGCCAGAGGTAAAGCTGAGGAAGGGTTGCTCGCTGACCTCGGGGTCGCGTTCGGCGACCGCTATGGCCATGCCGGTCTGGTCCATGTGTTTCAGCAGCCGGCAGACATAGTCGGCGGTCAGGTCGGCCTTCAGGGTCCAGGACGAGTTGACGTAGCCAAAGGCCATCGCGCAGTTGGGGATGTCGCTGAGCATCATGCCCTTGTAGGCCATGGTCTGCGCCGGTTCGACAGCCTTGCCGTCGACCCCTAGCCGGATATCGCCGAAGGCGTTCAGTTGCAGACCGGTGGCGACAACGATGATGTCGGCTGGCAGTGAAGCGCCACTGGCCAGCCGGATGCCGTCGCTGGTGATCCGGTCGATCTGGTCGGTGACCACGCTGGCGCGGCCTTCGCGGATATCCTTGAACAGGTCGCCATCCGGCGCCACGCAGATGCGCTGGTCCCAGGGCTGGTAGGCCGGGCTGAAGTGGGCCGGGTTGATGCCGGGGCCGAGTTCGCTGGCGGCCATTTCGATCAGGCGTTTTCTGAACAGGCCGGGGCGTCGGCGGGCCAGCCGGTAATAGAAGATGCCGGTCAGGATGTTTTTCCAGCGCACCAGGCTGAAGGCACTGCGTGCCGGCAGGAGGCGCTGCAGGGCGAGTGCCAGTTTGTCGCGCAGGGGCCGGTTGACCACGTAGGTGGGCGAGCGCTGCAGCATGGTGACATGCGCGGCGCTGCGGGCCATGGCCGGCACCAGGGTGATGGCGGTGGCGCCACTGCCGATCACCACTACGCGCTTGTCGCGGTAATCCAGTGCTTCGGGCCAGAACTGCGGGTGCACTATCGGGCCGTTGAAGCCTTCCTCGCCGGGGAAGTGCGGGCGGTAGGCCTGGTCGTAGCTGTAGTAGCCGCTGCACAGGTAAAGAAAGCGGCTGCGCAGCTGGTAGCGTGCGGGTTGGCCCTGACTGTCGCGGTGACTGATTTCAAGGGTCCAGCAGGCCTCGCTGCTTGACCAGTCGGCGCGTTCGACCCGTTGGCCAAAGCGGATCTGTTCGCGCAGCTGGTGCTCGTCGGCGGCTTCATTGATATAGGTGCGAATGTCCGGGCCGTCGGCTATCGACTTGTCGTTGGTCCAGGGTTTGAAGTCGTAGCTGAGGGTGTACATGTCCGAGTCGGAGCGGATGCCGGGGTAGCGGAACAGGTCCCAGGTGCCGCCAATCGCATCGCGCGCCTCGATGATCAGAAACTGCTTGTCCGGGCACTGCTGGCGCAGGCGGCAGGCGGCACCAATGCCGGACAGGCCGGCGCCGACGATCAGGACATCCAGGGGCTGTTCGGCATGCGGTTGGGCTGCGCTCATCGGCTGTTCTCGTTGTTGTTGGCCTGTTGCTTCAGCACGCTAGGACGTTGTCGCCGGCTTGGCAAGTGTCATCAGCCGGTTTGATGGGGCGGGTATGCGACAAAAAAATACCCCGCAGAGCGGGGTACAGGTTCATTGCTTGCATTGACCAAACCAGAAAGGGGACTGGTGGAGCTGACCAGTCTGTAAGTTCTGACTGGCGGTCCTATCGATTAGTTCAGCGGCACAGCAAAAAAAAGGTGAATCAGCGGTTGCGCTCGCGCACCACGCGCTGTTTTTCACGCTCCCAGTCACGTTCCTTGAGGGTTTCGCGCTTGTCGAAGTCCTTTTTGCCCTTGACCAGGGCAATCTCGCATTTGACCAGGTGTTTTTTCCAGTAGAGCGCCAGCGGTACGCAGCTGTAGCCTTTCTGCTGCACGGCGCTGATCAGCTTGTCCAGTTCGCGGGCCTTGAGCAACAGCTTGCGGGTGCGGATCGGGTCGGCCACCACATGGGTGCTGGCGCTCAGCAGCGGGCTGATTTGTGCGCCGAACAGAAAGGCTTCGCCGTCCTTGAAGACGATATAGCTGTCGACCAGCTGGGCCTTGCCGGCACGCAGGCTTTTCACTTCCCAGCCGGTCAGCGACACGCCGGCCTCGAAGCGTTCCTCGATGAAATAGTCGTGTTTGGCCTTCTTGTTCAGCGCTATGGTGCCGCCGCTGGCCTGTGCGTTCTTTTGCTTGCTCATAGGCGGCGCATTATAGGCGCTTGTGCGGCGTCCGGCTATCGGTCCGACCTTGTCCTGCCGGTATGGAATCCGCACAATGCCCTCCTTTTTTCTTCTGGACGGTGAAACAGCATGGCCAATGACAGTGTTTCCATTCACGGTATCTGGGCCAGTCGCTGGATTTTTATACTGGCGGCGACTGGCTCGGCGGTCGGGCTGGGTAATATCTGGAAATTCCCCTATATGGCCGGTGTTTATGGGGGCGGCGCCTTTGTGCTGGTCTACCTGATATGCATTGCGATGATAGGCGTGCCGATCATGCTGGCAGAGACAGTGATAGGCCGTAGAGGACGGCAGAGCCCGGTAAATGCCATGCGCAGCCTGGCGCTGCAATCGGGTGCTTCTCCGCGCTGGTCGCTGGCGGCACTGATGGGTATGGTCACCGGCCTGCTGATCCTGTCGTTTTACAGTGTGGTGGCCGGCTGGTCGCTGGATTACATCATCGGCATGGGGCGAGGCGAGTTTGCCGGAATTGATGGTGCCGAGGCTGGCGCACGTTTTGGCGCGCTGACCGCCGACCCATGGCGTCTTACCTTGTGGCATTCACTGTTTCTGCTGGTGACGGCCTTTATCATTGCCCGCGGTGTGGTTGCCGGGCTGGAGCGCAGCCTGCGCATCATGATGCCGATGCTGTTTGTGTTGCTGTTGGTGCTGCTGGGGTATTCGCTGACTACGGGGCATTTTGGTGACGGACTGAAGTTCCTGTTCCATTTTGATCTGGCCGAAGTGCCGGACGGTATTCTGGCTGCAATGGGGCATGCATTTTTTACCCTGAGCGTCGGTGTGGGTTCGATCATGGTGTTTGGTGCCTACATGCCGAAGAAGTCCTCGATCGGGGCTACGGTAATGACCGTGGGACTTCTCGATACCGTGGTGGCGCTGACCGCTGGCATGGCGCTGTTTCCTATTGTCTTTGCCGCAGGACTTGAGCCTGGCGGTGGGCCGGGATTGATGTTCGTCACCCTGCCGATTGCCTTTGGCAATATCGCTCTGGGTCAGCTATTCGGTTTGTTGTTCTTTATCCTGGTGGCGGTTGCCGCCTGGAGTTCGGCCATTTCCATGCTCGAGCCCGCAGTGGCCTACTGGGTTGAGCGCAGTGGTCGCAGCCGGGCTCTGGTTACCGGCGTTATTGCGGCACTGTGTTGGGTGGTCGGTATGGGTACGGTGCTGTCATTCAATGTGTTGGCCGACGCGCGGTTCTTTGTCAGCGATGCAGATGGCTGGCATCTTTTCCGCTGGACCACCGAGGGCGGCAAGACCCTGTTCGACAGCATCGATTATCTGACCAGCCGCATCATGCTGCCGCTGGGCGGGTTGTTGTTTGCGGTCTTTGCCGGCTGGGTGATGGGGCGTGACGTGGTGCGCGCCGAATTGTCCCTGCGGCATCCCTGGATGTTTCCGGTAATATATTGGCTGTTACGTGTGGTGGCGCCGGTGGGCGTGACCATTGTGTTTGTTGCCGAGCTGCTCAAGTGATTGCCGTATGACCCATATCCAGCGTTCCGCCTTGTTGCCCTATACAGCCCAGCGCTTGTTCGATCTGGTCAACCGTGTCGAGCATTATCCGCAGTTTCTTCCCTGGTGCTCTTCAGCGCAGGTGCTTGACGAAACCGAGCAGGAAATGCGAGCGCAGTTGACTGTGGCCAAGGCGGGGGTAAGCCAGTCATTTGTCACTCGCAATCAGCTGATACCCGGTCAGCGCATCGAAATGCGTCTGGAGCAGGGCCCCTTTACCGAGTTGCATGGTATCTGGGAGTTTCGTGCACTTGGCGAACATGCCTGCAAGATCAGTCTGGATCTGCACTTCAATTACGCTGGGCCGGTGGTCAAGGCTACGCTGGGGCCATTGTTCAATCAGGCTGCCAACAGCATGGTCGAGGCGTTCTGCCAACGCGCCAAGGAGATATATGGTGGCTGAGCACAGCATTGTGGTGGAGGTGGCCTACGCGCTGCCTGATAAGCAACGCATCATCGCCGTCGCGGTGCCGCAGGGCACCAGCATGCTTGAGGCGGCCAGGTTGTCGGGGATAGTCAACGAGTTTCCGGGGCTGGATCTGGATGCCAGTTCGATGGGGATTTTTGGCAAGTCGGTGGCGAAGCCGGCGGAGCGGGTTCTTCAGGCGGGTGAGCGGGTGGAAATTTACCGGCCTCTGCTGGCCGATCCGAAGGAAGTGCGCAAGCAGCGTGCCGCCAGAGCAAAGGCAGAGGAACAGGCCGGCTGAATGGTCAGTCGGCCCTTGATCTGGTCAGTTGTCGCCAGTTTGCAGCGGCGCACCAAGGTCTACCGGAAAGCTCTCGCTGGATGAAGAGGCGGGGAGCTGGCCACCCATGATGGCTTCATCGCGACTGGTACCGGGCACGAAGTCACCACTCAGGCCGGCAAGACGGTCATTCTCGAAGAACAACGAAATGCGCTCCTGGGTGCGTGTACTGTGTCCGGCCTGCAGGCTGTACAGGTAGTCCCAGCGATTCGGGTGCAGTGTGTCCTGAATAAGCGGGCTACCCATGATAAAGCGTACCTGGCGGGTGGTCATGCCGGGCCGCAACTGGTCAACCATGTCCTGGGTAATCACGTTGCCCTGTTGTACGTCGATCTTGTAGACGCCGGGAAAGCCGCAGCCGCCCAGCGACAGGGCCGCAGTGCAAAGGATAGCGAGAATGATTCGGTTCGGGCTTTTTACTGTCACGTGGTATCATCCACAGTCGTGTTAGGGCTGAATGGCCCTGAATCATACCCGACAGATCCCGCCCTGCGAAGCGCTGAACGAGAAACTGCCCATGCTTGAAAATCAGGAACTCCGCAAAGTTGGCCTCAAGGTCACCCTGCCACGGGTGAAGATACTGCAGATGCTCGACAACTCCGAAGAGCGTCACATGAGTGCCGAGGATGTCTACAAGGCATTGATGGAGGCCGGTGACGATGTTGGTCTGGCTACCGTGTATCGGGTGCTGACCCAGTTCGAGCAGGCCGGTCTGGTTGTAAGGCACAACTTTGATGGCGGTCATGCGGTTTTCGAGCTGGCGGATGGTGATCATCACGACCATATGGTCTGCGTCGATTCCGGTGAGGTTATCGAGTTCTTTGATCCGGAGATCGAGCGCCGCCAGCGGGAAATCGTCAAGGAGCATGGCTTCGAGCTGGTTGACCACAACCTGGTGCTTTACGTGAAGAAAAAGGGCTCCTGAGCCCGGTTGGCCGAACCGTCATTCCCGCTTTCGCGGGGATGACATGGATCAGGGACGAGTACTGGCTCTGCGCTCAGGCGCTGACAGCCAGCAGCTTGCGGGCGTGCGCCAGTGATTCCTCGGTCAGGTCGATGCCGCCAAGCATGCGTGCCACTTCCTTGATCCGGCCATCGGTGTCGAGTTTGTCTATACAGGTACGCGTGCTGTTCTTATCTTGCTCCTTGCGCACGAACAGGTGCTGATGCCCCTGTGCAGCAACCTGCGGCAGGTGGGTCACGGTGATTACCTGGCCGCGATTGCCCAGGCGCCGCAGCAGTTGCCCGACAATCTCGGCGGTGGGGCCGCCGATACCTACATCCACTTCATCGAACACCAGGCTGGGTACCCGTGAGGTCTGTGCGGTAATTACCTGGATGCCCAGGCTGATACGTGACAATTCGCCACCGGACGCCACCTTGGCCAAGGGTTTGGCGGGTTGGCCGGGGTTGGCGCTGACCATGAATTCCACGGACTCCAGGCCCTGCGGCGGATGGTTATCGGCAGCCAGTTCCTGCAGGCTGATTTCGATGCGCCCGCCGGGCATGCCGAGACGCTGGATTTCCAGGGTGACCGCCGCCGCCAGGCGTGCGGCGGCCTCGCTGCGAATGCCGGACAGCTGCTGCGCCAACTGTTGGTAGTGCTGACGGTAGGCGGCCAGTTCCTCGCCAAGGCGTTCAATATCGGCATCCTGCTGTTGCAGGCTGTCGAGTTCGTCGAGCATCTGCTGTTGCAGGGCGGCTAGCTGTTGCGGTTGTATCCGGTGCTTGCGCGCCAGTTCGTAAATGCTGCCGAGACGTTCCTCGACCTGCTGCTGGCGTTGTGGGTCGGCCTCGAAGTGGTCGAGGTAACGACTCAGCTCGCCAACTGCTTCCTCTACCTGGATTTGCGCACTGGCCAGCAGGGCATGGGCCTCACCAAGGTGGCGGCTGTGTTCCGCCAGTGCGGTGAGTCGGCCGAGGCTGGCGTTGAGCGCCTGCAGTACGCTGCCGCTGTCGCTTTCGCGGCACAGGTCGATGACCTGCTGGCAGTTGTGCACTATCTGTTCGGCATTTGCCAGTTGTCGCTGTTCGGACTCCAGACTGTCCAGCTCACCGTCCTGCAGGGCCAGGTTGTCCAGCTCTTCCAGCTGGTAGCTGAGCAGTTGCTGGCGCGCCTGTTGCTCGTCACCCAGGGTGCTGGCGCGTTGCAGGGCCTGTTCGGTCTGCCGGCAGCGTTGCGCGGCCAGTTGCACCTGGCGGGCCAATTCCACCGCACCGGCGTATTCATCCAGCAGGCGGCGGTGGGTATCGGTTTTCAGCAGCGACTGGTGTTCATGCTGGCTGTGGATGTCGATCAGTAGTTCGCCCAAGGCCTTGAGGTCCTGCTGCGGGCAAGGGCTGCCATTGATGTAGCCGCGCGAGCGTCCCTCTGCGGTGATTACCCGGCGCAGGATCACCTGCTGCTGGTCAGTATCAAGATCGCGCTCGGCAAGCCATTGCTGCGCTTCCGGGATCTGCCGTACATCGAAGGTGGCAAGAATGTCCGCCTTGTCTGCGCCGGGGCGTACGGCGCCGCTGTCGGCACGGTCACCCAGGGTCAGCGCCAGGGCATCCAGCATGATTGATTTGCCGGCGCCGGTTTCACCGCTGATGACTGTCATGCCGCTGCTCAACTCGATATCCAGATGGTCGACGATGGCGTAATTGTTGACCGCAAGGTGTATCAGCATGGCCAGCTCCCGGTAGGCTTTGTCTGGCTTTTTATACAGTAGTTGCAGGTTGTCGACAAGTCCGCTCGACAAACCCTTGAAGCTGTCCGCATCGTCCCCATATACAGCCGCATTGCTGCGGGTTATGTCCGCAGATCGGTGGATTGACAGGTTTTTACAGGAGCACAGCATGACCGACGAGATGAACAGCGATCAGCAGCCTGAAGGGCTGGACGCTGCCACACACACGCCCGAGCTGGACCGCATTGCCGAGCTGGAGGCGCAGTTGGACGAGGCGCGTAATCAAGCGCTGCGTGCCGCCGCCGAGATGCAGAATGTGCGTCGGCGTGCCGAGCAGGATGTGGAGAAGGCGCACAAGTTTGCCCTAGAGCGTTTTGCCGGTGACCTGTTGCCGGTCCTCGACAGTCTGGAGCGCGGTATCGAGTTGTCGAATCCGAACGATCCAGCCCTGCGTTCGATGCACGAAGGCATGGAGCTGACCCTGAAAATGTTCCTCGATACCCTGTCGCGCTTTAGTGTGGCTGAAGTGAGTCCGCACGGTGAGCCCTTCAACCCGGAGCTGCATCAGGCAATGGCCATGGAGGAGAACCCGGCTTGTGAGCCGAACACCGTGCTTAAGGTGTTCCAGAAAGGTTACACGCTCAGTGGTCGGCTGTTACGCCCGGCCATGGTGGTGGTCAGCAAGGCGCCCAGCGCGCCGGCACCCCACATTGACGAGCAGGCTTGAAATTGTTTTGAACGCCCCCATTCAGTGGGCATGACAGATTGAACCCGGCCGCCGGGCGCGGCACTCAGCTTCGGAGAGAACACAGATGGGCAAGATTATCGGTATCGACCTGGGAACCACCAACTCCTGCGTCGCCATCATGGAAAACGGCACTGCCAAGGTGATCGAGAACGCCGAAGGCGGTCGCACCACGCCGTCAATCGTGGCTTTCACCAACGACGGTGAAACCCTGGTTGGCCAGTCGGCCAAGCGCCAGTCGGTGACCAACCCGCACAACACCCTGTTTGCGGTGAAGCGTCTGATCGGTCGTCGTTTCGACGAGGATGTGGTGCAGAAGGACATCAAGCTGGTGCCCTACAAGATTCTCAAGGCCGACAATGGCGATGCCTGGGTCGAAGCCCGTGGCGAGAAGATGGCGCCGCCGCAGATCAGCGCCGAAGTGCTGAAGAAGATGAAGAAAACTGCCGAAGACTACCTCGGCGAGCCGGTTACCGAAGCCGTAATCACTGTGCCGGCCTACTTCAACGACAGGCAGCGCCAGGCGACCAAGGATGCCGGCCGGATTGCCGGTCTGGAAGTCAAGCGCATCATCAACGAGCCGACCGCTGCGGCACTGGCCTACGGCATGGACAAGGCGCGTGGCGACTCGACCATCGTGGTCTATGACCTGGGTGGCGGTACCTTCGACGTGTCGGTGATCGAGATTGCCGAAGTGGATGGCGAGCACCAGTTCGAGGTGTTGGCGACCAACGGTGACACCTTCCTCGGCGGTGAAGATTTCGACATGCGCCTGATCGACTATCTGGCCGATGAGTTCAAGAAGGAAAACGGCGTTGATCTGCACAATGATCCGCTGGCCCTGCAGCGCCTGAAAGAGGCTGCCGAGAAGGCCAAGATCGAGCTGTCTTCGAGCACCCAGACCGATGTCAACCTGCCGTACATCACTGCAGACGCCTCGGGTCCCAAGCACCTGAACGTCAAGGTGACCCGTGCCAAGCTGGAGTCGCTGGTCGAGGATCTGGTCAAGCGCAGTCTGGAGCCGTGCCGCGTAGCCATGAAGGATGCCGGTCTGGACGTGTCGGCGATCAATGAAGTGATTCTGGTCGGTGGCCAGACCCGCATGCCGCTGGTGCAGAAGGCGGTTACCGAGTTCTTCGGCAAGGAGCCGCGCAAGGACGTCAACCCGGACGAGGCAGTTGCCGTGGGCGCCGCCATCCAGGGTGCGGTACTGGCCGGTGACGTGAAGGACGTGCTGCTGCTCGACGTGACCCCGCTGTCGCTGGGTATCGAGACCATGGGCGGTGTGATGACTGCACTGATCGAGAAGAACACCACCATTCCGACCAAAAAGTCGCAGGTGTTCTCCACTGCCGATGACAACCAGACAGCCGTGACCATTCACGTGCTGCAGGGTGAGCGCAAGCAGGCCGGGCAGAACAAGTCGCTGGGTCGCTTCGATCTGGCCGATATTCCGCCGGCGCCGCGCGGTGTGCCGCAGATCGAGGTTAGCTTCGATATCGACGCCAACGGTATCCTTAATGTGTCCGCCAAGGACAAGGCTACCGGCAAGCAGCAGTCGATCGTGATCAAGGCCTCTTCCGGTCTGAGCGACGAGGAAATCGAAAAGATGGTGCGTGATGCCGAGGCGAATGCCGAGGAAGATCGCAAGTTCGAGGAGCTGGCGACTGCGCGTAATCAGGGTGACCAGCTGGTGCATGCCACCCGCAAGACCCTGAAGGAAGCAGGTGACAAGGCGACTGATGCCGAGAAGTCTGCCATCGAGGCCGCCTTGAGCGACCTTGAAGTGGCCATCAAGGGTGACAGCAAGGACGATATCGAGGCGAAAATCAACGCCCTGTCCGAGGCGTCGGCACCGCTGGTGCAGAAGATGTACGCCGAGCAGGCGCAGGCTGCCCAGCCGGGTGAGGCGCAAGCGGATGCTGGTAGCGACGGCGCGGATGATGTTGTCGATGCCGAGTTTGAAGAGGTCAAGGACAACAAGTAAGGTCCCGGCCGCCTGGCGGCCCTGAAGCATGCAGCACGGCAACGCGGGACTGGCTCCCGCGTTGCCGTTTGTGCTGCCCGAGCGTGGCAGAGGAATGATGAACGATGGCCAAGCGTGACTATTACGAGGTTCTGGGTGTCGAGCGCGGTGCCAGCGAGGCCGAGCTGAAGAAGGCCTATCGGCGGCTGGCAATGAAGTTCCACCCGGACCGCAATCCCGACGACAAGGAAGCCGAGGAAAAATTCAAGGAGGCCAACGAGGCCTACGAAGTGCTCACCGACGCGCAGAAGCGTGCGGCCTATGACCAGTATGGGCATGCCGGTGTCGACCCGAACATGGGCGGCGGTGCCGGTGGTTTTGGTGGCGGCGCCAACTTCTCGGATATTTTCGGTGATGTGTTCGGCGATATCTTTGGCGGCGCAGCCGGTGGCCGTGGGCGTTCCAGTGCCCAGCGCGGCAGCGACCTGCGCTACACCCTGGAATTGGATCTGGAGGAGGCGGTACGCGGCTCCAGCCAGACCATCCGGGTGCCGACACTGGTCGAGTGCAAGACCTGCAGTGGCAGTGGTGCCAAAAAGGGCACCAGCCCGGTCACCTGTACTACCTGTGGCGGACACGGTCAGGTGCGCATGCAGCAGGGTTTCTTCTCGGTGCAGCAGACCTGTCCGCGCTGCCATGGCAGCGGCAAGATGATCACCGACCCCTGTGGCGACTGCCGTGGCCATGGGCGCGTCGAGGAGCAGAAAACCCTGTCGGTTAAAATCCCGGCCGGGGTCGATACCGGTGACCGCATCCGCCTGGCGGGTGAGGGCGAGGCGGGTGTCAATGGTGGTCCGGCCGGCGATCTGTACGTGGTGGTCTCGGTACGCGAGCACAAGATCTTCCAGCGCGATGGCAAGAACCTGTACTGTGAGGTGCCGATCAGCTTTACCGATGCGGCACTCGGCGGCGAGCTGGAAGTGCCGACCCTGGATGGCCGGGTCAAGCTGAAGATCCCCGAGGGGGCGCAGACCGGCAAGCTGTTCCGCCTGCG